>Ga0126335_1000031_pt1 | contig 62689 bp, 69 predicted proteins | sample OlaspJWI45metaG_FD_108409 | JGI IMG/M metagenome (GOLD analysis project Ga0126335, IMG submission 108409) | Marine gutless worms symbiont microbial communities from Oahu, Hawaii - Olavius sp. 1 OAHU.JWI-45 metaG | ecosystem: Host-associated > Annelida > Digestive system > Unclassified | place... | reverse complement strand
GAAGGTGCTCGTTGATGAACCCACGGTTGAAGATACCATTGCTATTCTGCGTGGCCTCAAAGAGCGGTATGAAATCCATCACGGTGTTGATGTAACTGACCCGGCTATTGTGGCTGCAGCCACCCTGTCCACACGTTACATCACCGACCGACAGTTACCGGATAAGGCGATTGATTTAATCGATGAGGCCGCTTCACGTATCCGTATGGAGATCGACTCCAAACCGGAATCAATGGATAAGCTGGAGCGTCGCCTGATTCAGCTCAAGATTGAACGGGAGGTGCTGGGAAAAGAGACAGATGAAGCATCAAAAAAGCGCCTGGATACTTTAGAAGAAGAAGTAGCTAAGCTGGAGAAGGAATACAGTGATCTTGAGGAAGTCTGGAAGGCAGAAAAAGCCGCCGTACAGGGTTCGCAACATATCAAGGAAGAGCTTGAACGTGCTCGTATAGAAATGGAAACAGCTACGCGTGCACATGACCTGGCACGGGTATCCGAATTGCAGTATGGACGTATTCCCGAGCTGGAAGCCCAGTTAAAGGCTGCGGATGAAGCCGAGCATCAGGAGATGCAACTGTTACGGAACAAGGTGACTGACGAGGAAGTTGCTGAAGTTGTTTCTTGTTGGACAGGGATTCCTGTGTCTAAAATGCTGGAAGGCGAACGTGACAAGTTGTTGCGTATGGAAGACGAACTGCAAAATCGAGTGGTAGGTCAGGATGAGGCTGTCAAAGTAGTGTCTGATGCGATACGTCGTTCGCGTGCAGGTTTGTCCGATCCGAACAGACCCAACGGTTCTTTTCTATTCCTGGGGCCGACAGGCGTGGGCAAGACCGAATTATGCAAGGCACTGGCAGAATTTTTGTTTGATACCGAAGATGCCATGGTGCGCGTAGATATGTCTGAGTTTATGGAACAGCATTCTGTGGCTCGCCTGATTGGTGCCCCTCCGGGCTATGTAGGATATGAAGAAGGTGGATACCTGACAGAGGCCGTGCGTCGCAAGCCTTATTCCGTTTTGTTACTGGACGAGGTCGAAAAGGCTCACCCTGATGTATTTAATATCCTGTTACAGGTGCTGGATGATGGACGTCTGACGAACGGTCATGGTCGCACGGTTGATTTTCGTAACACCGTTATCGTGATGACTTCCAATCTGGGCTCTCAGATTATCCAGGAGAAAGCAGGAGAAGAGCAGTACGCAGAGATGAAAGACGCCGTCATGCAGGTGGTTGGAAGTCATTTCAGGCCAGAATTTATCAACCGTATTGATGATAGCGTGGTCTTTCATCCACTGGGTAGGGCACATATTCGTGAAATTGCCGATATACAAATAGGCGAGCTTCGTCGACGTTTGTATGATCAGGATATGGGCCTGGTGGTTAGCGATGATGCGCTTGACCTGATAGGTGAGACAGGATTTGATCCCGTATATGGTGCTCGACCACTTAAGCGCGCCATTCAGCAACAACTGGAAAATCCATTGGCACAGGCAATATTATCGGGTCGGTTTGCTTCCGGGCATACAATTCACGTAGACAATCAATCAGGTGAGCTTGTGTTTGAATAAATTCAATATAAATATCACAAGATCCAGGGCGTTCTGTATTTCGTATCTGATATGATTTGTATGTCTAATTGAAGTCGTTATGCCCCAACTATGGAAAAGTTTAATCAAGGTCTTTTAGCTTACCTGTCATCGTCTCCATGCCCATTCCATGCTGTAGAAGTAATGCGGCATGCTTTGGAAGAAGCTGGCTTTGCTGAACTGAATGAACGTGATATCTGGTCTCTTGAACAAGGGAAGTATTATGTTGTGCGGAATGCCTCGTCGATTATTGCTTTTAATTTTCCAGGCCAGAGTGACATATTGTCTGGAATATCTATGGTCGGCGCACACACGGATAGTCCATGTCTGAAGGTTAAGCCAAACCCGGTGCTCAACAAACAGGGTTACTGGCAGCTGGGTGTTGAGGTCTATGGTGGAGTATTATTGAATCCATGGTTTGATCGTGATTTATCCTTGGCGGGCCGTGTTAGTTATCGCAGCACCGCTGGGAAGATTGACTCAGCATTGATCGATTTTAAAAGACCCGTTGCTGTTATTCCCAGTTTGGCAATTCACCTGGACCGGGAGGCGAATAAGGAGCGGAGTATTAACGCGCAGTCAGATATTGTGCCAATATTGATGCAAGCAGATGAGAATGAATCCGCAGATTTTAATGCATTACTGGCAGATCAGCTTCAGGCAGAGCACCAGGATATTCAAATAGACAAAGTACTGGATTATGAATTGTCGTTTTATGATTCGCAGCCCGCTGCAACAATAGGTATTAACAATGAATTTATCAGTAGTGCGCGTCTGGATAATTTACTGAGTTGTTACGTTGGACTTAGAGGCTTGCTTGACGCCAACTCAAACACACCCTCCTTGGTTGTGTGTAATGACCATGAAGAAGTGGGCAGTGCATCCAGTAGCGGGGCACAGGGGCCTTTTTTAAAGTCAGTGCTGGAACGAATTGCCGGATCGTCTGAAAACTTCATCCGTATGATTGATCGTTCAATGATGATTTCCTGTGATAATGCGCATGGCATACACCCGAATTACAGCGACAAACATGATGGTAATCATGAGCCCTTGCTTAACAAGGGGCCGGTAATAAAGACAAATGCTAATCAACGTTACGCGACAAATTCAGAAACCAGTGCACGATTTCGCCAGCTCTGTGAACAGGCCGGTGTACCCGTTCAGGACTTTGTCACGCGTACCGATATGGCCTGTGGCAGTACGATAGGCCCGATTACGGCAACAGGTATAGGGGTAAAAACCGTGGATATTGGCGTGCCACAGTTTGCCATGCATTCTATTCGGGAAACCTGTGGTAGTAAGGATTCCTATTATCTTTACCAGGTGCTGAAGGAATTTTACACAAGCGCACCGTGATTATTTTGTTTAACAAGCCCTATGGGGTCTTGTGCCAATTCACTGATCAGGAAGACCGGCAGACATTAGCCGACTATATTGATATTCCCGGTGTGTATGCGGCAGGGCGTCTGGACCGGGATTCCGAAGGTTTGCTGGTATTAACGGATGACGGCAAATTACAGCATCGTATTGCTCACCCGAAAAACAAGATGTCAAAGACATATCTTGTTCAGGTTGAAGGTGAACCTGATGACAGGGCAATTGATCAACTACGTGGCGGGGTAAAGTTAAAGGATGGCATGACCCGGCCAGCTAAAGTGAGGCGCATTGATGAGCCTCCGTCACTCTGGCTTAGAGAGCCTCCGATTCGTTTTCGTAAAAATATTCCGACAAACTGGTTGGAGATTGAAATAAAAGAAGGTCGTAACCGACAGGTAAGACGCATGACGGCTGCAGTTGGGTTCCCAACATTACGTTTGATCAGGCAACAGGTAGGCCAGTGGACATTAAGAGAGTTACAGCCAGGCGATTGGATCAGATTGGATTGATCATCTATAGTATTCAAAACCCGGAAACTGGAGAGAATCGATGCCGTCAATGATGAAAGTTGATCACCCATCTGAAGCTGACTTTACTGTTTGCGTAGTTGAAAATCGAGGTGAGGCGGATTTATTTGTCTGCCAGGTGGAAAACCGTGCGGAGGCAAGAAATCATCCAGCATACTGGTTTTACGTAGACCATCATCCGGATGCGGAGCATGTCATTCATATTGTTGAATCTCGTGCGGGGGCAGATTTACTGATTTGTTACGTTGAATCACGTGGTGAGGCTGTCTGGCGTGTGGCAGACCACCCGTTAAAAAGTGTAATCGTATAAATATTTATCCCCTGTCTGAAACCATCCGCCTGTATAACCACGATTTAGTGGAGATGGTTTTTAAACGATATTTGTTGTCTGACAAGCATGACTAAACCTGACACTATCGTCATGGTTGTGCCTTGTTACAATGAGGCGAACAGGTTTTCGGCAGACAGCTTTAAAAACTTTTTGCTAAGCCATCCGAACGCCAGCTTCCTTTTTGTTGATGATGGTAGTACAGATGAAACCCTGACCAGGCTATCAGAGTTTTGTGATGGCATGGATGAGCAATCCAGAGTTATTTCACTGGAAAGTAATTTGGGTAAAGCCGAAGCTGTTCGCCAGGGAATGCTACAACTTATCGATGAAGGTTATCAATTTATCGGGTATTGGGATGCTGATCTGTCTACACCGCTTGATGAGATAGATAACCTGCTTTTATCCTTAAAAAAATCTAACGCCGATGTGGTTATCGGTTCGAGAGTAAAACTTCTGGGGCATGAAGTTGACAGGCGTCTATATCGACATCTGATGGGTCGTGTGTTTGCGACGTTAGCAAGTTACGCACTTGAGCTTCCAGTTTATGATACGCAGTGTGGAGCGAAGATATTTACCAATACTCGTTTTTTGGAGGCTGTTTTTCAGGACCCTTTTAGAAGTGGTTGGTCATTTGATGTAGAAATGCTTAAGCGGTTCGCAATTCTTTATCGAATAACAGAAACAACAGTGAATATTCTGGAAGTGCCGTTGGGACATTGGACGCATATTTCAGGTTCAAAGGTTAAAGCCCTTGACTTCTTTTATGCAATTTATGATCTGCTATATATGAAGTCATATTACCGTCGTCTGCGTGTGATAGATCACTATCGCCAGTTAATCAGCCTGACTTCCTAGGGAGCTACTTTTTCGTCGCTATTTTAAACGATGGGCGTGTTATACATCGTTCCAGCCAGTTTTTCAGGTTGGGCCACTGCTTGATATTTACCCTTGCCGGGCGACACCAGGAAATGACCGAAGCAACATTCAGGTCAGCGACACTAAAAGCCTCTTCGATTAAATAGGTTTTACCCTTCAGTGCGTCGTTTAATACAGTAAACGGTTTTTCCAGCACCAGTTGGTTCCTTTCTATTTTCTCAGGTTTACGCTGTTTCTCCGGCAATAATCGCGTATTCAGTAAGATGGTTAGCAGGCTGTGTTCCACTTCGGTCATGACCCAGTAGCTCCACATGTTGGCAATGGCTTCCTGTTCCGGGTCATCAGGATAAAGGTCACCGCCATATCGTTTGGCCAGGTATAGATTGATGGCCATCGACTCATACAGGACAAGGTTGCCATCAATCATCGTGGGGATTTTTCCATTAGGGTTGATGGCCAGGTATTCCTCCGTCCTGTTTTCTCCTTTCCGAAAATCAACAGGTATAAGTTCATACTCCATGCCAATTTCTTCCATTAACCACATTGGTCGAAATGTACGTGAAGCGGAAATGCCATAGAGTTTTATCATCGGTTAAGTGTTTCAGTGTTGCTGAATAAATTCAATCACGGATTTCACTGCAGAGGGATGCCTGAGTACCCGGTGATGCCCGAGTTTACTGGTTACCAGCAGTGATGATTCGGGCCAGGCCGCGTGATTTTCTCTGGCAAGTTCAAGTGGTACATCAACGTCGTGCTCATCATGAACAATCAGCGTTGGGATATGATACAGCCGCTGAACTTGAGCAGGGATATCGTATTCTTGCCAGCAATCCGGACCAAGTAACTGTTCAGTTCGTTGTTGCATCTGAATGCGTACGGAAGAAGGCGTGTCCAAAATCCGCACAAAACGGTCAAATAACCACATGAGATTATTGGGTGTGGCTAGCAGGATTGCCTTATTAGCTATCTTAAATTTATTTAAAGCGAAGGGGATGCAGAATCCACCAAATGAGTGACCAATAACTGCTTCAAAGGGACCATAGGTGTCATTTACATCATGTATAACTTTGAGGTACTGACGCAGGTTAGTCCTGTCGCCTGAAGAGTGACCATGACCAACTGGATCAATACCGGTAACACGGTAGCCCATGCTGTTGAGCTGTTCTATATAGTTCTTAAAATGACTGGCACGTGAGTTCCATCCAGGCAATACAAGTATTCGCTGTTTTCCCTGGCCCCAGTGATAAATTGCTATTTGCTCGTTATCAGTTACAAGGGTTTCGCGCTGAGACGATTGCATGACCGCTTGTTCCCATGTCCGCCAAGGGGACCGATGTGTTTTGCCCCATAAATATATTCCCCAGCGTGCGAACAGGGGAGGATGCAAATTCCCGGTATATCTGAACAACAGGCGTATTGTCTTGAAAAGCAGTGGATTCACGGTACCTGTTTCCTTATCTTGTTATCAAAAAGCTTACATTCTGCTGTACAAAAAACAGCAGAATTTCAGGATTTTTTCCATGCAAAGACATTGGTGCTATTTCGTGATGGTGTTTGTTGTGGCCGATCATTGACCAAAATAAATCATTACTACGTTTTGGGTTGCCCACCTGAAAGACTGAAATGGTATCGTGGCGGGATCCAAAATTTGGAATTATTGGGCCTGATAATCACCAAATAACTATATCCCATAGTGTTTACAGGTGAATGTCTAGCTGGTTATACTTGGGCTGCGGCCAATACCACAATGATAAAGCCGCATCCGTATTTGTTAATTTAAGAGGTCATGTATGTCTAGCGGTATAGTGAAATGGTTTAATAATTCAAAGGGGTTTGGCTTTATTGAGCCAAAAGATGGAGGAGAAGACATCTTCGTTCATTATTCAGTGATCAAGGGAGACGGTTTTAAAACACTGAAGGAAGGGCAGGATGTCAATTATGAAGCTGAAAGCGGTCCCAAAGGGATGCAGGCGACTGAAGTCAGTTTTGAGTAGTAAATCATTTTGACATGGATTGTTTAAAAAACCCCGCTTAGGCGGGGTTTTTTTATTTCTAATAGAGACCTTTATAAATAACGCTCTGGGCTAACCTTGATTCAGAATTGCCCTGAGGTTAGCAAGATTCGCCTGCCCGGTTTCTTTTTTGACTTCGGCAGGAACTTCATCATTAAACATTAAGTGTTCGCGTGGTAGTTCTTCAAGGAAGCGGCTGGGTTCAGAGCTGAGGTCTTTTCCATATCTTCTTCTTTTTGACGTATGGCTGATGGTGAGATGCCGTTGTGCTCGAGTGATACCCACATAAGCAAGCCGTCGTTCCTCCTCAATATTTTCTTCATCAATACTGCTTTGATGGGGTAGTAGGCCTTCCTCAAAACCAACCAGGTACACGTGTGGAAATTCCAGTCCCTTGGCAGCGTGTAGCGTCATCAGATTTATCATGTCGGCGTGACCATCTTCAGTGTTCTTATCCAGCATATCCAGTAGTGCGATACGGGCCACGGCCTCTGAGAGATCTAGATCATCATCTTCAGTCATGCGCTCAATCCAGCTGGCCAGTTCTTCGACATTTTCATAACGCCTGTCGGCCGCCGCCTGATCCTTGCTGAGCTCCCTGAGCCAGTCGGCATAGTGAACCTGTTTGAGTAATTCACGGACAATAACACCAGGTGGTTCAGTACGTGATTGAATCTCAAGTTCATCCAGTAAGCTGGTAAAACGATCGATATTTTGCATGGCTCGGTTATTCAGTACACTGCGCAGGCCCATTTCATGACAGGCGTTAAATAAGCTGGTGTTTCGCTCATTGGCATACAAGCCCAGCTTTTCCAGTGTGGAGGCGCCAATATGTCGCCGTGGCGTATTGATAATCCGTAAAAATGCCGTGTCATCATCCGGGTTGGTCAGCAGGCGAAGGTAGGCCAGTATGTCCTTGACTTTCGCGCGATCAAAAAAGGACTGGCCGCCGCTGATGTTGTAAGACAGATTGTTCAGTCTCAGGGCCTTTTCCAGTGGCCTGGACTGGTGGTTGCCACGGTACAGGATGGCGAATTCACCCAGTCGTGCCTTGAGCTTGAACCGTTGGGTAACGATACTGGAAACGGTGGTTTCCGCCTCGCTTTCTGAATCGGAACAGTTTATGACACGTATCGGATCGCCGGGCCCGAGTTCACTCCATAGATTTTTTTCAAAGGCATGTGGGTTATTGGCGATGAGCTTGTTGGCGCAGGCAAGGATGCGTCCAGACGATCGATAATTTTGTTCCAGTTTGATGACCTGTAAGTCAGCAAAATCGTTTTTCAGTCGTTCCATGTTTTCCGGACGTGCACCGCGCCAGGCATAGATAGACTGATCATCATCACCGACCGCAGTAAGTCCACTGTTGCCGCTTAATAAAAGCTTGATGAACTCATATTGGGTATTGTTGGTATCCTGGTACTCGTCAATCAACAAGTGCCCAATACGCGATTGCCATTGTTGGCGAACGTCGGCATGTTCCCTGAGGATGCGCAGGGGCAGGCAAATTAAATCATCAAAGTCGACGGCATTGTAGGCCTTCAGTTGTCGCTGGTAGGCAGCGTATAGTTCCGCTGCCGAGGATTCGAGACCATTTTCCGCTATTTGCATAGCCTGGGTAACGGAGATATCGTCATTTTTCCAGGCAGAGATTTGCCAGCGACGTTGTTGTACGTCTTCGTCCTTGCTGCCGCCTTTCATGAGTTCCTTGATCACTTTAAGTGAGTCATCGCTATCAAAGATTGTGAAGCCACGTTTCAATCCAGCTGCTTCCCGTTCCCGGCGTAATAGTTTTAGTCCCAGGCTATGAAAAGTGGAAATCGTTAGTCCGTTTGTATCGGTAGAGACAAGCTGGGTTACTCTTGCCTGCATTTCGCGCGCTGCTTTGTTGGTGAAGGTCACGGCAACCACCTGCTCGGGTGGCATTTGTTGTTGATTGATCAGGTGGGCAATCTTTCGGGTAATAACGCCGGTCTTGCCGCTGCCAGCGCCGGCAAGTACCAGCAGCGGTTGTTGGCACAGTCTGACAGCCGCAGACTGCTGGGGGTTTAAATTGTGCTTGGGCTGGACGGGCGACATAAGGTCGCGAATTGTGTCACAGCAAAAGTTTTTTCGTCAGTCTTGTAGTGAAATGCAGAATGTGGTGAAGGCAATAAATTTAAAATCTGGCCAGGGCATCACCAACGGCATCTTCAATTTCATCTTCCAGGTCGGGTCTTTGTGCTGTTAGATAATCGCCCATCTCAATGGCTTTACCAAGGTCGTTTGCTTTTTCAACAACAGTCACAATGTCTGCTGCAGTTAATGATGCAGCATCTGCCGCAACCGATTTAACAATAGCTTCTGCCGAAAAGTCTGTATCGCTCATAGTGCTCCTTTATTGTAATAATTAGTCAGGACAATGATGAGTATAGTTCATTGTGTGGTTAGATCTAGGCGTGCAGGGTATTGAGTTGTTACCATGTTTTTTATAACGGGAGTAAATATTGAATCGGCCGATTAAAACAGAGCGAAGTTATGGCCTGGTATTGTTTGGACTACCTTTTTTCCTGGTGGGAGCAGGTTTTCTTTTCTGGTCGGTGATTCCAACACTTTATGATGGCTGGCGGATGCAATCATGGTCATCGGTCAGTGGACATATTACGCATGCCGACTTGATCGCCAGTCAGTCGGATGGCTCAACGACCTATCGAACGGAGGCGCGCTATCGTTATCAAGTGCTCGGCAGGCTGTTTCATCATGACCGTGTAGCGATCAATGGTGGTGGCGATAATATCGGTGATTTCCAGGAGAAACTGGGTCGGCAACTGGAAAGATTTCATCAACAACAACAGCCGATCACTGTTTTCTATAATCCGGTTGATCCGCAGGATGCGATATTAAACAGAGATCTGCGCTGGGGACTGCTTGTCTTTAAATTAATATTTGTGCTGGTTTTTGGCGGCGTAGGTGCAGGACTTATATTCTGGGGTCTTCGAGGCAAGAAAAACGTAGATACTCCAGAGGCAAAGGATAAGCCCTGGCTGGCCAGGGCTGAGTGGCAGGGGGGAGTTATTCGTTCAGACGCCAAAACCGGGATGTATGCCATATGGGGCTTTGCCATTGTCTGGAACCTTATCAGCACCCCCGTAGCATTCATGGTCATGGATGTCTGGCGCAAGGAGGGGGCTGTTGCCTTACTCATTCTGTTATTTCCGTTGGTAGGTATCGGCCTGTTTTACTGGGCCATCAAGCTTACCCGCGAATGGAAGCGGTTTGGTGTTACGCCTTTAACCATGGATCCATTTCCGGGTTCAATAGGTGGTGATGTTGGCGGCGAGATTCAGGTTAATACACCCTACAAACCAGGGATGGTAGCGCGGGTAACGTTAACCAATATATACAGCTACGTTTCTGGTAGCGGTAAGAACCGCTCACGTAAAGAGTCAGCCAAGTGGCAGGATGATGGCTATGCACGCATTGTTCCAAAATCGAATGGTATTACGCTGCAATTTCGGTTTGAGGTACCTGATGGGTTGCATGAAAGTGAAGAAGCGGCCAGCAGTTATTATTTTTGGCGTTTGAATGTGGAACTGCAGTTGGAAGGTGTTGACCTGGATCGTAGTTTTGAAGTGCCGGTCTATTCAACGGGTGCAACTTCTGCGCATATTCGTATCAATTCTTCGGATGAACGACCTGCAGGCATGGCGAAGGTGACAGCCGAATCCCTGTTGCCTATAACGAAGGAAGGTAATAACAAGATTATCTACTACCCGATGTTACGCAAGCCTGGACAAAGCCTGGTGATGCTACTTTTTGGTAGTATTTTTGCAGGTGCTGGTATTTTTCTCTGGGGACAGGCGGCCAAAGAAGGTTTTATGCTATACCTGATGGCGGTGGTGTTTGGCCTGGTGGGTTGGGGTATTGTGCTCGGTGCTGTTTATACGGCTTTTAATTCTCTCAAGGTCACATTGGATGGTCGTCATATAATGAGTACGAGATCGTTGCTGGGTTTCCCGGTTAATCGTCATGAATATCAATATGTCGATGTGCTATCCGTTGAAGCTAAAGAGGGTATGAAAAGCCAAAGCGGGGACAAGCATTCGATTGAATACAGTATTGTCGCCAGATTGCCAGGTAAAAAAATCATGCTGGCCGAGCATCTTGATTCTGCCAGTGACAAAGACCGTGTTATTGAGTATTTCGAAAACGAATTGCTGCAGCCAGGCTCAACATTTGAAATTGGGTAGGCAGCAATAAAGTAAAGGGCTTGCACGGCGGCATGTGTTTGCTACCTATATCCGGTATGATGCGCGGCCTATGGAATGGCTGCAAATCATTATCTTGTCCCTGGTACAGGGAATTACCGAATTTCTGCCAATCTCCAGTTCAGCACATTTAATCCTTACCCCCCATGTCTTTGGTTGGGCAGACCAGGGCCTGGCATTTGATGTGGCAGTGCACGTGGGTACTTTAATCGCTGTGGTGACCTATTTTCGGGGCGAGTTAAGGCAGATGTTTGTCGCCTGTGTTAGCGGTAAATCCGGCGGCTGTCACCACCGTGATGCACGTCTGACAGGGCTGGTTGTTATTGGAACACTGCCCGCCGTGATTGTCGGCGGTGTATTTCATGATGTTATTGCAACGACATTGCGAAGTCCCATGATCATCGCAATCACCACGATAGGCTTTGGCCTGCTCTTACTGTTGGCGAATCGTGAACATACTAATGCTAAAGATGAGTACGGTATTAATATGAAACTGGCCCTGGGTATCGGATTGGCACAGGTGCTGGCTTTTATTCCAGGCACCTCACGCTCTGGGATTACCATGACGGCGGCCGTGCTGCTGGGTATGCACAGGGATTCAGCAGCCAGGTTTTCTTTTTTACTATCTATCCCGTTAATCCTGGGCGGTGGCATCTATAAAACGGTGTTGTTATATCAATCAGCACAGCCGGTAATGTGGGGCTCATTGTTGCTTGGCATTATCCTGTCTGCGATCAGTGCTTTTGCCTGCATCTACTGGTTTTTGCGGTTTATCCAGAAGTTCAGCTTTACACCATTCGTAATTTATCGTCTTTTACTGGGTGCCGTTCTACTGGTGATCCTCGTATAATTTCGCCATGACGAACAAATCTATCATTATTACAGGCGGCGCGGGCTTTATCGGTTCGAACCTGGTTCGCTATGTCTATGAGCATACCGACTACCGGATTGTGGTCGTGGACAAGCTGACCTACGCCGGGAATATCGCCAGTATTGGAGACTTACTGGAAACAGGCAGGGTGAGTCTCGAGCAGATTGATATCGCAGACCAGGCTGCCATGGCGAAAGTTTTTGAACAACACCAGCCGAATTATCTGATTAATATGGCGGCAGAAACCCATGTTGACCGTTCAATCGATGATGCAGGGCCATTTATGCAGTCCAATATTATTGGCGTGTATGTGCTGCTGGAGCAGGCTCGCCGGCAGGCAAAAGTTGATCCCGATTTTAGAGCGGTGCATGTCTCAACCGATGAAGTGTATGGTTCCTTAGGTGCCGATGGTCTGTTCAGCGAAACCACACCTTATGCGCCCAATTCTCCCTATGCGGCTTCAAAGGCATCTGCCGATCACCTGGTGCGCGCATGGTTCAAGACTTATGGCACGCCGGTCATGGTAACCAACTGTTCAAATAATTATGGTCCTTACCAGTTCCCGGAAAAACTGATCCCGTTAATGGTATTAAATGCCACTGAGGCGAAGGATCTGCCGGTTTACGGTGATGGCCAGCAGATACGTGACTGGTTATATGTCGAGGATCACTGCAGTGGTGTTCTCAAAGCCCTGCAGGAAGGGCAACCAGGCGAGCATTACAATATTGGCGGTAATAACGAGTACACAAACCTTGATATCGTGAAACGCCTGTGTGCTGAAGTTGAGCAACACTCGCCAGCCAGGGATAACCCGGCAATGCAGGACAGGCAGCTAGCCAGTTATGAAGACCTGATTACTTTTGTTGATGACAGACCCGGGCATGACCGGCGCTATGCCATTGATGCCAGCAAGATTCGTCAGGAGCTGGGTTGGCAACCAGCCCATGATGCAGCGAGCGGTATTGCCAGAACAGTGCAATGGTACCTGGAGAACCGTGACTGGTGTGAAGTAGTTACCCGTGATGAATATGATCGCCAGCGCCTGGGAGTCGCATGATGAAGGGAATTATCCTCGCGGGTGGATCTGGTTCCCGGCTGAATCCCATCACGCTAGGTATCAGTAAACAACTCATACCAATTTATGACAAACCGATGATTTATTACCCGCTGTCAGCCTTAATGCTGGCGGGGATTCGGGATATCTTAATTATCACAACAGCAGAGGATCAAACACAGTTTCAGCGTTTGCTGAATGATGGATCAAGCATTGGTATGAATTTTGAGTATGCGGTGCAACCCAGTCCAGATGGTTTGGCCCAGGCATTTATTATTGGTCGCGATTTTATTGGTAATGATTCGGCATCACTGGCACTGGGAGATAATATTTTCTTTGGCCATGGCTTTTCTGATTTGTTGAGACGTGCGGCGGGTCGCCAATCAGGTGCAACGGTTTTTGGATACAGGGTTAATGATCCTGAACGTTATGGTGTGGTTGAGTTTACCGAGGAAGGCAAGGCGATCAGTATTGAAGAAAAGCCCGCCAAGCCAAAATCTCATCATGCGGTAACGGGCCTGTATTTTTATGACAATGATGTGGTTGATATTGCGGCTGAAGTTAAACCTTCTGCACGTGGAGAGTTAGAAATTACCGATGTGAATAATGCCTATCTGCAACGCGGAGATTTGTTCGTTGAGCGATTGGGACGGGGTTCGGCATGGTTAGATACAGGAACTAATGAATCATTGATGCAGGCGGCAAATTTTATTCAGACGCTGGAGGAACGCCAGGGACTGAAGGTAGGCTGTATTGAGGAAGTTGCCTGGGAGCAGGGCTATATTGATGATACGCAACTGGAAGCAATTGCCATGACTATGGAAAAGAATCGCTATGGGCAGTATTTGCTCGGCCGATTGCGTGAATAGATTATTGTGAAATTCAACGAAACGAGTTTACCGGGCGTATTACTTATTGAACCGGATGTTTATGGTGATGAACGTGGCTATTTTCTGGAAACCTATAACCAGCAAAGCTTCGAAAAACATGTGCCTGATGTTTTTGTGCAGGACAATCATTCATTATCGGCTCAAGGGATACTCAGGGGTTTGCATGCTCAAAATCCACATCAGCAGGGTAAGCTGGTCAGGGTATCACGTGGTGAAGTATTTGATGTAGCAGTGGATATACGAACGGGCTCACCGAGCTTTGGTCAGTGGTATGGGACTAACTTATCGGCGGAAAACTTTCTGCAGATGTATATTCCAGCCGGTTTTGCCCATGGGTTTTGTGTATTAAGTGATAGCGCGGAATTTCAGTATAAATGTACAGATACCTATCATCCTGAAGATGAAATGGTGATTGCCTGGAATGATCCTGAAATTAATATTGACTGGCCAGTCAGTGATCCCGTGTTATCTAACCGCGATCAGCAGGGCCATTCGTTGACTGAGTTAGAACAGCTTGGGCGCCTGCCGGCTTATCAATGGTGAAAATCGTTATTACGGGCGCAAATGGCCAGTTAGGCCAGGCATTACAGCAGTCATTGGTTAATCACGAGGTAATTGCGACTACCTCTTCAATGTTAGATATTTCAGATCAGTCAGCTGTGGCTGATTTTATTCAACGACATCAACCGAAGATTCTTATCAATGCCGCGGCCTATACGCAAGTTGATAAGGCAGAATCTGACATTGATGCAGCCTACCAGGCCAATGAGAAGGGGCCCAGGTATTTAGCCCGGGCAGCAAGCGAAGTTGGCGCAGCCATGGTACAGGTATCGACTGACTATGTGTTTGACGGGATGAGTAAAACCAGCTGGAGTGAGTCAGATGAAACTCAGCCTTTGTCGGTCTATGGTAAGAGTAAACTGGCAGGTGAACTGGCCGTCAAGCAAGCTATTCCTGAACATTTTATCCTACGCACTGCATGGCTATATCATTACAGTGGGCAGAACTTTTTACGGACTATGTATGGTCTAAGACAACGTGGTGAAGTCCGGGTAGTGGATGACCAACGGGGATCACCGACCAATGCAGATCATCTCGCGGCGGCGATCGGGCAACTGATAGAAACCAGGGCATATGGTACTCATCACCTGGTGAATAGTGGTGATGCCAGCTGGTATGAACTGACCTGTGAGTTTTATGCGCAGCTAGGTATTCAAACGACGGTTATACCCGTATCGACATCTGAATTTCCCAGGCCTGCGCCAAGACCAGCAAATTCAGTATTAATCTCCGAACAACTTACCGGCATCAAAATGCCGACCTGGCAGGCAGGTCTATCGGAGCTGGTGCAACAAATTAAACAATCCGGTTGGGATTAGGACTCAATAACTATCGGGTTAGTCGTCAGACAGAATATTTTTGACGTTTACGAATTCGCCCTGAATATTATTCAGTAACTCGCCTGTTTCACTCAGCACACCATTACGTGAGCTTTTTTCAAGTTCATGAAAATACTCTGCCAGTGTATCAGCGCCAAGTTCCTGGCTTTGTTGCTGGAGTTGTTGGGCTGCCTGTGCAATAGGATCTGTTTCTACGGTTTGCCCTAATTCGATGTCCTCATGAATAATCTGCTTCTGCTCGATAATGTCCACCAATTCCTGGAATTCATCTTCCATGAGTTCATGTAGCGCCTTGTTCTTATCGGGTTGTTCAGGTTCTGTCATGTTGATGGTCTGCAGTAATATAGCCGGATAATTCAAGGTATTGATATTACAATGAAAGAGTATAAAGTCATTTAATAAATGTTAAAGATATTATGCTGGAAAAAGCAGATTTTGCCTGTTAGTCTGCGCGCGATTTTGATCTCATAGCCCGAGAGTTTACAGTGATGACTGAGCAAGTTACCCCTTCAGGACTGCATTATGAAGATATTGCGGTTGGCGAAGGACTCCAGGTAGAAGGTCGTGGTGATACGGTAAAAGTACATTACACCGGCTGGTTGGAAGATGGCACCAAGTTTGATTCCAGTGTCGACCGTGATGACCCGTTTTCTTTTCCCGTTGATGTTGGTTATGTGATCAAAGGCTGGGACGAGGGCGTTCAGGGGATGAAGATTGGTGGCAAACGTAAACTGATCGTTCCCTCAGAGCTAGGTTATGGTTCCCACGGCGCAGGCGATGTTATACCGCCAATTCCTACGTTAGTTTTTGAAGTTGAATTGCTGGAAATCTCTCGTTAGCGCATCAGCCTGGTTTATGTTGATCAGTTTAATGTACTGATCATCTCCTGCAGTTTCTCAATGGTCAGTGACTGATTGCCACTGAGATGTCTGCGCCATTGTCGGGCACCAGGCATACCCTGAAACAAGCCAAGTATGTGGCGGGTGATGTGCTTGATAGCAGTACCCTGGTTAACCTCCGATTCAATGTATGGCATCAGATTGGTCAGTATGGTTTTACGACTGGCCGGCTCCCCTGATACACCATAAAAACGCTGATCAACATCAGCTAACAGATAGGCATTACTGTAGGCTTCCCTGCCTACCATGACACCATCAACCCGCTGCAGGTGTTGTTCAGCTTCATCCAGTGTTTTTACGCCACCGTTAATGATGATCTCCAGCTGGGGAAAATCCTTTTTTAACTGATAGACCACATCATATTTTAATGGCGGTATTTCGCGGTTTTCTTTTGGGCTCAGTCCCTGAAGCCATGCCTTGCGTGCATGGATGATAAAGGTCTGGCAGCCTGCGCTTGAAACGGTCTGCACAAAGTCACATAAGGCCTCATAACTGTCATTATCATCAATACCAATTCGTGTCTTAACGGTGACAGGTATGTTTGTATGGCTTGCCATTTGGTCAACACAATCGGCAATACGATCAGGCTCAGCCATCAGACATGCGCCAAACATGCCGGATTGCACCCTGTCGCTAGGGCAGCCTACATTGATATTAACTTCGTCATAACCGTAACGGGCGGCAATTTCTGCGCACTGGCGCATGTCGCTGGGGTCGCTTCCACCGAGCTGTAACGCAATGGGGTGTTCTTCATTGTTATAGCGTAAATGATGGTCGGCATCGCCTTTCAGGATGGCGCCAGTAGTTACCATCTCCGTATAAAGCAGGGCGTGCTTTGTCATTATGCGGGCAAAGTAGCGGTAATGCCGGTCGGTTTTATCCAGCATGGGGGCAATGCAAAAAGTCCTATCCAGCCTGGGCATTGACAGTTATTTTTCTGAATGTGGTAGCAAGGTGTGATGGCGAAGTTTTAATAGTTCTTCTGATAACTGTTTAATCGCCAACAAATGCGGTTTGAAGAGCGCCTCAACTGCTTTAGGTTTCATTCTTATCGGTGGATTCTGTCTGTTATCCGAAATAACTTTCATACTGTGTACTAATTCAGGGTTTGTGAAGCGACAGGCAGCCGTAAAGAAGCCACTGGCTTCCATGTCGACCATTGTATTTTCAGGGTAACTGAAGTCAGGGGAATCAACAGTGAGCAAGTGACTACTCATAAGGTTCGCTTTTTTTAGTAATGGTGGGTTCCATTGATGTCCCTTGGCCTGATCTTCTATATGGTTAGCCAGTATCAAAGTACCTACGTCATGATTGGCATGGCCGGCCATACCGATATTTAGCCATACGGGATTTTCAGCGGAAACCTTTGCTGACAGCCAGCCTACCGCAGTTGCCGCATTGGTTTTGCCGGTCCCTGATTCCACCAGGAAAATATCCTCTTCGGAAAAGCACGCGAAGGCATGTTCATCATGCTGACGTTTAAGTTTAAAGTGTGTAATGATGGCCCGTGCTTCAGCATGCAGTGCCGTATGGATTAGCAACATGCTGTCATTGAATCCTTTGGATTAGCCAGTAGCGCCTGGTATTGTCGAAGACGTGATTCATATTCCGCTGCTTCGGCAGTTTTACCGCGTTTTTTTGCGCCCTGACAATAGATGTTGATTTTTTCGACCAGCATTTCAAGGGTTAATATTCGGTAGTCTTCGCGTAGTGTGAGCGTATCCAGTAATTTTTCCAACGCCTGTATGCGAAAGCGATCCATGCCCCAGTATTTTCTCGATAACTGGTCATCGTGACCGCCATATTTAGTAATCAACGGGGTATCGATAAACAATACTGGTTCTTTAGCGCATATTCGCAGCCACATGTCATAGTCCTCACAGGCAGGCAGTTCCTCGTCAAACAGACCAAGTTCATCGAAAACCGATTGGTGAATCATGGCGGCAGATGGCGAGATCACACACAATGGCAGACATTGAGGGAAAATCCAGCCCCCCTGTTTGCGATGTTTGTTCATGGCATTGACACGCTTACCGTTACGTATCCAGATTTCTTCTCCATGACACAGACGATGTTCAGGGCTGTTTGTAATCGTCTTTAATTGCTTTTCCAGCTTGTCGGGCAACCAGCTGTCATCGTCATCCAGGAAGGCCAGCCATTGGCCTTTTGCCACTTTGATCGCGGTATTTCTTGCGGCGCTGATGCCTTGTTGTGGTTGATTGATGACCTTAACGTTGATATCCAGTTGCTGCAGCCATGCCTGGGTACCATCAGTAGAACCATCATTCACGATAATGATCTCATTGGGTTGGTGTGTTTGCTGCGCAATAGACTCAAGGGCGCGAGGCAGTAGTTCAAGTCGGTTATGCGTGGTAATAATAGCGGTGACTTCAGGCATACCGATGAATCGCATTTTCTGTAGCAACACCATGAATATTGACGTCCCATGAGTTAGCACTGAGTGGATAGGATTGTGCTTCCAGTGCGATAGACCATAGTTTAGGTTTTATAAGCTTAGGTCCACGGTTCAGGAATGCAAAGGTCCGGTCATAATAGCCACCGCCCATACCAAGCCTTTGACCAGCCGGGCCATAGGCAAGCAAGGGGGTAATCACGATATCCAGTTGACGAATATTGATCTGTTTACGCACAGGATAATCGGGTTCGGGAATTTGAAAACGATTGGCCTTCATTGGCGTATCTGGGTGGTATGGCAGGAATGCCATCTTCTGGAAAGGCCTGGGCAGCAGACAGGGAAGGAAAACCTGTTTACGGTCAGCCCAGCAGGTTTCAATTAAAGGCATGAGATCGAGTTCATGTCGGACGGGGTAAAAGCTGCTATTTTCCGGCAACGTCGATATTCGGGAGTCGATAGAAAATTATCGATTGCTGCGCGGGTTAATTGGTCACCCTCGGACGACGTCAGGTTATTCAGGTAATGGCGGACCTGGTGACGTACTTCGGCTGGGGTATTAGTCTTCATAATCTGGTGTTACTAACACGAAGGATATTAACTCTTCGCGTTAGTATAAAGGTCCTCCGCTCAGCCGTCGTAATTTTGCGCCCTTGAACCTAAGTTCAAGTGGGGACGGGCGAAGCGCCGTAGGTTTCCCGCCCTAAAGGGTGGGCGTACACAATAGCGTTTCAGCGGTGTCTCCGGGGTCGATGATTACGGCTCAGGGGATTTACTCGATTACTAACCAACCTCGCAGAGGACGGTTTCAGAATAACAAAAAATGAATGTTTTAGCTCACAAATCTTACTAGAGGACAAGATGATCGCGTAGAGATTTGGTTTCACAATGGATTTTCTGATAGAGCGGAATACGAACGGTATTTCCGATTAAAGAAAATTCATTGTGGAATCAAGGCTTCCGCGTCCTGCTTACGCCCCTCACCTACATCCATATAGGCGAAGATCAAGCGAGGGCTTGTCATTCTAGTGAGATTTGTGGGCTAGCTGTCTTGACTTTACGTAATTTAGTGCAGGTCTGGGAGTGATAATCGAGAAACTAAAGCAGGGGTAAAAACCAGTTCCCAGGTAAAACGATAATGCTTTAAAGGTCTAGCTCATCTCCGTGGCCAAGGGAGTCTTCGATCTTTTTCCCAAGCGCGGCCAGGCGTTGTTTAATGTCTTTGTTTAGGTGCTCTGTAGTGCCTTTTGATTGCAACATTTCGTGAGTGATATTCAGAGCGGTAATAACGGCCAGACGGTCTGCACCCACTACGCCAATCTCGTCGCGTAGGGATTTCATTTTGCCATCCAGATATTGGGCAGATGCGACCAGGTCATCTTTCTCATTTTCACCACATGAGACCCGATATTCCTTGTCAAGAATCGTGACAGTGCAGGGGATTTGCTCACTCACTAATGTGACTCCAGGGATTTCAATCGAGTAATCATGGACTCAACGCGGGTACGAGCCAGTTCATTTTTTTCAATTAAATGGGCGCGCTCACTTACCAATGTTTCCTGTTGGTGACGCAGAGATTTATTCTCACTCATGAGTTTATTACAGGTGCCCAATAAGTCATCCACGCGTGTTTCAAGCTTTTTCAGCTCGATATCAGTCATTTGTGTCGGGTTTTTGTAATCCATTATGCCCTCCAGTTCCCGTGCCTACTGCAAGATGATTGTAATAGAAGAATTTTCAATCTTCAGCCGGCTATTTCTGGTATTTTACCAAGCTTAGGGAAACATGCACCCATTTATATGGGAAAACATCCTCAAAAAACATGGAATTAGACGAACTTTATCCCGAATTAGAACACCAACTGGCCCATCTTAATGCCGAAATGGATGCGACAGAATGTCATGGCGTATTGTGCGCACGATTTTGCGTCGAGTTGCGGCCGGATCCTGCTGCCTGGGTGTACGAGGTCATAGGGCCACAGGATGCGAATAATCTTCAGGTACAGGCCTCACAGGAGTCTTTAGCGCACCTGTACCAGTATACCGAGCAGGCATTTCATGCCGCATTGGAAGATTTCAGGTTATTGCTGCCGGATGAGGAAGAAGACTTGAATGTCCGGATGCAAGCTTTGGTTAACTGGTGCAGTGGATTCGTCAGCGGGCTGGGCTTGAGTGGCATAAAAATTGATGACTCACTTGATCCAGCTGTAGATGAAATTTTGCAGGACCTGATAGAAGTTACCCGTATGGAAATCGATGTTGAAGATGACGATGCCAATGAAGCGGCTTTCACTGAAATACTGGAGTATGTTCGCGTCGGCGTTATGACCATTGGTTTAACTTTGCGCCCAGACAAACACTCATCCACGCTGCATTGATTAAAGAGATACGTATCAAGAATGAATAAATCAGTTAAAAAAGATTTTGAAAAACGACGTCAGCAGATGATGCGCATGATGGGTGAGGGAAGCATTGCCATCCTGCCAGCCTCACCGGTACGTTCGCGTAATCGTGACGTTGAATATCCCTATCGGCCAGATAGTGATTTCTATTACCTGACCGGTTTTTCAGAACCCGAAGCAGTTGCTGTATTAATGCCTGGCCGAGACCATGGTGAGTATCTGCTGTTTTGTCGGGAGAGAGACCCTGAAATGGAAACATGGAATGGTCGACGCGCAGGTCAGGAAGGGGCGAAGGCTGCTTTTCATGCAGAAGACTCTTTCCCCATTACAGATATCGATGATATTTTGCCGGGCCTGTTAGAAAAGTGTGAGAAGGTGTATTACACGATGGGCTGCGACCCGGGCTTTGATAATCGGTTATTGGGCTGGTTAAAAATTATTCGCCAGCATGCCCGCTCAGGTGCGCGTACCCCGGATGAATTTGTCTCATTAGAACATCTGCTTCATGACATGCGCCTGTTTAAAAGCAAACATGAAGTTAAACAGGTGCAAAAGGCTATAGATATCTCAATTGAAGCACATAAACGTGCCATGCGAGCCTGCAAACCCGGCATGATGGAATACGAAATTGAAGCCGAATTGCTATACGAGTTTAATAAGTCCGGCTGTGGCTTTGCCTATCCATCCATCGTCGGTGGTGGTGAAAACGGTTGCATCTTGCACTACACCGATAACCAGGATGAACTGAAGGATGGTGATCTTCTACTGATTGACGCAGGTGCTGAATATAACTGCTACGCAGCTGATATTACGCGGACGTTCCCGGTGAACGGGAAGTATTCAGGTGAACAAAAGGCAGTATATGAGGTCGTGCTGGAAGCGCAACTGGCTGCGATAGACGCGGTTAAACCGGGTAACCAGTGGCAGGACCCTCACCACGCGGCCGTAAGGGTGTTGGCCGAAGGCATGTCTCAACTGAAAATACTCAAGGGATCTGCTGACTATTTGATTGAGACAGAGAAATACAAGCAGCTTTATATGCACCGAACCGGGCACTGGCTGGGTATGGATGTTCACGATGTAGGTGATTACAAGGTAGGTGATGAATGGCGAGAGCTTGAGACCGGCATGGCGCTGACCGTGGAGCCGGGCATGTATATCGCTGAGGGTAGTCCTGATGTCGGTGAGCGTTGGTGGAATATCGGCATTCGTATTGAGGATGATGTGCTGGTTACCGAAAAGGGCTGCAAGGTACTGACAAAGGCTATGCCTAAAGCGATCAAGGATATTGAATCATTGATGCAGGAATAGATTGAATAGCGAGTTACAACAATTTGATATTGCTATCGTCGGTGCAGGGGCCGTTGGCGGCAGCCTTGCCTATGCTCTGGCAAAGGCTGATTTCTCCATTGCCTTGATTGAAAAAACAGCGGTAAGTGCTACCGAGCAACCCGCTTTTGACGAACGTCATTTGGGCTTTTCACGTAGTACGCAGGTTGCTTTGCAGGGGCTGGGTTTGTGGTCAGCAATGGAAAGTGACGCGGTGACGATTTCGCGTATCCATGTGTCATCAAAAGGTCGGTTTGGATCGGTAATGATGGATGCAAAGGATGAAGGCTTTGAGGCGCTGGGTTACGTTTTACCGGCCAGGACGATTGGTCGTGTTATCCATCAGGCAATCGCTGAGATGGAAAATATCGAGATTTTTGCGCCTGCAAGCTTATTAAACGCATCCATCAATGAGGAGGCAGCGACACTACAGCTGGAATGTAATGGGCAGCAAATTGATATTAAAGCCGACCTGCTTATTGGTGCTGATGGTGCTGAGTCCCAGGTGAGAGAACAGTTTGGGATAAACACCACGCGTTGGGAATATGCACAAAGCGCCGTGATCGCCAATCTGGATGTTGAGTCACTTGATACGAGTCTTGCCCATGAACGATTTATCGAGGACGGGGCATTGGCATTACTGCCAAGAAATGACAAAGGCTATGGCGTGGTTTGTTCTGTGGCAGATATGGAAGCAGATCGCTTGATGGCAATGGATAATGAACAATTTAAGGACTATATCGCGGATTGTATGGGCTCACACTTGAGTGAGATACAAGACGTGGGTCAGCGTTATCGTTTTCCACTGGCACTGGTACGCGTCAGGGAGTCAGTACGTCAACGACTGGTACTTATCGGTAATGCCGCGCACTATATTCACCCGGTGGCGGCCCAGGGTTTTAATCTGAGTATGCGTGACGTTGCGGCACTGGTCGAAACGTTAGTGATGGCAAAACAATCTGGCAAGCAGATAGGTGACCTGGAAGTGTTACAGGGCTACTCTCAATGGCGTCAACAGGATGAGCGTGTCATGGTTGCCTTTACTGACGGGTTAGTTCGCCTGTTTACTAACCCGTTGTTGCCTGTTGCCTTTCTTAGACAGAAAGGTCTGCTGGCATTACGTTATATCCCATCAATCAGAAACCTGTTTACGCGAGCGGTAACCGGTCGCCTGGGCAAACAGGCGGCATTGATGCGTGGTGTGCCGGGTAATCGCCTTTCGAGTTAGTTTGCATGAGTAATAATTACGATATCGTGATCAACGGTGCCGGTATCCCCGGGCTAACACTGGCTTTGTTACTTACCCGCGATAGTGCGCGGGGCAAGCCCCAAATATTATTGCTGGATCGCCATCCGTTGGTCACGAATGATGCACTGCATGAAGTCCCGCGGTCAGTAGATGATTTTGATTTAAGGGTGTTCGCATTGACCGAAGCCAGCCGTGGCTTGTTAGAGGTTGCTGGTGCCTGGCCACGGGAAAGAACTGAGCGTATTTACCCTTACGAACAGATGCACGTTTGGGATGCAGGTGGGAGTGGACAGATACATTTTGATGCCGCCGAGCTGGGCACGGCATCCCTGGGTTATATCACAGAAGGTCGTGTGCTACAGGACTGGTTAATTCAGCAGGTCTTACAGGAAAACGCGATTGAAATTATTTCGGGGGATGAGATTGATGCCTATGAAGAACAGCAAAGTGGGTTTCAACTTTCATTGCAGTCCGGAATGAAAATACACACCAGCTTGCTGGTGGGGGCTGATGGGGCAAATTCCCGTGTCCGTCAGCTATCAGGTATCGGCACGGTGGGCTGGTCATACCGACAACAGGCCGTTGTTGCGACAGTGGAAACAGCAGAGGATCATCAATGTACTGCCTGGCAGCGATTTTTACCGGAAGGGCCACTGGCATTTTTACCAATGAAAAAACCCTGGAGCTCGATTGTTTGGTCAGTCTCCGAACAGCGGGCCGATGCCTTGTGTGAACTGGGTGAAAATGAATTTACACGGGTACTGGCAGAAGATTTTCAGCACCGACTGGGTGAAGTAAAAGTTGTCGGTCAACGAGCGAAGTTTCCGCTCAGGATGTCACATGCACAATCCTATATTGCACCTGGTGTAGCCCTGGTTGCCGATGCGGCTCACACGGTTCACCCGTTAGCAGGGCAGGGGCTTAATCTGGGGTTGCAGGATGTTTCAGCACTGTCTGAACAGATACAACTCGCCAGATCCAGGGGTCAGAATATTGGCAGTCGCCGCGTGTTACGTGCCTACGAGCGCGCCCGTAAGGGAGATAACTGGCTCATGCAGGGCTCATTCGATGGCCTGAAAAGACTGTTTAGTAATGAGCAGGAATTATTAACCCAGCTGCGAAATATGGGACTCAGTGCGGTTGATCGCGTGCCTGTGATAAAGAATGCCTTCGTACGTAAGGCTATGGGCCTGTAGTAGCCCATCAAATGGTGCTCCAGGGCCCTGGAAAAAGATGCCCCTGATGCTTGGTTTCATTTCGCAACACCGTTATAGTCCGCCCTCCAAACGATTAATTGTTGTGGAAGAGTGTCGTATATAGCGACCGCCGAAGGCGCAACCCGTCCGGAAACGCTCAGGCAAAAGGACCACCAACAATAGTTTGGCTCTGGAGAGCAGTGGGAAACCACTCACCGAAGGGGAAGGGAAGAAACGCCCAATCTCTCAGGTAACCGGACAGAGGGGCGAAAAATATCGGCTGTGCCGTCCCTTTTTTCGTTACCGACAAATAATTATGACTAAACAAACAATATTGAATCAGGCACATCGAGATGTTGGCGGCAAGATGGTGGACTTTGCCGGCTGGGATATGCCACTGCATTACGGTTCTCAAAAAGATGAGCACCATCAGGTGCGCAACGATGCCGGTATGTTTGATGTCTCGCATATGACGGTGATTGATTTTAAAGGCGCTGGTAGCAAGGCATTTCTGCAGCGATTGCTGTCCAATGATATCGCCAAGTTAAAGACATCAGGCAAAGCCTTATATAGTTGTATGCTGAATGATGATGGCGGCGTTATCGATGACCTCATTATCTATTATATTGATGATCAGAATTACCGCATGGTCGTGAATGCGGGTACCACCGATAAAGACGTCGCATGGATCAAGTCCCAGCTTGATGATGGAATTGATATGTCTGTGCGCGAAGATCTGGCGATGATTGCTATTCAGGGACCGAACGCCCGAGACAAGGCCATGCAGGCCATGACGGAAGAAGCACGTGCTATCGCGGCTGAATTGAATATATTTGTCGGTGCCTTTTATGGTGACTGGTTTATTGCCCGTACGGGTTACACCGGGGAAGATGGCTTTGAGATCATGGTGCCTGAAAATGAGGCCGCGGCTTTCTGGAATGGCCTGCTCGATGCGGGTGTTAAACCTGCTGGATTGGGTGCCAGGGATACCCTGAGGCTTGAGGCGGGTATGAATCTATATGGCCTGGATATGGATGAAACCACCAGTCCGCTGGAATCTGGCCTTGGATGGACAATTGCGTGGGAACCGGCAGACCGCGATTTTATTGGCCGTAGTGCGCTGGTAAAACAAAAGGCCGATGGTGTTAAAATGCGCTTTGTTGGGGTGTTGCTGGAGGATAAAGGCGTCATGCGTTCGCACCAGAAGGTGGTTACTCCAGAGGGCGAAGGCGAGTTAACCAGCGGCGGTTTTTCCCCCACATTGAATCGCTCTATTGGTTTTGCCCGGGTTCCAAAGGGCGAGTCAACCACCTGTGAGATTGAAATCAGAAACAAGCCGCTACGGGCTTCGATAGTCAAGCCGCCATTCGCCAGAAATGGAAAGGCCTGTATTGAGTTATAAGTTTTAATTTTGAATAAATTTGGAGAACAGCCATGAGTGAAATACCCGGTGATTTAAAATATACCAAGAGCCATGAATGGGTGCGTATTGACGATGATGACCTGGTTACCGTGGGTATTACTGATCATGCGCAGGCGGCCCTGGGTGACATGGTGTTTATCGAAACACCGGAAATCGGTGCCGAGCTGGAAGCAGAAGAGGCCTGTGCCGTGGTTGAATCGGTGAAGGCAGCATCAGATATTTATAGCCCGGTAGGTGGTGAAATTGTTGAAACCAATGCCAATTTGGCTGATAGCCCTGAGTTAGTGAATGACCAACCTTATGGTGATGGCTGGATCTTTCAAATGCGGGTAGGTGATAGCAGTGAGCTTGAAGGGCTCATGGATGCCGAAGGGTATGAAGTCCATTGTGAAGACGAGGACTAAAAAGGCATGCCCTTTATTCCCCATACTGATGAAGATACCCGTGAAATGCTACAGGCCATTGGTGTCGATAGCATAGAAGATTTATTCGATGAGATACCAGCTGATCTTAAAATCAGCGAATTGACCAATGTCCCTGATGGCGCGAGTGAAATGGAAATCGCTCGCATTATGCATGAAAGAGCTAACCAGGATGTTCAGACACTGAATTTTATTGGTGCTGGTGCTTACGAACACCATATTCCTGCGGCGGTCTGGGAAATCACCACCCGCGGCGAGTTTTATAGCGCCTATACGCCTTACCAGGCAGAGGCCAGCCAGGGGACATTACAGTTACTGTATGAATTCCAGACCATGATGACCTCTTTAATGGCTATGGATGTCTCAAACGCCTCTTTATACGACGGGGCGTCGGGTCTGGCTGAGGCCATTTTGATGGCAGTGCGAGCTAATCGTAAATCCAAATCTAAAAAGATTTTAATACCGGGTACATTAAACCCAGTGTATCGGAAGGTCGCGACTACCCTGACCAAACATCAGGGGATTGAGCTGATTGAGATTTCTTATGATCAGGAAACCGGACTGACCGATCAGTCGTCCCTGTCAGCGTACGAGGATGAAGATATTACCGCTGTCGTAATAAACCAGCCGAACTTCTTCGGGCGGCTCGAAGCTAGTGATGCACTAACTGACTGGGCGCATGCCCGTGACGCACTGGTAATTGCTGTGGTGAACCCACTCGCCATGTCATTAATCAAACCACCGGGCCAATGGGGGGAATCGGGCGCTGATATTGCCTGTGGTGATGGCCAACCATTAGGGGCACCATTATCATCTGGTGGCCCTTATTACGGCTTTTTGACCTGCCGTCAATCGATTGTTCGGCAGATGCCCGGCCGGATTATTGGCAAGACGGTAGATATCGATGGTAAGCCCGGTTATGCCCTAACGTTACAGGCTCGTGAACAGCATATTCGCCGGTCTAAAGCGACCTCTAATATCTGCACAAATCAGGGATTGGTGGTAACGGCGTCAACGATTCACATGTCGATACTTGGGGCAAATGGTTTGAAGCAGGTTGCAGCAAATTGCCACGCCAATATGAACGAATTGGTCAGTAAGGTCGAAAATATACCTGGTGTTCGGGTGTTGTTTAATGGCCCTGGATTTCATGAAGTAGTACTACAACTTGACTGTGAAGTGAGTGGAATATTGCGCGCCATGTCAGCACATGGCATCCAGGGCGGATATGATCTTTCAAGGGATTACCCCGAGTTAAGCAATTGTTTACTGGTTTGTGCGACTGAAACCAAGACCGATGCTGATTTGCAGCGTTATGCAGAGTTATTGGAGAAAGTTGTGGGGTTACAATCCAAGGCGCCTTGCCCGGTAAAGCCGAAAATTGCTTAATATTGGACTAACCTTCTGATTTAATCAGAGACCAATTAATAAGGAGAGATACGATGGCGACAGTAACCCTACAAGGTAGTGAATTACATACGACGGGTAAACTACCTGCGGTGGGCGAACAGGCTCCGGATTTTGTGTTGGTAGATGCTGAGCTGGCCGATAAACGTTTATCAGACTTTGCAGGCAAGAAAATTATCATGAATATTGTGCCCAGCCTGGATACACCGACTTGTGCGATCTCTGCAAAAAAATTCGATGAGTACGCAACGAACCATAAAGATACGGTGATCCTAGTGATATCTGCAGATTTACCTTTCGCACAGGGGCGATTTTTTGGTGCAGAGGGTCTGGAAAATATCGTGCCATTATCCATGATGCGCTCTCGTAACTTTGCCAAGGATTATGGTGTCTTGATTGATGATGGACCTTTGGCCGGTATTATCTCGCGCGCCATCGTCGTTATGGATGCAGATAACAAGATCGTTTACACCGAAATGGTCGGTGAAATAGCCGATGAACCTGACTATGATGCTGCGTTAGCTGCATTAGCGATTCCGGAACAAGAAACCGAGGAAGACACAGAAGCGAAATAATATGCTGATATTTGAACAATCATCCGCGGGTCGCCAGGCCGGCGGGCAATCACCAGCCGGCCCTATCGAAACAGGTTCTATCCCGGAATCCATGTTACGTACTGACCAGCCAACTTTGCCCGAGGTATCCGAGTTACAGGCAGTGAGACATTACACCCAGCTGTCGCAGAAAAATTTTTCAATCGATACACAGTTTTATCCGTTGGGTTCCTGCACCATGAAATATAATCCCAGGGCCTGTAACACCCTGGCGATGTTGCCTGGGTTGCTTTCACGGCATCCGCTAAGCCATGGGAACGCCTCGCAGGGTTATTTGAGTTGTATCTATGAGTTACAGGAAATGCTCAAGGATGTAACCGGCATGAAAGGTATGTCGCTGGCTGGTATGGCAGGTGCTCAAGGTGAGTTTGCAGGCATGGCGATGATTCGTGCCTATCACCAGGCACGCGAGAATGATGAGCGAATTGAAGTATTGGTACCTGATGCGGCTCATGGTACTAACCCTGCCACTGCAGTGATGTGTGGTATGAAGGTTAAGGAAATACCGACCAATAAGGAAGGTGACGTTGATATGGAAGCGTTAAAGGCAGCGGTTGGACCGCAAACGGCCGGTCTAATGCTAACCAATCCTTCGACACTGGGCGTTTTTGAACGCCAGATTCAGGAAATTGCTGCCATCGTACACGAGGCGGGTGGTCTGCTGTATTACGATGGTGCCAATCTGAATGCCATCTTGGGTAAGGTACGTCCCGGGGATATGGGATTTGATGTGATTCATCTGAATTTACATAAAACTTTTTCTACACCTCATGGTGGCGGTGGTCCAGGCGCGGCAGCTGTGGGTGTTGGCGAGCGTTTATTACCATTTATTCCCGTGCCGCTGGCAATAAAAGAAGATGATCGATATCGCTGGGCCGAGGAGTCTGATATTCCGCAAAGTATTGGCAGATTGTCCGCTTTTGCGGGTAATGCCGGTGTTTTATTGCGTGCCTATGTTTACGCAAGACTGCTGGGAAAACAGGGCATGCTGCGTGTTGCAGAATATGCCACGCTGAACGCCAATTACTTGATGGTTAAGTTAAAGGCTGCCGGGTTTGACCTGGCATTCGATGGTCGACGAGCGACACACGAATTTATTGTGACGCTTAAGCGACAGGCGAAAGAACTCAATGCAACGGCCATGGATTATGCCAAGCGCCTGCTGGATTATGGACATCATGCGCCGACGACCTATTTCCCACTACTGGTACCGGAATGTTTATTAATCGAGCCAACAGAAACTGAAGATAAGGCAACACTGGATGCTTTCGTTGAAGCCATGGCGAAGATTGATGAAGAAGCCAATACAGATGTCGAAATTTTGAAATCAGCACCGGTAACGTTGCCAGTAAAAAGACTGGATGATGTGAAGGCGGCACGTGAGCTGGATTTAACCTGGCAACCTTCTGAATAATAAAACTGTTTATGTCTGCACAGGGGCCGCAGGGCATCGATCGTATTTTCAAGGCCTTTGGTTTTTCCATGAAGGGTTTTCGAGCCGCTTATGTCAACGAAGCGGCGTTTCGACAGGAAACCTGGTTAGCGTCTATTTTAATCCCGCTAGGGCTTTGGTTAGGTCCTACGCCACTAGACAAGGCTATACTGGTTGCAGTTATCCTGCTGGTATTGATGGTTGAATTGCTCAACTCTGGTATCGAAACCATTGTTGACTGGGTCAGTACCGATCATCACGAGTTAGCAGGGCGCGCCAAGGATATTGGCTCTGCTGCTGTGTTTTTGTCTTTAATAAATGTCCTGATTGTCTGGGGTTTAGTGTTATTGCCCCGTTATTTGAATTAATTTAATCGAAGAAGGAATAATAATGTCTGTACTGATCTGTGGCTCGTTCGCCTATGACACCATTATGGTGTTTCATGACAAATTCAAAAATCATATCCTGCCGGACAAGGTGCATATGCTTAATGTATCTTTCCTGGTGCCGGCGATGCGTAGAGAATTTGGTGGCTGCGCGGGTAATATTGCCTATAACCTGAACCTGTTATGTGATGATGCCTTACCCATGGGAACCGTGGGCAGTGATTTCCAGCCTTATGCCAACTGGATGGAACAGCATGATATTAGCCAGGAATACCTGAAGGTACTGGATGATAATTACACCGGCCAGGCGTTTATTACGACTGATGAGGATGATAACCAGATTACGGCTTTTCACCCGGGTGCCATGGGTGAGTCGCACATCAATACGGTGCCTGAAGATGCCGGTATCAAGTTAGGTATCGTATCACCGGATGGACGACAGGGTATGATCGAGCATGCCGAACAGTTTGTTGAGGCGAATATACCTTTCATATTTGATCCGGGTCAGGGCTTGCCGATGTTTGATGGTGATGATCTTAAACGTTTTATCGAGCAGGCAACCTGGGTAACCGTGAATGATTACGAATCACAGCTAGTACAGGAGCGGACCGGGTTTAGTGAAGAAGATATCGCTTCTCAGGTTGATGCCTTTATCGTTACCAAGGGCGGTGAAGGTTCGGTTATTTATGCCAAGGGGGAGACGATTGAAATCCCCAATATTCAGGCCAGTGCCATCAAGGACCCAACGGGATGTGGTGATGCGTATCGTGCCGGCTTGTTATATGGGTTATTGAACGATCTAGATTGGCAGACTACAGGTCAAATCGCTTCACTACTGGGTGGTATCAAGATTGAGCATGAAGGCACACAAAACCACCAGCCAACACGCGCACAAATTAAAGAGCGTTACCAGCAATCGTTTGGAAGTGAGTTGTCATTAGGCTAAATGCCTATTAAGACAGACCGCAAGATATATCGTTGCAAGGCGTTTAAACGATAAGTTAGGGAGAGTTGTACCTGTTACCTTGATCTGACTAACCCAATAAGAAGGCTTTCTGGCTGCTGATAGCTAGTTTAACCGGCGAATATCGAACGCTAAATACAGAGCACCCATCACCAGAGTAGATGGAGAAATTTTCAAGCTACAAAAGAAAACGGGGCCAAAGGCCCCGTTTCCATTACTACACAAGATTGATGACAATCTTAGAAGCTGTGGCGTAAGCCAATGCCCCAACCGTCAACGTCAACGTCAGCAGTACCGCCGCTACCGTCGTACTCGTTGTCAGTGTAACCGCCATAGACGAATGTACGCTTGGACAGGTTGTGCTTCACACCAACGGTCCAGTGGTCACCGTCATAGTCAGCACCAGCAACACCACCAACATCTTCCCAGTCAGAGCTTGCATAAGTACCTAACAGGGCAGTGTTATCACTGAACTTGTAGGTAACAGCGACGAACAATGTGTCATACTCATCAGCAGCGCCACCAGAACCCATACCACCAGCAATAGTAGTAACAGCAGCAGGTCCACCCATGATAGTGCCACCACCGTCAGGACGTGGAGATGAAGCAGCAGCAGCTGTTGAAGAGTCAGCATCTTCATACTGAGCCGCTACAGTAAAGCCATTGCCAGACCACTTACCGTGGATTTTCCAGATGTCAGCATCACCCAGGCTACCAGCAGCTGATGTGCCGTAATCCATATCCTGGTAAGCAAAACCGAGTTCCCAGTTGTTGGCAGCATACTTGATGTTACCGTTCCAGGTGCCAGCATCAACGTTATCGCTGTCAGCTAAGATAGTATCAGGATCAGCTATAGTGTCAGCCCAAGTAACCTGAAAGCCACCAGACCATGCGCCTGATGCGAAACCAATTTCCATCATGTCCTGAGCATAGCCATTGTGAGAGCCAGATACAGCACCGCTAGCACGAGCCTGCAGGCCAGTAACCAGGAATGGGTCGTACTTAACAGATGACGCCTTGTAGCGAGAGTTCATTTCACCGAACTGAACGTGCCAGCCGTCGCCTTTCAGGCCGACGAATGTATCACGTGAGCCGAAAGAGCTAGAGCTATCGAAGGTAGAGAAGAAAGTATTGATCTTGAAGTAAGCAGTCATGCCATTGCCCAGCTTCTCAGTACCCTTGAAACCAACAGCGTTTGGACCACCACCGATTGAAGCACCGCTGGCGCCACCACCCATCAGGGTGTCGTCTGCGTCAGCACCACCTTGAACATCAGTATCGATGTCAGCTGTTTCAGCCTGGATCGTACCGAAGATTTTTACGTCTGCTGCTGCCAGACCTGGCACCATCAGACCCGCAGCGATCGCAGCGGCTAAGATTGATTTATTCATTCTATTCCTCCCAGAATAAAATTGATTAAAAATTAAAGTTTAAAACTTATAGTTACGTAACCTAAGTCGTCGTTATTAGCGACAGCCCTATACTACCCACATTAGTCTAGAATGCAACAGAAATTATCATTAAAACAACAACAATCACTGTAATTGTTGCGTAAAAGCAACAAAATTCAAGGGTAGGCTTCATATTTGAAGGTTATCGCCGTTCTGCATGGCCTTACATGGAAGGACTTTAGGTGAAGATGCTTGCTTAAAAAGTTATTAAAACTGTAGTTTTATAGAGTTATGTCGATATGCTGATTTTTGCATACTCCTTGCGGCGTCAAACAGGCGCAGATTAATTTTTTAATTCAAGGAGAATACTAATGAAGATGATTCAATCGATGGCATTAATACTGGCAATGTTGGTTAGTTCAGTAGCCTGGCGGGTTCACTTAATATCAATACGGCAGATGCCAGCAGCATGGCCCAGGAAATTTCGGGTGTAGGAGAAAAGCGAGCACAGGCGATTGTCGATTACCGCACTGAAAATGGACCTTTCAAATCAGTAGACGGTCTGACCAGGGTTAAAGGGATTAGTGCTGCTACTGTAGAGAAGAATCGTGCAAACCTGACCATTGGTGAATAACATTACCCAATGCACTCTTTTAGTCAGTAGTACATCAGTACGCTAATTCAGGGTATTACATGATGTACAGGGTGCCAGAAATGTGGGGAATCTATGGGTTCTTCCTTATTTCTGGCACTTTTTTGGCCTAACGGTTCGTCTACCGTTTACTTGTCCTCATCATTCATTTCTGAAAATAAACGATCAAATTCATCAGGGGTCATGGTTCTGGCAGGCTGAAACCCGTCATCGGTTTTTTCTATCATGCCTTCTTTAACAGGATCGACCTTTTTAGGTTTCTCCTCCTTGGTTTCAGGCTGAGGTTCGGGTTGTGGCTCTGCAGGTGATTCCTCTATGTCGAAATCCCAACTTCCTATGTCATCAATGATATCTGCCGTGTCATCCGCTGTTGGCTCACTAGTCGCGGAGGCTGCGGGCTTGGGAGCAGGAGCGGGTTGTTGTACCTCACCTGCGGAAGGCAACATCTCTGTGTCATCTTCATCAAAGGCCATGTCGAATATCTCATCGGTTTTTCCCTGACTCGCAGATGCCTGTACAACCGTGGCGTCAGATTGTTCCATCTCAGGTTCGGAAAACATGAAATTGAAGGTATCAAAAGTAAGAATATCTCCGTGCTTCAGGCGATGTTCTTCTTCGAGTAGCTGGTTATTAAGCTTGGTACCATTGCCGCTACCCTGGTCCATGACCCAGAAGGCATGGTTACGGTATTCGATTACAGCATGATGGCGACTAATGCTTTTTTCCGGGATGACAATATAAGTAACACCAGGGGTTTCTTTGCCCTTAATTCGACCGATTTGGGTGATTTCAGTGGTTAATGGGTAGGATTGCTGGTCGGTAACACCTCGCATGTCGACGAGTTGAACATCCGGTAACTTGACGCCAGCAGCTTTTGTAGCGCCCCCGGCGCCTGAAGAACGCCCACGTAGCAGTACAATGATGAGGATCAAAATCAGCAATCCAGCAATGCCAAACAGCATGTACTGTGTCATTTTATTGTCCTGGGTTTGTTCGGGTACCTGGACAATAATGGGCTTGGGTGGTGGTGCCGGTTTTGGTGGTTCTACAATAACCGGTGGTGGTGGCGGTTTGCTGGCCTCAATCTCGGCTTGCAATGCTTCCTGGCGAGCCCTGGTGATCCTGTCCTGAATTTGCACAAATACATCGGCAATCTTGTCGGCTGAGAAAGCGCGAAAATACTCGGCATTGGTTTGCTGTGCGAGAGACTGTATTAGCTGGAAATCAGCGCCATCTGTAAATGCAATGCCGAAAATTCTAATATCATTATTACTGGCATCAGCCGCTAACTCTTTGCGCATCCAGTCCACTTTGGCGATATCTTTTTGCTTGTCGCCGGTGTCCACGATGCCGTCAGTCAGAAAAACGATAAAGCGCTCAGTATCATCGCGTGCATGTAATTTAAGTTCGTAAATCGCTCTCTCAAGCCCATCAGGGCTGTTGGTGCGCAGTCCCTTGTAGTTAATTTTTTTCAAACTATTAAGCATTTGCGCACGAGATTCGCTAGAGATCTCTGTTAATGGATGGGCCAGTGTTACTTTCTGATCAAAGATGACAATGCCCAGACGAGTGTTGTCATCAAGTTGGTTGATGAACTCCGTTACCGCTTTGGCGGTGAGGAATTGAGGATCGTTGACTTTCATGCTGCCTGAGTTATCGAGCAGTAGCACGATGTCACTGGGCACATCGGCGGATGCAACTATTGGCATCAATTCTGGTTCGACAGGCGTGTCCACACCGACGAGTTCGCTGATCTCGGCTGGTGACATAAAGTCTGTCGTTGATTCGACAGCAGCAGGTGCCTGTGCCTGAGCTGGAATACTAAACAACGTCAGTAGGGCGATGCTAAATCCTGCCAGGAAAAACTGTTTATTCTTGAAAAATAACATTTATTATCAACCGGTCTGATGCGGTGTTTAATCATTATTGTATGGCTTTTATGCGGATATTCATAGAAGTTCATTAAATTAGGTAATGGATTATATTGCCTGGAGGAAGGTGCCTGAAATAGATGCTGTAATCCATTGTAAAAAAATTGCGGACTATTTTGTGAGCGAGATAATTTTGCTCAAAGGTTGCCTGTTTTCGGTGCATCTAGTCGTATTGCGAGAAATCTCAGCAAAAATTGTGTTTTTGGGGTGGAAAACCAGGCAGTGCTGTTTATAGATGTAATTGATTGGTTGAGTTCAAAAACCATGAGTTATTGTTCTTCATCGCGCTCTCAATATGGTCTTCCAGGTGTTCGGCGGCGGACTGAAATTGAAGATCGCGTTGCCACCTCGTTAATATTATCGAATTGATCAGAATTCATTGGATTCAAAGACGTTATGAAAGTGTTGTATGGATGCTGTCAGGGCGCTGAATATGAAGTATCGACACTGCTGCCATATGAGTATTTTTAGCTTGATTTAGCTGTGTTTTAGATCTCGCGGCTAGGATTGAAATCTACCGGTAATCCTTTCTGGATTTTTATTGATATAGGTCAAGGAAAAAGCGCACCTGCAGGCATATCCTCCTCGACGTATTCTAAGCCTAACTTTAACTATTTGTTATTTTTAGAAAAGCCATCGTCAATTAGTCAGGAGTGAGATTCTTATGAGTGTGAAAAATAAAACCAAGTACGGGGTGGCGTTGCTCACCGCGTGCATAGCACTGGCGGCACCGTCGGGAGATGTGCTAGCCAAAAAGAAAAAATTCGATCCGCTGAATGCGGAAGAATTTGAAGAGGCAAAAAGCCTGTACTTCCAGCGTTGCGCGGGTTGTCATGGTGTTTTGCGTAAAGGTGCGACAGGTAAAGGCCTGGAGCCACAACCAAACAAGAAGAAGAAGACCAAAGGTACGCTCAAGTTAGGTACCAAGCGTCTGGCAAAAATCATCAAGTTGGGTACCGAAGGTGGTATGAATAACTTTGATGATATCTTCGACGACAGACAAATCGACATACTGGCGCGTTACATTCAGATGGAGCCACCAGTTCCACCGGAAATGGATCTGGCCCTGATGAAAGAGCGTCACAAGGTTTTTGTTGATCCAAAAGATTACCCAACCAAGCCAGTGCACGGTCGTAACTGGAAGAACTTCTTCCTGGTGATTGAGCGTGACGTCGGTAAGATTGCAGTAATCGACGGCGACAAGAAAGAAGTCGTTGCTCACGTTCCTACCGGTTATGCGGTACACGTACTGAAAACAGTTGAACATCACAAAACCCTGAAGGCCAAGGATGCTGGTCGTTTTTGGTACACCATGGGCCGTGACGGTAAGCTGACCAAGATCGATCTGTGGCAGACGCCAGACAAGATGAAGGTTGCTGAAGTACAGATCGCTTATGACGCACGTGACGTTGCCGTATCAGGTGATGGTAAGTACGTCGTTGGTGGCGGTTACTGGCCTCCGCACTTTGTTATCGCTGATGCTCATACCATGGAGCCCTTGAAGGTGGTTTCTGCACGTGGTGTCAACGTTGACGGTGAGTACGTGAACGAGTCTCGTGTTGCTGCGATTTATGATACGCCATTAGCACCTACCTGGCTGGTATCTATGAAGGAACTCGGTCAGATGTGGCAGGTAGACTACAGCGATCTGGATAATCTCAAGATCTCCAAGATGGACACTGCCAAGTTCCTGCATGATGGTTTCTTTGATCCGACTGGTCGTTACTTCCAGATCGCAGCTAACGCCTCTGACACGATGGTGGTAACAGACACCAAGACCCAGAAGCTGGAAGCTCTGATCAAGACCGACAAGAAGCCTCACCCAGGCCCAGGTGCTAACTGGATTGATCCAAAGTGCGGTCCTGTTGGTGGTACACCTCACCTAGGTGTTGGTAAAGTCACTGTTTGGGGTAATGATCCTGCAGGCAACAAGGATAAGGCATGGAAGATCTGCTACGAAGTTGAAACTGACGGCGCTGGTGTATTCATCCGTACGCATCCAAAGTCAGACTACGTATGGGTTGACAAGACCAAGCATCCTGAGCCTAAGATCCAGCAGTCTCTGAAGGTTATCGACAAGAAGACCCGCAAGGTTGTCAAGACTATCCAGTTGACCGACAAGAAAGGCTATGCAGCCGTTCACATGGAGTTCAACAAGGCAGGTGACGAAGTTTGGACTTCAGTCTGGAACCGTGCGGACAGCTTGAAGCCTAATGGTGAAATCATCATCTTTGACGCGAAGACTCTGAAAGAGAAGGCGCGTGTTAAAGGTCTGTATGCACCGACTGGTAAGTTCAACGTGTATAACCGTATCAACCACGTAACTTAATCAATTAGGTTATAACGATACGATGTAAGGGTAAGGGCGGTCACACTATATTTGGTGTGACCGCCTTTTTTTTCTAACTAACTGGTATTACTCAAGGGTCTTGTTCACAGGGTTTTTGCGCAATACACACAGAATTATTTTCAACGTGAAAAGAAATCATGGCTAATCCTTCACTGAAATATGGTTTGATGTCTCGTAAGGTTTTATTCGGTACCACACTAGGTGCCGCATTGTTCTTTATGATCGTTGGCGTAATTTTCTGGGGTGGTTTCAATACCTCCATGGAAATGACCAACACCATGGATTTTTGTATCTCCTGTCATGAAATGGAAGAAAATGTGTATCAGGAATACACGAAAACCGTTCATTTCACCAACCGTAGTGGCGTACAAGCCTCCTGTTCAGATTGTCATGTACCGGATCCGTGGGTACACAAGGTAGTACGAAAAGTGCAGGCGAGTAGAGAGTTATACCACAAGGCTCTCGGCTCCATTGATACCCCGGAAAAGTTTGACAACAAACGTTTACAGCTGGCAAAGAATGTCTGGAAGGCCATGAAGGCCACTGACTCACGTGAATGCCGGAACTGTCATGACTTTGCATCCATGAATCCTGAGAATCAGAAAAAACGTTCTCGTAAACAACATATTAATGGCATGCAGGCCGGTAATACCTGTATTGACTGTCACAAGGGTATAGCGCACACGAAGGTGCACGATAAGCTGACTGATGAGGAATTGACTGCGCTCGAGAAACCAGACCCTGCCAATAAGCGCCCCATACCACCGCAGTGGCAGGCTTTTATTGATGGGCAGAAAGGTGGCAAGAAGGAAAAGAAAAAGGTTGCTGCAGTTGCTCAGCCAGAAGTCAAAAGTGATGCTACACCAGTCGAGGCCGCACCTGCCCCGGCTAAAACTGCAACACCAGCGGCTGCCCCAGCTGCTACAGGTGACAATCCAGCGGCCAGTATTGATTGGTCCGGTATAGAGCCAGGGGAAGTAAGGCTCTTCTACCCGGGTCAGGCGTCAATGGAATGGACACTGAAAGGCAGTGATCATGGCGGCAAACGCGCCTTTGTTACCGGCGATCGTTGTTTTGATTGTCACGAAGAAGAGGAAGTCGTTATCGGCGAGAAAATTGTAACGGGTGAAAAGGTTGAGCCAACACCAATTCCGGGTAAGCGTGGCAGTATTGTGGTCAATGTGCAGGCGGCCCATGATGCAGAAAATCTGTACATGCGTTTCCAGTGGGAAGACGCGGAGCATGCGCCAATGCCATTTATTGATGGTGGCAAGATGGATCCAGACAATCAAATGAAATTCGCCGTTATGTTGACGACTGATAGTGAAGATGACCCCAAGGTCGAGTACGCAGAGCGTTCGGGTTGCTGGCAGACATGTCATCATGACCTCAACTACATGCCGCATAAGCCTGATGATTCAGCCTTGACCGGGGAACTATCAAAGCGTCTTGACCTGAGTGAAGGCTTTACCAAGTACCTGAAAGAAAGCCGTACTGAAATTGAAAATGAAGGTAAGGGTGGCAAGAAACGCGGCGGTTGGGACAAACTCAAGGCTGATGCAGATATACAAGCGGCCCTGGAGAATGGTTCGTTTATGGATCTGTTGCGCTACAAGTCCGGCACGGGTGAGTCAGAAGATGGTTATATCCTTGCTGAACGTGCGATGACAGGTGGTCAGGGTGTGAATTTCACCGGCAGTCTGGAGAATGGTATGTGGACGATACTGATGACCCGTAAGCTCACTTCAGACAAGCCCGGTGATATCAGCATGGCGACTGATCAGTGGTACAACTTTGGATTTGCCATTCATGATGATTACAGCAGCAGCCGTTTCCACCATGTATCGCTAGGGCTGAAGTTAGGCTTCAATGACGAAGATGCGGATATCAATGCAGTAGGAAAATAGTAAAAGTCCGATTGCTATCAGGCCGTGGGAGCATACTTGCCCCACGGCCTTTTTTATTCTCTAAACCACAGTTATGATTCGCTAATCTATCTACATGTGAAGAGGGCAGCGCTGTGAAAGGTCAATCACTACTACTCGTTTTTATATTGTTATTTTCAGGTTCAGTCGCCTCCGCCGGTGGTGAAGCCAGTGGGGAAGGGCCACTGGTGATTATTAAGGACTTCAAGTTTATACCGCAGGAAATTACCATCAAGCGTGGCCAGGTTATACGCTGGGAAAATCGTGAAAAACGCCAGTACCATAGTGTCTGGTTTGAAGCGTTGGGAGAAGAAGAGCCAGATCATTTTTTTCCTGATGAGTCCTTTGAGCGCGAGTTTAAGGAAGCAGGAACCTTTCCCTATCGTTGTGGCCCGCACCCCAGAATGACGGGCACCGTTCACGTCACCGATTAATCTATATCTTAAGTTCTAAAGAAGAGATCATTTATGCCATACCAAGGCGTTTTGCTCAGGGCTGCCTTATGCAGTCTGATATTCACAATCGCACCTACTGTCTTTGCAAAGGACGTTGATAAGCTTTATCAGGAACACTGCGCTTCATGTCATAACGCATACCGATTAGGGGGAATGGGGCCTGCCCTGTTGCCTGAAAATTTAAAGCGTTTACGCAAGAAAGCCGCTATCGATGTGATTACTAATGGTCGTATCGCCACACAGATGCCGGCCTTTAAAGATAAACTGGGCAAGAAAGAGATTGAGTCACTGGTTGATTATGTCTATACCCCATTAAAAGAGGTCCCGAAGTGGGGTATGAGTGAAATTAAAGCCAGTCAGATTATTCATAACAAAGAAAGTGACTTATCTGATAAACCAGTTTTTAAAGTTGATGATTTGCTTAACCTGTTTCTGGTGGTTGAGTTGGGTGATCATCATGTCACCTTACTAGATGGCGATAAGCTTGAGCCTATCCACCGTTTTAAATCACGATTTGCATTACATGGAGGCCCCAAATATTCACCAGATGGTCGCTTTGTCTATTTTGCCTCGCGTGATGGCTGGATCAGTAAATATGATATCTATAATCTAAAGTTGGTTGCCGAAGTTCGTGCTGGGATTAATACCCGCAACCAGGCGGTTTCTGCGGACGGTCGCTATGTGATGATCGCTAACTATCTACCACATACGCTGGTATTGCTGGATGCAAAAGATTTAAGCCCTATCAAATTATATGACGTTAAAGATGGCGAAGGTAAAACATCTCGCGTTAGTGCCGTTTATACAGCTCCGCCACGTAATAGCTTTATTGCTGCACTCAAGGATATTCCTGAGGTCTGGGAAATATCTTATGATGATAACCCGCCGATTGGTTTTGACGGTTGGGTTCATGATTACAACCCGGACTCCGGTGAAAATGTAGAGCCGCCGGCATTCCCCGTTAGACGAATTTCGGTTGGTGATTATCTTGATGATTTCTTTTTCGATCAGGATTATTTATCACTGATTGGTGCTTCGCGTGAAGGTAAGGGACAGGTGGTCGATATGGATGTAGGCAGAGTCATTGTTCCTGACCTGGAACTGCCGGGCATGCCGCACCTGGGTTCAGGTATTACCTTTGACTACAAGGGCAAAACGGTGTTGGCGACCCCTAATCTCAAAAAGGGTGATGTCAGTATCATCGACATGGAAACCTGGAAGACGATTAAGCAGATAGAAACATTGGGCCCTGGCTTTTTCATGCGAAGCCATAAAAATACACCTTATGCCTGGGTTGATGTGTTCTTTGGTCCTAACAAGGATGCGATGCATGTCATAGACAAGCGAACCTTGGAAATTGTTAAAACCTTGCGGCCAGCGAAGGATAAAACTGCCGCGCATGTGGAATTCACGCGAGATGGAAAATATGCCTTATTGAGTATCTGGGATCCTGATGGTGCATTGATTATTTACGATGCAGCAACATTGGAAGAGGTAAAACGTATCCCGATGAATAAGCCCTCGGGCAAATATAATGTGTATAACAAAACTCGCTACGCTGAGGGAACGAGCCACTAGGGCCGGGGCCATTTTTCCACAGGGTGGTGTTGCATTTTCACTCATGTACCATAGTACACATCGCTCAATGCGCCTTTCCCTGAGAAAAAATGGCCGCCGGCGATGGGTCTCACAATAGGGTTAATAGGCCCTAATTACTTGATGTACTGCTCCCTGTTCTTGTCGGTTAATGCCTTCAGGAAGCTCGTAATATCGTTTACCTGCTGATCAGTGAGTTCTTCATCTAGCTGCAGCTTAGCCATGGTGCGAACCGCTTCTTCGAGCGTGTTAATCTTTCCATCATGAAAGTAGGGAGCGGTTAATGCGACATTGCGTAATGGCGAAACCTTGAAGACCATACGGTCACTCTCATCCTTGGTAATGTCATAGATACCCTGGTCAGACTGATTTTCGTAGGGATGTATTTTTCCCAGAGGTTCATAGATTTCACCACCAATCAGTTTGCCATCATGGCATTCCCTGCAGTTAACCTTGAGAAAGGTATTCAGGCCATTTTGTTCATCCCTGGTCAGGACGTTGGCATCGCCATTCAGAAAGTCATCGAAACGGCTCGGCGTGATCAGGGTGCGCTCAAAAGCTGCGATGGCCTCAGCAATATTCTGGTAGGTGATGGCCGGGCTATCGTCTGGGAAGGCGATGGCGAAGTCTTTCTGATATTCGTCAATTTTACTAATCTTATCGACGACAGTTTTTTCATCAGGCATACCCATTTCTATCGGGTTAAGAATAGGTCCCTTGGCCTGTTCAACCAGGTCCTCTGCACGACCGTCCCAGAATTGGCTATCCTGCCAGCCTGAATTGAGCACCGTTGGGCTATTGCGCGTCCCCATTTCTCCCCTTGCGCCAGGAGAGGTGGGTAGATTGTCAACTCCGGCAAAGCCTTTTTTGAGACGATGACAGGATGCGCAGGACTGGGTGTCATTAATTGACAGGCGTTTTTCAAAATAGAGTTTTTCCCCGAGTGCGATACGCGCTGGCGTATCGTTTTCAGACCCAGGCATGGCATCAGGTAGCGGCTCAAAGTAACGGTTAGCTCGGTTGATCAACTGTTCAGTATCAGCGGCTAGTACGGTGCTGGTGAGAAATATTAGAAATAAGGGAACGAACTGGGTGATATGTTTCATGGGTTACAAGTTGTTGCGTGTAGTTCTACAAGCCTGGTACACCTACTCAATAAATTATGAATAGATGATTTTCTTCAGTAGTTTGGATTGTGGTCTGACTATATTACTGCGATATACAGTAGGGGTTATTTCACCCCTTTGTCGATAAGGAAATCGCTGTACTGCTTATCGGTACCGTTGATGTGGTTGATTAACCATGCTTTAAGATAATCAATGGCATTTTGCATAGCAGTGTCAGGGTCTTTGTTATATTCAGCCAGTACCTTTTCAACCTCAGCAATCATGTCTTTGTGCTGTGCTTTGTGTGGTTCGAAGTCCGGATAGCCATTAGCTTCCATTAAATCTTCTTCGTAGGTGAAATGCGTCTTGGTGTAATCGACTAGCTGATCAAGCGCTTCATGCTCAAACTCGCCGCTTGTTGAGTAATCCACGGCTGTTTGTAACTGATTGATCAGGTCCAGAAGTTTTTTGTGCTGTTGGTCGATAGAGTCAATGCCAACGCTGTATTCGTCTTTCCATTCCACATAACGGGTGGTGGCAAACTGTTTGTAGAGAAATGGAAGCCCCACGAGTATGGCGACCAGGATCCAGGTTATCGGGCTGGTTGGACCAGCCATCAGTCCCAGGACTACTGCGGTAATTAGTGTCAGGATGAGGACCGCCATTCCGAACATGCGTAAATTTTTTAGCTGACTCATAAGTATCGTCTCTTACAGATTGAAGAAGCTGGCATCAACCAGCGGATGCTGACACATCCTGAAGTATTACGCTATTTAACGTATAAGGCTCCATTGCGACCTTGATATAAATCAATGTTGTGACAAATATTCTGCAGCAAAATCAAACGCAATATCTTGATTGTGCAGTGGCGCGCTATTGTCGCCAGCTTATACGTGTTTTGCAAGTAGTAACCCCCTGATTTTTAATAATATTCAACGTCATTGAAAGGGTTTGGCAGGGCCAGTTTACCGGTTCTTGTTTGATGTATATCAATTACTCAAATTGGCTGTCAGTTCATAATAGCCACGCGATATTTAGGCTATCTCGGAACTGTAAATCATGAATAAAGGATTTGTTTCGCTGGTTGGTGCGGGTCCTGGCGATGCTGAACTAATGACGGTAAAAGCACTGCGTTTATTGCAGGAGGCTGATGTCGTTGCGTATGACCGTCTGGTCAGTCCTGAGATACTGGATCTTATACCTGCCGGGGTTAGTCGGATATCAGTTGGCAAGTCAGTGGGTAAACATTGTGTGCCGCAGGATCAGATCAATGAGACCCTGGTTAACCTTGCACGCTCTGGCCGCCATGTCGTACGTCTAAAAGGCGGTGATCCCTACATGTTTGGCCGTGGTGGCGAAGAAGCACTTATTCTCAAACAACATGGTATTGCTTTTGAAGTTGTCCCGGGTGTGACTGCGGCCACGGGCTGTAGCGCCTATTCTGGTATACCGTTGACTCATCGTGGTTTAAGTCACGGGGTGAGATTTCTTACCGGGCATTTCCGTGACAATGAAGAGCTGAATATTGACTGGGTTAAGGTAGCTGATCCTGATTGTACGCTGGTCATCTATATGGGGCTGGCCAATTTGTCACGTATCAGCAGTGAACTGATTAACGCGGGGTTAGATGCATCAACACCGGCTGCAGCGATACACGGTGGTACGACAAATGCTCATCAAAAAGTTATCTCTACACTTGATGAATTGCCTGAAGCAGTAAGCCGTGCCAGTCTGCAGGCACCCGTCATGATTATTGTGGGTGAAGTGGTTTCTCTTAATGAGGATCTGGACTGGTTTCAGGCGGTCAATGAGGTTCGTGGAGTAGCGGGTGGAGAATGTTGAATGTGTTGCGCTGCTTAACAGGGCTCACGCTTTTTATTGCTGCATTAACTCCTCTATTAGCTGATAGTGAAATTTCAACTTCACGTCAGCAAGAGCTATCAAATATGTTGATACAGGATTGTGGTTCCTGTCACGGATTGCAGATGAAAGGTGGTCTTGGGCCTGCGCTATTGCCAGGTTCATTAAAAGGCAAGTCTGCTGAATTTATTACGGCCACCATACTTCATGGACGGCCAGGTACTGCTATGCCACCATGGCGGTTGTTATTGTTGCCAGCGGAGGCACGCTGGATGGCTGATAAATTATTACAGGGGGATCTGTAATGAGCGGAAAGTGGAACTTGTTTTTTCTATTGTTGTTAAGCACCAGCATTGCGCATGCCAGGGGTACGGGTGATCTGGGCGTTATTATCGAACGTGCTGATAGCACAGTACAAATTGTTGAAACGACGGGTAATACCTCGGTTGCTCGCGTAGGTGGTCTGGGGGATTTGTCGCACGCTTCCATTGTCTATTCACGGGATGCACGTTTTGCCTATGTGTTTGGACGTGATGGTGGTTTGAGCAAAGTTGATATCCTGGAAAAGCAGCTCGTAGGACGCACACTGCAATCTGGTAACAGTATTGGCGGCGCTATCTCTCAGGATGGCCAGCTGGTTGCTGTGTCTAATTACAAACCGGGTGGTGTGAAGATCTTTGATGCAGAAACATTGAAACTGGTCGTAGATATTCCGGCAACTAGCGGTTCATCAGATAAACGCTCCAAGGTTGTAGGACTGGTGGATGCACCAGGACAAAAATTTATATTTTCGCTTTGGGATGCCGGTGAAATCTGGGTAGTGGATATGTCGGATGTCAGTAACCCCGGGATCCAGAAGTTTAAAAGCATTGGCAAGAATCCATATGATGCGCTGATAACGCCTGATGGTCGTTATTATATTGCCGGCCTGTTTGGTGAAGACGGCATGGCATTGCTGGATTTATGGAATTTGTCTGATGGTGTCAAACGTATTTTGCCGGGCTACGGTAAAGGCGAGCAAAAGTTGCCTGTCTATAAAATGCCACACCTGGAAGGCTGGGCAGTGGCGGGTGATTTGGCTTTTGTGCCCGCAGTGGGTCACCACGAAGTACTGGTGATTAATATGAGAACCTGGCAGGAAGCCGGGCGTATCAAGGTGCATGGCCAGCCCATCTTCGTTATGGCGCGTCCTGATGGTCGCCATGTATGGGTAAATTTTTCGATACCAAACAATGACACTATTCAGGTGATCGATACACAGAGCCTGGAGGTGGTTAAACAGTTAAAACCCGGTAAGGGTGTCCTGCATATGGAGTTTGAACCACGAGGCGAAGAAGTCTGGCTGTCCGTGCGGGATGAAGATCGTGTCGAGGTTTATGACACGCAGACGTTTGAACGCAGGGCAGCAATGCCGGCAAAAAAACCCAGCGGTATTTTCTTTACCGCGCGTGCGCACCGTATTGGATTATGAGTAGCTATTCCGAACTGGAACGACGACTGCTGAACGATTTTCAGCATGGTTTGTCTCTTTCACCTACACCATTTGCGGATATGGCGGAACAACTGGGTGTGGATGAAGCCGTCGTGATTGAGCATCTGGAAAAGCTACAGAAAAACGGTGCTATTAGTCGGGTCGGTGCGGTGTTCAGTCCTAACCGTGTGGGTGTGAGCACACTGGCAGCAATGTCTGTACCCGAGGATGAGATCGAGTCAGTCGCTGATATCGTCAATGCGTTTGCAGAAGTTAATCATAACTACGAGCGTGAGCACGCGTTTAACCTGTGGTTTGTCGTTACTGCTGATAACGATGATCATTTGAATAGCGTGTTGCAGGAGATTGAGCAGCGCAGCGGTTATGCAGTAATGAATCTTCCTATGTTGCAGGACTATTTCATTGACCTGGGATTTGAACTGCAATGGACATGAAAACATTGCCACCGAATTTTGAAAAACGTCTGGTTGCCATGCTTGGAAAAGGATTGCCGCTGGTTAGCCGGCCCTATGCAGCGATAGCGGAACAGTTAGGGTGTGATGAAGCTGATGTTATTGAAGGGCTGAATCGTTTAATACAGCGTAATGATATTAAGCGCTATGGTGTTGTTGTGCGGCACCGAGAGTTGGGATATCGAGCAAACGGCATGGTTGTCTGGGATATCCCTGATGAGCGTATTGAAGAATTCGGGCATTGTATTGGCAAGTATGATTTTGTCACGCTGTGTTACCAGCGTCCCCGTCGTTTACCTGAATGGCGTTACAACCTGTTCAGCATGGTTCACGGTCTGGACCGGGCAGGTGTTATTGAAAAAGTTGATTTTATCGTAGAGCAATGCGGATTACAGGATATGGCTCATGAGATTCTCTTCAGTGGACGTCGTTTTAAACAGCGTGGCGCACACTATAATCATGCTGATTTAATGAGCCAGCATGCTGCGACAAACTCTCCGGGCAGGCAGGGCAATGGATGAGTTGCGCCGTCATTTCATCAATGAGTTTCAGGGTGGGTTTCCTGTTGTAGCACAACCCTACGCCAGCGTTGCGGACACGCTTGGTAGCGACGAAGAAACCCTGATCTCCATGATTGCCGATATGTTAGATGAGCGGTTATTGAGTCGTTTTGGCCCGATGTATGATGCGGTGTGTCTAGGCGGCGGGTTGACGCTGGCTGCCATGATAGTGCCCGAGGATGAGTTTGATGATGTGGTGGAAAAAGTTAACGCCCTGCATGAGATAGCGCATAACTATAGACGAGATCATGAGCTGAATATGTGGGTTGTCATTGCAACCGAGACACCGGATGGCATTGCCGAAGCAATAGCAACCATTGAGGAACAGACAGGATTGACCGTCTATAATTTCCCCAAGCTACAGGAGTTTTATATCGGTCTATGGCTTGGACTAGATGAGAAGGGTGGGGTTACGACACAACCCATTGATTACGGTGAACGTAAATCTGGCCAATTACCGGATATATTGGATGAGCTGGATCGCCAGATTATCAGGGCCACCCAGAGCGGGTTACCCTTAACCAGTCACCCTTATGCTGATGTGGCGATGCAAACGGATAGTGATGAGGTCGCGGTGATGAGTCGGATTGAAAGCATGCTACACAACGGGATTATTCGACGTATTGGGGCAGTTCCCAATCACTATAAACTGGGACTGCGCGGCAATGGTATGTCGGTTTGGGATGTTCCTGATGGTCTTCTTGATAGCCTGGGTGAACAGGTTGGACAGCTGGACTTTGTCAGTCACTGTTATGAACGTCCTCGTCATCTACCTTTATGGCCCTACAATCTATTCGCTATGGTACACGGTCATGATCGTGAAGAGGTGAGAGCCAAAGTGGCAGAGATAGAGGAGATGCTGGGTGACGCCTGTAAACAACATGAAGTTCTGTTCAGCTCGGCGATTCTGAAAAAGACTGGTCTTAGGCTGGCGGCATAGTGGGGTATTAAAATGTTTCGTATAAGCCGTTATTTGCATGCACTGGGATCAGAGAAAAAGGTTAATTCGCGTCCAGCATCCGTGATGAAAGGGTCAGGCCCGGTGGTCATCTGGAATTTGATCAGGCGTTGCAACCTGACCTGCAAGCACTGTTATGCGACTTCGACAGATATCGATTTTCCCGGCGAGCTGAGTACCGAGCAGGTTTTTGAGGTTATGGATGATCTCAAGTCTTTTGGTGTTTCCGTATTGATTCTGTCTGGGGGCGAGCCACTGATGCGCCCGGATATATTTGAAATATCACAACATGCCAAAGATATGGGGTTTTATGTTGGCCTGTCGAGTAATGGCACCCTGATTACCGAGGATAATATCGCCAGGATTGCTGACGTTGGCTATGACTATGTCGGAGTTAGTCTGGACGGTATGCGTGAGACACATGATTATTTTCGTCAAAGGCAGGGTGCATTTGATGAATCGATGCATGGTATTCGATTGTGTCGAGAGGCAGATTTGAAGGTTGGTCTACGCTTCACATTGACCCAGGATAACCAGACTGAATTACCTGATCTGCTTCAGCTTATGGACGATGAATCAATCGACAAATTTTACCTGTCGCACCTGAACTATGCCGGTCGGGGTAACCGTAATCGGTCCAGTGATCTGCATTATCAAATGATACGCAAAGCGATGGATTTATTATTTGATACCTGTTGGCAGGATGTGCTGTCAGGTCGAAAACGAGAGTTTGTGACGGGTAACAACGATGCGGATGGCGTCTATATGTTGTATTGGGCCCAGCAGCATCTGCCTGAGCATGTTGATCAGTTACACGAGCAACTGGTTCGCTGGGGTGGTAACTCATCAGGTGTGAATATTGCCAATATCGATAATCTGGGAAATGTTCACCCGGATACCATGTGGTGGGATTACACAATCGGTAGCGTCAAACAGCGGCGGTTTTCCGAAATATGGCAAGACACATCGGAACCCTTAATGGCCGGCTTGAAAGCGGATAAACGGCCATTGGAAGGCAGATGTGCACAGTGTAAGTACCTGTCAATTTGTGGTGGTAACTCCCGTACCCGTGCCTGGCAGCTGACAGGTAATCCCTGGTCAGAAGACCCGGGTTGCTACCTGACGGATGAAGAGATCGGCGTCGTCGATATGCCTGATCGTGTACAACTTACCCCGTATAGCAGCAAGGCAAAAAAATCTGCAGGTATGCCCGTATAGGACTATATCCAGAGAGCCTGTATTGCACGGATGGCTGACATGGCTCTAAACTATTTTAAGAAACACTCAGGATCGTGATAATGAAACTGCTTGAATGGCGTGATGAATTTGCTACTGGTATTTCAGGTGTTGATTATGAGCATGAAGAACTGATCAACTCGATCAATACCTTTTATTCAAAACTGACAGAAGATTCCAGTAAGGAAGTACTGGTGAATACCCTGAACGATATTTACGCAGATATATACGCTCATTTTTCACTTGAAGAAAAACTGATGGAAAAGAGTGGCTATGATGAATTTGAGCAACACAGGGATGACCATATGCGATTGCTTGATGATATTCGAGATATCACGACTGAGCTTGAAGACACCTCTGAATATGATGAAGAGCAGTTAAGGAAGAAATTGGGTGACTGGTTTTCAGTTCATTTTCAGACCCATGATGCCCGGTTGCATAAACTGGAAAAATTATTGGCCAGTCAGGAGAGCAGTGGTGGGTTTATGTCGAGCCTGAAAAAGTTACTGGGTAAAGCTGACAATAAATGAGGAACCTCTGATTAATTCGTCACTCCCGCGCAGGCGGGAGTCTAGCTTGTTGATTTTATGGATTCCCGTTTTCACGGGGATGACGCAAAGCAGATTAATCAGAGCGTCCATAATTGTTAACAGGCCCTAGGTTTTACTATCACTAATTGCAATTAATGCCTGACGGTCATGTATGGTAATTTCGTTGCCTTCTGTCGTCAGAATTCCCTGCAAATGCAGTTCTTTATAGAATGCGGGAAAATGTTTCTGGTTTAATAGACAGTCTTGCCGCTATCACACCTTTGGCAATCTCCAGTTTGAAGGTATCTTCGTTCTCGGGTGCGTTTTCTAAAAGATAGGAGGCGACACGGCAGCTACCAGTTTGCAGGCTAAGCGTGGTAATTTCATCAACCAGGGCTCGTAGTCGCAGGCTCAGATCACCCTGCATAAACAGGGATTGCCCCTCTTTCAGTTTAATGCTGCTGGAATGTTGGTGGACTCGTTCAAGTTGTTTTTCAGACAGGCTTGAGAGCAGATGAAACTTTTTGAGGTAGTTGTACGGGGCCTCAGTAGCGGACTGAATATCTATCTTGCCAGGAGGTGGAATAGAGATGTCCATAGTCATTTTTTCTTGGGTTCTGGCAAGTAAATTAGGTCCACTAAATCTAGGCGACTTCGGGCACAAGGCGCTGAAAAAAACATCAGGGTTTAAGAATATAGTAACTATCTATATCTTGCTGAAAGTATACGCAGATTATAAATCTATTTGGTACTTGATGTATGTCAATTATCCGGCCCCCCCTGAAGCTGTACTATTCTTGCGCACAATTTAGATTGTGCTTGCCACCTGTGTTTAATGTTAAGAAGTTAACGTTCAACAATAAGTGAGGAAACAGGGGCAACTGGGATGACGATGAGGATCGTCGTACTTAATTGATTATAAATGATATTTTTGGGGAGCATGCGCCATGACAGATCCAACAGATAACGAACAGGAAGAAGAACGTATTCCGGGTATGCAGTCTCTGCTGGACAGCCCGTTTTTATTACTTTTTATTGGCGTAGCCATGCCCACGGTTTTTTATATCGTCTGGGGTGTCATGGAAATCGCTAGCCTGCCCGTAGCGCCATAACTAAATTCAGATAAGGAGAATATTATGACTTCATTTTTGCCGCCTGCTGATCGAATCTGGTGGAAGGTGCCCGTTGGTCGACAGGAGCTTATCTGGATCGCGATTGCCTTGACATGGTGCATTATCATGTTTCTGATGATGCCGATATGGCATGTCTACGGTAAGCAGAACCTTTCCACCGAGGCCTATCAGACCACTCCCGCTAAATTTGGCGCGAAAGTAGAAGAAATGATCAGCCAGTACAAAGTGGGTGAAGAGGCTGGTGTACCGATTGTTGAGCCGCCCGTTGGTAGCGATGTCTACATGCTGGGTCGTCTTTGGCAGTGGTATCCCGTTTTAAGGCTGAAAAAAGATCAGGAATATCGTTTACATCTGTCCTCTATGGACTGGCAGCATGGATGGTCATTGCAGCCAGACAACATCAATCTGCAGATTGTGCCTGGCTACGACATGGTACTGAAAATTACACCGGATAAGGCTGGTGAATACGGTGTCGTTTGTAACGAATATTGCGGTGTTGGCCACCATACGATGGTGGGCAAGATCTACGTAGAGGAGTAAGAACAATGGCTGAATTTCGCGAATGCCCTGATTCGGGCTTTTATTTTAACAAGTCAGCTGAAAGCCTGATGAAAATCAACGCCGTCACCGGCGTTGTAGCCTTGCTTATTGCGGGTGTGTTGGCTATTGGCGTAATCCTGACGCGTTGGCAGGAAGTTCACTGGTTACCTGCTTATAAGTTTTACATGGTTCTGACGGCTCACGGTATTAATGCCCTGATCTTCTGGATCATCTTTTTTGAAATGGCAATTTTGCATTTTGCAGCATCAACACTGCTTCGATGCCGTCTGGCGACGCCAAGATGGGCATGGGCAGGATACTTCCTGATGCTGATTGGTGCCGTCATGAACAACGTTGCCGTTTTCTCAGGTAACTCCAGTGTCATGATGACTTCCTATGTTCCTATGCAGGCGGAGCCTCATTTTTATCTCGGCTTGATTCTGTTTGCGGTCGGCGCATTGATCCAAGTGTTTGTCTTTTTTGGGACACTGGTTGTGGCCCAGCAGGAAAAGACCTATGAAGGCTCAATACCACTGGTAACATTTGGTGCGGTTACTGCTGCGATTATTGCGGTATTCACCATTGCTTCTGGTGCAATTATCCTGATACCGACTTTTCTTTGGTCAATTGGTTATATCGGCCATATCGATGCAGAGATGTATCGTGTGATCTGGTGGGGTATGGGGCATTCGTCGCAGCAAATTAACGTTTCGGCGCATGTAGCTGTCTGGTATCTACTTGCAGGTATTTTATTTGGTGCTAAGCCGATGTCTGAAAAAGTCAGTCGTTTTGCATTCCTGCTGTATATCCTCTTCTTACAGCTGGCCTCTGCGCACCATATTCTGGTTGACCCGGGTATCAGCACCGAGTGGAAGATATTCAACACCAGTTACGCCATGTATCTTGCGGTATTGGCCAGCATGATCCACGGTCTGACTGTTCCTGGTGCTATCGAGGTCGCACAGCGTAAGAAAGGTTATACCAAAGGGCTATATGAGTGGTTGCGTAAAGCGCCCTGGGGTAATCCTGTGTTCTCCGGTATGTTTATCTCGCTGGTGACCTTCGGCTTTATTGGTGGTATCACCGGTGTTGTTATGGGAACTGAGCAGATTAACCTGATCATCCATAACACTATCTATGTACCCGCGCATTTCCATGCAACCGTGGTAACTGGTACAACACTGGCGTTTATGTCATTGACCTACCTGTTGATTCCGGTGCTGTTCCGTCGTGAGATGATTATGCCGTGGATGGCAAAACTGCAGCCTTATGTCTTCGGTGGCGGTATGACCATTATGATTCTGTTCATGTTGGGTGCCGGTACGCTGGGCGTATCCCGTCGTCACTGGGATATGGACTTCGCCGGGGCACTGATGGCTTTTGAGTATCCGGCAATTGCCTATACCATGATGGCAGTTGGCGCAATTGGTGGCCTGCTGGGTATTCTTGGCGGTGCTATGTACCTGCTGGTAACGGTTGGTTCATTGCTGTTTGGTAAGAAGCTGGAGCCATCTGCTGGTTTCCTGGAAAGCTTTATTGGCAAGGCACTGGATCCATCTGTCTACTCTGTCAAAAAGCCTGAGGTTCTGGCAATGGCGCCCAAGGAAGAAGAAGAGCACACTTCCGGTTTTGAAGCACCGGGTACCTTCGGACTCGCCATGTTATTGCTGGTGACATTCGTGGTGTACTACTTCATCAACTGGAAGTACCTGGCGTCTGTCTGGCCGTTGGGTCAATAGTTGTCGCATCGAGGAGGAGAAGGGACGAATACAATTCGTCCCTTCTCCCTTTCTATGAGGCCCTGGTTAATAACGGTCTGCATAATATAAGTATTTTCTAGTGGTATTTTGGCTGGATGTTAACCAAAATGGCTTTATCTCTATGATCAATCAACTGGTTAATCTGTTTAAGCTCCGTATCGGCATTATTATAGCGGTAACCGCCCTTGTGGCGATGGTCGTGACACCAGGTCAAATGACGTCTATCTGGGATGCAGTTATCCTGTCATTGGCTGTCCTGATGGCCTCCGCAAGTGCTGGTGCATTTAATCAGTACTATGAGTGGGAGCTCGATGCCCATATGCCGCGTACCAGTAACCGTCCCTTTGTCACTGGTGTTTTCAAGCGTGATTATCGCTGGCTGATTGCCATTGTTGCGCTACTCGTATTTTCAGTGGGCTGGGCAGCAGTGACTTTAAATGAGATGGCGGCTTTGTATATTTTTCTGGGGGCCTTTTCCTACGCAATTGTCTATACCGTATGGTTAAAACGCCGTACCTGGATGAATATTGTGATTGGTGGCGCCGCAGGGAGTTTTGCCGTGTTGGCCGGTGCAGCTGCAATTGATCCAGGCTTGGGGCCGATACCTATTATTCTGGCAATTGTCCTGTTTTTATGGACGCCATCGCACTTCTGGAGTCTGGCTATTGCTCAGCACCAGGAATATGAAAAAGCCGGTGTCCCTATGTTGCCGGTAGTTGTTGGTGATGAGTTAGCTGCGAAAGCAGTGCTATGGAATACATTATTACTGGTTGGTTTTTCAATAGTGCCATTTTTCTACGGCATGGGCTGGATCTACCTACTTGGAGCAGTATCAGGTGGTGGGTACTTCATCTACCGTAATATACAGATGATTGGTGAGCCTTCACGAAAGCGCGCAATGAGCAGTTTTTTTGCCTCGCTTATACAATTAATTGTATTGCTGGCATTTGCCGTAGTTGATGTCTTGTTGATCCCCTAGTCTGTTAGTATCTATCAGGCAAAGTATTTGCCTACACATTACATTCATTAGAGGTAACTGTTGCCAATGCGTCAATTGATAGCATATATCGTACTGGTATTTTGCCTGTTGCAGCCTCTTGTAACGTATGCAGATTCCCACCAAACCTCACAGGGTAGTATTCAGAAATTCCAGTATAGAACGGCGCTTCAGGCGAGCCAGGATGCCATTGGCAACCAGCTTTCAAACCATCGACTGACAAATTCAGCTGGTAGAGGGGTAACACTGAATGATCTTAAAGGTAAACCACTAATACTTAGCCTTATCTACACCAGTTGTTACCAGATATGTCCAATGACGACACGGTATCTATCATCAGTTGTAGAGAAGGCAAGAGAAACGTTTGGCGCGGACAGTTTTTCAATAGCCCTGTTGGGTTTTGATAGCCAGTTTGATGACCCTCAGGCAATGAAACATTTTGCCAAAAAGCAGGGCGTCGAAGATGCTGACTGGCATTTACTCAGTGCAGATGCGGATACTATTGCCGCTCTAACTAAAGAACTGGGTTTTATTTTCTTTGCTTCGCCAAATGGTTTTGACCATGTGGTACAGGCTTCTATTATTGATGGTGAAGGTGTTGTTTACCGGCAAGTCTATGGTGAGGTATTCGATACCCCTCTGTTGATAGAACCCTTAAAGGAATTGATACTGGGCCGCCCACAACCTAATCAGACATTGGTCTCGGATTTGATTAACAGGGTACGCTTTTTTTGTACAAATTATGATCCAGCCACTGATTCATATCATTTTGATTATTCACTCTTTATTGGTATGACGATTGGTGCCCTGATTATCTTTCTGGGAGTTATCTTTGTGGCACGCGAATACTATTACGGTAGACGCTCACCACCAGCTTGATGTTTATCAAGGCAATATTAGTGGTTTCTGATTAAAATCCCGCTTTGCATTAATTCTGTCTTTCAGGTCTAGACCTTACAGGAACGATTTTGAGTTATATCAATCCAATCAAGCGAGTTTATCTGGCAATTGAAGCCTGGTTCAATATTTCCTTTGGCCCAGCATGGAATCCGCTTTATAACCTGGGCACATTAACTTTTTTCTTTTTCTGGATAGTGCTGATCAGCGGTCTGTATCTTTTTATATTTTTTGATACCAGTCTTTCTGGTGCATATAACTCTGTTGAATATATGACGCATGATCAATGGTACGCTGCGGGCGTGATGCGCAGCCTGCACCGTTATGCCTCTGATGCAGCCATTGTTACGATACTTTTACATATGTTCCGTGAATTTGCGCTGGACCGTTACCGGGGTATTCGGTGGTTTTCATGGATAACAGGTGTGCCCACGTTGTGGATGGTCATTGCTTTGGGTATTACCGGCTACTGGCTGGTGTGGGACCAATTGGCATTATATGTGGCGATGCTGACATCTCAGCTAGTTGATGCCTTGCCTCTTCTTAACAGCGCCATGGCGAGGAATTTTATTGGCGGGCAAATGAATGACCGCTTTTTTACTTTAATGGCTTTTTTGCATCTCCTGGGGCAACCGCTGTTTCTGGTTTTTGCCATCTGGATCCATGTAAAACGTCTGTCATTTGTCGAGGTCACTGCCCCAGAGGGACTTTCTATCGGCAGTTTTATTGCTTTACTCGCCCTGTCTCTTGTAGCGCCAGCGGTGAGCCATGAAGCAGCAGATATGGAAAAGGTCTCCGCAGTAATTAATCTGGACTGGTTCTACCTCAATGTATACCCGTTAATGGATTATTTCACCGCGGGACAAACGTGGGTGATTACGCTGGGTATTACTTTTTTTCTGATGATTATGCCCTGGTTGCCACCAAAGAAAACTGGACAGGCTGCTGAGGTTCACCTGGATCACTGTAATGGTTGTGAACAATGTGCCGATGACTGCCCGTTTGATGCCATCACTGTTCAGGCGCGGACAGATGGTGCCCGGTATGAAAACGAGGTGGCAGTAGATGCAAATCTCTGTGCAGCTTGTGGCATTTGTGTGGGTTCCTGTCCTTCATCTAATCCATTTCGACAGAAAAATGAAAAGCTTGAGACAGGCATTGATATGCCCGGCTTCCCCATTAATGAAATACGGACGGATATTAACAATGCACTGGAAAAACTATCAGGTGATAACAAAATTCTTGTGATGGGTTGTGATAATGCACTGGATTTTGCAGGCCTTGAGTCGACCAATATACATGTCCTGAGTCTGTACTGTATCGGTATGATGCCTCCTACCGTAGTGGAATATGCATTAAACAAAGGCGCCGATGGTGTTCTGATAACAGGTTGTCGTACGGGGGACTGTTATTATCGATATGGCAATAAATGGATGGATCAACGTTTTGATGGTAGCCGTCGCCCCATCCTTCGTGGTCGGGCAGACCGTGACCGAATAAAAGTTTTTCGTGCAGCTGAAACTGACTGTAAGAACCTGCGTCGTGAAGTAACTGAATTTCAGGAGCATATCCAGAAGCTGAGCCAAATGGAAAGCACTGATCAAGCTGGGGCGACTAATGGATAAACTTCTTCGCTATGGCTTACAGGCCTTTAATTACACACTCTTTATGGGAATAGTTTGGTACTTTTCCATTAAACCGCCATACCATCAGTTGGAAGAGGGGCAGGCCGTCATCACCCTGGCATTTTCACATGCTGCCGAGTTACGTGAACCATGTGTGAAGAAGACGCAGGAAGAATTAATGAAACTGCCCCCCAATATGCGGGTACCAATGAATTGCACCCGTGAACGGTCGCCGGTTACTGTGGAACTCCACCTGGATGACGAATTGATGACAAAGCAGGTGCTTGAAGCGCCCGGATTGCACAATGATCAAGGTGTTGATTACTTTCAACGCCTCAAAGTACCCGCCGGTACGCATCAATTACGGGTCTGGATGAATGATGATGTTAATGTTGATGGAGCTACCTATCGACATGAGCAGGAAATATCCCTGCAACCTGAACAACAGCTACTAGTAGACTTCGACGCTGGTTCTGGCGGATTTACTGTAGATTAGTACCCAGTCTTAGTTGCAGCTGGCTTAATGGATTCCAGCCAAATGACGATCAATGTAATGTTAGTACCCAGGTAAACTTACTTCGGTATGCCTAATGGAGTTACATCATTGTTTCGCAAAATTAAACGTCGTCTGGGTCCCGGGCAGTTTCGTGCATCCTTTTTCAAGTTGTTTTATTTAAGACTTTATTGGCATAAAGAAATTTAGCTTACTTAAAAATTGTGGCTATGATGGATGTTAGGAATTGGCTATAGTGCAAACCATCGTGGATATCCTATGGTTCATGAAACGCAAGAAATTTGAATGCCCTGGAATTATGCGAATCTCACATGCTTTTATAGATAAACAATTAAAGCAATATTTGTTATTGCTATTGATTGTTATTTTCTATCCTGCTGACGTGAAATCTAATGAAAAAATTCCGTTGCCAAAAGATTATTGTCACTGGCAGGTCAGTAATTATGCGATAAAGTTGCCATTGTGTGGATTAAAGGGCGACCCTCAGCGTGGTCGAGAGATTGTTATTGACACTCATGGTGGTAATTGTCTGGCATGTCATATCATGCCGATTCCAGAAGAGCCTTTCCATGGTACTGTTGGACCACCACTGTTTGGGATAGGCGCGCGTCTAACCGAAGGGCAGATACGTCTACGGATTGTTGATGAGCAACAGCTTAATCCCATAACAATAATGCCGGGTTTCTATAGTGATCCGCGCAAGGCTAACCGCGTCGCTAATGAATTTTGGGGCAAGACATTTCTTACTGCGCAGCAAGTTGAGGATGTCGTGGCTTATCTTTTAACCATTAAATGAGTTCAGATTCCCCTAATATGAAAATCCTGGTAATTATTGGTTTTACCTTTGTTGTCAGTTCGATGTCAGTAAATGCCTTTGAACCTAAATCAGGATATGAATTTCTCACGGATGAAACCCGCGCAATGCAAGATGATGAGTTTTCAAACCCTGGCATGGTTACGGTAGACGAAGGAGAGTATTTATTCCAGGAACACAGACCGGATGAGGAATACGCCTGCGCCAGTTGTCACGGTCAGGATGGGGAAAAACTGGATACTGGAAAAATCGCGACCTATCCGATCTATGATGATACTTTGGGTGGCCTACTGACATTGCAGGAACAAGTTAATCAGTGCTGGGAGATCAATATGGATCGTTTCCCACTGGACTATGATCACCCTGACCTGATTGCACTTGAAACCTATGTTCGTAACCGGGCAAAAGGCGAGAAGATCAATGTGGATACTGCCGGGATAATAAGACTGCTGCTTGAGAAAGGTGAAAAGTTATATAAAACTCGTTTTGGTCAGATCAATATGTCCTGTCATCACTGTCATACTCAGCATCAGGGTCAAATGTTACGTGGTCAGAAGCTCAGCCAGGGGCAGGGTAATGGCTTTCCGGAATATCGGCTGGGTAAAGGGCGTATTACCAGCCTGCATCAGCGTATGCGGGAATGTTTTATATCTTTCCGGGCAGAGCCTTTTGATGCGGGTTCTGAAGAGTTCAGATTAATCGAGTTGTATCTGATGTCGGGAGGAAATGGTCTGGAGATAGAAACTCCTGCGGTAAGATTCTAACCTCTCAGGTTTATCAATTTATTCAGCCTATCGACTTACATTGAAGGTGGGTTTGTACTCTGCATCTGTTGTGATTCATTATTTGAAGTATCAGCAGGTAAATTATTTCCAGGTTGAGTTTGTGATGATGGCGTCATTGTTGTGTCAACAGACCCAGGTGCTTTGGCCGACGGCTGTTGTTCAACAGTCGATTCAATTGTGGTGCTACCTTGCTTGGGTTGTTCATATAACGCTCTTATCACAGCAAAAGTTGATAAAGCCAGAACTGTGATGATAACGAAGAAGACTAGTGAGCGATTAGGAAGTCGTTTTTGCAACTTGATTTCAATGGCATTGAGGATGTAATCAGAAACACCGTAAAGCACCACAGCAGCAAGTGTGTAATAGATCATTTCCATAAGGGCGTAGTCCTCATTTTGGGTAGATATGATATGACATGACGTAGATGATAATGCCAGTGATGGATACGTATAACCAGACCGGCACTGTCCAGCGGGCAATACGTTTATGTTTAGGGAATTTCCCCATCAAGGCTAGTCCGGCACTGGTTAGCACCATCGGTAGTACCAGGGCGGCAAGAATTACATGCGATGTAAGTAGTGGAAAATAGACGTAGCGGATATTCCCTTCACCGGCAAACGGAATAAAACCAACCGTAGCGTGGTAATAAAGGTAAATGATCATGAATATAGCGGATACGGTCACTGCGCCAATCATACAGGCCTTATGGAAGGTCTTGTTTCCCTTACGTATATTGATATATCCAATGCTTACGAGTGAGGCTGAAAGTACGTTTAGCGTGACCAGAATCGACGGGATGACGGAAGTGGTAATCATGGTTGATATCAGAGTTTTGCAATGATTGTTGCTATTTCAGGGTATGGGTCAGGCTTTTGCAGATATGTCGGGCTATAATTTCCAGCCGCGGATCATAACATAATGTTTAGGCTGGAATTCTCCTATGTGGGCAGGAAGCCGAGGGAAAAGTCATACTGATAAAAACAGTGCACATATTTTGCGTTGTTATCACGATCTCTCAGTTTTTTATGAGAGGTGTGTGGATGATTGCTGACTCTGAGTTACAGCACGGCAAGTGGACAAAATGGTTTCCGCCCGTGTCGATACCGTGCTACTGGTGAGTGCGATTGTGCTGGCAATTAATATCCAGCAGTATCCTTTCATCCATTCGTGGGTAACAGCAAAAGTCATTGCTCTATTGTTATATATTGGACTCGGCATGGTGGCTTTGACATATGGTAAAACAAAAACTATTCGAGTCACGGCCTGGATAGCTGCCCTGTTAGCTGTCACCTATATCGTATTGGTTGCGCTAACAAAGAATCCCATGGTGCTATTCTAGTCCAGCAATAATCAGAATAAATCGTGAATCTGACGGTACAGGGACGCAATGGTTTCAGCGTCATGCGGTGGCGAGAATGAGGCGATAATACTCACTCGTGGATCTACCATGAATATAGGGCTTGTGTGGCTGACCAGATATTCACCAGGGGCAGTTTCAGCTTCCTTGATATAGGCTGCACCAAATTGTCTAGCGAGATCGGCCAGGCTGTTTGGGAAGCCAGTTACGCCAGTAAATTCCTCTCCAAAGTATTCCATGTATCTGGCAAGTGAGTCAGGTGTATCCCGATCTGGGTCAACTGATACAAAGATAATTTGCATGTTGTCAGTAATGTCCGGGTTTTCTTTCAGCTTGCTGAGCATTAATTTTAGCGTGGACAGCGTTGTAGGGCAGATGTCGGGGCAGTAAGTGTAACCAAAAAAGAAGAGACTCCATTTTCCCTTTAATTGTTGTTCCGTATAGAGGTCTCCATTCTGGTCAGTCAGCGTAAACGGCAGCAAAGGGACGGCATGTGGTCTAAGTACGGCAATCAACTCCTTGGGAACAGTTTTTTTGGGAGGTGACAGCGTTAAATAAGCGACAGCAAGCAACGCGACCACAGAGAGGAAAAGAATAAGGGTTCCAATTGGAAATTCTTTATTTTTATTCATGTGCAAAGACTGCCTCTATTTTTTTGATTGTCGCCATTGCGTTGAAAACCACCAGGCAAAGACAGATGCCATGATGATGTTGATGATGATGCCAATTAGCAAAAATGTGGACAGCCCCCTTGACTCTTTATTCAGCGTGCTCTTTTTGGCGTGCGTTGATCGGGATGAATCACTATCTGATGGCCGACTGACAGACTGGTTTGCTGATAATCCAGGTGAACTCGATAACTCGGTGGGAGCTCCGCTAATCTGGTTATCAGTAGTAGTATCGCCGAATGCGGTGACGGAAATTAACAGGCAGCTTGCCATGGATATGAAAATGCTCAAGAGCCATGCGAGGGGTTTTTTATGAGTAGATGCGACCATTAATTTCATGGTGCGGAGGATATCATTTTGTAGTTTTTTATACAGGTCAATAGGGCAATATACCTTATATTGCCAGGGGTAATATCGTTTATGAGCGCATAAATAAGATGTTGAAAACACACGAGTTGTTTAGCTGGTGTTTGACTCAATCCCGATGGTATTCTTTCAGTCATTGCTGAGTCAGGAGCTGTATTATCATGAGGAAAAATAGTCTTTTTGCACTGATTGTGACTTTGGTCGCGGGTGTAATATTTTCTGGCGTTAGCTGGGCTGATGAGGTAGCGGACAGCCAACGGGATATTTATGCAGGGTATTTTTCTCAGGAAAAGAACTACGGCGAGTTGGGGGAAACTTCAGGTCATAGCCACTATGTTAAATTTTATCCAAAGAACAGAATCCTCAGGTTATATATACCTTTCCCGTATTCAAAAACGGTAGAACCCGCAGCCATCAGAACTGCCTTTGATGCAGCGGCCAGGAAAACGAGTGGAAGTGCTTATATCAAAGATAAATTTGGTGTCATGAATGAAAAGGTTATTGCACATCTGGATACTTTTCGCTGGGTGGAAGGCCAGGTGATGTACGATTGCAGTCTTGCAGCGCCCTGTAAAATCAACTTCAGCGATGATTCCATGACGCTCATTAAACCTGGTGTCGTACTGGAACACGAAATTCTGTATGAATGGATAAAGGATTAATCGTCTGAATCTAACGGGCAGTACTGATCGCCAAATATCACCGGAACTAAATCATTAGCATTATTTTTAGGAGTACCAGTCAAGTGAAATCACTTAACCTGTTTGTTTTTTATTGTGTAGCTGTTTTGTTTCCTGCCATGAGCTATGGTGCAGATACGAATGTTGTTGTGCGTGATGCATGGATACGGGAAGCGCCACCCAATGCAGTTGCTCTTGCCGGCTACATGACTATGGAAAATCCTTCAGACCAGGAACAGTCCCTGGTGAGTGCAACCTCAGATAGTTTTGGTGAGGTGATGATTCATCGTACAGTACACGAGGGTGGTCTGGCACGTATGATCCATCAGGATGCCGTCGCAATACCTGCAAAGGGAAAAGTTAGCTTTGAGCCAAACAGCTATCACCTGATGCTAATGAAGCCCGTTAGCTCACTGAGCGATGGCGATAAAGTAGCCATAAAACTTATTTTCTCCAATGATTCGACGCTCGATGTCACCTTTGATGTACGCGGTAACATGATGGGGAAAAAAGGAATGAGTGAGATGAAGTGTGCTGCTGGCAAATGCGGCGGTGGTAAATGTGGTGGCGGTAAGGGTGCTATGAAATGTGGCGCTGGAAAGTGCGGTGGTATGTAGTGAGTGACTAATAATTGTAGTACCCGAGACATAATTTACAGACTATACCGGAGACATGGTTTACACAATTGAGCATTTGGAGGGATCCAGATGCCATGGAGAGAGTGTAAACCGATGGATGAACGCCTTAAATT
>Ga0126335_1000030_pt1 | contig 63722 bp, 58 predicted proteins | sample OlaspJWI45metaG_FD_108409 | JGI IMG/M metagenome (GOLD analysis project Ga0126335, IMG submission 108409) | Marine gutless worms symbiont microbial communities from Oahu, Hawaii - Olavius sp. 1 OAHU.JWI-45 metaG | ecosystem: Host-associated > Annelida > Digestive system > Unclassified | place... | reverse complement strand
TGGAGCGTAAACGCCCGGGCCGTAAGCCTAAAGCAACGAAAGCTGTCTCTTCTTCACTGTCTCGACCGGAAATCCTAAAAAACAGAAGAGACGGGGCATATCTGTTAAGTTAATGGCATTGGCCGGGACCCTGATAACAGCCCGGGATATCACCGAAAAAAAACAAGCTGCCGAACAGGCCCGCATCCACCAGGAGCAGCTTTTCCAGGCATCCAAAATGGCATCCATTGGCACGCTGGTTTCCGGTGTGGCGCACGAAATAAATAATCCGATTGCGACCGTGCTGCTCAATGCCCCCATCGTGGAAAAAGCCTGGCAGAGCGCTGCACCGGTATTAAACGATCATTGCGATAAAAGCGGTCCGTTGAAAATCGGCGGAATGGACTATACGCTGCTGCGCGAGCGCATGCCGCAGCTGCTGGCCAGCATCAGTGATGGAGCCCGCAGGGTTAAAAAAATTGTCGGCGACCTTAAAGATTTCGCCCGCCAGAGTCCAGCGGAAATGAACGAAATGCTGAACATCAATACGGCGGTTGAAAAAGCAATCTCACTGGTCTCAAATTTGATAAAAAAATCCACCAACAATTTTGCGGTCCACTATCAGCCCGAAATTCCAACTTTTCGGGGCAATACCCAACGCATCGAGCAGGTGGTTGTCAATTTACTGGTCAACGCCTGTCAGGCCCTGCCGGACAATGAACGCCCGATAAGGGTCTATACGGCTTTCGATGCAGTTCGAAACACCGTATCGATCGAAGTCCAGGACGCGGGCATCGGCATGTCGGCCGAAACGATCAGACGCATAAAGGACCCGTTTTACACCACCAAACGGGATATGGGCGGTACCGGCCTGGGACTTTCAATTTCGGATAAAATTGTGCGGGATCACGGCGGTAAGCTGGAATATTTCAGCGAACTGTCCAAGGGCACCACAGCCAGAGTAACCATATCGATCGGAAGTAAATCGATAAAGGAAAGCAGAAAGCCAAAATGAGTGCCACCCAACCATACACGGCCGTTATTTTAGTTGTCGACGACGAAGAACCGATATTGCTGGCCATAGACACGACGCTGCAGATGGCCGGATGGAATCATATTGTAACCTGCAGCGACAGCCGGAAGGTCGCAGACATCCTGGCCGCAAAACCGGTTGATATCGTGTTGCTTGATTTGAACATGCCCCATATCAATGGTGAGGAGCTGCTATCCCAAATAGGCCGACAGAATCCTGATATTCCGGTGGTGGTGGTCACAGGGGCCGTTGAAATCGAAACTGCGGTGCGCTGTATGAAATAAGGGGCATTCGATTACATCATCAAACCGGTCGAAGACAGCCGCCTGATTACAACCGTTCAGCGCGCCGTCGCTTTTCGTGAATTGAAGGACGAAAACCGGGCCCTCAGGACCCATCTGTTGACAGACACCCTGGAGCAGCCCGAAATGTTTGCGCAGATCGTCACCGGCAACAGGCGGATGTTGGCTATTTTTCAGTATATCGAATCGATCGCCCGCACGTCGCAGCCGGCGTTGATCAGCGGAGAAACCGGCGTCGGTAAAGAACTGGCCGCCCGTGCCCTGCACCGGCTCAGCGGTCTGGACGGCCCGTTTGTGGCGATTAACGTGGCCGGCCTGGACGACAATGTATTCTCTGACACCCTATTCGGTCACACCAGGGGTGCTTTCACCGGAGCTGAACATGACCGGGCGGGTATGATCGAGAAGGCAGCCGGCGGGATCCTGTTCCTGGATGAAATCGGCGACCTGAGCCCCAGATCCCAGGTAAAATTGCTACGATTGTTGCAGGAAGGCGAATACTTTCCATTGGGAAACGACGAGCCCCATCAAGCCGATATGCGCATATTGACCAGCACCCATGCGGATCTATGGGCCCTTGCCAAAGACGGCCGCTTCCGCCGCGACCTCATTTATCGCCTCGATACACACCATGTCCGGATCCCCCCCCTGCGGGATCGCCTCGATGACCTGCCGCAGTTGCTGGATCACTTTTTGATCAAGGCCTCCCGTGCGCTCAACCGCAAAAAGCCAACCGTGCCCATGGAATTGCCGGTATTGCTCCAAAGCTATTCGTTTCCGGGCAATGTTCGCGAGTTGGAGGCGATGGTTTTTGATGCCGTGACGCGCCACAAATCCGGTGTCATGTCCCTGGAGACCTTCAAGAAACATATGGATCGTGAGCTTCGCGGGAACCAAGATGCTCACGCGGTGAATACTGCCTCACCGGAAAACATCCGCTTTCCGACCCGGTTACCCAACATACGCCAGGCCACCCATATGCTGGTCCAGGAAGCCATGCAGCGCGCTCAGGGCAACCAGACAGTGGCCGCCCGTTTGCTCGGTATTTCCCAACAGGCCCTGAGCAAACGATTGAAAAAATCGAGTAAAACATAGGGCTGTTTCCCCATACCGGATCCGAACACCTATTTATATAAATATCAGCCATATAAATTCACCCCTCCAAACCCTCACAACTTTTATTGTGATTTCAACTTTTATTGTGACGACTCGTTAACCGGCAGAATCGGTTGTATTTTACATAAAAACCAGCCTGCAGCACAACTTTTGTTGTAGACCCGCCTATATTCCAACACACCCGATTTATAAATATATTAACTTAATTTCAATATGTTAGAGAAATAGCCCCGTTCTGGCATACCCCTTGCTCTAAAAGGATACCAATCAATCAAATTATCTCGATTCGATTTAGGCAGACACATCCCCTGAATGGGATTCATTTTTTAGAGCAGCGCCCGGTATCCTTACGCCTCGACAGATTGGTTAGGCCGCTGCCAGAAGTGCTCCGGCACCGGTTGTGAATAAAATTTAGGATTTTGATTATCAAAAACTTTTTAATTACGGGAGGATAAGAAGTCATGTCGCAACCCAATCAAGGAAATCCAGCAGTCGTCGGTTTGGCAGGTTTCGGTTTAACAACCCTGGTTCTGCAGTTTCACAATCTGGGCTGGATCGGCATGGGCCCGGTTCTGGCACTGGCCATTGTATTTGGCGGCGTTGCCCAGATGGTCGCCGGTTTCCAGGAATTCAAATGCAACAATAACTTCGGATACAGTGCCTTCGTATCCTACGGCGCCTTCTGGATTGCCCTGGGTATCATGTTGATGTGCAACCACTTCGGTATCTACAAATCAAGCGGCACGGATATCGGCTGGTTCCTGGTTGCCTGGACATTTTATACACTGATCATGTGGTACGCCGCCATGCGGATTCACGGCGCCATGGCGACAACGTTTACCCTCTTGCTGATCGGTTTCATCCTGCTGGATCTGGCCCACTTCGGCTACCCGCAGTTGACAAAAGTCGCCGCCTACGAGCTGATAGCCTGCGCTGCCGCGGCCTGGTACATGATGGCCGGTGCGATTTACGCCCAGGTTTTCGGCCAGGAGATTCTGCCCATGGGCAGACCCTGGATCGATCCAGCCCCCAAACCGATTCGGACGACTGAAGTAGCTGCTGAAGCGGTTAGATAATAAACGCTATATCAGCCCCATGCGGCTGGCCACCGCCCGGATTTCCGGGCGGTGGTATTTTTTGCCTTGATCCGTTAGCTGTCATCTACCCCCCGGTTCCATTCCGCAAACAGATAGATATTGCTATTTGACCCCGAATTGGTTAACAATCTATCCGAGCGTTTGACCCGCCTGCGCACAAGGCAAATAGATTCGTAATAGATATTCGATCAACGAAAAGAGGCGACCGATGTTTAGTGCAAGAGAAATTTTGAATTTGGCGGTTCAGATTGAAATCAATGGGGAAAAAAATTATCGCGAGGCCGTCGGGGAGATTTCCGTTCCGGAATTGGGCAATCTTCTGGAATGGATGGCCGATGAGGAAGCCCGCCACGCAAAATGGTTCAAAGATCTGAAAGACAGCCTGGATTCAGCGGATGATAATCCGTTGGCCGATGAAATGAACCGTCATCTTTTTGCTGAAGTGATCGGAAATCGCAGCTTTTCGCTGCAGGAAGTCGACTTTGCGATTATACGCAGCACCAACCAGTTGATCCGGCTGTTTATTGAGTTTGAAAATGATTCGATTCTCTTTTACGAGTTGATCCAGCCGTTCATCGATGGGGATGAAGCGCGGGAAGTGCTCAAACGGATAATTCTCGAAGAGCATCAGCATATCGACCGCTTGAAAGAATTCCTCGGCAAAGATGCCGATGTGGCGGTCGACCAAACCGGGTTGGTCTGACACAACGCCTGGTTTCACCCACATCCTTCAGCGCAGCAAGACGCGGTAAGGCCGCAGCTGCCGGTCGATGTTTTTGGCATCCCCTACCATCCGGTCCAGCGCCTGCCAGAAAGCCATTCCATGATGCTTGATTTTCGTATGCACCAGCTCATGCAGGATGACATAGTCGCGCAGCCGGCCGGGCAGAAGCACGGTCCTCATGTTCAGGCTGATGTTGTTGTCGGCCGAGCAACTGCCCCAGCGTGTCTTCTGGCGACGAACTGAAACCCGATTGTAGGCAAAACCATTTCGATGCGCCAATTCCGCCAGACGTTTAATGAGCAAGTCGCGGGCCTCTTTTTTATCAAGCCGGGCCTCTTTTTCCAGCAATTGCCGGTGATCTTGTTCAAGCTGCCCGAATTCCTGCAAACGGGCCTTGAGCCATTCGGATTTTGAGCGCGCAAAATCCATGGCCCTGGATATCGGTATACCGCGAGGTACGGCAACCCGCACATTGCTCCGGGGCCTGACCGTTATATTCAAGGTTCTGGCGCGCCGGCTGCGCTCAAATGAAACCCGACCCACCCCTTCCACATCGATTTCCATTTTTTTAGACTGCATATTCCAGCATCACTCGGCATTTTTCACGGCATAGCCAGTTATCTCTGACCTGGCCCTGCGGACCCTGTTTTCGATTATAATTAACGGCTAACCTCGTCCGAACACCCATTGATTTGCCGAGGACAGCTTTTTCAGATACCGGTAACCGTTGCGCTTGAACCCTTTGATATCTTCTACCCGGTCAATCTTTTTTTGAATGATAAAATCGCACATATTCCCCCGGGCACGTTTGGCGTAAACAGTCACGAACTTGTACTGACCGCCTTTTTTTTCTCTGAACACGGGGGTGACGACCTGTACATTAAGGTCTTTTGTTTTTACGACCCGCAGGTATTCGGCTGAGGCCAGATTGACCAATACGGTTGACAGATTCTTGCGGATTAACCGCTGCAGTGAACCGGTCACTTTATCCTGCCAGTACACGTACAGGTTATTGGCTTGCTCGAGGCCTAATTTGCAGGCCATTTCCAGACGATAGGGCTGCATCAAATCGAGTGGCCGCAAAATGCCGTAGAGCCCGGATAGTATCCTCAGGTGACGCTGGGCAAACGCATAATCAGCCGCAGCATAGGTGTCGATCTGAATATCCGCAAACACGTCTCCGCGAAATGCCAGGATGGCCTGTTTGGCATTGTGCCGGTCAAAGGGCGTTTTCCATCCGGCATAGCGCTCGGCGGTCAGTTGGGCCAGTTTTTCACTGATCGACATCAGGCGCGCCAGTTCACCCGGGGAAAGACGCCGCAGCCGGTCCGCCAGTTTGCGGGCTTCTTTCAAAAACTCCGGCCGGGTGTGACGTGAAATACCGGCTTTGTTTTCAAAATCCATTGTTTTGGAGGAATTCATCAACACAATCATGTTCAAACCCTTTAAAGCTGGCATACAGCCTGGCGTATGGTCAGACGGTCATTATCAATCGCTGTGGTTGCGCACAGGCCTGCGTAATTTTTTGACAGCCGAGCGATGTTTTTTATCGGCCCGCTGGCGCTCCCGGGAGGCCGCACTCGGCCGTGTTTTGCGGCGCACTTTCGGTTTCACGGCTGACTTGCGAATTAATGCCGTCAGTCGCTCGATGGCGTCCTGCCGGTTGCGATCCTGGCTGCGGAAGCGCCGCGCTTCAATGACCAGCACGCCTTCCTCGGTCAGCCGGGTCCCGGCCAACCCGATGAGCCGCGAACGGACGTCATCCGGTAAATTAGCTGCGTTTTTGACATCAAAGCGCAGTTGCACGGCCGTGGCCACCTTGTTGACATTCTGACCGCCGGGACCCGATGCGCGGATAAAAGTCAGTTTGATATCACGTTCATCAATTGCAATTTTCGGTGTTACCGGAATCATCACTTGATAACCAATATGTCGTTGGCAACGCTTAATAATTTGCTGTCAGCAGGGCCGCAACCGACCCGAAGCCAACCCGGTTTTGTGTCATCATACGCCGGCCGTTCACCATTCTCTGTTCCTTTCCTTAGTGCTTCTATTCGTAATTATGGTGACGTATTCGCAGTATTTTTCCCCACCACAGAAACACGGAGGACACAGAGGATATTATTGTTTTGCCCATCGGGAGACGGCGATGGGCAAAAACCTTTTCCTTCGTCAATACAAACAATGCCTGTCAGTACCAAGGTTATTTTATGCTTCAGCATCGATGGTTTTTGTTAGCCGTCGTCTCCCGGCAAACAAAATAATGAATCTCTGTGCTCAGTGTGGTGAAATCAAATTGCCGTTAGCACTTCAATAAATTATACGCCTCTGTATTTGTGAAACTATGTACTTAGCAAGGACGTGCTGAAATCGATGGTCCGAATAATATCATATCAACCTCAGGCGACAAAGGTCTAAAGCAAAAAAGGCTGTTCCTGCAGGCCTGACGAAACACGTCACAAGATTGACATCTCCCGTCAGTTAAGCGGTTAAAAGCGCCGGGAAACTTGCGTGCCATCTGCCATCTGCTACTTTTTTTATAAGCAAATATTTGAAATTAATGATTTTCCAACCAGAGCGGTTATTCTTCCGATCCCAAGTGTATTACTTGGCCCACCAATTGCATATACTACAAATCAAGACCCGCCGAACAGCCCAAATAGCGGGCGTTAGCCAGCTGCAGTAAAGCAAGACGGGCTGCAAAACACCGCTTGTGACGCCGAGCAACCGGTTACAGCACCGATATGGGACAGGGGGCAGGGTGGCCGGCGGTGGAACTAAAAATGCGGCCGAAATGGCCGCAAGTGGCTTAACTGGAAAATACAGGACAAAAAAATGAAATACTGGCAATTGATATCTGTTCTTTTAATTTTATTCGCCGGCACGCCGGCCATCGATGCAATGCAACCGCAGGCTCGGTCGAGCAACGGCAACGTTGTCGATACGGCTTTCCCGCAGCCTTTTTCCATCGACGAATTGCGCGAAAAATCGCCGTTCGACCCGGCTGTTCAGCAGCGCATGTTTTATATTGTGGCCCGAATCATGTTTATAAAAAAAATCGACCCCGAGATTCCGATGCCTGAGGTCATGATGAACAAAGACGTCCCGGTTCGGGACATGCCCGCGTATCTCGGTTTTGCACTGCAAACGAACAACATAAACTTCTTCAGTCACTTGAAAAACACGATCCTGCTCTCAGAAGATGCCGCCATCCACGTACTGGCCCATGAAATGGCGCATTACTTCCAGTTCCACTACCACTTGAGAGGTGATATAAAAAATATGCACCGCGACCCGGAACCGGAAGCGGTGCGGATCCAAAGGCGTTTCGAGCCCCCATTGGAGCCGCCCCTGCACGCCGAAGATGCGACTGCGTCAGAGTTGGTCGCAGGCCCATAGTAGCGCGTCAATGCCCAACCATGGCCTTTCTCACTGAATAAATTCAATTAAATATTCCTTCGCTCGCCGGCCCCACGGCATGTCGGATCAAACCTTGCGGATGGGATAGCGTTTGCTGCCCATCCGTAGAATATATTGATCCCCTTCTTCGTCAATGTTGCGAGATAGTTTCATTAAACTGCGCTCATCGAACTTGATGCGTTCTCCTCCGCAATGCATGTAAAGGCAATCATTTGATATATAGAGACACAGCGGGTCCAGCTTGATCTTTTGCCCGGTATTCAGTATCAACTCAATATCTTTTTGAATATTCACCTCAAAGACAAACAGCGCCGCGTCTGCATATCGAAAGTAAACTTTCTCGCGCAAATTGTTGTGTTTCTGGCTAAGGTAATAGCCGTTTTCATCTTTGTGAATGGATGCATGGAAGTAATCGATGATCTTTTTGTGCTTGAATGGTCCGTCAACATTGTGCCAGCGTCCATTCTCATCGAGCCAGAACACGGCATCCTCTTTGGAGATTACTATTTCGTGGGGTTGATCAGCCATCGGGATTAAACCTCATTTTATTTATGGGCACAATAGGACACGGGTAAACACAGACAAGCACGGATCATCATATTATGGATGTTTTTATCTTTGTGAATCTGCGTTTATCCGTGCCCAAATACCTGAATCTCGCACGCGCCGAAGGCTTTTCAGCTGAATTGCCGGCGCAGACCCTTTTTTTTACCTTACCGACACCGGTTTTAACAGGGGTATTCCCTTCGGTTCCTGGCTGATAACAATAACAACCGGAAGCTTGCAGATCAAGCACAGATAACACCGGCTGACCAGAATGTTGTTCTTGATTCAGCCGCGCGCTTGTGATTCTTAGTACACACATTCGTAAATATGATGATGGTGTTATTTACCGCCGAGTTCACAGAGCAATCAATTTTACGCTTTTCTCTGTGCTCTCTGCCTGCCAGGGCACAGCTTCAGCGACGACTGGTGTCCTCTGTGGTTTAGCAATTATTGACCAGAATACGTCACCGAATTTATTAAATCAGGCACTTAGTTACGATGTCAGCCATAAAATCCCGCCGGGAGCCGGCCTGAACTTACTGTGGAGAAAGGCATGTTTTATCTGAAAAAGTTGACGGCACCGTTTGTCCTGCCGCCCGGAATCTTTATCGGCGTACTGCTGGTGGTCGGTTTTTGGCGCCTCTATCGTCGGCGCTGGCAATCCGCGGCATGGGCACTGGGCCTGGGAATCATGATGTGGTCGACCGCAATTGTGCCGGTGGCCCATTTGCTGGCCCATAGCCTCGAAAAGCGTTACCCTGTTCCGGAAAAAGTGCAGGGCGATGTCATTATCCTGCTGGGGGGCGGGATCAACGACCGGGTGCCGGATATGACCGGTGTGGGCACGCCGTCCAATGGTATGCTGGCCAGGATTGTGACCGCTGTGCGCCTCCAGAAAAGGCTCGATCTGCCGGTAATCATTTCCGGCGGCAAGGTCTATGAATCTGTCAGCAACATGGCGCCGATCGTACGTCGTTTTCTAATCGATCTGGGGGTGGATTCGCGCCAGATAATGATTGAATCCCGAAGCCGGGACACCTTTGAGAACGCCGGATATACAAAGGCGATCTGCCGGCGTCAGGGCTTTAGTAAACCCATATTGATAACTTCGGCGTTGCACCTGTCAAGAGCGGTGATGCTGTTTGAACATGTGGGCCTGAAAGTCATACCGTTTCCGGCCGGTTTCACAACCCGAACGGATCCAGGTTACGCCTGGCAGGATTTTAGACCTTCGGCAAGCAGTATGGTTCTTCTGGCAGGTGCGATCCACGAGTATCTGGGCATCTTTTACTACAAACTGGTGCTGTAGCGGTCCTCGGCAGGCTGATGCCTGAAACGGATACCGCGGACTTTGGGTTGCAGATCCAAATATTGATGGCGATCGGCCGACCGTATAACGACATCCTTGATCTTTGTGCCCTGCAGCACGCTCAGTGTAATGTCGACACCGGCGTTGCCGCTGGCCCAGACCTTCCGGTAAAAATCCGCCAGACCCGCTACGGCTTTGCCACCCACCGTTAAAACGATATCGCCCGATTTCATGCCGACCTCGGCGGCCGGGCTCCCGGCGGTCACCCGTATGACGAAAACCCGCCCGTAATTTTCATCTGCGTGCAGGCCCAGCCAGGGCTGCGGGGGTTGAGCGGAACGCCCGGTGGCGATAAGATCGTTTAAAATCGGTTTCAACAGATCGATGGGTACGAACATATTGCAGGGGATCATCCCGACGCCGGGCATCGACAGCTGGGTAAATAGAGATCCAATGCCCAGCAGTTCCCCCTTACTGTCAATAAGGGCTGCGCCGCCATAATCTGCAAAGGGCGGGGACGTAAATATCGCATCATCCAGCAGGTATTCCCAGTATCCGGCAAATTCTTTGCGTGATATGACCCGCGCTCCGCGAGCGGTGCTCGCCCCCTGGTGGCTTGCGACCATGATCAGTTCGCCTTCGGTTACCGCGGCCGACCGTCCCATTTCAATCGGTTGGACCTTCATCGGAACCACAGTGCGGACCAGGCCGAAACCGGATCGGTGATCGTACCCCACAAACACGGCGGAAACGAGCTTACCGTCCGAACCGACCACTGAAATGCTGTCTGCCTCCAGAATAAGGTACCCGATGGTCAGGATATGACCTTTATTGTCAATGACCACACCGCTGCCTTCCCGCTCGGTGCCTAAAGATTTTGCCGTGCGCGCGGATTCGGGTACGGTTGACTGGACCTTGACAAGGGCGTCAAAAAATTTGGGTGGTTCCTGTGATGTTGCCGCAGAAGGCGCCAGCATCAAAAATATGCCTGTCAAGAATGCGATTTTGCGAATCATGGGATTCACCTCCGGTATGGATTAGAGCGTTTGTCAGAATAAGGTCCCGATGTGGGTAGTTTTTTGAGTTTTGTGTGGATAGTCGATGACGTCTAATATCTCCTGATCCAAACGCTTTAACGGAACAAATTTGTGACAACTGCTATAATATACGGACGCCCGGTTCGGCGATCGGGTAGGATGGAAAGATAAATCGAGCGGGGAAAACCGCAATCAATTCAAACAATGGGGCCGCAAGGTGAATGGCTGATTGACTTCAATTCGGACTGACCGTCTATTCTCAATATGTTTTCGATCCGGCAAATGTCAACAAGCTTTGCAGGATGTATCGAGACGCAACGCTGCCCGGGGTTTATAGGGCCTATATCAAAAATTCGAACACCACCCAATCAACACGCAGGTTGCGGGAAAAATCCGATATGAACAGCATGCTTGAGTTTGCGGCGCCCGACATGTTAAAATGGGACAGTCATTTTCCCCTGAGAATAGTTTTGATTGGCTCTGCCCTGAACGGATGACAGGTTGCCCTCGACCGGAGTGTATGATGAATATCAGCTGTCCTGAATGCCGAACTGAATATCAAATCGACGAAACAAAAATTCCGACCCGAACCGCCAGAACCAGGTGTAAAAAATGCGGCAGCGCAATTCCGATCGTTGTCTCCCGCAGCAACACCGGCAAAAAGAGACCGCCGTCAACCAATACCAGAGCTGCTGAGGCATCATCGCCCGCACCGGCGCAAAGATCACCACGGATCCATAAAATACCGGCATCGATCAACCCCGAACAGACCAACTCGCATGCGGATATTGTCGTCAAGCGGTTTGCGGCCTTTTTAATTGATGCGGCCATACTGCTAACAGGCACCTGGGGACTCTTTTCCCTGATTGCCCTGGTATTGCCGGATGTTGAAAACTGGCAATTTGCCGGCGGGTTCAGCCTGTCACTGATCTATTTAAGTCTCGGCAACAGTGCCGTATTTAAAGGCCGGACAGTCGGAAAACGGTTGATGGGAATCCGCACCCAGAATGGCGCCGGTTCACCTATTTTTTTCCCCCGATCAATATTGAGAGGTATTTTGATGATCGGCCCCCTTTTGGTGGCGCTTTTAATTTTTCCGCTTTGCGAACTGGGTCATTTATATGTCATCCTGACCTTTGCAATGCTGCTAAGCACCCAATTTGTAAGCTTTTATCTCTTTTTATGCAACACCCACACACGCCAGTCACTGCACGATCTCATTACGGGCACCTATGTGGTCGCAGTTGATGCCCGGGGACGTGTCCAGACCGCACCATTCTGGAAATGGCACGCGGTGGTGGCCGGCGTTTTGGTGCTGGTAATATCTGTGGCTGTATTTTTTATATTTCCGGTCGGCGGCCTGGCCTAGGGTTATGATCCGTGCGTATCTGTTAGAGCGTTTGTCAGAATAACGTTCCGATCCCCAATTTCCAGTTTTAAGTTTAAAATATTTGACAGCGCGCAAGCGCTTCCACAACCCTGGCCCAGAACTGGCTACAGATCGGATCTCGAATTATCTGAGCAATGAAAATGATCTTGACATAAATACCCCGTTTTTCGACTGAGCACCAGGGCGGGCTCCGAACTTCGAACTCCGAACTTTTTCATGATTGTTCCGGCTTGCTTTTCAACTGGCGCAGGTCTATCCAAGCGGAACATATTTTTGGCATCTACTTTATTCCAAAGTTGGTATTATTGAGATCGCTTGAAAAGTTGAATCGAGATTCGATTTAAAGTTGAGGTTGTCATTCGGGATTTATTACTGCTGATGGTGCTCAGGCGTGTGGCCGCTCACTGCAGGCATAAGGGGCCGGAACGGTAAAAAGGCGGCGCATTGTCAAGGTATCTTAGCGTATGACCGCAAGAACGGGCGAATTATCTCAACTTTCTATTCCGGCGCCCGTAGGCAACCGCCAGGGGAAACAGTCCCGAACCAAACAACCAGACAGCCGATGGCAGGGGTACGCGCGATAGGGTCATGATATCGTCGAAGTCATAGTTAGAGAACTGTGTGCCGTTATCGATCGTAAAACCCAGGTTATTAAATTCTACGCCTACCAATCCGGTCGGATCATAGAAACCGGCAAAATAAGGATCAAAATCGTTTTTATCAAAATAAAAGATTGCCGTTCCGCTGTTGCCGATGACGGTCACCTCAAATTTCTGGTCGCCCAGACCAACCGCTTCCAGGGCCACATCTGCCGCCCAGGCGACCGTGCTGTCTGGAAAGAGCGTAAATGCCCGCCCCCCCAATATGCTGGTACCTCTCAAGATATTTGTAAATCCCCCATCCCGACTAATCGTGTCTATGTAGGCGGAACCCGAATCCACCGCAAACATGCTGTTAGACAGCTCCAGCGGTGTGTCGTAACCACCTGTCCCAAAGGTCTCTAAAGTTTCAATATAAAGTTGTCCCTGGGGTGCCAGTTCGAGAAAATCTGATTCGGTCAAGGTCGTGATACTGGCTTCGGTAATGTCAACGTAAGGACAGAGGCACAGAAAACAAACGGCCAACAGCACTTTTGTTTTTACATGAACCCTTATGTTTGTCATCGTAAATACCTCCTGCCGGGCATCCCGTGTGCATGGGAATAATTTACAATGAACCCTACAATCAACTGGTTGAGTCCCGCAAAAAGGGACGACGACGCCCTCGAGTAGTACAGTTTGCTTAAAATAAAGAACCCCGCTTTCTTTATATAGAAACGGGGGAACCCCGCTTTCTTTATATAGAAACGGGGTTTATCTGGTCATGTCTACCTCCAGAATAAGATTTTTTAATACCAATGAAATCTATAATCCGAAAATATATCGATTGTCCAGATATTTTTCAACATAAATCGATTTTTCAGGGTCTGGCCAGTGATACGGCATATTCAAGATACCAATCGGCATACAGACCTTTTATCTCCCATCGTTTGGCAGCATCATTCCAGAGCAAGGCGGTTTGCCGCATCTGGCGTTGATGATCATCAGAATCGGTGAAAAACAACACCGGGTTGTCGGGTTGATCGCTGGTGCGGTATCCGTAGACAGTTAGAAAATGTCCGATCGCGTGGTTGGGATATTCAATTTTTATTATGACTCCTTTGCCCGCATAAAGTGCGCTGGCGATAAAATCGACCAACAGCGGCCCGCGGCACTCCCTGACCGTGACCATGTCGGCGCTGACTTCGGGCACAAATTGGTTAAAATAAAACCGTAAAGCATCATAGACATATCCCGGATTATTTTCAAAATGCCCTTTAAAAACGTCGAAGGTGCTATTTTCATCCACGGCCCAACCCGTCCAGGTCACGATATTGGCTACCGCCGCAGCCCAGCACAACTGGCTATCGTCAATACCGGTCTTGTTTGCGTCGGCAAAAGGGACATTCCACTCCAGCCACATGTTAACATCCGCACCGTCCACAGGCACCGTGTAGTCTTCGGCACCGGCACCGGGAATGGCGTCATCGGCGTCCCGATTTTCATCGCCGCTACAAGCTGTCAGCAGTGGCAGCAGGCAAACTAAAATGACCGTAAACTTCTGCATATCAACCTCGCACCTGAGGTCAATATCGGCCGTTTCCACCTAATCTTGAGCAGCGCCCTTAGACTTAAGAATTAGAGTGTTTGTCAGAATAACGTTCCGATATGGGTCGTTTTTTGAGTTTTGTGTGGATTGTCGATAACGTCTAATTATCCAAACGCTCTAAAAGTTTTTATCATTAATTGTTCCGGCTTGCCTTTCAACTGGCGCAGGGTCTATACAAACGAAAGACATTTTTGACAACTACTATAAATCCTTGCCAAACAAATACTGGAAGGTTATCTAACCGGGGATAGATTGAATGAATAAAGATTCCGAGCCCTGAGGGCCCGGCATTGATTTTACTAAGCAAGGGAAGCGGTTACCTTGAGATATCCTACGGAATGATGGTATGGCAGGCAAAACAGTGAAAAACGCCGTTTCAGCTTTTGGTATTACAGCGCTGCTATCGAACCACCCCAAGGTCAGGCGGTTAAAGCGAAACCATGCACCCGATTTATATGGCAGTCAGACCTGGTCCGCGAGCTGGTTGCTAATGGATTATCTAAGCAACAATCGGCCGGCCAGCGGATTGAATGTCATGGAGATCGGATGCGGCTGGTGTTTGACCGGAATCTTTTGCGCCAGGTCATTGAATGCAACCGTAACCGGTGTTGACATCGATCCGGAAGTCTTTCCATTTTTGGATCTGCATGCCGGCATAAACAGGGTCACGGTATCCAAGCGCGTATCCGGTTTCAATGGCGTATCCATCAATGACTTGAAAAGCGTCGATATATTGATCGGATCGGATATTTGTTTCTGGGATTCGATGGTTCTGCCACTGAAACTGATTATCAACAGGGCCTTGCGGGCCGGTGTGAAATTGATCCTGATGGCCGACCCCGGCAGAGAACCGTTTGGCAGTTTGTGCGATCAATTCCTGCACCGAAAATGTGCGGATCAAATCGACTGGCAAACAGTTCGTCCCCGAAAAATTCACGGCCGAATATTGAAAATTGAGTCCAACAACCGCTGACCTTATCCGGGCTGATTTCAAATTCACATGTCAGTCGCACCATTAAATTGTTACCTGAATTACATATTACAAACAGGTAATACCCCACCTTGACGGCCGTAAATCCGGTATATTGGAAAATTTGGTTCTCGTCGCTCACATTCAAAAAAATTGAATGCTGGCCAGGCGGTGAAGTATTAGCCCTATATTGGGTAGGTTATAGTAATTACGCGTTATTCGATCACCAATCTTTTTTCATTGGTACAGAATTTGCTGAAATAGGAAAGTACTCGATCAAGTTAATGCGAATGTCGTATTGCATAAATACTTCTACCGGCAATCCTTACTGATGAATAAGGTGAAGAATTATGTTTGAACAAAATTCACACACAGCTGACGCTGAAAGTGGACAGATTCCGTATACCGGGAAAAATTCGACCGGTCATGACACGCACCTTCAAAAGATTGTTCAAACCATCGAACGCTATGCTGAGAAGCTTGAAACGTCCAGGATGGACCGCTACTGTGTCAGCAACCGCCTAAAACTCATGCGGATGAAAAACCGGGTTGTCAGCGGAGAGAGTTTGTCGACCATAGAAAAAGAGTTGTGGTCCATGGCAGCCGATATAGAAAATCCTTCGCTGCGGATACAGCGCAATGTCACGATTGTCATTATATTCTACACCCTGTTTACCATCTCGTCGTACAGCCTGCTGGCATGGACCGATGCCATTCTGGTTCCAAGTTTCAACATACCCTACTCTATTCTAATGATGGGCCTGTTGGGATGTCTTTCCAGCATGTATGTAATTTTACCCAATTTTCGAACCCGCATTCCTGCAAATGACGCTTCAACGCTTATGTTCATTATCAAACCGCCCATTGCCATTATCATGGCAGGTGTTGTCTTCGGCCTGTTTCAAATAGCACTGCCGGTTATTCAAAAACTGCTACCCTTTATACGGATAAACCTGCCGGATGAATCCTGGTTTTACTGGGTTACGGCCTGGTGCGTGGGCTTTGTGAACTGGGCCAATCTGAATTTTGATTTCAGACTCGGCAGAAAGATCACAAAACCGCATGCGGATGCAAATCCTTCCAAAAAGCAAGTAAAGTCCGCAAACTCGAAGGCGGCAAACGGACTTCAAATCGACGAAATCATCGAGTACGTGACATCTAATCATGAGGGTATTGTGATCGACTATAACTGGGGGGACCGCGGTATGTTCTACAATCCCGGCAATCGGCTGCCTAGAGGTATTCACATCATGACCTTCAAAGTCAAGGACAGCCGGAATGATACAGTTTCAAAATTAAACCGCCAGGGTGTGTATCGGTTGAACATGGGCATATCGAAGGAGACCTTTATTCAGATGTTCGGCCGCATTCCCGCCCGGCCGACTGTCGGCGGAACAGCCGCTACGGGCCATGATTACCGGCAGCTGGATCTCATCACACCGCACCCCAAATTTGGTTGGATGGCATGGATATCCGTCCTCAACCCCGGACACACGACCTTTGAAACGTTGAAGCCGTTGATTGAAGAAAGCTGTAAACTGGCCAGACAAAAATATGAAAAAAAAGCAGGAATCGCCGGATAGCCGTCCAGGCAGCGTTCATTGGAGCAAGTTACCGTTGCTTAAACCATATTTGAGTATTGACAAAGTCCAAACATTTGCATACCACATTTAACAGGAGTTCTGAGCGCCGGCGTGTCCGATCGAGCTCAATCTCATTGTCCATCTCAGTCTCGCGCCATTGCAATCCTCGTTCTTGATATCCCTTACACAGCCGATCATACAACCAAGCCCCGAATTCTTTATCTGTTTAATTAATAAGCCTCACGATCAATGCAACGACATGACGGAAGTTGTACGCACTGCTGAACCATATTCCCCAACAGAAAATCCAATAACGAATAAGGAGGAATTATGCCTGGAATAGAAGATATCATCATTTTGGGAATAAAGGCCGGAATTAAAATCTCCCGGCAATACCGGCAGGCTTATGTGGAGGGTACCCTGGAACGCGAGCTGGTCCTTCCGCTGCCAAACTTTAATCCGAATATAACCGATGCGGCTGCACAGGCCTATTTCCGAGGCGGCGGGAGGAGACATCTTGCGGATTACCCCCGGGCGCAGAAACTGTTTGATAAAGCCGACGCGGACCAAATCACACAGCAAGAGCGGAATGAACTCCTGATTATCTACAAAGAGTTTAAACTCGCTGACGATATTAAATCCGGGACGATCACCGGAGGGGAAATAGGCCTTTCGGGAGAATCACTTCTCGCCATGGTGACAATCCGCCAATGGTCAAGGAACAGCCCCTTTCCTTCAGCGATTCAAAGAGTCGTCGGCAGCTTGATTGAAATTGGCATCGATTATTTGGAGGAAACACCCGGCGCGATAAACGATAAATCCGCACCCGGCAGGGCTCTGAAAGGGTTCCTGAAATCCATCGGTCAATTGAATTTCGCCGAAGAAAGGGTCGATCAGCTCGCAAAAGGCCTTTTCATTGGTGCCATTGAAACGATCAGTGAAAATCCCGATGTATGGGGTGCCGACGATAAAACGGAAATACTGATCGAAGCCGTCTCCACCGGATTGGCAAAAGATGTTAAAGATCGAATCGAGCAGATTGGCGGCGCAAATCTTTCAAAACAGGAAAAGATCGAAGACTGGGGACAGCTGGTTCTCCGGAGCGTCTTGAGCAATGCGGGCGAGGTCGTTCTGGCCAATCCCAGAAGTTACCTTGGCATCAATGCACCCGGGCAGCAGGCACTGGTCAGTTCGGTCGGCACCTCAATCCTGGATGTCATTATCGATGAGGACGCGGTTGATTTTTCGGAGCTGCTGAGCCGCGAAGGTCTGGACCGGATCGTAAAATCAGCGTTACTGACCTTTTCCGAAAATCCGGGTCTGATTGGCACAGACCATAAGGGACTGCAGAACATATTGACCCAGATCGCAAGGGATCTCTCTGCGTCAACTGAGGTTTTGGGCCCCGATATGCTGCCTGATATTATTCAGCTGGTATTTGAAAAAACAGCCCTGAACGCAGATCTTCTCTGGCCCGAAGCGTTCAGGAACGATCCCGAAAAGCATCTGCTGATTACCGCTTCCAAAGAGCTGCTGGGCAAACTGGCCGAGAAACCCGCAGGCGCTGATACCTGGACTCCCAGACTCTCCAAGTCCCAAGTCCTGGATGTCCTGGAGACCGTTTTGGATGAGGTGGTTCAAAATCCAGCCTGGCTGGTCGAAACCGCAGATGCCGGAGGCACCGTTCTTGGGGTTGCCGTGGAATCAGCGCTTTCAGCCCTGCGCAAGGTTCCGGCCAATCGTTTGAATGCCGAAACAGGCAAAGAAGTATTGATATCGGTCGTCAGCGCCGTCGCCCTCAGAAAAGATTTTCTGGATTCGATCCAGGTGTCGGGCGAAAGCAAGGTCGCCATAACAGCGGTATTGGACACCATCATCGATGCGACTCTGATGGGCGAAGTCGATTCAAAAGCACTCTGGGTGCTGGCAAGGGGTGAAGTATTTGCCGTTGTCGCATCCGCCGGGCTGGACAGGATGGCGCAAATCGGCATATCCGCAGAAACGCTTGAAAAACTGGACACCCTGCTCAAACAGACGGTGAATGATCTGATAGCAGGGGAAACCTGGAATGTCGAATCGTTGATCGAATCGATTGACCAACTTGCCGCATGAAACGTTAAGTCCCCAGATAACCTTTTTTAACTAAAGGAGATGGACGGATGCTTAATACCGCTAACTTTCGAAAACACCAAAACCCGTGGACACCCGTTAAATTCCTGATTCTTATTATTGTCTCTCTCGGCATTGCAGGCTGCGTATCTCACGCAAAGACATTACGGGAAGCCCAGGATAATTTCAACGGTGCCGCCTCCCTGGAAAACCAGATTAAAATCGATCCACTGGCAACCGATTCGATTGCCGCCACCAGCCAGGCGCTGGCAGGATACAAGCTGACCCTGGAGACCGTGACAAAGCTCATTGATGAGAAAGAAAAGGCATTAAAGGCAGACAACCTTTTAGGGAGTGCCTATACCCTCAAAGCGCTTTCCCAATGGCGGCTGGGAAATTACGAAGCTGCCGTTGCCACCGTTAATAAGGTCAAATCCGCCCAGGACATCACTTTGTTCCCGCGTGACAAGGCCATCATTGATGCACTGCGCGGTCTCATAAAAAATGATCAGGCCTATACGATGATGAACGCAAAAGACCAAAACAACAGCCCCGTCCATTCCTTTGCAGAGATCAAAACGCTGCTGATGGAGTCGGTAGATGACCTGAATGCCGGAAATGCGGCGGTGCAGGAAGGCCATAACATACACCTATACCTTTCGGTTTCGAAAATGGCCGCACTGAAAAATTGGTTGGATCTATTCAATTCGCCTGATAATTACTCAAAGGATAAACCGAGTCCTTTCAGCAAAACCGATGAGCAAAAACAATGGTGCAAAAATGCAAAGCCGGCTTGGAAAATCTTCACCGGTGAAGTTAAGCGACTGGGGGAGCAGCAATCCAAGGCCTCAATAAGTTGGTGGGGAGTTCGACTGGGGATGCCGTCGGCGTGTGAATAAGAATCAGATCTAAATTTATTTCAGCGTGTCTGAATACGAATCAGGACCGGATCACATCAGAAAAGTGATCCGGTTCCCCTGCTGAAACAAATTTATAGCGGCTCAAAACTGAATTTTTGCCCACCAATCGCGGCTTCGTACATCAAACCGCCTTTGGTGTGTACAAACGTAGCCATGCCCTTGTGGTAGGTTGTCCGGGCCTGCACCGCGGTTGCGGGTCCGGCACTTGCACCGGCAGAGTTTCCCCGGGTGCTTGCCTGTGCGCGGGCGCCGGCGGTGATGGCGACTACCGCGGCGGATGCATCAAACGCAAAGTTGCCGCTGGTAAAATCATCATGCGCCCGTTTATCCTGAAAGAAGATACGGTAACATCATTTACCCAATCTATCACCTTATCTTCAAACCTTTGGTGAACCACCATTTTTCTTCAATCTGTTTTATCAGTTCTGCATTGAATTCTGCAAGCGCCGCATTCATTTCATCCAGTTGAAAGAATGCGGCTCTTTTTTGTTCAGAGATGTAATTGCCTTTGAACAGGGTGGAATAATCTGTTTGTAAAGTATCTTTGTGCCGGTAATACTTGCTGAGATTTCCAAACTCAGACCCAAAATGATGGAAGATATGATACAGGCCACGCATCGTCGAAACAAAACTGCCGCAGGCATTGCATCTTTGGATTCTCGTTTTCCCGATCCTGTATGTGTGTTTATTATCCGGGTTGCCACAGTGAATACAGGCGACACCCATTTCCAGGGCCGGGTTTGGATACCTTTCGATAAACTGTTTCAAAGATGGCCTGAAGGGTGATTTGGCGGTTGTGTAGCTCAGCAAACTGATGCCCCATCGATAGGCCACCCATATAATCCAGACCAGAAGCAAAAATGCCAGGCCGTGAAATACAATGCTGTCATACAGACCATGGACAAGGATGGCATAGGCATATGAAACCATGAACAATCTAAATCCCTTTTTATATCTGACCATTACATAGAAAGACAATCCCATGAAAATACTGGAAAGTATGTGAATCGGCGTCGAAAAAAAGACCCTGAGTATCAGGAGGTAGCCCGAATCCGGCGTGCGGGTGGCATACATATAATTTTCAATCAATGAAAAGCCCAACGCCACGCAGCTCATATATATCAGACCGTCAGTGGGTTCATTGATTTCATCTTTGATAATAAAATAGGAGGACAGCAAGGCGACAAATTTTGCCAGCTCCTCTACCGGTCCAATGATGAAAAGTGCACCCAGAATATTGTCAAACCCGGCAATACCTGCGCTGTGGACGATCCGGTATAAATAGATGCTGATGGCTACCGACCAGACACCGCCCCAGACGGTGACCAGAAACATTTTAACAAACGGTTCTCTTTCGTGCAGATCGAGTGATCTAAGGTATTTAATAATCAAAAGGCCGATGATAAATGAGGTGGCTACAAACAAAGAATTGATTTGCATTTAGATCCCCTGGCTGACTGGTTATTGCCATTTCCGGGCAACGGCATGTTTTCCGTTAAGATTTTACACGAATCATGGATAATTTACAATTTAGACCGGCGCTGAAGATGATCCAGCGTCAGCATCCGGCCTTACGGCTTGTTCGGGCAGCCTCTGAATGCTGTGAAACGGCCGGGCCCCTGGCCTAATAATAAACGTCGTTGCCTTATTTTCACCGGTCTTGACTCTGGTGCAATTATTTTGATAGGGGTATTTCAGGCCAAGGAATCATCCGGTATTCCAAACGATTGATACGCCGTCAGGCCTGACCCGTTATAATTCCTGAATAAACCTCGCCCAAACGTATCCATTTACATTGTTAAGCATTAAAAGGAATTGGACCTGTCAACTGATACTAATTTTCCAGAATGGTAAACCGGATCCGAATAAACCAGACTGTTTACAACACACACCAATACAAGGAGGATTATTATGCACAGAAACATTTTCGCCTGTCTGATCGCCATTTTATTCCTGTTCGCCGGTGTGGGTGCACCGCTAAGTCATACAGCCGCCCAAGAACCGATCGTTCTGGGTGGGGCATTGCCGCTGACGGGCTGGGGCAGTGACGCCGGAACTTACAACCACCGTGGCTACATTATCTGGGAACGCCTCGTAAACGATAAAGGCGGCATTCTGGGCAGACCGGTTAAGATCAAAGTATACGATGACCAGTCCGATCCGACAACGACCGCCCGGCTTTACGAAAAACTCATTACCCAGGACAAGGTCGACGTCCTCATCGCTCCCTGGAGTGATGATATGACCATGCCGGCAACTACCGTGGCCGAACGCTACAAAAAACCGATCGTCACCGGGGGAGCCACGCTGGACACGATCTGGGCCAGGGGCTACAAATATGTCTGCGGGTTGCTGCCTTCAAGCTATGACTACGTGGGCGTTGCGGTACGCTTGCTCAAAGGCAAAGTAAAGACTGCCGCAGTTATCAACAACGGGCTTACATATACAACCGGCTTCGGTGATGCAGCCGATACCAATCTAAAAGAGCTGGGCATAAAAAACGTCTCCCGTGAAGTGTACAGCCCGGATGCGACTGACTTCACAGCTGCGCTCATCAAAATCAGATCAAAAAATCCGGATTTTCTGATCGGGGGAACCGGCGTGGAGGATGCGGTCCAGATCGTGCGTCAGAGCAATGAGGTACGTCTGAATGCCAAAGCTTTCTACTTCACGATTGCCCCCGGTGAACCGGAGTTCACAAGGCTGCTCGGGAAAAACGCCGAATATGTACTCGGAACCACCGAGTGGGAGCCGACGTTCACCCATCTGCCCGGGTTCAAAGCGTTTTACGATGCGTATATGAAAGAATATGGCGAGGAACCGGTGGAGGACGTGGCGACCGCCTATGGTATCGCCGAGGTATTGAAGAAAGCCATCGAGATAGCCGGCAGAATCGATGATGAACGCATCAACAAAGCATTGCACACGATGGAAACGACAACGGTCTTTGGTAAATACAAGGTCGATCCGGCAACTGGACGGCAGACTGGCAAAAAGCTTTTTGTAATCCAGATCCAGGACGGCAAGCGTCAGGTCATATGGCCCGAAGCCGAAGCAACGTCAACGTTGAGGTTTCCAGCTCCTGCCTGGAATGAGCGCTAATCCCTTTTTAAACCCATACTGGACCTCTTGCTAAAGAGGTCCGGTATTTTGTGAAAGAAGAATTCAATGCTTGCAACCTGGATCAGCATCGTCATCAGTGGCCTGATCATGGGAACCATCTACGCTCTGTTGGCAGGCGGTTTGACACTCATTTGGGGTGTCATGCGAATCGTGAATCTGGCCCATGGTGAGTTCCTCATGCTGGGTGCCTTTGCCACCTATTTTCTGTTCCAGCCTCTCGGTGGAAACCCCCTTATTACTATTCCGCTGACATCACCGATATTTTTTATCGTCGGAGCACTTCTCTACCTGGTTATCATAAAACGCATCCTGGGTGCACCGGAACTGATGTCTCTCCTGCTGACCTTCGGGATATCGATCTTCATCATAAATACCGGTATCATCGTGTGGTCGGCGGAATACCGCACCGTTGAATACGTGACCGGCAGCCTGGATATTTTTGGTGTAATGATATCGCGCCCCAGGTTGATCGCCGGCACTCTTGCCGTGTGCATATCCTTGAGCATGTATTGGTTCTTGCAGCGCACCCGGATCGGAACCGCCATCCGAGCCGTATCTTACGACCGCGAAATAGCAGAACAGTGCGGCATCAACACCAACACGATATACATCATCGTCTTTGGATTCGGTACCGTTCTGGCATCTGCGGCCGGTTCGCTGGCCAGCACCATTTTTGCGTTCAATCCTTTAGTGGGTCAACATTTCATCCTCAAGGCCTTTGCGGTCACGGTGCTGGGGGGAATGGGCAATTTTTTAGGCGCTCTGATCGCCGGATTGATCATCGGGGTCGTGGAATCGCTGGCCGCCTATTTTATCGATGTTCACCTTTCGGCCGCAGTGGCCTTCGTCATTATTATCATTACGCTTCTGATACGTCCTTCGGGAATTATGGGCGAAAAACAATGATCCGAGACATCATTCGAAACCTGCTGGAAATAAACTGGCCGCTCCGCATTCTGATCCTGGTGCTGGTAATTATTTTCGTGGCCTATTCTGTTGTCGGGATTCCGTACCACCTGTCGCTGTTAATGTCCATTTTCATGTACGTGGTGCTTTGCTCGAGCTGGAATGTTATCTCGGGCATCACCGGATATGTCTCGTTCGGACACGTCGCCTTCTGGGGGTTGGGAGCCTACATCACGGCAATTACCGTAACCAAACTTCAGTTTCCCTGGCCGGTAGCCCTGATAGCCGGCGGCGTGGGGACGTCCCTGTTTGCAGCCCTGATCAGTTATCCGATACTGAGGCTGTCGTCGGTGTATTTTGCAATCTCCATGCTGGCGCTGGCCGAAACGGTCAAGATCCTGGTCGCCTATTTCAGAGGCCTGACCGGGGGCGGGGGCGGCATCTACCTGCCGCCGATCGTATCTGTCGGTACCGTTTATCTGCTCATGGGTTTTCTTGCACTTTTTATGCTCCTGATTACTTATGCGCTTCAAAAAACAAAATTCTTCCAATCGCTGATGGCAATCCGCGACAACGAACTTGCTTCCGAATCGCTGGGGATCAATACCCAACGCCGCAAAACGCAGGCCTTTATATTTTCAGCCTTTTTCCCCGCCATTGCGGGTGGCATTTATATTCTCAATGTGGCGTTCATCGATCCGAAGACGGCCTTCAATATCTCCATTACCCTGAATACGATTATGATGACCATTTTCGGTGGCATCGGCACAGTTCTGGGACCCCTGATCGGGCCGATTATCTTCATGCTGCTCTCGGAAATGCTATGGGCGCGATTCCCCTTTATCCATAAAGCCATTCTGGGAATCGTGATCGTAATCATGGTACTGGGCCTGCCCAACGGAATCATGCCGTTTTTTCTCCGTTTTGGCGGGTGGCTGAAAGAAAAAAAATGGAGAACCGGCCCATGAGCGCTACGGTTCTAAAAGTCACCAATCTCACTAAAAGGTTTGGCGGAATTGTTGCAAATGCCAATGTCAATTTGACCGTGCACGCCGGCGAGATCGCTGCTTTGATCGGACCCAACGGCGCCGGCAAGTCTACCCTGTTTAAAATGATCTGCGGCGTCAGTCCGGAGGGCAGCTCCCGGTTACCGGACACCGGCAGCATCACATTTTTAGAACGTGATATCACGCGCCTTAAAGCGCACTCGATTTGCCGCATGGGAATGGCCCTGGTATTTCAGGAAACGGAAGTCTTAAAAAACATGTCTGTAATAGAAAACGTAGCAATTGGTGCGCTTTGCCACCAGAGCAGCTATTACCGTGCCAGAGAGGATGCCGAGGCTGCACTTGCGATGGTCGATCTTATCGATCAGAAAGATCACCGCGCGCAAGATCTGACCCTGGCGGACAAAAAACGCCTGGAATTGGCCCGGGCCCTGGCCACCCGGCCAACGCTGCTTATGCTGGATGAGGTCATGGCCGGACTTACCTTAACCGAAGTGCAGGCTTCGGTAGCGCTGTTGAAAAAAATAGGGGCCGCGGGTACCACGATCGTTCTTATAGAACACGTTCTCGAAGCAGTGATGGCCCTGGCAGACAGAATCATTGTCATGGATCAGGGTACTGTTATCGCAAATGCACCCCCCGATGTGGTTGTAAAAGATTCAAACGTTATCCGAGCTTACCTGGGGGGAGAGGTTCCAGATGCTTGAAGTACGAAACTTAAAGGTTTGCTACGGTTCGGTGCCCGCAATCCATGACATCAGCCTGATTGTTCGAGAAGGACAGGTGACTTCCATCGTGGGCTCTAATGGCGCCGGAAAATCCACGTTGATGCGGACGATCGTCGGGCATCTGCATCCTGCAGAAGGGGAAATCCTTTTCAGGGGCAAAGCGATCAACCGCCTTCCGGCCTACCGAATTGCTCGTATGGGAATCTCTCTGGTGCCGGAAGGCAGAGGTCTGTTTCGGAAGCACACCGTGCGGGAGAACCTGTTGCTCGGCGCCTTTAGCATAAAAAACAAAGATACGAATATGCGGCAACTGGACCGGGTATACAAATTATTTCCCATCCTGAAAGAGCGGGGCAAACAGGTCAGCGGGACGCTCAGTGGCGGAGAGCAGCAGATGTTGGCCATCGCCAGAAGTCTGATGGCAAATCCGAGCTTGATTATGCTCGATGAACCGTCACTGGGTGTTATGCCGGCTTATGTGAATCTGATTTTCGAGACGTTGAATCGCATTCGCAGCGAGGGAAAAACGATTCTACTGGTCGAGCAGAATGTGGAGCGGTCGTTGAAGATCGCTGACCAGGCATATGTGCTGCAGACCGGGCGGATCGTTATGGATGGACACGGCGCGGATTTGCTGAACAAAGACCTGGTTCGTCAGGCCTATCTGGGTTTATAGGCAGGCGTTGGTTCCCAGAAGGTCATATGATTGACGACTTCAAGAATCTTGCTGGGCATCTATCCATTGATTGCCTATTTTTAATACAAATGAAATAAAAATGGGAAGCGAAGCGACATCATTATTCGATGCCTGTCCGCCTCTGGAGGGTTCAACGTTGGATGTTGGATGCCTGCCCGCCTCTGGAGGGTTCGACGTTCGATCTTTTAATCGATCCGAAAAGCCTATCTGGGCACCTGAACCCGGTTCTAGGCGAAGAGTTTTGCGGAGGTCGTAACCATGCCGAACTTCATGGCCAGGTTGCGCAGGCTGGCCCGATGCAGTTCGGGGTCGAAAGAGGAGACACAGTCGCTCAGAACAATCGTCTTCAGTCCGTGGTGGAATGCTTCGCGGGCCGTCTCCTCGACGCATATTTGGGTGACGGTCCCGGAGATCACCACGGTATCGACACGATACGCGTTCAGGATGTCCGGCAGGTTGGTTCGAAAAAACCCCCCGTATCCGAACTTGTCGACAACCGGATCGCCCGGCTCGGGGTTTAACTCATCGATGACCGCGATGCACTCCCGTTCCGTATCGATATCTTCATAGTAACGCACAAACCCTATTTTACAGCAGTTAACCGGCGGTCTGATCTGTGGCGACCACGTCCACAGCAGCGTCTCCTCAGGTCCGGCGACAAAACGCGTGAAAATCACCGGGCGTGAGGCTGCCCGAAATTGTCGAATCACATTTTTGATCGGAGCCACCGTTGTCAGTGCATCCGGAACCCCCAGCGGTGCGTTTTGACGCACGAAATCGTTTTGCATGTCCACAATAATAAATGCGGCACGGTCTATCACAAATTCAAAAGGCTGGTCCATCAGTCATTCTCCTGTAGTTCTGGATGGATTGAAACGATCAGGAAATGGTTTCTTCTATTAGGATGTTTCTTTTTTTATATCCTTCAAGTAAATCATCGAAACAGCGTTCTTCTTTTCCAATCAACTCGGGCGGGCAGATTCCTGTCGCTTTAAATTTCCCATCCAGAATCTGCCGGGCCACGATACTGCAGGTATATCCGGTGGTGCGCGCCATTGAAGTCGTCTGGGTTTTGTGATCAAATCGGTCGAGCAGATCATAGGTGTAGCGCTGTTGAGTCCCATTTTCCCAACCATCGATGATCACTTTCATTACCGTAATGTCTTCTTCGTCTTCCTGCAGTTTCCATTGATCAAACAGCAGGGTGGAGGTAAGCGCCAGGGGCCGCACTAACTGGCCGTCCACCTTTACCGGTTCCGGATTGAAAAATCCACTGTCTTTAAATATTTGCATGAGACGGGCGTGACCGGGGTAACGCATGGTTTTTTCTTTCATGTTCGGAATTTTCAGCGTTTCTTTTAACGTGCGGATGCCGTCGGTATTGAATGCTTCCAGGGTTCCCACGGCCGGAAAATCAATCAGCTCGACTTCCGATAGGGCCGGCAGGACCACCTCGGTTCCGTTTTCAAGGCATCGGGCCGGACGGGTGTATTCTTCGATGACATCGGCCGGCGAGAAAACCGCTTTGTATTCATAAGGCCAGTTGCGTATGACGGGCAGTCCACCGACATAGCAGGTGTAACTTTCAAGCCGTTCCAGTCTGCTGTGAACGTGCCCGCACAGGATATTGCACAATCCCGGTGCCACCCCGCAATCCACCACGGCTGTGACACGCCTGGATTTGGCCAGTTCCTCCAATTGCAACACGTCCTGGGCGAAAAAGGAAATGTCGACCACATTTTTCCCGGCTGTAATGATCTGCTTTAATGTTTCAAATCCCATAAATCCGGGTACCGCACTGACGACCAGATCACTGTCAGACACCAATTTGGGTATCTTTTCATATTCAGCCAGGTCTGCCTGCAGACAGCGCGCGGCACATTTGTGCTTCAGGTTATCCAGGGTATGCTGATCCCTGTCCACGGCAATGATATCAAAACGATCGTCCAGCGCCAGGTCCCTTACAATCGCCTGGCCCACCCGGCCGGCACCCAATACGGTTATCTGCAAGTCTCCTCCTCATTGGTTATGTTTAAATATTCCCTTAAAAAATAAAAAAAATTATTCTACTCTATGCGCGAACGGCGAAGCATCACTAATTCCGAACTCCAAACTTTTTACCGGAAATCCCAGCGTTCGTGGCACACAATTCGATCCGGTGATCGGCGGAGCTTGCGCACAGGTGCCGGATCCCGGGGGTACCCCAACGGCAGCAGGGCCACCACCCGAATCGCGGGTGGTATAGCCAGTATCTGTTTGACTGCATCTTCATAAAAAGCACCGATCCAGCAGGTTCCCAACCCCTCGGCCGCCGCGCACAGGGTGATGTGATCAACGGCAATGGCCACATCGATCGGATAGCAGGCCTGGCCGCAGGTCATCACGTGACGGTTTGTTTCGGCGCAACAGGCCAGCACCACCGGGGCCTGGCCAATAAAGCTCTGGCGGCAGGCCGCCTCAACCAGTTTTTGCCGTGTTTCCGGGTTGCGGACGACCACAAAGCGCCACTCCTGAAAATTATTGGCCGAAGGGGCCAGCCTGGCCGCCTCCAGAACTCGTTCGAGCACTTCTTCAGGCACCTCAACGGGCCGATAGGCCCGAACACTTTTGCGTTTGCGTATGGCTTCGTATATATCCATGCCCCTCAATCATCTCCTTCAATATGGGGTTCTGGGTGGGAAGATACTAAAAATCGTGTTTTTTACAAGGATTTATCAAAACGCAATGTTTGGGAACGGATTGACGCGCCCAACATTTCTGTTGTATATAGGCATTGTATTACCATACGGTACGTACATATTTTTGTGAAATCCCAATCCGACAAATTACACATATCCATATCAGATCGCAAGCTGACCTCACCGATTGTTCATAGCTATTCCTCAAATTTCTTGTTGCCCGAACACGCTGCACCACAACAATTGCGCCTGAAAGCATATCGTCGGACAAGCATAAAATACACTTTAGCAGGCCTGCCCGTCATTGTTTTTTAGCCCTTCTCTGAAAAAATTTCGTGCAATGTTCGGGCTAAATTGCAGGATCAATTTCTTTTAAGGAGTCGAAATATGTCCAAAAATAGCCGATGTTCATGCCTGAAGGTGGCCATATTCAGTGGATTACTTCTTTTCTGCTGTGCCCCCATGATCGAAGCGGCATCTTATCGGATCCTGGTCGTAATGAGCTATGAGGCCGAAAATCCATGGTGCCTCCAGATAAAAGCGGGAATCGATTCCGTATTGGCCGCCGGCAGTGATATTGAATACTTTTACATGGACACCAAGAAAAACTTTAAAGGGGGTGCCCTGAAGGCAAAAGAAGCTTACGCCTTATATAGACAATTCCGACCCGATGGTGTCATCGCTGCCGATGATAATGCCCAGAGTATGTTTGTTTTACCGTTCTTGAAAAATAAGGTTAAAACGCCGGTCATGTTCTGCGCGGTTAATGCGGAACCTGCAAAATATGGTTACCCGGCTTCAAATGTGTCCGGAATTTTGGAGCGCAATTTTATCAGCGAATCGATTGCATTTGCAAAACAGCTCTCCCCGTCGATAAAAACGGTCGGGTTTCTCACCAAAGACAGCCCTTCGGGACGCGCGATACAAAAGCAGGTAGAAAGTGAATCGGACACCTACGTCCTGCAATACACCGGCTTTAATTTAGTAAAAACGCTGACAGAGACTTATGCTGCGCTCGATGCGGTTAAGGTGACCAGCGATGCCCTGTTTATAGCCGCGACCAATGGAATCCTGGATAGCGACGGCCGTGCATTGGACAATGCACAGGTAACCCGGATCGTTGCCAAATACTATGGTAAGCCGCTGATCGGGGCCAACGATTTTCATGTCAAATTTGGGGTTTTATGCGCCGTGGTCAAATCGGGGCATGTCCAGGGAAGAACATCGGCCGAGATGCTGTTAAAGGCCTTAAATGGCATCCCTGTAAACGAAATACCGATAGCTGTAAACAGATACGGTAAACGCATGTTGAATGTGACGGTGATGAAGGCGCTTGGGATTCGGCCCAAACGCCGGGTTTTAGTCGGCACGGAACTGGTAAAAACATCTCAAGACGGCAGTGGTGACTAGCCCGGAACGGTTACCCGACAGAGACCTTCATATCAAGACGCGCACCTTGATTCATCATTTTCGGTAAAAGAGGCCCAAATGAATCGCATCACCCAACTATTTAAAAAGAGCATTATCAATAAGATTATTTTAATGATTTGCCTGATCCTCTTATCGGTTTGCGGCATTCTAGCGGTGAACATATTATCCTTTGTGGATGTTAAAAATTCACTGGAATCGATAATTGACCGGGATGTTGCGCGGGTCATTAAAAACAGCCACATCATTGATAATATTAGAAATTCGATCGCCCGCAGCAACCTGCTCATCAATACGTTTACTGAACGCGGGAACACTTTAGCGGATGAAAAGAATCGACTGATTGCCGAGATAGAAACTGACATAAAATTATTAGCATCAGAAGTACAACCCTCACAGAACATATTTAAGGATTATATTACCCGGTTAAATTTTTTATTCAATCATTGTGCGCGTGTTAACCAGGTCTTAATCGAGCTGCATGGCGTCGAAAAAGCATTGGATACCGCCCTGGCCGATTTGGACGATATCGTGGTTGAAAAAGACCTGACAGTCGGGGTTGAAGATAGCAACGAGGCTGATTCGATAAGACAGTTGGCAATCATGCTGCCGGGATACCGTGAAATTTTCTTTGAAACGATTATTGAGTTTATCAACGCCAGGAGCAATTATTTAGGGACAAAAGAGATTCGGCATAATTACGAGCAAAAAATCCTGAAATTGCTGGATGAGTTTGATGTCGGACTCAATTCAATGCCGATTGGCTGGAAGGAAATCTTTCCATACGTCCGCAACCTGATGACATTGACATCAGGATATAAAGTCCAGATCGTCAAAGCCTTTGAAAGCATGCGAAAATTTCGTGATCAGCTTGGCCTCCTGAAGCTGAGCCAGAAGCAGGTGCTGGCTGAGATAGCCATTATAAACGCACAAATTCTCGAGAATACTGGAGCGATTCGAATAAAAACATCAGAAAATATCACGGCCAGCATTCGAACGACCCTGTTGTTGTCCACCAGCATTATCATAATTCTTTTATTTATCGGAATCGTATGTGTCAGATTGGCACAACCACTGAAAGAATTAAGTATCGGAGCGGGAAAAATTGGCGCCGGAGACCTGAATTACAAAGTCAAAATAGACTCAGCTGATGAGATCGGATACCTATCGGCCTCTTTTAACCGCATGACCGCTAATTTACGTGAGACGACTGTCTCCAAAGAATATGTTCAGAATATACTCAAGAGCATGAATGAAGCCCTGATCGTATTGACCCCGCAAGGCGACATAAAGAGCGTAAACCGGGCCACCCTTGACCTGCTCGGTTATGAGGAAAAGGAACTTGTCGGGAAACCGGTGGAAAAAATACTTGCCGGTGCAAAAGAAAGTGACGCCGGAAAACAAAAAAATAGTTCCAAATCGGAGTTGGCAGCGCTCGTTCAGCAACCGTTTATCAAGAATAAGGAAAAAACGTTTGTTGACAAAGATGACCGCACCATCCCGGTGCTTTTTTCCGCTTCGCCCATGCCGGGTCCGGATGAAAGCATTCAAGGGATTGTCTGTGTCGCTACCGACATTACGAATCTGAAACAGGTAGAATCAGCGCTGCGTGACAGTGAATCCAATTACCGCAACCTGTTTAATGCCGAACCGGATGCGATAGTCATTGCCGATGCCGAAACCAAACGTATTGTTGATGTGAATCCGGCCGGCTTGAAATTGTATGGTTACAGCTATGAACAAATTTGCGGAATCGAGGCGTTGAATCTTTCGGCCGAACCCCGTCAATCTGAAAAACATATTCAGCAGGCCCTGTCGGAAGCCACCATCGATAGAAGCCGTGAAATTGTTCAACGCCTGCACAAAAGAATGGATGGATCCGTATTTCCGGTTGAGATTGCCCATGGCTTTTACTACCGCAAAGGTCGTAGAATGATCTGTGCCATTTTACGGGATATCAGCAAACGCAAACAGATGGAAGACGCCCTGGCTGCCGAAAAAGAACGCCTGGCAGTAACCTTGCGCAGCATCGGCGACGGGGTTATTTCAACCGATTTGGAAGGAAATATTATCTCGGTTAACAAAGTGGCCGAAGCGCTCACCGGCTGGAAAGAAAAAAAAACCATTGGAAAACCGCTTGGCAATGTTTTCCATATCGTCAATGAGCTTAATCGGAAGCGTTGTGAAGACCCTGTCCGCAAGGTTCTGGAAACCGGCGGTGTAGTTGAGCTTGCCAATAATACCGTATTGATCGGCAAGGATGGCACGGAACATGTTATTGCGGACAGCGGTACGCCCATTTTAGACCGCCAGAGTAAAATTATCGGGGCGGTATTGGTGTTTCGCGATATTACTGAGAAACGCAAAATGGAACAGGAGCTCACGAAAGTCAAAAAACTCGAATCCCTGGGTGTCTTGGCCGGCGGGATTGCCCATGATTTCAACAACTTTTTAACTGCAATCATCGGCAACCTGTCTTTGGCAAAGCTGGAATCCAATCCGGGTGACCAAATTCTTGCCCGGCTGAACGAAATGGAAAATGCCGCTTTACAGGCAAAAAATCTTACCCAGCAGCTGCTTACTTTTTCAAAGGGGGGTGAACCGGTCAAAAAATTGGCCAATTTGTCCGGACTGATCAAAAATGCGGTGCGCTTTTCCCTGCACGGCTCGAATGTCCGCTGCGATTTTTCATTACCGGAAGATTTACAGCCGGCCAGGATTGATGAAGGCCAAATTGGCCAGGTCATCAATAATCTGGTTTTGAACGCAGATCATGCCATGCCGGAGGGCGGTATCCTTGAAATTGGAGCTGAGACCATTACCTTGACCTCGGAAAATAAATTCTCTTTGCAACCCGGCCCATACCTTAAAATATCGTTACGGGACCACGGTGTCGGAATAGCCCCGGATCATCTGGCCAAGGTTTTCGATCCCTATTTTTCAACCAAACACAAAGGCAGTGGACTCGGGCTAACGGTCGCCTATTCCATTATTGATAAACATAATGGTCGCATGACGGTCGAATCCAGGCTCGGTCACGGCACAACGTTTACGATATATTTGCCGGCCTCTGATAAACCGGTTGGTCCGGTGACTGATGCCGACAAGCGTTTGCTCACTGGAAAAGGTCATATCCTGGTCATGGATGATGAAGAATTCATCCGCGATGTGGCCATTCATATGCTTAAAAAAATAGGCTATGATGTGGCGACCGCCGGCGACGGTAATGAGGCCATCGAGATGTACCGGCAAGCTAAAACCATGGGGAAACCATTTGATATCGTTATCATGGACCTGACCATTCCGGGCGGCATGGGTGGCAAGGAGGCCATCGGCAAGCTTAAACAATTTGACCCGGATGCAAAGGCCATTGTATCCAGCGGCTATTCCAATGATCCCATAATGTCAAATTTCAGTGAGTATGGTTTCCAGGGGGTTATTAAAAAACCTTACCGGATTCAAGATCTGAGTGACGCCCTGCAGTCAATTAAAACAAAATGATCACACCCACAAAGAGGTATCCAGAATGCTCAAGATAAATCAAGCGCTTAGCCCTGAACAACTTCTCCCGCACATCAAACGCCTGTTCGAATATTCGGCCCAAAAAATCCGCTCGATCGAGGAAACCTGGGACAGCCGGCAGGGCACGCCTGTTTTCACCGCCAACGGGCAATACACGTTGCGCGGATGGACCGAATGGACCCGGGGATTTCAATTCGGTTCGGCGCTGCTGCAGTTCGACGCAACTGACGACAGCACATTTTTCGACATCGGCCTGCAGGGTACTTTAAACCGCATGGCCGCACATGTCAGCCACACCGGGGTTCACGATCACGGGTTCAATAATGTGAGCACCTACGGTAACATCCTGCGCTTGCTGCGTGAAGCGCGCATTGCAGACAATGCGCATGGTTTTGCCGAAACGTGCCGGATGGCCCTGAAAATTTCGGGGGCTGTCCAGGCCGCCCGCTGGACACCGCTGCCCGAACACCTGGGCTATATTACGTCGTTCAATGGTCCCCATTCCCTTTTCATCGATACGATTCGCTCTCTGCGTGTACTGGCGCTGTCGCACCAGCTGGGTCACGTTTTGATGGGCGAGCAGGACGAAAAAATTTCACTGCTCACCCGACTGCTCCAGCATGCTGAAACCACCGCCCGCTATACCATTTACCGGGGCGAGGGCCGGGACAGTTACGATGTGCGCGGGCGCACATCCCACGAATCGGTTTTCAATATTCGCAACGGTTCCTTCCGGTGCCCTGCGACCCAACAGGGCTATTCACCGTTCAGCACCTGGACCCGGGGTCTGGCCTGGGCGCTTCTCGGTTATGCCGAACAGGTCGAATACCTGGAAACCCTTCCGGAAGCTGCATTCGAATGCGACCCCGGTATCTTTAATGGCGATCGTAAAAATTGGATCGATCGGTTTGAAGACACCGCCCGGGCCACCGCCGACCATTTCCTGGAATGCACTGCCACCGACGGTATTCCATACTGGGATAACGGTGCACCGGGTCTGGCCGCCATGCCGGACTGGGGGGATCAGCCTTCCGATCCGTATAATGCGCACGAACCGGTGGACAGCTCGGCCGCTGCAATTGCCGCCCAGGGCCTGTTGAGATTGGGCAGGTATCTGAAAGGCAAGGGTGCCGACAAACAGGGAGAGCACTATTACCAGGCCGGTTTGACCGTGGCGGCATCCCTTTTTCAGGCACCGTATCTGTCTACCGACGAAAACCACCAGGGCCTGATCCTGCACTCGATCTACCACCGCCCCAACGGCTGGGATTTCATTCCGCCGGGGCAAAAGATACCCTGCGGCGAATCCAGCATGTGGGGCGACTACCACGCCCGGGAACTGGCGCTGATGATCCTGAGAGCAGCCCAGGGGAAGCCCTATTATGCATTTTTTAACATCTAATTTTTTTTCCTCTCTAAGACACAATGTCTCCAGGTATGACAGTCGTAAGCCTTGACAACATTGGAAGATCTATAGCTGGGGAAAAAAATTTGCGTGAAATATTTTTAGATCCAGCTAGTCAGATTGGAAGGCAGCGATTCTGTCAAAGGACTTCTCCAATGCCGCATAGAGGTCCTCATAGATGCTGAAGAGCTCCCGGTACTTTTCGGCGTCTGCCATTACCGGTTTGAAGGCGCGTTCGACCGGGATCAGGTGGTTGATTTCTTCGATATTGTTTATCACCCCGGCCCCCAGCATGGCCCAGAGTGCCGCGCCGAGGCTCGATGTTTCACCCCATTTTGGAATACTCAATTTGAAATCGAGGCCGCTGGCAATGATCTGAGGCCACAAATCCGAGTGGGTCCATCCCCCCGATGCTCGAATTTCACTGATTTTACAACCCATTTCATCCAGCACTTCAGCCACGGATCGCAGGCGGAAAGCAACGCCTTCCAGCAGGGCCCTGGCCATGTGTTTCATATTATGGTTCAGGGTCAGACCGAAGAACACCCCGCGGGTATTCATATTCCAATTCGGGCTGCGTTCACCGGCCAGGAAAGGCAGGCAGATTAAACCGTCGGCGCCCGGTTCGATCTCACCGGCCAGTTCGATCAGGTCGTCAAATGAGAGATATGCCTGTTCAGGATCGGATGAAATCGTTTTGTTCAGCACGTCCCGGAACCACGACAACACAATGCCGAAGTTGTTGATGGCACCGCCAACCAGCCAGTGTTTCGCATCGATCGCATAACACCAGCTGCGTCCGGAAGGATCGAGCAGGGCTTCAGGGGCGATTATCCGGAAGGCGCCGCTGGTGCCGACCATGCAGGTGGCACAACCGGAAAGTACGGCACCCGCACCCAGGCTGGAATTAACCGCATCCGAAGAACCGAGCACCAGCGGCGTGTCAGCGGGTATGCCCATCTGTGACGCCAGCTGCGGATTTAATCCGGGCAGCACGGTTCCGGGACTGTGGAGCGCAGAAAGCCGGTCAGTCTTTATCCCGGCCAGTTGGCGTGCGTCCGCATCCCATTTCAACTCGTGAACGTTTAATATTCCGGAACCGGCAGCAATGTTATAGTCGACCAGCCACTGCCCTGTCAGACGCTCGAGAACGTATTCCTTGGCTGAAATAAACCGTGCGGCTTTTTTAAATACATCCGGTTGTTGTTCGCGCAGCCAGATCAATTTATATAAGGGATACAGGCTGTGGACCGGACAGCCTGTTTGGCGGTAGATCCGATCAGCATCTGCGGTTGTGCGAACCATCGACGCCTGATTGACGGCCCGTGCATCTATCCAGGTCATTACGCCCGTTAAAGGCTTACCCGATCTGTCGATGGCGATCAGGCTGTGAAGCGCACTGCCGATGCTCATACCCCGGCAACCCTGCGGTGATACGTCTGCCCGACCCAGCGTCATCCGCACCGCTCGAATCATGCCCTGTATCAGGGCTTCCGGACGATGCTCTTTCCATATTTCAGCCGTCGCATTCGCAGCATAATCACTGCGGCCAAAGCCCAGAACCCGGGCTGTGGCATCAACAATGACGCATTTACAGCTGCCGGTTCCCAGGTCCAGGCCTAAAAACCATTCGCCGGCATAGCTTCCCGGAGCCATTAGCGTACCCGAAATGCCGGCTCTGCGCCTTGCAGGCAGGCAATCACATTGTTTACGGCCATGATGCCCACCCGTTCGATGGCTTCTGTGGTGTGGGCCCCGATATGGGGTGTCAAAACGATGTTGTCCAGATCCAGGAGCGGATTGTCGCCGGGGGGTTCATCCACGAACACATCCAGGCCAGCCCCGGCTATCTGTCCGGTCGACAGGGCTTGAAAAAGCGCTCTTTCATCGACCAGTCCGCCGCGTGCGGTATTGATCAGGACCGCTTCGGCCTTCATGGCCTGCAATTCATCCCAACCGATCAGGTTGCGGGTGGCGTCCGTTAACGGGGTATGCAGCGATAGAAAATCGGCCGCTCTGATCACCTCCTCGAGAGGGTCCAATTGCACTCCGGACAGCAGTTCCCGGTCGGTATTCAAATAAGGATCGTAAGCCAGCACATTCATTTCAAAACCGATAGCCCTTTTGGCGACCGCCTGACCGATGCGGCCCAGCCCGATCAGCCCCAGATTCTTGCCGCCCAATTCGCCGCCACGGTAGCGGCCCCAGCCGCCCTGCTTTAATTCCTTTTCAGCGCGAGGCAGACTGCGGGCAACGGCGATCATCAGGCCGATTGTAAGTTCGGCCACTGATGGTGCGCTTCCGCCCGGACAGTTGGTCACGGTTATGCCCAGCCTGAAAGCCGCATCCAGGTCGATATGGTCAATACCCACGCCATGCGCGCTCACAACTTTCAGGCCGGAGGCGTTCTCCAGCACACGGGCCGTCATCGGCACAACGCCTATGATAGCCGCAACCGCACCCGCCAGCAGGTCAATGAGGCGATCCTCGGTCACTTCAACCGACATGTCCGCTGTAAGCATTTCACATCCGGCTTCCACCAGCATTTCCAGGGGTTTCTGCGATGTACTGCCAAAGGAACGGGTTGCTATCAATACTTTCGGTTTCATGCGGTTATAGGAATACCGGTTTTATGTGCCGTTCATAAAGATTTGTGGCAACCAACGGGGTGATGATACGTTCATATTTCTCGAGCGCATCGGTATACTGGCTGCCCATCTCGGCGGCGATTTTATAGCCGACATGCACAAGCTGCCTGAAACTCTGGTTGTAGGCGGGGTGGGTTTGATCGTGCTTCAGTGCGTCCGCGAATTGATTGCCGTTCCAGCCGGACACCGTTTCTGTGGCCGGAAGTTCGGTCGCATCGATATCGATAATGGTCAGATAGGGACCGCATAATTCGTCAATTCGATCGAGGGATTGGTAGTAAATCTCTTTGGCCATATTCAGACCCTGCGCTCCGGATACAGCCAATCCGATGACTTCCTCGAGCCAGGTGGTCCCGGCCGTCTTTATGTGCAGACCCGCAGCGTACTTTTTGATGGCCCGGTTGATGCCGGGATATATGGAGAATTTGTCACTTCCGGAATGGACACTTAACTTCAAATTTTCAGGAAGACCGAACGCCTTCACACCAAAGGCAATGATACAAATATCTGCTTCGAACTCGGTGCTGAATCGCTCGATGTCGCCCACAAAATCAACGCCCTTGTTGAACCTTCCGGTAAATTTAGGCGCAATGGTCTGAATGGGGATTCGTTCTTCGGCTATGGCTGCAAGAATTATCAGCAGTTCCTCAGGACTTTGCGGTTCATCCGTTTCGTCCATGGATATCTCTGGTATAAAATTACCCGGGCCTTTTTTGCTTTCAATATAACGGTATATCTTTCCGGCTTCCTTAACCGCCAGAAGATATTTCTCGGCCGCATCTTTTAGCGCATCTTCCGTTACTATAAGGGGATCGGGAATCCCGGTAACGATCAATTCGCCGCAAAACCGTCTGTGCTTTTCAACAAATCTTCCAATATCATCTTCTGCTGCTCTTTCACCGGTAAAGTCAGCCACATCGATCGTAAAAAAATCACTGGCTTGCAAAAACAGGTCGACATTGTCCAAATTGATGTGATCGGCATCGACAAAATAGGATCCATTCCATCCGAGCTCCCGGACGGCCGCGTCGGCTTCCTGGCGCACGCTGTCCGGGGAGGTGTGGATAATCACATGCTCCCGGTGGGATTTGTTCCACACAATCGCCAGTTCCAATCCGTCTTTTTCCCGCGCCTGTATGACGGCTGCCAGCTGGGCCTTGCCCTGGTGGCAGAATCGATCCCCGGTGCCAATGGAGTATTTGTCCAAGGTTAGCATTTCAGTTTACCTCTATTCCTATTTGTTTAGCCAGATAGAAAATTTCACCGCAGAGGCGCAGAGAACGCTGAGATAAGATTGCTTATATAATACTTTCTGCGTGCTCTGTGTCTCGAGCGAGTGAAAACGAGCGGGCGGTGAAATAATATCCCATAAACTATTCTCTTACCGAAATCCTCACTTAAATTCACTCTCCTGGTCACCCCGTTCTTCAGCGTGCTTGTGGGGCGGATACCCCGACCAGCAGCCCTTGTCGGCATATAACTGGCTGACCAGCAGGTTTCCGGCCCTACCTTCGGCGTTTTGTCCGAGTATGTGGTAAATGCATCTTCGGCTGCCGGTATGCCTGGTCTTTTTCAAGATGCAGGATATTGAAATAAGTCAGAGAGAGAACTTCGGAACCGGCATCGACGATCGCTTCGTTCCGGTTGTCATAAGATCGAATCAGATCCGGCATATCGGTATTCCTCGCGTTGTTGGCGTTAATAGGGTTTGTTGCGTTGCTTGGGTTTATTACGTTACTCGCGTTGTTCGCGTTGGTTGTGTTATCTGTGTATCGGCGACCTTCTGTGAGCCCGGGAAATTATGCACCAACAAGCCCAACAATCAAGCCATTCCCAGGGAACTCAAAGAACCCGACAACGCAATAAACGCGACTAACGCAACCAGTGCGCCTAACGCATAAACAAACCGCCGTTGATATCGATGGTTTCTCCATTGACAAAATCGTTCTCGACGAAAAATCTTACCGCCATGGCGATGTGAATGGCCTCTCCGTTTCTTTGAAGCGGATTGTTTTGACGAAACGTCTCCATTTGCTCGGGGGTTGACACTTTATCGTGGAACGGCGTCAATATCACCCCCGGTGCTACGGCATTGACCCGGATACTGGGGGCCAGCTCTTTGGCGATCCCGCGGGTAAAAGAATCGATCGCCGCCTTGGATGCGCCGTAAACCGTGGCCGTGGGGGCGCCATGGCGCATGGCCACCGAAGACATGTTGATGATGCAGGGATTTTCACCTTTTTTGAGCAGCGGGATGCACAGCGTTGTAACCATCATGGTGGAAAAGGTGTTCAGGGCAAAAATACGCTCCATCAGATCCCACTCAAGCGCGTCGATACCCTTTCTTTCGATCAGGCCGCCGGCATTGTTGAACAAGACCTCAAGTTTATCGGTTTTATCCGAAATCGCTTTCACCAGTTCCCGGCACCCGGCCTCGGTTGAAAGATCGGCTTTGATCAGATGGGCGTTGCCACCTCTTTCCTTGACATCGGCGGCGACCTTTTCGGCCGCTCCGCCGGAAGAATGGTAATGCACGAATATGTCACTGCCTTCTGCCAGAAGACGAGCGGTTTCGGCGCCGATCCCGGTACTGGCACCTGTAATGAGTATGCTCTTGGACATGGTTTCTCCTTTTTTAGACTTTTTAACGTGAATTGATTATACGGACTGTTCAATGAACCTGACTGAGCCCCATCAGACTTACTGAGGAGTTCATTAGTGTTTAGAGATGGATTCACCGCCCGCTTCAGGCTTCGCTCTGCGAGCTTACGTCTTCGCTGAAGCTACGCCGCACAGGACGACCCGACAAGCCGCTCGAGACGCAAAGAGCACAGAGGGTATTTTTCTTATTTCTTTAAACATAAAAAAGAATTCTCTGCGGCTCTGCGGTGAATATAAATCCTAAGGAAGAATGTTTAAATAATTATTGCCGCATTAGTAACTTGAAATGCCCAATACAGGCAGAACCGATTGATGATGACACCTGTGACCGATGGTATACCGGCCGACATGACCCGGGAAAGGCGGCGGTAATTGTGACGCGCCCTCGGCCGGCTTTCATTGCGGGCTCAAAATTTCCCGAACACGGACGGAATCCACATGGAGAAAAAAGGCAAATAGGTTACCAGCATCAATATCGTGAACATGGAGATCCAGAAGGGCCAGAGCTTTCGCGAAACGCGTTCGATGGATACATCACCGATCGCACAGCCGACAAAAAGCGTCGAGCCGACAGGGGGCGTAACCAGCCCGATAGATAGATTCAGCATCATGATAATGCCGAAATGAACCGGATCAACGCCGAACGATGTTACGACCGGCAGCATGATCGGTGTGCAGATCAGGAGCAACGGGGCCATGTCCATAATTGTCCCCAGGACCAGCAGCATGACGTTTATCAACGCCAGAATCACGTATTTATTCTCCGAGATGCTCAGGAAGAATTTCGTCGCCTTGGCCGGAACCTGCATCAGGGCCATCAGGTAGGCAAACCCGGAAGCAAATCCGATCAGGATCATGACGATGCACACCGTTTTGACCACACCGTGCAGCAGCCCGGGCAGCTGTGGTATTTTGAAATCGCGATACACGAACATTGTAACCGCAAAGGCGTAGACCACAGCGATCGCCGAAGATTCGGTTGCGGTGAAGATACCGCCGATAACACCCCCCACGATGATGATGACTGTCACCAGGCCCAGAAAGGCCTGACCGGATATCCGGATCGCCTCTCGCAATGGAACCAGTTTGCCTTTGGGATAATTGCGCCTGGTCGCCATGATGAAAGACAGCACCATGAGCGACAGTCCAATCATCACTCCCGGAATGAATCCTGCCAGAAAAAGTGAGGCAATCGAAACCGATCCGCCGGCCGCATATGAATAGATCACGGCATTGTGGCTGGGGGGGATAACGATCCCCTGGGTTGCCGAGGTGATCGTGATGTTGACCGAAAACTCGTCGTCATAGCCCTCCTTTTTCATCATCGGGATCAGGATCGAACCGATCGAGGATACATCCGCGACAGACGACCCGGAAATGCCGCCGAAAAACATCGATGCCAGAATGTTGACCATGGCAAGACCGCCGCGAATGAATCCGACAAAAATATTGGCGAAATTGACCAGTCGCCACGCCATACCGCCCTCGGCCATCAATGCGCCGGCAAATACGAAAAAGGGAATGGCCAGAAGGGAAAAGTTATCCACACCGTCGGACACCTTCAGCAAGATTGCCTCAAGGGGAATCCCCACATACAGGGCCGTAATCAGCGAGGCTATCCCGATGGCATAGGCAATCGGTATGCCCAACACAACCAGCAGCAACATGCTCCCAATCAAAAGTAACGGCCCAAAAGTCCCACCCATCAGACGCCACCCTCCTTACCCGCATTTAAAGACGGCCTGAAAAACGCTTTCTCTATGACAAACAGCAGTGTGATCAGTCCTGCGATCGGGATGGCTGAATAGGCGACACCCACCCGGATGTATTGAAACTCCGGATACGCCTGAAAATAGGTGGTTTTCACCAGACTGGCGCCGTAGGTCACCATAAAAAGGCAGATCGCCGCCATCAGCAGATCCACGAGATAGCCCTGGGTTCGTTTCAGGACTGGCGGAAGGAATTCCACGAACATTTTCAGACTGATATGCGTGCCCGCCCGGTAGCAGGCCGCCGCTCCGTAAAAGGTCAGCTGGATAGCCAGAAAAATGGATATCGGTTCGGGCCAGAACGATCCGGATCCCAGAACGTATCGCGTAAATACGCCCCAGGCGATGATCACACTCATAATCACCATCGCAGCACCGGCAATGAACACACAGATGAAGTAGAGCACATCCATCAATTTAACATATCCGTTGGCCATAACACGCTCCGGTAAAGGGTAAAAAGAGGGCCGGCATAATTGTACTCAGGGTCTGTTACACCGGCCCATGTTAATGTGTGGCATTGAGGGGTACTACTTGACGGCCTGAATCTGCATGATCAGATCGGAATACTTACCGCCGAATTTCTGGCGCACGGGTTCGGTGGCCTGGATGAACGGTTCCTTGTTGAGGTCCTTGTTCACCTTCATGCCGACTTTGGCCAGCTCCGCGAACGCTTTTTCTTCCTTGGCTGCCCAGAGCTCGCGCTCTTTGAGAACACAAAGGGCAGACGCTTTGCGGATCAGCTGCTGATCAAGCGGAGACATCTTGTCCCACACCTTTTTGGAAAACACGAAGATCTCCGGTACCATCAGATGCTGGGTCAGGCTGTAGTAGCCGGTGACCTCGTAATGCTTGTGCTCGATGATGGTCGGCGGGTTGTTCTCCGCACCGTCCACAACGCCGGTCTGCAGCGCCGTGTACAGCTCGTTGAAGGCCACCGGCGTGCCGTTGCCGCCCATCGAGTTGACCATTTCCACAAAGATCGGGTTCTGCATCACGCGGATCTTCAGTCCCTTGAGGTCGTCCGGTTGCTTGATGGGCCGTTCTTTGTTGTAAAAGGACCGTGAGCCGGCATCCATGTAACCAAGACCGATCAAACCGCCTTTTTCGAGTTGATTCAAAAGATCGGTGCCAATGGCACCATCGTTGACATCATACATGTGTTGGGCGCTGCGGAATACAAACGGCAGGTTGAAGGCATTGAATTCATCCACGATCGGTCCCACGACGCCGACGCTGACACGAGTCATTTCCAGGGCGCCGACCTGCACCTGCTCGAGGGCTTCTTTCTCACCCCCCAATTGCATCGATCCATAAACCTGAATGGTCAGGCGGCCGTTGGTCCAATTATCCAGCAGCTCGCCCATGTATTTGATGGCCTCCACCGTCGGATAGCCGTCACCGTGTACGTCACTCGATTTAATCACCATTTTATCGGCTGCCATGGCCGACAAACCCAAAGCAACCATGCACACCGTCAACAATACTATGATCAGCTTCTTCATTTGTGCTACCTCCTCGTCTTTAGGGTTAGTATGATGAACGATTCCAAGCTTTTATTTATGTCTGTCAAAATCACAAATCCGGGGATGTCCCTTTTTGCGATTTGCCATAATTTATGCATAACAAAACGATCGTGTTAATGCAATGGAAGGCTGCTAGCGTGCCAGCCACCCGCCATCCACTGCCAGGGTATACCCGTTGATGTACTTTGACGCTTCGGAGGCCAGGAACACAACCGTGCCTTTCAAATCGTCGGGCTGGCCCCACCGTCTGGCCAGTATTCTTTCCAGGATCTGCCGGTTTCTGACCGGATCATCCCGCAGCGGCTGGGTCACCCGGGTGGCCATGTAACCCGGGGCGATGGCATTGACATTGATGTTGTGCGGCGCCCACTCACAGGCCAGCAGACGGGTCAGGCCCATCACACCGCTTTTGCTGGCCGTGTAGGAGGGCACCAGGATACCGCCCTGAAAAGACAGCAGGGACGCGATATTGACGATCTTGCCGCCGGTATCCTGTTTGACAAACTGCCTGGCGACCGCCTGGGAAAGAAAAAACAGGGATTTCAGGTTGACGTTCATGACATCATCCCAGTCTTTTTCACTGAAATCGAGGGCTTTTTCGCGGCGGATGATACCGGCACTGTTTAACAGGATATCCAGATGGCCGAAGTGGTCCACCGCGTTCCGGACGATTTGACCGATCGGTGCTTTGGTGGTCAAATCCGCCCGGACACCCAGAAACTTCCTGCCCATGGCTTCGATCTTTTCCCCGACCTGCGGCTGCCCCTGGTTATAAACCCCCACGACGTCAGCCCCGGCTTCGGCCAGACCCAGGGCCATGGCCTCTCCCAACCCGGCACTGCAACCGGTCACCAGGGCCACCTTCCCGGACAAATTAAACTGATCTATAATCATTGATTTCCCCCGCTGCTGGATTTAACGCTTGCAAACATCATTTTCTAAAAAGAAATATTCACCGCAGGTGGAGCGAAGTTTTATGTTTGTCGCCCTCCCTGCCCTGACAAAGCTTTAGCGATGACATGGCAGCGACAAACATAAAAAAATTCCCCTCTGCGATCTCTGCGTCTCTAGCGGCTTGTCGGGTCGTCTTGTGCGGCGTAGCTTCAGCGAAGACGTAAGCTCGCAGAGCGAAGCCTGAAGCGGGCGGTGCGTTAATTTCCTGCTCCCATTATACGTCGCAACTACAAATGGCCCACCGCTTTGTATCCACTGTGATCTAACGAACCACCCTTGCGCCGCCGCCGGCCATTATTTTTTCCACTTCTTTTAAAGTCGCCATGGTGGTGTCGCCGGGAGTTGTCATGGCCAGGGCACCGTGGGCGGCGCCGGTGTTGACCGCCACTTGCGGATCTGCTGATGTCAGCAGGCCGTAAATGAGTCCCGAGGCAAAACTGTCTCCGCCCCCGACACGATCCAGTATTTCCAGATTCTGCCGCAACGGGGCTTCATAGAACTCTCCGTTTGCCCAGCAAATGGCGCCCCAGTCATTGATGTTGGCCGTTTTTACGGTTCTCAAGGTTGTGCCGGTTACTTTGAAATTGGGGAATTGCTGGACCGCGACCTGTATCATTTTTTTAAAGTTGCTCACATCCAGCGAAGACAGGTTTTCATCCAGGCCTTCCACGTCAAATCCCAGACAGGCGGTGAAATCCTCTTCGTTGCCGATCATCACGTCCACATACTGCGCCAGCCGGCGGTTGACTTCCTGGGCTTTTTCCTTGCCCCCGATGCTCTGCCAGAGCGATGGCCGGTAATTCAGGTCGTAGGATATAATGGTGCCGTACTTTTTGGCCGCCTGCATGGCTTCTTCGATCACTTCCGGCGTCGTTTCGGAAAGGGCCGCAAAGATGCCGCCGGTGTGCAGCCAGCGAACGCCATGCTTGCCGAAAATAGTTTCCCAGTCGATGTCCCCCTTTTTAAACTGGGAAACGGCCGTGTTGCCACGATCTGAAACGCCCAGGGCACCCCGTATTCCGTACCCCCTTTCGGTAAAGTTCAGACCGTTGCGGACCGTTCGGCCGATGCCGTCGAAAGGCACCCACTTGACAAAGGATGTGTCCACTCCGCCCTGCAGGATGAAATCTTCCACCAGGCGTCCGACAGCATTATCGGCAAAGGCCGTGACAACCGCGGTGCGCATACCAAAGCAGCGACGCAGCCCGCGGGCCACATTGTATTCACCGCCGCCTTCCCAGACCCGGAAAGACCGCGTCGTGTGAACCCGCCCTTCACCGGGATCAAATCGCAGCATAATTTCACCCAGTGAGATTAGATCATACCGGCAGCTTCCGGCCGGTTTAATATCGAGTATGGCCATCTTCTTATTCTCCTACCACTGTATAAAGTAATAAAGGATGAGATATTTAAGTTACCCTCTGCGTTTTCTGCGACTCTGCGGTGAACGTCTTTTCAGGTTAACCCGCTTTTTTAACCAACTCGACCGCTTCTCTGGCATTGTCCCGGATCTGGTCGAATTGACCTTCGGCGATCAGGTTCGATTTTGCAATCCAGGTGCCGCCGCAGGCCAGGGTTTTAGGAAATTGCAGGTAGTCGACCAGGTTGGCGGGACTGATCCCGCCGGTGGGAACAAATTTAACCGTTGTATAGGGACCGCTCATGGCCTTGAGGGTTTTTAATCCGCCGAACGCTTCGGCCGGAAAGAATTTCAATACCTCCAGGCCGAATTCCAGCGCCGCCTCGATGTCCGAGGGCGTGCAGATACCGGGCGTGACGGTGATATTGTTTTCGACACAGTATCCGACTACTTTTGGATTGAATCCCGGCGACACCATGAATCGGGCACCCACGTCAACGGCGGCCTTCACCTGATCGATCTTGAGAACGGTGCCGGCCCCGACGAGGATATCCCCGCGCCGGCCCATTATGCGCATGGCATCCACCGCTGCGGCTGTTCGGAACGTGATTTCTGCACACGGCAGCCCGCCTTCGATCAATGCATCGGCCAGTTGCATGGCATCTTCTGCGTTCTGGATGGCCACAACCGGCACAACACGCATCTTTTCAAACTGTTCCAGTATTTGACTCATAACGCCGTCTCCTCATTTTTCTTTAGCGAAGTTCGGCCATTTCGACCGCATCCATATCTGAAAACACCTGGTTTTCACCGATCATACCCCAGATGAAGGCATAATGGGTTGTTCCGGCGCCGGCATGGATGGACCAGTAGGGAGAAATCACCGCTTCTTCATTGTGGATGACGACATGCCGGGTTTCATCCGGTTGACCCATCAGGTGGAACATCAAGGCGTTTTCGGGCAGATCAAAATAAAAATAAACTTCCATCCGCCGGCCGTGGGTGTGGCAGGGCATGCTGTTCCAGACACTGTTGCGAGCGACCCTGGTCATTCCCATGCACAGCTGACAGCTTTTGACCCCGTCCGGGTGAATGTACTTGTGGAGCCTCCGGACATTGGCTTCCGCCGGTGTGCCCAGTTCCACCTGCTCGGACTGCTCAATTTCGATTTTAGTTGTCGGGAAATTCCGATGGGCCGGGGCGCTGAGCAGATAAAAATGGGCCGGATCGGCACTGTCGGCACTTGAAAAAACAACGTCTTTAGCCCCGACCCCGATGTACAGCCCATCGGTGCGATTCAGTACAGTTTTCTGTCCGTCTACAGTCACCGCGCCCGCAGATCCCACATTGATGATACCCATTTCCCGGCGTTCCAGAAAATAGTCGGTCCCCAGCTCTTTGTCCGGGGCGAGGGTCAGGGGCTTGTCCGGGCATGCGCCCCCGGCGATCATACGGTCATAAAAGGTATAAACCAGCCTGATATTGCCGGGTACGAAGATGCCCTGGATCAGAAACTCCTGACGAATCCGATCCGTTGTGTAAGTTTTAAATTCATTCGGGTGGCTGGTTTCCCGCAATTCCATGGTCGAACCTCCCTGTATTGCGATGGTGGCTGTTAAACCGCTACGGCGAGCGCATTCCCCATTCACTGCAGGTGGACAACCGCGCAGCCCTCAATGCGATTGCGGTGTTAATCTATGATAGCCTAATTTATTTGAAATTTTCATGGCCGTTGCGATGACGTGATCTTTGAGTGTCGTCTGCAGCGATTCCGTATTGATCCGGATGCCGGGCACCGATATGCTGATGGCCGCCAGCACCTGCCCGCTCTGGTCGAGGATCGGCGCGCCGACACATTTGATTCCTTTCTCGTTTTCTTCATCGTCTATGGCGAAACCCTGCCCCCGGACCTGCTGCAGGTGCTTTTTCAGTTTATCAAAATCGGTAATGGTATTCTCTGTTCTGCGGGGCAGCCCTTTGTCCGTGACAAGATTGCTAAGTTTTTCATCGGATAAATGTGCAAGCAGAACTTTCCCCACGGAACTGCAATGGGCCGGAATACGCGAACCCAGCATGGAAACCATGCGAAGCCCGCTGGCATGCTCGGTCGCATCCACCTTATCCACATACAGCCCTTCATTGCGGTCGAGGATCACCATGTGAACCGTCTCTTTGGTTCGCTCGGCAAGTTCTTTCAGATAGGGGCGCGCCTCGGTACGAAAATCAAGCTGACCCAGGAGCCGGTTACCCAGCTCAACCAGCTTAAACCCGAGATGATAGCTTTTTGTGATCGGATCCTGGCGCACCATGTCGAAGTAGGCCAGGGAGGTAAGAAGGCGATGGGCGGTTCCTTTGGGGAAACCCGTTTTTTCGGAAAGCACGCCCACGCTGATCCCGTGCGAGCTATTGCCGAGGATATCCAGAATCAGGGAGACCCGCTCGATCGTTTGCACAAGATTGCCGGGCTTGGAGCGATTTTGAGACCGCAGGCTATCCATTGTTACCGCCCTGTTGTTTCGTAATGCGAAATGCTATTTCTTAATACGAAGCGCTTGTGCCATTGTCAAGGTTTTTTTGTCGAAAACGACCCCCGGCGCAACGTCAGAATCGGCCTCATGATCTACTATGATTGGCAGTTTCCTGGCCGTATTTTATGCGATAATCTCTCTTTCGGTTGGGGTGTTTGTGGTAGTTGTCGGTGGCCTTGTTCTTATACTTGCGGCAATCGGGACAGCGCCGGGGGAAGTCAAAGCCTTTGGCGGCATAGCGCATTTTTTCCTTCTCCGACAGCTCGAACTCACTATCGCACTGGATACAATCAAAATAGACAGACGACATTTTCCAACTCCTTACTAAACTAAGTGCATGATTTTATGAATTCGGTGACGTATTTTGGTCAACGATTGCTAAACCACAGAGGACACCTGTCGTCGCTGAAGCTGTGCCCTGACAGGCAGAGAGCACAGAGAAAAGCGTATAATTTATTGCTCTGTGAACTCCCTGTGGTGAATAACACCGTCACCATATTTACGAATGTGTGTACTAAGTAAACAAACATGCCGGTGGCATTCCGACGTTTGGGCGCCGAAAATTTTTAAATTTCCATTCAGCCTTACCGGCCTGGATTTAATAGGGGGACAACGACACTGCGGCGAGCCGGCGTCAATCGTCCACGACCTCGTAGCGGTTGACAATAATGGTTTTTATGCCGTCCTGCTCAACCACTTCTCCGAATATCCTGACTTTCTCGCTGATCAGCTTGGTCACCAGGTAATCACCGATTTCACCGGGTGCCACTTCATAAATCTGATTGTCGGCAACCAGCTGCTGGGTGTCGTTGATCTCGCCGACCAATATCACCTCGGCCGCAAAGGCGGCTCCGGCCAGCAAAATGAAAATTATCATCACCGGCCACCAGATGCCGATGGTTATCGATCGTCTCGTCTTCATTGGAATATGTTCTCCCTTCATCTTATCCAGGCCGCGAACCTGCCCGCCAGCGCAAAGGCTGGTTTCATGCCGGTGGCCGGCCCCATTTTCTCCATCATCCATAATAAACGCCATTCCTATCTTCAATGGTGATGATTTGTCTCACCACTGGGGATGGATTTGACCGAAAGCACCCGAATGAGTTTTTTACCATCCAGGCGCTCTTTTATTTTTCCGGTGACGACAACAGAATGATGGATCAATTCTTTGAGCACGCGACCCGAACGGTCGTGCTCGATGATATACTCGTTTTCGTCAAATGATTGAATCGCCGTGCCGGTTACATTACCGGCGTCATCCCATTTGGCCGGCACCACGATTCCGGACACCTTATTTTTTTTTACAGGCATGATTTACCTCTCCAGTAACCTTCGTCCAAGTCCGGCACGCCCGGCGGCGATTTTTCTTTTTGACGTTTTGACGTAGATTTATAACGCAAGGATGGTGCCAAAATTATAAATAGCTGATTTTATTGATTTGGTAAAAAAAGAAAGGAATTGGATCAGAATTGCGAGTTCTTAAAGACCGGCTGGATCACGATTGGAATATGGAAATGGGTGTTCCGGGTTTGATCGCTCATCGGACCGAGGGCCAGGAGGCACCCTGTAGAGCGTTTGTTAGAATAACGTTCCGGCTTGCTTTTCAACTGGCGTAAGGTCTATCTAAACGCAACACATTTTCGGCAACTACTAAAAAAGCTATTCGACACCGAAAACATTGACCATCAATGTCCCCAGCCAGCGGCGCAGCATGGCATAAGAAAAGTGCTTCTTGGCAATTTCGTAGTTGTGCTCGACCATGCGTTCTCTTATTGCGGGCGACTCGATGATCTGTTTCACCGACTGAACGTTTTTCTTTGTTAAAAAACCGTCCATGACCACCAGGTCGAAGCCTTTCGGCTCGATGTCGCGCACGAAAATCGCATAGCGGTTGATCAGCAGCGGTTTTTTAAAGTAGACCGCCTCTAGGAAAGCGTTGCCGAATCCTTCGTAAAGGCTGGGATAAGTGATGAAATCGGCGTGGGGATAGATATCCCAGAGCGTGCAGGCACCACTATCAGGTTGGTGGTTGTAAATCGGGGCAGAGATGCACAGATCCACCAGTCGCATGTCCACGCCGCGTTCCCGGGCATCTTCTTTCAGCCACTCGACGTACTCAAAGCCCTCGTCACCGGCCTCGTGGGAGATGACCAGTTTGTACCTGGGATCCTTCAGGTCCTCGACCAGTGCAATGGCGTGTTCGATGCCCTTGCGCTGTACGATGCGCGTCGGTTGCAGGATCATGACATCGCCGGGTTCCAGCCCGATCGACTCTTTGAATTCTATGGTCTGCTGCTCATCGATCTCGGGCGGGTTTTCAAAGTCGAGCACATTGGGGATGACAATCGAGGCAATGCCGGTGCGCAGCGCCAGTTCCTCCTGGGCGGCGGTGTTGATCACGACATGCTGGATATCGGGCAGGTTGGGCGGAAATGCCATGCGCAGATAGTCACTGACGGCATTGACCGAGTAGCGGGTTCTTTCCCAGTAAAAATCGTGATGGTGGGCGATGGTCGGAATCTGGGTTTCGGCAATCAGTTCGGTCAGCGCAATGCCCAGTGGGAGATGCATGGGTATGGTGAGTGCGTTCTGTACGATCATAAGATCGATCCGGTATTGATCGATAAACTCCTTAAGCTGCACCTTCAGGATCGACTTTAAGGCGTGAATGGTATCGGTGACGTTCGACTTGCGTCCTTTGACACCAAAAACGCGATCATTGATCCATTGGTTTTGATGGTATTTGAAGTGGGCTTCCGGCACCAGGTAGCATCGTTGCGGATCCCGGTCAAGTTCGCCGGCAAACCAGTAACAGGCATGGCCTTTTTGTTCCAGTACGCCGGCCCACTTGCTGGCTTCCAGACTCACGCCGTCGGTGCCGGCAAAACGGGTGGAGACAAAGCCGATATTTTTTGATTCAGCCGCCATCTTATTCGAATCTGCTTCAGGATAAAATGAAAGGGGAGAAACCCCGGGTTTCTCCCCATGCTAAACACAAAGTAAAAAATGGCAAGTGTTTATTCGTCCAGAATCTTGTAAGAGTTCACTTTAAACATAGGCCCATCGTCCGTATCGACCAGGGTACCGGTCACCGAAACACGACTTCCCGGCATTTCGAACATCTGGACGGCAACGTCATCCTCGGCCACGTCATACACGTCACCATCATCGGTTGCGATTTCAAAATCTTCCGTGAGCACCCCGGTCACTGTCATTGGTGCCTGGGCGTATGCCATGCCGCCAAACCCGATGGACACAAGCAAAGCGACCGCCAAATATACAAAGAGCGTTTTCGACTTCATTTTTCAATCCTCCATTGTGCGGTTAAATGATGGCCTCAGACCATTGGGTCTGAATCTGAACTGCTTTGCAATGCATAGTGCAATTCGAATGCCAAATAAATAACTCATTGAATTCAATTTATTTATTTATTTCAGCAGTTGGCCCCCGAGAACCGTGAGGTCTCAAATTCGCCTGAAACAGGAACCGTCGGTTCTCGGCGCATATAGCAGTTGTCATAAATAGGTTCCCTTAAAATAACTGAACGACCACCGGTTTTAAAGCGCCGGTGCGGTCTTGCGTATCAGGATTTCGGACCGTTTTTGCGGATATCGGAAATACGCACCAGGGCCGCATCCAACTGGCTGTCCCGGTTGTATACGTCGTCACGAAATTGGACCATGCCCTCGTCGTCAATGAACGCTGTCCAATAGGTCAGATGAACAGGAACCGGTTTGCGGATGCGAATAATTTGCGGCGCGCCGCTGGCGATGGCCGCCAGGATATGCTGGCGGCCCCAATCGGCGTCGTCTCTGAGAAGATAGGAGGCCAGGTCGACCGGTTTCTCGATTCGAATGCAGCCGGAACTGAACGTGCGGGTGAATTCTCGAAACAGGCTGGTTTTAGGAGAGTCGTGGATGTAAACATCGTAAGGATTGGGGAACATGAATTTCATCTGTCCCAACGGATTCAGCGGCCCCGGGTTCTGTCGCAGCACATAACTGAAATTTTCCGGCAGAACCTGCAACCAGTCGATGGGTTCCGGATCGACTTTACGGGCATCGGCACCCCAACCGGAAAAAACCTCGATGCCCTGTCGGTCAAGGTAAAAGCGGTCTTTTTGCAGCACCGGCAAAATGTCTTCAACGGCAATCAGCAGCGGCACATACCAGTGAGGATTGATCACCAGACGATTCAGCATGGCGCTGAAAACCGGCGTTTGGCGGTAATTGTTGCCCACGACCGCCCGCATGGACATGACGCGCCGGTCATTTTCCATAATGTGGAGCTGAAAGCCGGCGATGTTCACGACAAGGTTGCGATCCCCGAGATACTGCGGAAGCCAGCGCCAGCGTTCCAGGTTCAATTCGATCTGCCGGATACGTGTTTTTACCGGAATGTTGAGCGCTGTCAGGGTTGCCGGGTCGACACTCCCATCCGCTTTGAGTCCGTATCTGCGTTGGATGAACCGTAGGTCCCTCTCTAAAGCGTCACCATAGCGGTTGTCGGTCATTGCGACCACCGGACCAAAAGTCTCAACCCGCAACCGCCGGTGCAAGACCGGAATCCGTGGATCCGTGTCCCCGGGGTTAAGAACCGGCCCATCCGGAATCGTCGGCCATCCACCGGAGGCGGCAATTCGACGGTAATCGGACAATGCATCTCTGAGCCTCAGATAACCCGCATGGGCCGTCGTAAGGCTGTCAAGAATCCTGTCGAACCTGTCGTCTTGCAGTGCCATTGTATAATGGACGGTTAAATCGGTTTCCTTGAGGACCGGAGTTGTCGCGGCCGCCAGTGTGGTCGGATCGATACGGCCGTAGAGCAGGTCGGCGGCAACGCTGAAAAATGCATCGGTCAGTGACAGCTCGAGGTTAATCAGATCGGAATCCGAACAACCGGAAATATCGGGCCTGGAACCAAATACCGCACACCCCGCGTAGCCTGGCAAGCGCAGGTAGTCGTCCGGGTCGAGCCCCTCCCGGGCCGTATTGCTAAGGGCTGCCTCCAGCGATCGTGTCCTGATCTTGCGCAGCTGGCCGTCGGGAGCGATCCAGACCGGTTTGAAATCATGTTTGCTGTAAAAACGATGGGCAAGCGCTGCGGTGCGATCGCCCGCCGCGGGCCCTGCCGCAACCGTCGACTTGATGGCCTGGCGGATCGTTTCGTATCGGCGAACGTTCGATTGGAGCGCACTTCCGGCCTCCTTCCAAACACCAAAGAAAAACGCCGTATAAAAAATGAGCAACAAGTAGATCTTATGGTTCTTTGCCATCAAGGGTTGATTCCCAACTGAGGTTTTCATGCTTTAGATAAGTATTGGCATTTTGAACATTGCCCCGCGTCCGTTGTTTGCTACGACGCATGTTATTCGATGATCTCAAAATCGAAAACGGAAAATAAGGGTCCGTTTTCGGTAATTTCCAGCAGGCCGGTTGCCCTTACCCGGTTGCCGGTGTACTCGAACATCTCGTACGAAATATTTGATGCTTCCACCATATAGATCGAACCGTCTTCGGTTACTATCTGATAATCGTCTGTCAGAATGCCCGTGATCGTGGTCGTTTCCTGCGCAGAGACGGCATTGGCAGTACCGAGTAAGAGCACGCAGAGCATACATAACACCATGGTCATTTTTTTCAACATCGTTCTACCCTCCCCAATTTTTGTTTTCAGCACTCCTGATCTAAACCGGCCGGCCGATCTTTCAAACGACCACAGCGCTCCGCCCGAATGCAGGTCCGCTTGACTGTCTTTGACCGATCATTATTTTTATTACAATTTGTTACAAGGAATGTGCCAAATCGACAACCATCTGAAATAGAATGAAATAATGGTATTGTCCAACTGCAACCAGAACCCTAAATTCCGATCCGTCTGATCGCGCGATCAGGCAATCATGTAAAACCTGTTGTCATCGAATTTAGTTGCGAATGAGCGTCTCTGAAGCGTGCGTCTTAGGAAAAAGGTGGGTATAAGGGAAGATCGGGGGTCTCATCGTTTTCGGAAACACGTAAAAAACCAGAACGATAAGTTCCAGTGTGCCTTTATAAAAATAATTTATTATAATAATTTCAGTGGTTTAAATTTTGGCATACAGTTTGCTGGCGTCAGGTCAGGATCTTTATGATCCCCGGATACCGGTAAGGGTTACACATCGACAAGCATCTTTCCTGCAAAAGGATTAAAAAATGACACAAGCAAACATGTTCAACCTTCTGGACGGTGCAACCGGGACGGTCCTGGACGTCGTGCGGCAAGTCCATGACCTGCGAGAAATCGCGCGGGACGCCGATCGGCCTCTGGAAGATAGGCTGGAAGCCTACGAAGACATCATCGATTCGGAAATCGGTGACACCAACCTGGTGCGCGCCAGAAACCTTGAACGTGAAATGGGCTTTCGGCAGTTATATCTCAAGTTCGAAGGCGGCAACCCCACCGGAACCCAGAAAGACCGGATCGCCTTTGCTCAGGCCATGGATGCCCTGCGCCGGGGGTTCGACACCATTACCGTGGCCACCTGCGGAAACTACGGAGCGGCCATGGCTCTGGCAGCTTCCCTGGCCGGACTGCGCTGTATAATCTATATACCGGCATCCTTTCACACCCATCGAATCAGGGAAATGACCGACCTGGGAGCCGATATCCAGCGGGTAAAGGGCGATTACGAAAATGCGGTCGAGGTTTCAAAAACACATGCGCGACAGGATGAATACTACGACGCCAATCCGGGTGGCGACAACACCGACCTGCAATTGAGAGCATACGGACAGATTGCCTACGAAATCTATGATGAATTGCGGGATGCCCCGCTGGTGGTGGCGGTCCCGGTATCCAACGGGACCACCCTGGCCGGCATATACAAAGGTTTTCTGAGCCTGCATCGCAGGGGCAAAACCTCGCGGATGCCCCGCATTGTGGCCGGATCGTCTTACAGAAAAAATCCGATCGTGCGGGCGTTTGTAAAAAACTTGCACCACTGCCGGGATCTGGATCCGGCCCGCATCCGCGAAACCGCCATCAACGAACCATTGATCAACTGGCATGCCATCGATGGAGACCACGCGCTGGGAGCGATTCGGGCCACGGACGGCTGGGCTGCCGACGCCAGCGATCGGAACATGCGCAACGCCACCAAAATTCTACGGGAAAAGGAAGGTCTGCAGGCGCTGCCGGCCTCGACCGCCGGCTTGATCGCCCTGGTATCACGCCTCCAGGAAAAAGACCTGCCGGGGGACCGCTATGTAGCCGTTATGACAGGGAGGAAATCATGATGATGTCACCGGAGGGAAACGCGATCGTCTATTGCGAAGGCGCCTTTAACACGCCCTATGGGAAAACGGCCCATGGCCTGGTGCGCTTTACGCACCGTTACAACGTGGTATCGGTTTTAGACAGCCGCTGCGCTGGTCAGGACGCCGGTCTGGTTCTGGATGGCAAAACCAACGGGGTGCCGATCTTGAGCGGGCTGGAGCGCCAGGCGAATGCGGCCGCCCCAATCGGCAAAGCAGCCACCCACCTGGTTATCGGCCTGGCAACGGACGGCGGACGGCTGCCCGATTCGGCCCGCAGGGATGTCGCCAGGGCGCTCGGGATGGGATTGAACGTCGATAGCGGTTTACACGATTATATTTCCGAAGATCCCGAGCTGGCGCAGATAGCATCCGCCCAGGGCGTCACCATCCGTGACATTCGCCGATGTCCGGATCGAAAAGACCTTCATTTTTTCAGCGGACAAATCGAACAGGTCCGGGCTTTGAAAATCGCTTTGCTGGGAACCGATTCGGCTGTCGGCAAGCGCACGACAGCCTGGAAGCTGGTTCAGGGGTTCGAAAGCAGCGGTATCAAGGCCGAAATGATCGGAACCGGTCAGACGGCCTGGCTGCAGGGTGTCCGATACGGAATCATTCTGGATGCATTGATCAACGATTTCGTCTCCGGCGAACTCGAGCATGTGATCGTATCGGCCTGGCAGGAGCAACGGCCGGATGTGATCGTCATCGAAGGTCAGGGCAGCCTGATGAACCCGGCCTATCCGGGCGGATTCGAGATCCTGGCCGCCGGCCGGCCGGATGTCATCGTGCTTCAGCATGCCCCCGCCCGAAAGGAATACGACGGATTCCCCGGCTACCCGCTCCATCCGCTTGAAAAGCAGATTCAGGCCGTCGAGCTGCTGTCCGGCAAGCCGGTAGCAGCGGTCACCGTCAACCATGAAGGCCTGACACCCGCACAGGTACCTGAGGCCTGCGAAAACATTCGGAAGCAAACCGGTCGGCCCGCTTTCGATGTTCTGCTGGAAGGTGCCGCCGGCCTGGTCCAGTCGCTGAAAAACTTTTTACCATAAGGATGTGCTCTGAATGCTGAAGGAAAACCAAAAGAAGACCGGGATCAATGCCCCGGGCCGGTCGCAGGCCCCGGAAAACCCGCTGGACGAGCTGGTCGTCTTCGATGGGCTGGAAATCGGTCCGGTGCGACTGGAACCCGATCGCCTGGTGGCGCCCTATCGACTCTTTTTCAACGGAACAGAAGAAACCACCGATCTTATTTACAAATATGAAGAAGATGTTTTCGAACCGGGCTCGCCCGCCTCGCAGAATCTGGCCGCCATGCTGGCCTCCCAGGTGGCGCTGAATTACGGACTGTTTTGCCGCACCCTGGTGTTTCACGGCGTCTTTGACGAAACCGACCGGCAGTTTATCCGCGATATGGCCGAAAACACGGCCCGTGAAATCTATGTCAAAAAATTCCTGGAGCACAATCCGTTTCTGACCGGACCGGCCGCCCGGATGCGGGTGGTTAAACCGGATCGCTTTTTGAAGGCCGAAATCCAATTTCCCGATGGCCATGCCGGCCGGCTGCAATGGCGCCTGTGGCCGAACGAACGCAACCGCCACGCTGTGCTTTCCAGCGGCGGCAAAGACAGCCTGCTCAGTTACGGTCTGCTGCAGGAAATCGGCAAAGAGGTCCATCCAATATTCGTCAACGAATCCGGCCGCCACTGGTTCACGGCGCTCAATGCCTATCGCCATTTCAAAGCGCATGTGCCCAACACCGCCAGGGTCTGGGTCAATTCGGACCGGGTGTTCAACTGGATGCTCAAGCACATGCCGTTTATCCGCCGGGATCATTCGAGCATCCGTTCCGATGAATATCCAATCCGTCTCTGGACGGTGGCGGTTTTTCTGTTCGGCATCTTGCCGCTGGTCCGCAAACGCGGCATCGGGCGCATACTCATCGGCGATGAATACGACACCACCGTTCCCACCCGCACGAGCGGGATCCGGCACTACGACGGCCTGTATGACCAGAGCATCTTTTTTGACAATGCCCTGTCACGCTATTACATGCGCAAAGGATGGTCGATCAGCCAGTTCTCGGTTCTGCGGCCGCTGTCTGAAATCCTGATCGAAAAGATACTGGCGCATCGCTATCCGCAGCTGCTCGAACTGCAGACATCCTGTCATGCCGCCCACAAGGCAGATGAACACATCCGACCGTGCGGGCGCTGTGAAAAATGCCGCCGGATCGTCGGAATGCTCACGGCCCTGGATGTGGATCCAAAATCCTGCGGCTACACGGATCAGCAGATAGAACACGGCCTGGCCAAAATCGCTGAAATGGGCCTTTCCCAGGAGGAAGCGGGCCGCCAACAGCTGCTTTATCTGCTGCAGCAAAAACAGGCCATTCAAACTCTTCCGGATGGAAATCCGGCGCCAAAGGAACACCCTGAAATATTAATGTGCCGTTTCGACAACCGGCGGTCGCCCTTTGAAACGACACCGTTGGACATTCGCCTGCCGATTTTGGACATATTCTTGGAACACAGCCTGGGGGCGGTTGCCCGACGCAAATCGGATTGGGAACCGATCGATTTGTTTAAACAACCGGAAATCGAAAATTCTTATCCGTTTGAATTGGACTTTTACAAATTCAAAGCGGGCGATCAAAAGGCGGACTGCAAGCAAAGCGCTCTGTGGGGCACGATCACCTGGCAGGAAGCCAGGATACGCCTGCGGGCGGCCGATATTGCTCTTTTACCGGTAGGGGCCATCGAACAGCACGGTCCGCACCTGCCGCTGGACACCGATGCGTTCGATGCCAATTACCTGGCACAGCGGGTGGCCCGGGCGTGCAGTCAACCCATTCCGCTGGTGTTGCCGCTGATCCCATACGGCGTATCCTACCACCATGAAGATTTTGCCGGGACCATCAGCATCAGCACGCAGACCCTGGCGCAGTTTGTCTACGAAGTCGGCATGAGCGCAGCCCACAGCGGCGTGCGTAAACTGGTGATCATCAACGGTCACGGCGGCAACGTCGCCGGCCTCAATCATGCCGCTCAGATGATCAACCGGGATGCCAGAATTTTCGTGTGTGTCGACAGCGGCGAATCGAGCGATGTGGATATTTACAAAATTGCCGAAACCCATAACGATGTGCATGCCGGAGAGATCGAAACCAGCACCAGCCTGGCAGTGCGACCGAACCTGGTCCGGATGGGACGGGCCAGAAGATCGGTACCCAAATTTTCCAGCCGCTACCTTGACTTTACCGGCAAACGCGGTATTTCATGGCATGCCCACACCCACAAAATTTCGGCCAGCGGGGTGCTGGGTGATCCGACCCGGGCCAGTGCCGAAAAAGGGCGTAAGATTTGGGAAATCATGTTCGCGCACCTGGTTGCCCTGGTGGAAGATCTAAAGAACATGTCCCTGGAGGAGATCTACCAGAAAAACTACTGATGCCATGAAAATTACCCGAATCGAAGCCTGGCCGGTCACGTTAAAGCTGACCGAGCCCTATACCATCGCCTACGAAACCTATGACTGCGCCGTCAACATTTTGTTGCGGTTGGACACGTCGGCGGGAATTTCCGGCTGGGGCTGCGCCGCACCGGATCCCCATGTAACCGGTGAAACAACCGATGATGTCCTGCAGGTGCTTCGGGACACCATTGAAGGGGTCCTGCGCAACACCGATCCGCTGCGGCCGGTCTTGCGCCTCGAGAAGCTCAAAAAATCGGTGCAGCACACCCCGGCAGCACTGGCCATGGTCGACATGGCATTGCACGATTTGATGGGAAAAGTCGCCGGCCTGCCGCTGTACAGGCTCCTGGGCGGCTATCGCCGCCGAATGATGACCAGCGTCACTATCGGCATTCTGCCGGTTAAAGAAACCGTCGAACGGTCCCGTGATTTTGTGGCCCGCGGGTTCAGAGCCTTGAAGATAAAAGGCGGTAAAGCGGTTGCAGCGGACATCGAAAGGATCATAAAAGTACGGGAGGCGGTCGGCAAACGGGTCGAATTGCGTTTTGATGCCAATCAAGGCTACACCGAGCAGCAGGCGATCGATTTTGTGACCGGCGTGCGCCGCGCCAACCTGGAGATCCTTGAGCAGCCGGTTGCCAGAGATCGCCAGGCGGCCATGGGCCGTGTGACAGGTCGTGTGCCGGTACCGGTGATGGCGGATGAAAGTCTTTTGAACCTCAAAGACGCCTACCGGCTGGCCCGTAAGAACCTGGTCGACATGATCAACATCAAGCTGATGAAGGTCGGCGGTATCAATGAAGCCGTGAAGGTAAACGCTGTGGCCAATGCCGCCGGTCTCGAAGCCATGGTCGGCTGTATGGACGAAACCGCCCTGTCGATTGCGGCCGGTCTTCATTTTGCGCTGGCCCGGCCCAATGTCCGCTACGCCGATCTGGATGGTCACCTGGATCTGATCGACGACCCGACCGCCGGCACCGTGCATCTGAAAAACGGCGTATTGTATCCGCTCGAGTCACCGGGTCTGGGCTTCGACGGATGCCTTTAAATCCCGCCCAAAATATTGTATGCATTGCCCTGCAGGATCTCTTTAACCACGCAGTCGTCATTATGGTGATGCGTATGTAGGCACCACAACACAAAGGAATAATCCTTTATTCTGGTCTATTTATTTAATTCGTGAAAATTTGTGTAAACTTGCCGGAGCGTAGCCTTTAGGCGAAGCCTGGTTCGTGGCTCTAAATAAACCTTGTCTTTGGGTCTAATTAATTCGTGGCTATCAATAAAACCATGCAGAATATCAAAACAGTTCTCTGGAACCTTTTGCTGATCACAGTCGGCAGCCTGCTGTGCACCGTTGCGATCAACGGTATCCTCGTGCCGAAACAATTTCTGGCCGGCGGTATAACCGGGCTTGCGCTGCTGACTCATTTTCTAATCCCGAAGTTATCGGTCGGCATACTGTATTTCATCATAAACATTCCCATTTACATCATCGGCTGGAAATTTGTAGGGCGACGGTTCTTTTTATACAGCCTGGCCGGACTGTTTATTTTTTCCGCTCTGGTGATGGTCGTAAAATTGCACCTGCCCATAGAAGACAAATTTCTAAGTGTTCTGCTGGCCGGCATTATCACCGGTGTCGGGGCCGGCCTTATTTTACGATCGCGCGGTTCCGCCGGCGGGCTGGATATCCTGTCCATCGTTCTGGTGAAGAAATTTTCGATCCGTCTCGGTACGACCCTCCTGGCGTTCAATGTGGTCTTTCTATCGGCTGCCGCCTTTATATTCACTATCGAGGCGGCATTGTATGCCCTTATCTTCATTTTTGTCACTTCCAGACTGGTCGACGTAGTGGTCAGCGGCTTGAGCCAGCGCAAATCCGTGATGATTATCTCTTCGAAATGGCAGGATATCGAGAAGGCGATATTGGAGCGCCTTAACCGCGGGGTGACCCTGGTGCAGGGTGAAGGCGGATATTCAGGCCAAAAAGAAGTCATTCTTTACTCGGTCGTATCATTTTCCGAGCTGTCGCGACTGAAATCGATGATCCGTGATATCGATCCGGGCGCATTCGTCGTTGTGAACAACACCCTGGAAGTAATCGGACAGGGCATCGGCAATCAGCCCCACTGGTAAACCGCGTTGGTGTCATGCCCGGGAAGGTTTTGCGAATGCACATGGCGCCATCTTCCGGATTGAATAAGGTCTGTTTCTTGTAGGGGCGCCCGCGAGCCTGCGTGAACAACCTGCAGGCGGGGATAAACCCCATAAACGTTAAGTTATTTCTGAAGCCATGAAACAGTCGGATTGCGATAAAAAATGAACATCGAACATCGAACGTCCAACATCGAATTTTGAATGGAAGAAAATGAAGCAACCGAAAAATGTCCAGTTCAAACAGGACCTGTGAGTTATATCAACGGAACTTAGCGCTTATGGAGATAAACCCCACCCCGCAAACCGTCATCGGCTGGCGTGAATGGCTGGCGCTGCCCGATCTGGGGATTCCCGCCATCAAGGCCAAAATCGATACCGGCGCGCGCACCTCATCGTTGCACGCGCATTTCATCGAACAATTCAAGTCCGGCGGGCAACAGCGGGTCAGATTCGGGGTGCGGCCCCTGCGGAAAAAAAAAGCGCTTGAATTTATCTGCGAAGCCGATCTGGTGGATGTCCGCCGTGTCAAGGACTCCGGCGGGCATGCCGAGATGCGGTGTATTATCCGAACCGAAGCGCTGCTGGGCAATCATAGCTGGTCAATCGATATTTCACTGACCAGCCGACAGGACATGATGTTCCGGATGCTGCTCGGCCGAACGGCCCTGAAGGATGACTTTGTTGTCGATCCCGGGCGATCCTATCTGACAGGCCGCAGCCTGGCCCACAGTTATAAAAAACGTAAAGAAAAATAAACAGCGGGCTTAAACATGCAAAAGTCGATCACCATCGCCGGTATGACCGTCAACCCCGGAGACAAGAAAACCCTCAAGCTGCCGGTTGCCCCGTTGTATACGCATTCGCAGATGACGCTGCCGGTGCACGTGATTCACGGCCGAAAAGCAGGGCCCCGGCTTTTCGTGTCGGCCGCTATCCATGGCGATGAACTGATCGGAATCGAAATTATCCGCCGTCTTCTGAAGCTCAAAAAACTTCAGCGCCTGCGGGGCACCCTGATCGCCGTACCGGTTGTCAACGTCTACGGATTTGTCCAGCAGTCGCGCTATCTGCCGGACCGCCGCGACCTGAACCGCTTTTTCCCGGGCTCTGAGAAAGGGTCCCTCACCTCCCAACTGGCCGGTCTGTTTATGGAGGAAATTGTTCAGGGCAGCACCCACGGTATCGACCTGCATGCCGGATCGAACCACCGCACCAACCTGCCCCAGGTCCGTGCCCATCTCGACGACCCGGAAACGCGCCGGCTGGCACTGGCCTTCAAAACACCGGTTGTGCTAAATGCCCGGTTAAGGGAGGGGTCTTTGCGCCAGGCGGTTGCCGACAAAGGCATCCCCATGCTGCTCTATGAAGCCGGGGAGGCACTGCGCTTCGACGAACTGTCCATCAAGGCCGGAATCCGGGGAATTGTTGCGGTAATGGATGCCATCGGCATGCTTTTACCCGGACGCAGGCAACAATCGGCAATCCAACCCCTTGTCGCGGAGACAACCGCCTGGGTTCGGGCGCCCGCCAGCGGTATTTTTCGCACCGGTGTGCGCCTGGGTGCGCGAATTTCCAAAAATTCAAAACTGGGGCAGATCGCCGACCCGTTTGGGGATTCGGAAACCGATGTGCGCGCACCACACACCGGAATGGTCATCGGCTGCCTGAATCTGCCGCTGGTGCATCAAGGTGACGCCCTTTTCCATATTGCCCAATTCAAGGAATCAAAGGGGATCGAACCGACGCTGGAAGATTTCAGAGAAGAACTGAACGGCAGCCTGTCGGACTGAAAGGCAGTCTGATCGCAGACTGTCTGATTGAGAACCGTACTGAACTTTTGGCTAAGTGCATGATTTAATAAATTCGGTGACGTATTTTGGTCAACGATTGCTAAACCACAGAGGACACCAGTCGTCGCTGAAGCTGTGCCCCGGCAGGCAGAGAGCACAGAGAAAAGCGTATAATTTATTGCTCTGTGAACTCTGTGTTCTCTGTGGTGAATAACACCGTCACCCATTGCTGTCCGGTTAACTTTTATTAAAAACACATAAATAATTGTAATAATTATTAATAATAAGAAAATTACCACTTGACGATTCAAAATTTACGACTAAGCGCTAAAAATTAACAGTTT
>Ga0126335_1000029_pt1 | contig 64750 bp, 61 predicted proteins | sample OlaspJWI45metaG_FD_108409 | JGI IMG/M metagenome (GOLD analysis project Ga0126335, IMG submission 108409) | Marine gutless worms symbiont microbial communities from Oahu, Hawaii - Olavius sp. 1 OAHU.JWI-45 metaG | ecosystem: Host-associated > Annelida > Digestive system > Unclassified | place... | reverse complement strand
TTTTCGGTACACTGTCGGACATGGTGGCCTCCTTCCCTGGCTAAATGTTTGGTCTCGCAACCTTTATTTAACCATATCGAGGCCACCGCCTCAAATGTGCGAAAAATATTATACGTTATGAGCAATTAAAGCGATGCTTGCGAATCACACACGGACTTCCTTTTATCCTGATAGTAGAAAGCGTAATTTTTAATGAACCAGATCGTCAAGTCTGCGCACTCGGTTTCTGAACAACCAGGAAAATAGAACTGCCAAACGGTTTTACAGGCAATATGTGATTTTCCAGAGATGATATACGCGCTAGCAAGCTATTCAAAAGCCCGCTTGGCATATCAATATCGGAACTAATCTTAAATGCAGGATTTGTTCGCATCATGATTCGCTGTCTTAATCTCTCCAGAAAAATTAGAGGAGATAAGAAGAACGGCCAGTATAGTGTTTTTATAATTTGAAATTTGCTTTGTCCAAATAAAATACGTACATCTTTCTTAGAAAAACGCTGTTTAATGCCCACGCTTATATCATGTATTCCTCTAAATGCATTACCCGCAGGAAGATTCAATAGCATCAAACCGTTAGGCTTGAGAACCTGAAAGCATTGCTCTAGTATTTTCACGCGCCACTTCATTTCAAAAAAGTAAAAAGTGTCATTGCTTATAATTACATCCGCATAGTCAGGAGGATACAATTCAGAGATTCTTCTTAAATCATGCTGTACCACGTTTACGCCTTTAGCCCTACATAAATCAACCGCATCATACGATAGATCAAATCCCATCACATTAGAATAATGCTTGTCGATAAGACCTAACAACAACCCACCGGTTCCACAACCTGCATCAATTATAGCTATGTCGCGGCTATCATAGCTTTTTTTGATAGCATCCAGCACCAGGCAATGTAATGTCCGGTACCACCAGTGCTTCCGTTCAACTTCGGCCATTTTGGTATATTCTTCTTTTCTTTCAAGCATGGGGTCTTTCACGTAAGGCTATTTTACAGCTGTGGGCTTTCTAGAAAACACCCAAAAACTCTGGAGCAGAAAACTGCAGAGAACAACGATGCCGAGCGCAACAATTTGACCAATGAGCGGATTTAACAATTTAGCATGAACGATAGCATTGAGTAGTGCTGAATTGAAAAAATAGACACCGACATAAGTGGCGCAATACTTGGCAAAACTTTTCACCACACCAGGATAGACGCCAAATGTCCAGTAGCGATGCATCAAATAACCAGTAATTATACCAATAACGTAGTCAATTATTAGGGCAATGTTGTAAGGTAAGCCGGCAAATACCAGGATAGCGTAGAGAATATACATGCCAATCGTATTAACGCCGCCGACTAAGACAAATCTGAAAAGTTTTTTCGAATGATCATTGATTGAGAATGTCATTCAGTTCCTCACTTACTTTCCACACTGATTCAGCGGACAGTTCCGGGTACATGGGGAGTGACAAAAGATGCTTCGCTAATCTCTCAGTTTGCGGTAAAGTGCCTTCCTTGTAACCGAGGAATCTATAGGCGGGCATTAGATGAATAGGGTAGGGGTAATGTATACCTGTTCTGATGCCACGCTGGAATAAGGCTTTTTGGACCTTATCTCTACCTGGTACCTTAACCACTAACAAATGATAAGCATGCAGAACTTTATCCGCATGCTCAATGAAGATAGCCTTTTCATTGAGTTTCTGTTGATACAGTTTGGCTATTTTTCGCCGTCTTTCAATGTAATCAGGAAGGTATTTCAGTTTTACAGTAAGAATAGCCGCCTGTATTTCGTCCATGCGGCTATTGATCCCTTCACGCATTGCACAGGATGAATCCTCGAAGCCGTACATGCGGATACTCCGCATCTTTTCTACGATGTGAAGTTCAGGACTGTAGCACAAGCCGGCATCTCCATAGGCACCTAAGTTTTTCGTTGGATAGAAGGAAAAAGCGCCGATGTCCCCCATGGTACCAACCATTTTATCTCGTAATTTTGCGCCATGGGCCTGTGCACAGTCTTCGATAATTTTAATATCCCTTTTACCAATGACATGTCGAACCATCGGGACGTCAACAACATTCCCGAATAGGTGAACCGGAATGACGGCTTTTGTGTTTTTTGTAAAAAGTAAAGGCAGTTTTGCCAGATCCATCAAACAGGTACTATTGTCCACATCGCAGAAAACTGGAGTTGCCCCTGCAGAACATATTGCGCTGACGGTAGGAACCGCTGTATTGGCTACTGTAATAACTTCATCACCTGTTCCGATATTTAGAGCCTTTAATGCCACAAGCAGGGCATCCGTACCACTGTTTACGCCGACACAGTTTCCCTTTCCTCCTAAAAATGCGGCAAACGCATTTTCAAATTTTTCACCTTCCGGTCCAAGAATTAATTGGCCTGATTGTAATACGCGCTCAATTGCTGATAACACTTCAATTCTGATACCCGCAAGCTGTTTCAGATAATCGAATGAATGAATGGTAGTCATGCTAAATACGTTTTTCTATTCTGATTGTAAAACTCAACTGTGCGTTGCATGCCTTCTTGTAGATCCACTTTTGGCTGCCACCCGGTCGCTGCGGAAAAGAGTGAATAATCACCATAATAATCACCAATATCGATGATTTTTTTATCCGCCGGAAAAGGCACTATGTCATATTCAACACCGCAAATGGGATCCAAAACATTCAGTACATCAAGTATCGAATAATGCTTGGGCGCGCCCAAATTGTATACATTTCCATAGCATTTTTCCTCAGCCGCCGCGAGGATAAGGGCATCGGCTACATCATCCACATAATTAAAGTCGCGTAATTGCTTGCCTGTGCCAAATACCCGAATTTTCTCTCTTTTAAGGGCTTGACGGATGAAAATGCCTATAAATCCCTGGCGGTTGCTACGGATCTGTTGACGAGGCCCATACGTGTTGGTCAATCGCAGAATTACCGAACGTATATTGTAAGTACGGTCGTATAGAAGATGGTAATACTCCGCAGCAAGTTTGTTGATTCCATTGACATCTATCGGCAAGACCGGATGCTTTTCAGTAACAGGCAAACTTTTTGGTATTCCATAAACTTGGCGGGTAGAGGTATAGATCAACCTTACATTCGGGTTATGCTCACGACACGCCTCTACCAGGTTAATTGTGGCCACACAATTGACACCCAGATCCAGCTCCGGATCGCGCATACTGTCACCGTGACTCACTTGCCCAGCCAGGTGAAAAATAAAATCTTTATCTTTGATCAGTATTCTCAGGGAATTCGGATCTCGCATGTCGGCAATATTTACATTTATCTCAGATTCAACAGGCTCGATATTGAAGTAATTGCCGCCATGCTCTGGAATCATTGAATCAAGGACTGTAATTATGGCGCCATATTCCAATAAACGTATCGCCAGATTACTGCCAATAAATCCGAGTCCACCGGTAATTAAAACCCGTTTCCCTTTATAATCATTTATCAAAGAATTTAGCACGCTCTAGCTCCCCACAGTTTACTGCCTTGCGGACCACAAATTGCGGCTTTCCATTGGTACGCATGAACATACGACCAAGATACTCCCCAATCATGCCAAGCCCCATTAACTGAACCCCGGAAATAACAAAAAGTGAAATAATTATCGATGCCCAGCCGACGGGAAGATCAGGGTTTTGAATCTTTTCTAAAAGAAAAATAACAGCCCCCACAAACCCTATAATGGCAAACAGGAACCCTGTAATCGTTGTTATGCGTAAAGGCAGTATTGAAAAGTTCGTAAACATATTGAGCCACAGGGATATTAACTTATGAAGTGTGTAATTAGATTTTCCCGACTGACGCGGATTATGCTGCACCAGTACGGTAGAGTAATGTCTGGTAATCCGCAAAATGATTCCATCGATATAAGGGTATGGATCACCGTGTTTTACCAACTCATCAATTACAAAACGGGACAGCGCTTTAAAAGAAGATAAATAAAGGTCCCTGGGTTTACCAATCAGAATCGTTGCGACCAGGTTGTTGAATTTGCTCCCCAGATTACGCACAAAAGAGTGTTCTTTTTTTGAGTAGTAAGAATATACAATATCATAACCTTTATCTATCTCATCAATGAGTTTTATTATTTCGGAAGGGGGGTTCTGAAAATCATCATCAATAATAACAGCTACATCACCGGTACAAAAATTGAGACCCGCCATAACCGCATTGTGTTCACCAAAATTACGGGATAAGCCGATAAATTTTATGTTTGCATCTTTTTCAGAAATATCTAGACATACTTCTGCAGAATTGTCAGAACTACCGTCATTCACCAACACAATTTCTAAATCAAATAGAGCCGACAACTCCTTTTTTAAAGCATGTACAAGTGCTTTTATAGTTTTGGCACCATTATAAACAGGAATCACTACTGATATTGATGTTTGCATAATCAAACCTTGGATTTAGGGCCGTGGTTGATAACCAGTACAAAACTTCTTCCAATGTTTCTTTAGACTCTGGGAGCGTTGAGTTTCACGAAAACCGGGATGATCGCCATACCGCGCACCTGGGAGGTGCCTGCTATTGTGTTTGTCGAAACGGACCGAACAGGTAGACATACACACGATGGAAAAATTGCGCCAGGGGAAATTCCGTCGGGTAGCGTGAATGCGGGACCTCCGGATGCCGCAGATAATCGTCAAGCTTTGATTGAGTCCAGCCCATCTTTTTTAGAAAGTAGTATTTATCTTCCTCCAGGGCATCCCGGGAGTGGTAGGGGATGCCCTGCAGGTCCTGCAGAGCATCGTCGCGGGTGGTCTGCCCAGACATCACCAGGGTACTCAAATGCAGACGCCGCTTGTCGACTCCGAATTTCTCAGGCAGGAGATAGCCCTGGTAGAATCGGGTAAATACGGACTCATAATGCTTATAAGGGTAGGGTTTATAGCCAAAGCGGGATTGCAGGGCTTGCATGGCATCGAATTTGTTATAGTTCATCAGGTCAAGCATTGCGGTCCACTTGATACGGCGGACGAAACGATACCAAAATAAGTCCACCGTACTAAAAGTCGGGAATGTTTTCAGATGGACACCGCAAAACTGACGGCCAATCGCTTTTATATTTCGCTTGTCATACTTGTACCAGTTCCATCCAATCGGCATGCGCATACCCTCCGTGGCCCAGTTCGTGCCGGAGAGGATATATTTCAGACCATATTTGCTTGCCAGCCGGAAGTTCACCGCGAACATGGCATTGTCATAAAGCAGTTCGATATCGAGGACGCCAGCGTCAAAAAAGGCTTGCATCAACTCACGGTATTCATTCCATTCGATGACGTGGGTAAAGAGGTCGACCCCCAATCCCCTTACAAGGTTAGCGATATTATTCTGGGCCAGTTCGGAATTCCAGCCGTTGTCCATATGCACAGCCAGAGGTCGCAGACCCAATTCCTTTGTTTGTACCAATACCCAAGAGCTGTCCACCCCACCGGAGACGCCCACGATGCAATCATAACGCCGGCGGCGGCCGGAGCGCTTGACCCGGGAAATAAAGCGCTCTAGCTTATCTTCCTTCCGGGCGGCATCATCTTCGATAAATTCACGGGTACGGGTGAGGTATTCCGTGCAATAGTTGCATACCCCTTTGGCATCGAAGTTTATATCGCGGGCACTGGTGTCCATGACACAACGGGTACATACCCGGTTGGGAATAGGGGGGTGGCTCACTTCTGCCATAGTGCTTCCATTTCGAGCAATTGGGGATAAGAGATCAACACAGCCCGGTGCGGACCGTAGAAGACAAAAAAACTGCCGGCGGCAACTGCTGTTGCTCCAGCGCTGATTGCGGTGTGGAAGTCTTGCAGGCTTCCGGCCCCGCAACCGGCAATGAGCGGGACGCCTACCTGGGCGGAAACAGACGAGATCAGATCAAGATCGTAACCCTGCATCCGCCCGTCGTGAGCGATATTGTTGACAATGATCTCACCGGCACCAGCCTGCTCCACAAGTTCCAAGTGTTCAGCGAGATTGATTTTGTGCTTGCGGGTACCGGCATGGGAATATAGGACATAGCGGCCTAGCCAGTTCTTTTTAACATCTACGGAGATGACCACGCTCTGCGACCCAAAGGTCTGAGAGATTGCAGTAATCAATTGCGGGTTTGCATGGGCGGCACTGTTGATTATGATTTTTTCGATACCGATCGAGAATAGCTTTTGGGCTGTTTCAATAGAGTGGATGCCGCCGCCATAGCCGACAGGCATGAAAGCTTCCGACACAATGTCTCGAATGTGCTCAAAATTGATTGCGGTTTTGCTCCGGGTGGCTTCGATGTCCAGGATAATGAGTTCATCAACCTCTTTTTCATTGAAAATCTTGACCGCATTGATGGGGTCACCCACATATTTATGATTCTTGAAGCGCACCCCTTTATAGAGCCCCTGGCGCATGGTCAGCAGTACCGGAATAACCCGTGTTAGAATCATGTGCAGATCTCACTGAAGTTTTTTAAAAGCTGCATCCCGTACTTGTGGCTCTTTTCAGGGTGAAACTGCACGCCGTAGATATTATCTTGTTGCATGGCAACGGTATATTCGTAGCCATACTCAGCCGTGGCGATACTGTTGCCAGCATTCGTGCAGACCACATGGTATGCGTGCACAAAATAAAAACGGGGGGCTTCCAGCCCTTTGAAGAGGGGATTCTCCTTTTGAAATTTGATGTGGTTCCAGCCCATACACGGGATCTTGAGTTTTGAATCTGGCGGAAACTTGAACCGGCGGCACTCCGCATCGATCCAGCTCAGGCCTGCTTCGCGCCCCTCTTCACTTGACTTGCAGAACAGTTGCAGGCCAAGACAAATTCCAAGCGTGGGCGTTGCTTCATCTAGGACCTTTTTATTAAGCAATGGAAGTATTTGAATTTTCTTAAGCTCCCGAATCGCGTTATCGAATGAGCCAACGCCCGGCAGGATTATCTTTGTGGCCTTTTCGATAGCGCTGCGGTCGGTCGTGATGATCGATTTCACGCCAATCTTCCTGAGCATATTTTCGATGGATTTTGCATTGCCCGAATTGAAATTAACGATGGTTATCATAATTGTCGCGATCTATTACGTTCGTTTTTTTGAACATGCTTAGCGAGTAGCCAGCTGCTGGCCCGCTTATAAAAATAGCCGGTAAAATACAGCACAATATCTTTGCACAGCATCACCCCGGATAGACCCGCGACCGGGGGAATTGATCGATAGCCGCACGTGCCAGCAACTTTACGGCCATACAGAAAATATAGATTGAATCGCCTGATAATGAATTTGAGCGGGACCCACAGCCCTTTGGGTTTGTCATAGAATTTTGAAGTATATTCATGGTTGCGAAACTGAACACTGGGGTCAGACGTGTATAAGATTTTACCGTTTAGAACCAAGTCCATCAGATAGGCAAAAGAGAGGTTCACGGTAATCTTGTTGTTGGGCCACCAGTACGAATTGAACTCAGCTGATCTAAGTAAGCCCGGTCTGTGCAGTCCGAAAAAAAAGGCGTCGTTCGATTTCAAGATAAAACTGATTGCGCGCCCCAGTGCCGACTGCTGAGAAAGCTTCAGGTTCGGCATGACGACTTTTTCATGTTCATGCAACAGCAAAACCCAGCTTCCCATGGCAGTGGCTGCATCTGGATTCGATTCCAGAATAGGGACCAGAGCGGATATGTAGTTGGGGGAAATTTCGTCATCATCGGCAAGCCACATGAAATATTTTCCGGAGGCTGCCGCCAGCAGGCTGAAAAAATTCTTCAACCCGCCGATATTTTTGGCGTGCCGGTAATACCTGCTGCCGGGGAGCGCATCCTTGAACGACTCGTAAACGGCCTGAACCTCTGATCCGGGAGAACAGTTGTCCGCTACCAGTACTTCAAGATTGGGGTAATCCTGGGCGGCAATACTCGTCAATGCCCGTTTGAGCAGTTCTGGGCGGTTATACGTCGGAACACCGATTGTTACCAGAGGATGCGTCATAGTTTGGCAAGCATTACCCGGATCTTGGCAGATACTTCCATACGGGCATGTTCGGCAGCCAGGGAGGATATTCCCAATACGGCCAAAAGGGCAATGCTCAAATAGATCACCTGAAATAGAACGTGCCCTGCCGGAGGTTGCAGTAGATAAAAAACAATTGAAATGGCCAGGGCCGCCGAGATGGGGCGGCCGATATCTTTTAGGTACCAGGCCCGAATTTCATTCCGGAGCAGTTTTCGATGCATCAATGGAACAATGGTGATGAAATAAGCCAAGTGCAGGAGCAGCCAGGCAACGGCTGCGCCCAACGCCTGATACTCAAGGGCCAGGATATAGATAATCGGTACAAAAAAACACATCATGAAAAAGTTGACTTTGATCAATAGTTCCGTCCAACCCGCTGCCATTTGCAGGTAATAGGGACCATTCAGAAGTCCATTCAAAATCATGCCGACCGATAATATCCGCATGATAGGCGCCACCTGCGCCGCGGAGGCCACATCCTGTAGCCACAACGCCAGAAGCGAGTCACTGAAGACAATGATGAACACACCCACGCTGCCGATCAAGACGGCGGTCAACTGGTTTGCTTTGTGGTAGGTTGTAGCCAGTGCCGCTTCGTCGCGTTTTTGGTACAACTCCGTGAACTTGGGAAAAATGGCTTGGTCAACCGGATGGGCAAACATCCGCAGCGAGCTGGCCGTGGTGTAAGCAACGGAATAGTAGGCAAAATCTTTCAAGGTAAGCAGCTTGGAAAGCACAATTTTGTCGGTCTGGCTCAAAACAAAACCGAAAATTGTCAAAATCAAGGTGCCGGTTGCGAATCGCCAGATGCTTTTCAGCTCTGACAGGGAAAAGCGGGCTCTTTGGGGAGCGGGAGGTATCAACTTGTAGACAACCCGGGCTAACAATAAGACGGTCCCGATGGATACGATGCCTTGCCAGATAAAAAACGCCTGGATGGATGGAGAGATGTAAACCAGTACCAGCACAGCACCGATACACCGTATCGTCGCTGCAGAACCATGGACGACGTTCAATTTAATTTGACGCTGCAGACCAACAATACAGCTAGAATAGATGTTCTCTATCAACCTCAAGGCGGTCACAACACCCATAATTGTAAACGCCAAAGCAACATCATCGGTGGGCAGTGTGTTTGCTTGTACCCAGTTCTGCGCCAGCCAGTGTGAGGCGAGCCATATACCCAGGGATATCAGAATGGCTATGCCGGTGGAGACCATCTCAACACTGCGCAATATGTTATGGATGCTCTGTGCCCTTCGCGTTCCGGCTGCGAAACTGGCCATTTCACGGCTGAGGGCAGGTGTCAGACCAACATCTACAACAGCCAACCAGGATACCAGAATCGTGTAAATCCCAATCAGGCCATATGCCTCGGCACCCAGCAGCTTTAGGTAAACGGGTAAAAAGACCAAGCTCGTGAGAGCCGTCCAACCTTTGCCGAGAAAATTCGCTAAGATATTCTTTTTTACAGCCATATTTCTATAGCACCACAGGCGCTAGTTATTTGCTCGATTGTAATTGGATTCGGATTGATTCAGCATCTATCCTAAAAGCATGAGAGCTCGGACGAAGATGCTCATCATCCAGTTCTCTTCTGAGATGAATAACGGTAGCCACAGGAATTGTGCGTTTTAGGGCACAGATGAATAGGTGGCTGCAACAATGGACGCTTTTGCTGTCTTCTATGACGATGGCTTGTTTCGTAGTTTTGATATCGGCGAGAATAGCATCCCAGTCGGTAGGGATTGTTGCGGCCACGCCATATAGAGAGCAGCGGATTCCCAATGATTGCAGATCTCGTCTTAGCTGCTCGCCCTGCGGGACAGAAAAGTTAAAGCAGATGATGGTGGCGTCACCCCCACGAGCCAGACGAAAGACACTTCGGTCCGCGCCATACACCTCAGGATTGTCGAATTCCAATAATTCTTCATTAAATAGCCGTTGACTGACCCCGATAATCCGAAAGCCGTTTTGAAAGAGATGATGTTGCATGATGTGCTCAGTGTCATGTTTATTTGTGACGGCGTAACCCTGAATGTTGGCGATAGAGCAAAAGTCCCCGAAATTGTTCAGGCTTGATTGCATGCCTTGGTAGCCAACATCCACGATAATCGTGACTACCGTGAAAGACGCCTTGGCTGGGGACTGCCGGATAAAATTATATGTGTTCACGAGGTGGTCAATGCCCAAAAGTAGAAAGTCTTGCTGTTTCATGAAAAACACGGACGAGACCCCATTTATCATCATGCCATAGCCGCAACCCACCAGGGAATTTTCGATATTGGGTGTATTAATCACATGTACAGCGTCTGTGGATTGAATACCGCGGGTGAGCCCGCCCAGGCACGAACCGGCACTGACATTTTGACCGAACACAACCGCCTTTTCCTGCTCGGCTACCGCTGTCCGTATGCATTGGTTGACATGTTCGATATATTTCATTGTACTTCCCTGAGTAGTTCTGCCAGAATGTTCCGGCTCATGGTTTTCAATTCTTCCTCAGCCAACATGCTGGTAAGTGTGAATACAGGGTCGGCGGTATTATCCTGCAGCAGCGGCCAATCGCTGATTTCGACCGTCGGCGCCGGTCCGGCATGGTAATTGATATACTTGCCGTCGGGGTACTCGTCCGTTTTCAGACGCCAGTCCCCCAAGGTGGCCAGGGCCACTTCAACGACGACTGGACGCCTTTCCTCCAAGGCCTGCCGGCGGACCGCTTGCAGCTGCTTAACATAATCAGCACAGTCGTTACCTTCCAGGCAGATATACGGCAGGCCGAACGTGGCGCTTAATTTGGAGAGGTAGATATCGCAGCGCCGCTCGTGTATCCGGGTTGCCAGAGACCACCCGTTGTTTTCCACTATGACCGCGACCGGCAGATTTTGGGACACCATGAAAGACAGGCTTTCATACATGGCGCCTTCTTCCATCGCCCCGTCACCGGTCTCGACAAACACCAGGCCCGGTTCACCCTTTACTTTTTTTCCCATGGCCAAACCGGCGGCCACGCTCAAGTTGTTACCGAGGATGCTGGATGTGTACACTATGCCCACCGCTTCGTTTGCCAGGTTCATTGAACCGCGGCTACCGCCGGCCAAACCCGACGGTTTCAAGAGGAACTCGTCGATAATCTCTTTTAAGGCCCGACCGCGTGCAAGGTTGTAGTGCAGATTGCGATGGGATGCGGCCAGCTGATCATCGGAAGTCATAACCAGATCAACGGCCACGGCAATAGCCTCATGGCCCAGGGCCAGATGTATGGGTATCTTAAAATCACCGTTTTTGTACTTTTCATTGATGATCATCTGGCCGTGGCGCAGCATTAAGATAGTTGCTGCTATTTGTCCTATCATTTTCTCTTCCATGGCGGTCTCACTACCCTATGCGTTTCAGGTATCCGTCCGGTGCGACGGTAACCATCAGTTTCGCCTGGATCGATTGGTCGATGGTGAACTCACCGGTGTGCGTGGCTATAAATTCATGTACAGCAAGTTTGGGATTGTCTTCCTGGTTCCAGGGTTTGCCGGTATGAAACGTATCAGGCAGGTCCTGTATGACCGTATCAAATACTACCAGATAGCTATCTTTGGTAACCAGGGGAGCATACAGTTCAAGTTCTGCGGCTACATGGGCCCTTGTGTGCATTGAGTCCAATGCAACCAGTACGTTTTTTCGGCCTACGGTCAATTCAGCTACCAGGGCGGCAATGTGTGGATCAGTTGACGAACCTTCCAACATGGTGATCCTGCGGGCCAGAGGATGGTTTTCGATGTTTTGCCTGTTCTCAGCGCGAATATCGATATCGATGCCGACAACCAATCCGTCCTTCCCAAGCAATTCTAGCATGGAGGCATAGAAAATCAGTGATCCGCCTCTGGCGATGCCGGTTTCGATGATGAGGTCCGGCTTTACCTGCCAGATAATCTCCTGCATAGCCAGGATATCTTGAGGAAACTGTATAATGGGCAGGCCCAGCCACTTGAAGTGGTAATGATACTCATGTGAAACCGATTGTTGGAAAAAGCTCTCGCTGGCTTTACGGAATTCAGGATCTGTTTGCATGCGTTCAATGAAGGCCTGGTTGCGCGCATCGAATTCTTTGCTTTTCATTTCAGTTCCAAGGTTACGTTATGGTTTGTTTGGTTTCAAAACTATAAAGAACGGTACATTCGCGACATATATCCAAGCTGGTTTTTTTGCCTTGCGCGTGGAGTTCGCGGATCTTGGTAAATCTTGAATCATTGAATATGGTGATCGGATCGTCTGTGATCGCATTACCGAAGTTGAATTTGGCACTGTGCCAATCTTCATTGCACAAGGGGACCGTCCCATCGGCAAGGATATAGAGGATTTCTGAAATAATTGGGCAAGCTTTCCGTTCGATTTCAGAATCGGGGCCTTTGAGTCCGAGCAGGGCGTCCTTTTCGGACATCTCCCCGCCCCATGAGTGCGCATCAAAAATAGTGATAAAATCCCGGCGCGCGGAATCGATCCGCGCCTTCCAGTATTCGATAAACCCTAAATATTCGGCATAATTGAGTTCCTGTCGAATGAAGCGCAGGACAAAGCGGGTGGCGTAGCCGCCGGCTGTCCGCAGTTTGATTATCTGTTCGATGTGGCGCACCACATCCTCGTAAGTGGTTCCCTTGCGAATGGCCTCGTGCGTTTCGCCGATCAGGCCGTCAACACTAAAGATCACGGTATCGATGCCCGAATCGAGCAGCAATTGCTGTTTGTTTTTCGTCAACAGTTGCGCATTGGTCGAAAGACCGATATTCTTGAACCCGCGCGTTTTAAGGTGCGTTATGCGCTTGAAAATATGGGGATCGAGCAGAGGCTCTCCAAGGCCGAAAAGGTCCATCATTTCGAATTCTGTCTTGTAGGGTTCGAGCTTGGTGACGATCGCCACGAAATCATCGTAAGGCATGACCATTTTCTTCCGCTGCGTGGGCAGGTCGATCGGGCACATGATGCAATGGGCATTACAGCCGAAAATCGTTTCGATTGTAACGCGTTTGGGGATGAGGATATTTTTCGACATATTAGTGAATCTGCCTGATCTGGCCTAAGTACTTTTCATATTTGGGGTAGACGACGTCCTTCTGCCCTAGTTGGTAAAGGTGCTGATAATAGCGATCAAGCTGTTCATCGGAAAATTTGGTCATGTTCACCACACGCTCCCAGTATAAATCTCCCAGGTTCTGGATATACTCCAGATCGTCTTGGATATATCCATGTTCCTTGGCATAATCGTACAACCTGGTTTTCGGCAATGGTGTAAGGTAATGAATTTTGAAGCGTTTCTGTAGTCTGTTTCTCTCGATGAACTCGAGAATCGCGGCATAATCGTGTTTTTCATCCCATGGGAAACCCATTATAAAGCTTACCGAGAATTGGATGTCATATGATTCCATCAAGCGGAACTTTTTCTCGATGGCATTCACCGATAACTTCTTGTTTACTTTATTCAAGGTTTCCTGGGATACCGACTCGACCCCTGAACTGATCCATAAAAGACCGTTGGCCGCGCCGATCCGACAGATATCTTCATCAATGGCATCCAGGCGGGCCTGACAAATGAACTGATAATCGAGATTGCGTTCACGCTTGGCATCGATAAAAGCCAGGAACCATTTTTTCACTTCAAAGAAATTTTCATCCACAAAATAGAATTTCCGGATACCGTATTTCCCAGCGATTTCCTCCATCTCATCCAGCACGGCATCCGGTTCCCTGATGCTAAGACCTGCGCCGCAAAATTTGTAACAGAACGAACAGTTCCCCCGGCATCCCCTGGAAGCCATGATTTCGAATGACTGGCCCGTCTCACGCAGATAATTGATGTAAAACTCCATATCGAACAGACTGTAGTCCGGCTGAGACAGCTCATCGAGTTTTCGAATCCATTTGGGTCTGTTGCCGACGATACCTGCGTCCGTCTTGCGAAAAACGCCATCGATATCCAGGCCGTCGGTTTCGCCGGCCTGAACAGCGCGGATCAGCTTGGGGAACGTTGTTTCCCCCTCGCCGGCCACCACATAATCGCAGGTGAAATGGTCCAGCATTAATTCCGGCACTGCCGTGGGCAGGGGGCCGCCAAACACGATGAGGTGTTCCGGGTTGATCTGCTTGACCATGCCGGCATACTGTTCGGTTATGCCGATGTGACGGTTGCCGGCGACAATACTGAAACCAAAAATGGCCGGTTCGCTCGCAATCATCTTTTTAAAGATTTCTGCGCGCTGATTTTTTTCAATCGGAATCAAGTCAATCAATTCAACCTGGATAGCGTGCCGCCGCAGCGTATTCACCAGAACGGCAAACGCAACCGGCAACTGAATCTGGTTGGTGTCCCGAGCGATATTTACCAGGCATATTTTTTTATACTTCATTGGAATCACTGTTACCTAATCGGATACCATGATACTGGGCGCGGAAGTCGGCAAAGGAGGGATACTCGCGGTCACGATCAGAGATGATCAACTTGTCGGCCGCAACCCCCCAGTCGATGTCAAGTTCGGCATCGTCCCAGCGAATGCCGGTTCCGTGTTCATCGCTGAAAAAGTTATCTGCTTGCAGCAGCAACTCGCAGTTTTCGCTCAGGGAAACGCAGCCATGGGCAAATCCCCGGGCGGCATACAGGGTGTTCCCCCGGGCGCCGGATAAATGGATACTCTGGTGATGACCAAAATTCTCGCTTGCCAAGCGTAGGTCTACGGAAATCCACCTGACGTCTCCTTGCAACGCGGTTATCGTCTTGCCCTCAAGGGCCGGCGGAAGAGAGACATGTAGACCGCGCACCGTGTACTTTCTTTTGGTAAACGAGCGGCTGATTTGTTTCCATTCAGTGTTCAGCCCGTATTCCTCGAACAGGGCTTTATCATACAACCGCTGGAAGTAACCGCGGTGATCACCCAGCAGGCCAGATGAAATCTCGAAAAGTCCCGCAATGGGCAATTTTTTAATATCCAGCATATTTATTCCTCGTCCTGGTGTTCTTCAATATGACGGAGCACGGTCCCGATGCCCTGGTGGATGTCAATCTGCGGCTTAAATCCGACGGTCTGTTGCGCCCTGACACCCGATATCAGGCGAACGCTCGCGTTGTCCGGATCCAGTTCGGTAATAGCCACCTGCTTTTTTAGGTGAGTTGCGGCGGAGTCAATAATATCTTGCAGCGTCACCAGTTTAGATCCGACAATGTTCAAGATATGAAAACCTTGGAGACCGGACACAGCCAGGATGGCTCTCACGATATCCGCCACATGAATAAATTTACGTCCGGTCCGTAAAGAGCCCACCTGCACGGTAGTTTTTTTACGGACTGTGTTGGCAATGGACTCAACCGCGGACCAGTTCTGCAGACGCGGTCCGTAAATAATACCAAACCTTAAAATCGTGGTGTCACAGCTCCCTTTCTGAAATGCCTGTTTCAGGTTTACTTCACTAACGAGCTTGGATAGAGCGTATTCAGATGTCATGGCATCCAGCTCAATCGGCGTTTCCTCATCGATCTCAGCCGCAGTCCGGCAGCTATCATAGACCCATTCCGTCGAGGCAAATATAAACTGCTCACTGCCTGCCTTTTGGGCCGTGTGCAGCAGATTCAGGGTGCCGCCGACATTGATATCGAAGCACTCCGTGACCGCGGCTGCGCAGTCCCGATCACGCGAGATAGCCGCCAGGTGCACGACAGTGTCGCCCCCCGGGATCATCAGGTCACCAAGGGCCGGATCTCGAAGATCGACCAGGTGACAATCCGGTTGGGAAGGCGGAACCTGATCGATCCCGACATAGGGGATGCCGACGGCGCGGCACTTGCGAATGAACTGTCGGCCCACATAGCTTTCAGATCCGGTTATAAAAAACCGCTTCATCTTACTCCTCTCGGTCTTCAATCACCGCCGGCTACGGTAAATATTTCACCGGTGATGAAATCACCCTGCGGGCCGCATAGATACAGCACCATATGGCCGATATCCAGCGGAGTACCGGCTCGTTTCAGCGGAATAAGGTCTACCCGCTGCGCATACTGGTCGCTGGTATAGCCCGCGATACGATTCCGCATCCCGGTATCGATCACACCGCAGCGAATGGCGTTGACCAGGATGTTATTTGCGGCCCCGTCTTTGGCGATTCCCACCGTCACCGCCTCAAGGGCCGCCTTGGAGGAATAGTAATGCATACTGGCGGCCCCGCCATACTTGATGGCCACGGTACTGATATTGACGATCCGGCCCCACTGCTGGTCTTGCATATAGCGATAGGCGTTGCGGCTCAGGATGAAAGGGGCTTTTAGGTTCACGGCGTACGTTTCATCCCAGTCACTTTCATCCAGGTCTGCAAAATGCACATATGTTTTGCAAATACCGGCGTTGTTTACCAATATATCGATGCCGCCGGTCTTTTTCACAAACCGGTCTATCAGGCTTTCGCGTTCCTTCTTTCTGGTAAAATCACACGGCAAAAGCAGCGCGATATCCCCCTTTGTGGTAATCGCTTTCCGTTTGGCAGCCGCTGTGGATTCACTCTGGTTATACTGCATACCGACTATGGCACCCTGTTGAGCAAACAGATCGGCGATAACGAAACCGATTCCGGAGCCCGCACCGGTTATCAGAACTCGCTTGTTTTGCAGTTCACTGTTCATATCGTTCCCTCCTGGTCCGGAAGAAAGGCCGCCAATGTGGCGCGGAGGCCGGCATCAATATCGAATTGCGGGTGCCACGTCGTCGCAGCCGTGATCTTCGATATGTCGGCCCGGAAATCCTGGATGTCATCATCCTGCTGCTCGAGCGGTATTCTATCGAGGGCTATTTCCTGATGCCGATACACTTTTTCAATGATACGGCCGACTGCCGTAGATTTGCCGGTGCCGACATTGTATATTCCGCTTTCGGGGGTCTCCTCGAAAAGAGCGGCCAGAGCCCGGGCCACATCATCAACATATATGAAGTCGTGCCGGTTCAGGGGTGTCCTTACAGAAGGCGGCAAGCCTTTCAGGGCGCTGCGAATCACACTCGGCAGCAAGGCTTCCCGCCGCTGGCCCGGCCCGTACACGAAAAACAGGGGACACCAGTAGAAACGCACCCCGTATTCGGATGCAACCCCCTGGCCAATAATTTTAAGAGCGTTTTTGGCTGCCTGAAACGGATTGTCAGTACCGAGGGCATCTGATTCTCGCAGGCTGCCTAAACGCTCCTTATATTCCCAGCAGCTGCCGGTAGAGAGCATGGTGTGGCAGCCGGATTGGGCTGCAGATCTAAAAATCCGGATACCGTGCTCTATATTGAGTAGACTCGCTTTGGCGGAATAATCCGGTATTTTATCCCAGGCCAGGTGAATCAGCCCCTCCGGCCGGAAGGCCGCGAATGCGTCCTGGATAGACTGCTGACGCTTCAGATCGACCTGGGCCCATGTTAACCGTGCATTTGCCGGTATGTGGCCAGTCCGGTCGGGGTTTCTTGTCAGACAGTGAATATGATGACCGGCCTCGATCAGCACCGGAATCAATTGTTGCCCGATAAAACCCGATCCGCCGGTTACAAGCAGCTTCATGATTAAAAGTCTTTGCGCGTCCAGTCGTAGGGAATGTCACCCTTGTGCGGGTCAATCCGGAGATACTTGATGTCCGGATTGTGGGGCTCGGAGGCGATATTCGTAAACAGGGCAAAGGGGTCCGTCATGCCTTTGCTGGCATTGGCGATGCCCGGTGGGATATGGACCAGGCAGTAGTGGTCGTCGCCGAAATAGATCTCTTGGATTTCTCCTTTGGTCGGTGATTCGGCCCGCATGTCGCACAGCACGAGCTTGATCATGCCCAGCAAGCAGATATAGTTCAATATCAACGTCTCATGGACATGCCACCCATTGATAACCCCCTTGTATAGCTTCTTGAAATAGACCTCCCCAAAAGGGTTGAGGATGTTGTCACTGCGCACACCATGCATGATGGTTCCGCGCTCATCCGGTATGCGCCGCAGGGGCACAATCTTGACACCATCTATCATGTTCACCTCCCGGTCTGCTAAAGCAGGTATGGTTCGTTTGGAAAAGGTACCAGGAAACGGCCCGTGTAGCCGTGTTTGCGGCAAAGCGTCACCAGTTCGTCTTTGAAATTCCAGGCCAGAATGAAAATGAGATTGGGTTCCGCCGCCAGCCCGTGGTCCAGGGGCACGATCGGAATAGCTGACCCCGGCGTGTAAAAGCCCTGTTTTATCGGATTGTTATCGATTACCATCCGGATGTCGGCTGCAGTGAATTCGCAAAAGTTCAGGTAGGTCGAACTGCGGGCGGAGGCGCCGAAGCCAACGACATCGGTATGGTGGTAAGCCGACAATTGCGCTCTAGACTGGTTCCGGTGCCGTCGGCAACGGTCGGCAAAGGCCTGCCAGGCAGCGATGGTATTGATGCCGCTCTTGGTTTCACGCCGGTTGATGTCCTTCCAGGCCTCAGTTTCTGGCCGTGACCCCTTTGAGAAGAAAACGATTACCGCACCTCCGCTGATAGGACTGAAGTCAACGTGGAAAGGCTGCAGGTTGTGTCTCTTCAATAAATTGGCGATCGATCTTACCGAATAATAACAAAGATGCTCATGGTAGATCGAATCATATTGCAGCCCATGCAGTATTTCTTCGGCATAGTGGAATTCGACGGCCCCGACCCCGTCCGCATCCAGGCAGTCCCCGAGTCCGGACACAACACCATGCAGTTCACTCACATGGGCAATGACGTTGCGAGCGAAGACGAAACGGGGGTTGCCATGCCGGGCAACAACCTCTGCGGCGGTCTCTGAATTCCAAAACGCATTGACTGTTTCAATTCCCGCCTGGTTGGCCATCCGGGCTATGTTAGCAGCCGGGTCCACGCCAAGCACTTTAAATCCAACCTCCTGGAATGGTTTGAGAAAGGTACCGTCGTTGGATGCAACTTCTAGGACAAAGTCGTTATCCTTTAATAATCCCATCCCGCGGATGCGCCGGCAAAACTCATCTGCAAACTGCTTGGCGGTGGATGAGGTTCCGGTCACCCAGATGTAATGGTTGAAGAGGATGCTTTTATCAACGGTTTCCTTTATCTGCACCAGACCACATGTTCTGCAAAATGCCAGGGTAAGCGGGTAGGTCTCTTCAGCCTGTGCGACGCGTTTGCGAACGGCATTGGCCAAGGGCTGGTTTCCAAGAAACAGTAGTTCTTCGAGGTCCGCTGCGTTGCATATTCTGCAGTTGGCGATGATCTGGCAGGTCATGCGGCTTATCTTTCCGGGTTGATTTTCAGTTGTTCACGCCAGTAGTTCAGGGTATCGGTAAGGATTTGTTCGAAACTTATTTGTGGCTCCCAGGCGGTCAGGGTAGTAAAGGTATCGGTGTCGCAAATAAGGCGCGGGACCTGGGTCGGCCGCACATAGCGGTCATCGATCTCGTAGGTAATGTTATCGGCGCGGGACATGTCAATCAGCATTTCCAAGGCCTGGCGGAAGGTAAAAATGTGACTCTCCTTTTCCACACCGATCAGGTAAAGCTCGCCCGGTTCGCCTTTTTCGACGGCCAGCCAATAGGCATGCACCATATCATTCACATGGGTGAAGTTCCGACGGTCGTCGATATACCCGACTTTCAGAAGCGGTGCCTGGAGCCCCATCTCGACTCGGGCGATCTGGTAGGCATACCAGGGGATACCGAATACCTTGTCACGCCGCGGGCCTTCATGATTAAACGCCCGGGTACGGATCATGTTCATTCCGTACGAACGGAAGTAGACATAAGCAATCAGATCTTGGGCAATTTTGGTAACCGCATAGGGATTCACCGGCCTCAAAGGGGTGGCTGGTGTGATGGGCAGTTCCTCTTTGTAAATTTCACCGTATTCTTCGCCGGAACCGGGAATGTGAATTCGGGGGTTTATTTTGGCCAGGCGGCAGGCCTCCATTAAATTCACCGTCATTTTGTAGTTGGCATCCATATATACATTCGGATGGTCCCAGGAGGGACTCACAAAACTCTGCGAAGCCATATGAAAAATGACATCGGGCCTGATTTTATCAATGGCTACCATCACCGCTTTCATGTCTAGCATGTCGCAGTCGCTCCATTGGACCTGATGTTCTATATGGGTGACATTTCTGAGGTTCGACAAATGGTAACGACGCAGGCCGTGCACGGCGTGCCCTCGCGCCAAACAGTAATCCGCCAGGTGGGATCCCACAAAACCGGTTATGCCGGTAATCAGTACTTTTTTCATAGCGGCCCTTTTTTTCATTCGTTATCAGATGGTAACTGTTATTCCCAGATTTTCCACTGGGCCTGATTGTTTTCACAAAGCTCGTTGAGCAGCATCTTGTCTCGCAAGGTATCCATGCATTTGTAAAACCCGTGGTGGTTGAAAGCAAAAAGCTGGCCGTCTTTGGAGATATTCTCGAGGGGGCCCCTTTCAAACACGGTAGCATCACCTTCACTCAAATAGTCGAATATAGCGGGTTCACATATAAAAAAGCCGGCATTCACCCATTTGCCATCGCCACGGGGTTTTTCCTTAAACTGATAGACACAGCCGTTTTCAGAACAATCCACCGCCCCGTATTTGCCAGCCGGTTGAGCTATGGTCATCGTCGCAAGCTTTCCATGGGACTTATGAAATTTTACCAAAGCATCGATATCAACATCCATCAAGGTATCCCCGTAGGCGGCCATAAAGGCGCTATCTTCTACATAGGGTTTGGCTTTGAGAATTCGTCCGCCTGTCATGGTATTGATACCCGTGTCCAGCAGGGTGACTTTCCATGGTTCACTGACATTCCGGTGAACGACCGTCTGATTGGTGGTGAGGTCGATCGTAACGACGCTTTGATGTAAAAAATAGTTTGCAAAATACTCTTTGATGACGTGGCCCTTGTATCCCAGCAGGATAATAAATTCATGGAACCCGTAGTAAGAAAAAATTTTCATTATATGCCAAAGCATAGGGCGCCCGCCAATCTCAACCATTGGTTTCGGCAAAACGCCTGTTTCTTCACTGAGCCGGGTTCCATAGCCACCAGCCAATATCAGTACTTTCATGTCATATGTCCTTTGCAGTGCAATTAATAAAAGGGATGAATGTAAAGTAGAGGTACGGTTTTATGCCTGGGTAAGCATGCCTGCGGTAATCAAGTTGCTATACATTGCGCAGTTTGCATACGTGACGCATTCTTTTAACTGTCGGCCATGTGGCCACGTGCGATCGTGCGACCTGTAAAACCAACAATATAGTCTTGATGACGAACCTGTGACCGGCTGTTCATCCGGTCCGTATGCTTGGTCAGGAGAATGTCCCTTCTTTGAAGTCAAACATGGCACCGGCTTTGTTGCGGCGTTCGCTGCGCATTTGCAGTAATTTAAAGATATGGCGCATGTGCCATAAAAATCGGGTAGGATCATAGCGCAGTATACCTCTGAGAATCGTCACTGCTTTTTTCCAATCCGGGTCCTGCATCGAAAAAAAGTAGTTGCCTGATTTCCAGTTTATCGCATAGTAGGCTTTGATCCGCTCCGCCCGCGGGAACTCGGGGGTGTCACACGCAACGTGGACGTCGTCAGCTGAGACGGAGTCCTGGGCTGCCTGGTGGGCGGTTTCAATGGTGTGATAGATGGTTCCGTTTTGCTCCATCCATTCGTATGCGCTAGTTCCCGGGTACGGGAAAAGCAACGACCATTCAGTAAAATCCATACCCAATTGTTTAGAGAGTTCAAAGTTCAGCATGGTCGTATCCATGGTATCGTGGGGCAGTCCGATAATGAAGGAGCCCCAAATCGGCATCTTCGCGGCTTTCACAATCGTGATGGCCCGTTTTATATCGGCGATGCTTTCTCCTTTGTTCACGTGTTTAAATATCTTTGGCACCAGGGTCTCAACTCCGATTTTTACGTGGGTACAGCCGGCTTGTTGCATGGCTTTTACGGATTCTGCCGTAAGCGTGTCGGCTCGCAAGCCACTGGCGCTGAACCAGGGTAGCCGGATACCGGCCTCCTGGAGACCGCGGCAAAAATCGACAACGCGCCGAGGCCGGAGATTGAATACCGGCTCGACCAGTTTAAAGCTTTTTATGTCGAAGGTTTCGATTGCAAAATTCAGTTCTGCGAACACATCCTCAAGGGGCCGTGGTCGCCAGCCGCCGCCGCCCATGAAGGGATTGCAGAAGCAACATTTGAAAGGGCAGCCCCGACTGGTGGCAATCGGGTAGGGATAATGAATCTTGGAAATGCCGAACAAGCGATAATCGGGGAATGCCAGGTTGGTAAAATCGGCAGTTTTCTTTCCGAGCGGATTGTGGATCAGGGTATCCTCATCCCGAAAGATGACGCCGTCGATATCGTGGTACTGGTTGACGTCCCTTTTACAGATTTCAGCGAAGGTTACTTCGGCTTCACCAATAACGACGAGATCGGTTTCCGGGCTATCGTACATGATGGATTCATTGGCATATGCAGTGTGGGGTCCACCGATGACAATCAATCCGTCGAAATACGTGCGCAGAGCCCGAATCATGACCAGGGTCGTCTGGTAAGTTGTGCAGTGGATATTGAACCCGACGATGTCTGGCTGTATTTGCCGCACTTTATTTTTAAGCAGCCGAAGGCCCTCGTCCAGGTCACAGATAATGTTGGCGAGGCCAAGGACCTTTACCGTCTCCACCACGGGGATGATATTGGCCGCCAGCCATCCGAGGCCGGTATTAAGCCCACACAGTTCATTTGCAGGCGGATCAACCAATAATACCCTTTTTTGCATTTCAGGCATATCTGCAACCATTTATGTTTCTTGCGCCGCCAAGGGCGGCAGGGTGTCGGGCGGACCGGAGGAAATCAGCAGGTCGGAAATTTTCTGGGCGGCGTTGCCGTTTCCATACGCTTCAATTGGTCGGCCTTTCTCTGCTTGTAGCGTGGCTGCTACAATCCTGCGCGTGTCGGCCCCGGTTAGCGTGTTCCAACCGGCCGCTACGGTTTCGATCCATTCGGTTTCATCACGCACGGTCACGCAGGGAACCGAGTGGAAATACGCTTCTTTTTGAATACCGCCTGAGTCTGTGATGATGACTCGGGCTGATTTTTCCAGTTCGATCATGTCAAGAAAAGGCAGCGGTCGCGTCGTGATAAGCGTTTGCACATGCGGCGTCATTCCCGACTTATCAATCGCCTGGGCAGTTCGAGGATGCAAAGGCAGGACAACCGGTATTTCCCTGTTAAGTTCGGCCAGCGCTTTCAAGATAGAAGCCAGACGGTCCGGATCGTCGGTATTCTCCGCGCGATGTACGGTTGCCAGATAATAGCCACGGGATGCTAGATTCAATTGCTCTCGAATGGTACTGGTATTCTGGGAAATCTGGGCAAATCTCAAAGCCGCATCATACATGACGTCGCCGGTTTGGTGGACCCCGGTCGTGATACCTTCAGTCAACAGGTTCTGAACGGCGGTAGCGGTGGGTGCAAAGAGCAGACTTGCTACATGATCGGTAAGAACCCGGTTGATTTCTTCCGGCATGGCGCGATTGAATGATCGCAGGCCGGCTTCTACATGTGCGACCGGAATGTTTAACTTGGCGGCCGCCAGGGCGCCTGCCAAGGTTGAGTTTGTGTCGCCGTATACCAGAACCACGTCCGGCCGTTCATCAATCAAGATCTGCTCAATGCCAGCCAGCATCCGGCCGGTCATGGCACCGTGCTGAGTTTCGTTGATCCCTAAGTTATAATGGGGTGCCGGGATATCGAGTTGTTCAAAAAAAACATTGGACATATTGTGATCATAGTGCTGGCCGGTATGCAGGATGATTTCCTGGATGTGATTGCTTTGTATGGCTGCGGAAACCGGGGCCGCTTTGATGAACTGCGGGCGGGCGCCTAGTACGGTCATTAATTTCATAGATGAACAAGCGATTGCATTTATCGTTACATGAGCAAAGGGAGCTGATAATTTAACAAAAGGCGTAACCAGGCCTCTTATATGGACAGCTCCGCCTTGTCGCTTACAACAAGCAATTGGTTGCAACTTACTGAAAACAAATAAAATTTAATCTATATTCAGGGCCTTCTATGCGCAACTTGTACGCGTATGGTACCCGATCATGTAGCGGTCTTCCCACGTCTGCCCAGGACAACGTTTATGGAACTGTTCTCCGCCGCCGGTCATTTTATCCTTGCCCCTTCCAGCTACTTGCCATTCGTGGTCCAAATCAAAATCTTTGGTCGGTTTTTGAGTCTGGAAGTCATTTCCTGATACTCTTCACTGGTCAAAACCAGGGACCTGATTTTTCGTTTGATATAGCGCTCGGTTTTGCGGGTCAGGTCGTTCAGATGGTACGCATCAATGTCTCCCACTAACAGCAGGTCGATGATGCCGGTGTCTTTCCCTTCCGCGTAATCATCAATCAAATATGCTTCTTGTAGATTGCCGAGACGGGTGACAATGGAATCGATGACGCGATCGATCCCCATGACCTTGCCAACCATTGATTTTAACTCTGGGAAAAGGGGGTGGGCGGTATTGGCCCCATATAGAACCTGGCGGCCCTTTCTCTCCGACACGAGAAGTTGGGTTTTGGTCAGTTGGTTGAGCTCTTCCCGGACCGAGTTGGTTGAGAGACTGAATTCCTTGGCCAACTCCCGTAGATAGGATTTGGTCAGAGGGTTGAAAAAGAAGCGGGTGAGCAGCTTGATTCTGGTTTTAGAGGCAATGAGGCCTTGAAATAGATTTTCCATGTCGGCCACCGAGTGTTTATTGAGTAATAAAACTACTCAATAACATATAGGCCAACTTGTCAAGTATTTATTTAATTGCTAAAAAACCTTCGAAACACAGATACTTGAATACCGTGATGATGTCGACAAATCCGGCTCTTTTCAATAGATCCAGGTTTCCCTGGGTGGAAAAGGGCTCCAGGATACCTTTTAGACTCTTGGTTTTATTGATGATTTCGGTAGGTGTGTATCCCTGGTCAAGTTTGTAGTCGGTGTAGAGGGTCTGGATGATATCTTGAAAACGGGCGTCGCAGGCCCGTACTTTTTCAAACAATATGAAAGCCCCACCCCAGTTCAAGGTCTGGAAAACCCGGTTGAAAAGGTCCTGGCGAATTGCCGGCGGTACGAACTGAACCGTGTAGTACGCGGTGATCAGGTCGGACGTCGTATACGGATACAAGCAGATATCGTCAATAACGAATTCTAAACCGCCTGTCCCCGAGTTTTCCGCCCGGGCCTGTTCAATCATGGCCGGTTCGCGATCGATGCCGATCCATTGTACACCGGGGCGCTGCGCGTGCCGCCGGGCCAACTTTCCGGCCAGTGCGCCCGTCGACGTCCCCAGATCGTAGCAGGTCGATTGATCCTTCACGAAATAATCACTCAGCTTGCATACCAGCTCGTGTCCGGCATCGTAAAAAGGCACCGATTGGCGGACATGCTCGGAAAAAGAGGCTGGTGTCTCGCCACCAAAAGACCAGGCCGCTTCTTGGGCGTGGATGTTTTGACCGGCAAAATCGTGCTCCGTCATAGGCTCCTCCCGATATCCTTTATTCTGTATTTAAAACCTGGTCTTCAGGGCAGAGGTAGAGATAGTTGGCTAGACCGGGTTAATCGTTTCCAGGTGTTTAGGCTGTAGGCTGAAGACTATTAGGTAAATCTGTAAACCTTGTATTCACTAACGGTTTCATTTTAGCAAGCAGCTACCAAACGGTGCAGATTTACGAGGGTAGCGGACTTTCCTACAGTCTAAATGCCTCTCGCCTACCAGCCTGAATCCGGCCACGCCAGAATAGGGTGCCTTGGTAGCAATTCCTTTCCAGGGTCAATCCGAAGCCCGGTCCTCCGCACTAGGATTCATTACTCGTCTTCTTTAAATTGCGCTTCTTGATGCAGGATAGATTCTGCATGGATGCAGCGGTAAAGTTCACGCATAAAACGTTCGGACAAATTGCGCCGCGTGCCGGCGTCAATCCGGCTGGAAAGGATCTCTTTCCAGCGTTCCGGCTGCAAGATGGCCACATGATTTTTCTGCTTGTATCGCCCGATTTCATCCACGATCCGCATCCGTTTCGCCAGGGCCGCAATGAGGGTCTCATCGGCCAGGTCGATTTGCTCGCGCAGTTGTTCCAGGGTGGTGGTGAATTCCGTGTCGTCCGAGTGGGCGCGTTTGAAGTCCAACCGCTGCAGTACCTGCGCCAGTTGATCCGGTGCCAGTTGCTGGCGCGCATCGCTCAGGGCGGTTTCCGGAGCGATATGCGCTTCGATCATGAGTCCGTCAAACAGGAGATCCAGGGCTTTTTGGGCCACTGCCAAAACCATGCGGCTGTCTCCGCAAATGTGGCTGGGGTCGCAGATGACGGGAATTTCCGGATGACGGAGTTTCATTTCGATGGGGATGGTCCAGTATGGCCGGTTACGATAGACCCTTTCGGTGGCCGCTGAAAAGCCGCGGTGTACAACCGCTATTTTCCGTAAGCCGGATCGGTCCAGTCGTTCCACGGCGCCGATCCACAGGTCTATGTCCGGGTTGATTGGGTTTTTCACCAGCACCGGGATGTCCACGCCCCGCAGGGCATTGGCCAGTTCCTGCATGGAAAACGGGTTTACCGTGGTGCGGGCGCCGATCCACAGCATATCGATCCCTTGCTGCAGACATGCTTCCACGTGGCCGGGAGTGGCCACTTCCACAATGACCGGCAGGGCGGTTTCGCGTTTTGCCCGGGCCAACCAGGCCAAGCCTTCTATCCCAACACCGGCGAAGGTGCCCGGCTTGGTGCGTGGCTTCCAGATGCCGGCGCGCAGGACATCGATGTTGCAGTGGACCAATTCGCGGGCCGTGCCAAGCAGCTGGTCTTCCGATTCAGCGCTGCAGGGCCCGGCGATAATCAGTTTTGGCCCGGAAACGATTTCCCAGTATTCAAAGGGATTGGTTTTATTGGAATTCTTTGGCATTACGGGTTTATCAGTCAAATAGCGCGTCGGCAGCGCGATGATAACGCCGGCCTACCCGGACATTGTCTCAGCGTTGTGGCCGTATCCGGATACCGCTGCGGTAGAGCGGTCCCTATACGAAATCTAGATCAGGTTTACGGCGGCTTCCAACGCCAGGAGATAGCCCTGTGCTCCCAACCCGCATATCTGTCCGGTGGCGATATCGGCAACCAGTGATTTATGCCGGAAAGGCTCACGCTTGTAAATGTTGGAGAGGTGAATTTCGATAATCGGCACCTCGAGCAGGAGCAGGGCATCGCGAATGGCCACGGAGGTATGGGTGAAGGCCGCCGGATTGATAATGACCGCGCTGCACTGGGAGACCGCCGCTTGAATTTTGTCTACAATCTGACCTTCGTGATTGGATTGAAACAGGTCCAATTCCACGCTTAACGCCTGGGCCCGTTCGGTCAAACGGGCATTGATTTCGTCCAGCCCTGCACTTCCGTAAACGTCCGGTTCCCGTTTGCCCAGCATGTTGAGATTCGGTCCGTGAATCACCAGGATTTTCAGCATGGTCGCTATACTCCTTCCATCAGGTGTCTGAATTCGGAAATGGTGGCGGCATAATCGGGACTGCCGAAAATAGCCGAGCCGGCCACAAATACATCGGTGCCGGCAGCGGCGATGTCCGCGATTGTCCTGCTGTTTACGCCGCCGTCAACTTCAATTTCAATGTCCAATCCCCGGTCGTCGATCATTTTGCGCATCCGGGCTATTTTCGTCAGGGTGGCCGGTATGAATTTCTGCCCTCCGAAACCGGGGTTGACACTCATCAGGACGATCAGGTCCAGGTCCTCCAGAATCCATTTCAGGCCGTCAAGGGGCGTGGCGGGATTCAGGACCACACCGGCCTTGCAATCATGCTGTCGAATGAGTTGTAGGGTGCGGTGCAGATGCACACAAGCCTCGGTCTGCACGGTAATGATATCCGCCCCGGCAGCGGCAAATTCAGGTATGTAGCGGTCGGCGTTCTCTATCATCAAATGGACGTCCAGGGGCAGATCCGTCACCGGACGAATCGCCTCCACGACCAACGGACCGATGGTGATGTTGGGAACAAAATGTCCATCCATGACATCCACGTGAATCCAGTCCGCCCCGGCAGCAACCACCGCACGAATTTCATCACCGAGTTTGGCGAAATCTGCCGAGAGAATAGAGGGGGCAATTTTCTTCATGTAGTCACTCCTGTTACCAGTAGGTATCCGTTAAACGACTCCCCGGGAATACAGTTTTCATCAATTCTCCGTCTTCATACAGCATTACCGTGATATTTTCAAAGCGCGGGACTAAAAACAGCAGTTCACCGGTTGGCGGCAGAAAATCGTCAAACAGGTCGTATGAAAACAATTTGCTGTTAATACGAACTTTTATGTTTCGGTTAAGGAACCCGGCACCGGTGCGATAGTGAAACAACCAGGCACTCGGGCGGGCGCTGTAGCCGTTGCGGCTGTCAGTGGCTGCTCGCATTCGGTTGATGCCCAGGTGGACAACTTGACCGGTGGCGAACCGGTAACCAGCCTGGGGCGCCTGGTGGGCTACCGTTTCCATGGGCACCCCCTGCGTTGCCGCCGTCGCTATATCGCCCAAAAGCAGATGGTCGGCTTCGATCTTCAAGATGGCATCATCCACCGGCAGGGTGGTCAGATCGGCCATAACAAAGGCATTCGCGGGCGGCCCCAGGCTGATCAGCAGATCCACGCACTTATTGCGGTTAATCGCAATACCGGACGGCGGGGATTGCGCTATGACCCTATCTGCCCGAATGTCGGGATGCCGGGCGTGGGCCCGGGTTCCCGGGCAAAGCCCGGTTTCCTCTAGTAGGATCAAAGCCTGACCGACCGGCATGCCGGCCAGTTGCGGGGTCGTAACGGATAGCTGTCCGCGTGAGATCACCAATTTGACACTGCGTCCTTTTTTGATCTCCGCTCCGGGGGCCGGATCCTGGTCAATGATATGGTTGGCCGGTATGGTTGCGCTGAAATGCGAGGCTTTTATCCGCGTGTTCAATCCGAGGTCGCTGAGCATCTGCAGGGCGTATACAACCTCTTTATCCCTCAGGGCCGGAACAACGACGGTCTCTTCAGCCTGGATGATCAGGGTCAGGGCCAAGTAGGCGCTGGCCCCGGCCGCGATAACAAAAACCGCAAAAAGAACTAATATTTTAAGAAGTTTGGATATCATATGCGGTGCTGCAGACTCGCTGCGAAAAAACCATCCATGGCATGGCGGTGCGGAAACGTCCTGAAGCAGTGGTCCGCTCCGGTCAGCGCCGCCGGCGCGTCCACGGCTTCCATGTGAATCGCGACCTGGGTAAAGTGCTTGTTTTGATCGAGAAAGTGTTGCACAACCTGTTCATTTTCTTCGGGTTCCATACTGCAGACTGCATATACCAGAAGTCCACCCGGCTTTACAAGCGGTGCCAGGTGATTGAGAAAAACTTGTTGCCGCTCGGCATAGCGCTTGAGATCCGGTTCGGTGCGTTGCCAACGGGTGTCAGGGTTGCGCCGCAGCACACCGAGGCCGGAGCAGGGTGCGTCCAGCAACACCCTTTCAAAGGTGCCGAGTACGTCCGGATCAGGGGCGGCCAACCAATCGTGCCTGGCAGTCGTAACATTGGTGACCCCCAGGCGCTGCATCTCTTTTTGCAGAACTTTCAGTTTGCTGTCAACAGAGTCAATGGCGATAATTTCACATTTATTTTTAGTTAGTTGAGCCATGTGTCCGGTTTTCACACCCAGCCCGGCACAGGCATCCAAAATCCGCAGGCCAGGCTTGAGAGCCAGGCAGTGGGTGATCAATTGGGCCGCTTCATCCTGTACTTGAAAGGCACCGGCTGCAAACTCGGGAATGGCCGTTAAATCCGTTTGCATTCCCTGCAACGAGATTCCCTCCGGGGAATGCAGTGTGGGGATAACTTCCGTAGCGATGGTTTTCAAAGAAGCGATGAGATCCAATCGGTTGGTTGTCAGGGTATTGGTACGCAGGCTCAACGGAGGGATTGCATTTATCGCTTCACACAGGCGTTTGCATTCATCCCGGCCCCAGCGGGTTAGCCAACGCCTGGCAAGCCATTGCGGCAACGAGTTGCGTACGGAAATGGCCTGTACCGGATCGGACGCCACATCCGGAAAACGAACGGCCTCGGGTTCGCGAGCCACACTGCGCAGCAGACCGTTGACAAATTTTACCGTCCAGGGAGCAGCCGCATCCTTGGCCAGCTCGACAGCGGTATGGACGGCCGCTGACGCGGGTATGCGGTCCATGTAAAGTAGCTGGTAGATTCCCAACCGCAGGATATTCTTTATTGTCGGGTCAATTTTCCGGAAACGTGTTTTCGAGAAATGGCGGATGACCCAATCGAGTCGATTTCGAGAGCGCAGGACGCCGAATACGAGTGCCTGGCGCAGCGCCCTGTCACGACGGGGGATGGATTGATCAGTTGAGCGCCGAGCGTCCAGCAATTGGTCCAGGTTGGTGTGGCGGTTATGCTCCAGCTCGGTAAGCAGCGTCAGGGCCTGTTTTCTGGCATTGGCCCCCATCAACGCAGCACTATACCGGTAGCCACCGGTTTGCCGATCAGGTAATCGCGGATGGGCAAGCGCTTACCGGAGGCCTCCTGGAGTTCCAAAATGGAAAGGGCCTGGTCCCCCGTGGCGACCAGTAACTCACCTGAGAAGCCCGGCACGACCGTGCCGGGCACAGCGTCAGCCCTCAGCGGGGCCGGCTTGGCGCCAAAAATTTTCAGCCGCCGGTCCCCCATATAGGTAAAGGCGCCGGGCCAGGGGGTCATGCCGCGGATGAAGCAATCCAGGGCCGCGGCCGGCTGGTGCCAATCGATCCGGCCGTCGGCTTTTTTAAGCATGGGGGCTTTGGTTGCCAGACGATCATCCTGGGGAATTGGAGCTATTGTATTTGAAATCAATCCGTTGAGCGTTTCGATCAGAAGCTCGGCCCCCATGCCGCTCAAGCGGTCATGCAGCGATTGGGCGGTATCATCACCCGTTATGTCCGTACGGGCGGTAAGGAGGATATCACCGGTGTCCATGCCGGCATTCATCAGCATGGTGGTGATGCCGGTCTCCTGTTCGCCATTGATCAGGGCCCATTGGATCGGGGCGGCGCCGCGATACTTGGGCAGCAGGGAGGCATGGACATTGACAGGGCCTATCTTGGGTATATCCAGCAGTTCCTGACTCAAGATCTGCCCCATGGCCGCCACCACGAAAAAATCCGGTTCAAGGCCTTGCAGGCGGGCGACAAAGTCCGCCGTGCGTACCGACTGCGGCTGGGCGACGGTCAATCCCATTTTCCGGGCAGCGGCTTTCACTGCTGTAGGCACGGTTTTTCGGCCCCGGCCTTTGGGTCTGTCCGGCTGGGAGACCACCAGGGGCAGCGAAAACCCGGCCTGGTAGAGGGCCTGCAGCGTAGGGACGGCAAAATCCGGGGTTCCCATGAAGATGACCTTATAGTTCGAATTTATTGACATTTTTCTTTTGTTTGAAATTTGAAACGATTTTCGCACGGCAGCGCGACGAAATTTGTTTCTGCTATTCCCCGCGTCTCTGCGCTCCTGCGCGAAGCATGGTTTTATCAATGTATGTTGAAGGTAAGGCGCTTTTCAGGGGCGCCCCAAAGACTGACCCTCTGGGCCAGGATGCTTTATAATGGCAGGTATCACGAGTTCTTCTTCAGCGCTTTTTTTACCTTGCGCTTGTACATTTCCCGCTTGAGCGCACTGATCTTGTCGATGAAGAGCACGCCGTCCAAGTGATCGATTTCATGCTGCAGCACGATGGCGTGCAGGCCGTCGGTGTCGATTTCAATCGGCTGGCCGTCTCTGTCAAGGGCCTCCACCTTGACGCGTTCGAATCTTTGCACGTCGCTGCGAAAGTCCGGAACGCTCAGACAGCCCTCGCTTTCCGAGAGTTGGGTGCCATCGGATTCCACGATTTCCGGGTTGATCAATACTTCAAGTTTAGGATTATCTTCTGGACTCGAAATATCATAAATTATTATTCTTTTATCTATTCCAACCTGGGTTGAAGCCAACCCCAGACCGGGCGCGGCATACATGGTTTCAGCCATGTCGGTGATGATCTGGCGGACGTCATCGTCAACGCTCTCCACCGGCGCGGCCTTGCGGCGCAATCGTTTGTCGGGATAAGTGATGATATCAAGTAGCGTCATTGGAAATCTCCAACCGGGATCCGGTAAATTGTCTTATTTTCACACCTGTCAGGATCGCCGAATAGAGGCCCGCGATAATGATGGGGAACATCTGGACGGCATGATTGGCCAGGGTGAATCCGGCAGCTTCCCGGGCCGGCACACCGAACAGGGCCATGGCAAAGACCCCGCCCGCTTCCCAGATACCCCAGAAACCGGGTACCGAAGGAAGAGCTATGAAAAAACATACAGTAATCATCACAGCCGAAAGTTCAATAAAGGAGAGGTCAACCCCTGGGCAGCCGAGGGCCATCACGTAGTAGGAAACGGCGCCCAGAATCCAGATCACCACGGACAGTCCTGTGCAGGCGGCCAGCTTGGCTGGCGATTTCACCATGGCAAATCCATCAGCAAAGTTGTGGATAATGTTGATGAAAAGGTCGCAGAACTTTTCCCGGACCCATGCGCGCTGACGTTCCGGTAAGAATAAAAGCCATCCGGGCAGCCGTTCGATCAGGGCGATCAATAGATTCCGGGTGGCGCCGATACTGATCACGAGGATGCCGGCAATGCCGATCAGGCAAAGCCGGAACAGACCGGTACCGATGTTCATGAGCGTTTCACGGTTGAGCGTGTACTGGCTGAAAGGGATGCTGACCTGGGGGTCTATATCTACAAACGCCAGGACAACGGCAAAAAAGGCGATCAACAGACCGGCGTCAAAAACCCGTTCCGTGGCCACTGTGGCCAGCCCGGCGGTAAAAGGGACCCCCGCCTTCTTTTTTAGAATGGCCGGCCGGGCCACTTCGCCAATCCGGCCGGGTAGAACGCAGTTGATCATGAACCCGATCATCATGGGATGATACGTGGGCCAAAAAGTGAGTTTCTGGGTAGAGGCGAGGATGATCTGCCAGCGTAGGGCACGCAGGGCAAAACTGATCAGCACCACGGCCACGGCCGGAATGATCCAGAGGGTGTTGATGGAGGCCAGGTAGGCGGCCAGGTCTTTCAGGGGTACATTTCGAAACGCCAGGTAAAGCGCCAGGGCGGAGATCACGATGCTCAGCAGCAAGGATACAGTTGTTTTTCTATTCATAACAGGTTGTTAGATGTTTGCTAGAATTTCTCGGGCCTGCACGACATCCTTATTGATTTGCTCGGAAAGCTCGTCGATTCCGTTGAATTTCTGCTCCGCCCGCAGGCGGTGGATGAAGTTCACGCGGATATCCTCTCCATAGATGTCCTGATCGAAATCGAGTATGTGGACTTCGACGGTGAAGATGTGGTCGTCAAAAGTGGGGCTGTAGCCGATATTGGCGACCCCTTTGAGCTGTGTTCCCTGACACTCAACGGTAACCGCATATACGCCGGTCCTGGGGCTGAGTTCATCCTGGAGATTGATGTTGGCGGTGGGGAAGCCCAGCAGGCGGCCGCCGCGATTGCGTCCGGTGGCAACCTTGCCCCGGATCTGGTAATAGCGGCCCAGATGCTTGCGGGTGCGGGCCATATCCCCGGCCTTCACCAGTTCACGCACCCGTGTGCTGCTTACGCGGTCCGACTTGTTGTCAGGGCCCTGGATCCAATCGCGGACAACCACTTCGAACCCGATTTCACCCGCCAGCTCCCGGAGCAGGGCGAGGTTGCCTTCCCGATTGCGACCGAAAGAGTAATCAGATCCGACCACCATGGCCCGCATGCCGATTTTTTTGACCAGGATGTCCACCACGAACTCCCGGGCCGTGAAGGCCGCGAACTCCATTGAAAAGGGAATGACAATCAGAACATCCACACCGGTGCTTTCAATGAGCTCGGTTTTCTGGTCCAGCAAGGTGATCAAGGGCGGGTGGCCGTTTTTCTTGAGGACCCGGATGGGATGCGGTTCGAAGGTGATGGCCACCGATGTCCCGCCAATGGCGTCGGCGCGCTCGATAACCTCGTGAAAGAGGGCCTGGTGGCCGAGATGCACCCCATCAAAGTTGCCGGTTGTTACAACGGCATTTTCAAAGGGTTGGGAAATGGCTTTCAGGTCGTTGAAAAGCTGCATGTATTCACAATTTCGTTAAATATTGCCTTGACAGTGCAAACAAAAGAATATATCTAAAGCATCTTCTGAACTAAATCAAGGCTTTTAGTCGGAGCGGGATCTTTCATGATCCACAAGCAAAGTTTCGTGCCGAAGTGGCGGAACTGGTAGACGCGCTAGGTTCAGGGTCTAGTGGATGTATATCCGTGGAGGTTCGAGTCCTCTCTTCGGCACCATAAAAAATAAGCCCGGGCTATGCGAGCCCGGGCTTTTACTTTCTGTGGCAGTCCCCATACGCCGGCTGTCACCGTACGTGCTGCCGAAACTTATTTGATTTGGAAAGATTCCCTGCGTTCGGAATCATCATCCCGGTAGGAGTATTTGTCGCGGCGATCTTTCCCGCTGCGACGTTCCTTTCCGCTGCGGCGTTCCTCTTGCTCTTCTTCCGTCATATCTTCACGGTCTACCTGGCGCCGGTCGATGCCGCCGCGCCGCCCGCCTTTATCAACCACTTCTTTTTCTAATGTGCCCACTCGTACCTCCCTTTCCCAAACATCAGAAGTATTTGATATGTATCAATACTATTGTTCGCGCAAGAAGCTGTCAAGGGCAATGTCGACCCCGGTGCGGGGCGGCTCGAGGTCATGGTTTCAGGATTCGGAATCCTGTAAAAGCATGGTCGCCGGGTCAAGTTGAACCGGCAGTTTATGACCGGCCCCGCTTTCGCCCTTCAGCGCCCGCACATTGATCTCCTTGCCGGTGGGCTCCAGTTGCAGAATGACGCTGAACAGGTCCTGCAAAGGTGCAAAGGTTCGCGGAAGGCCGTCCTGCCCCGGGGCTTCATGCCGGTGGGTCCGGACCGTAAACCAGGTCTGGATGTCCCGCTCACCGGCAAACGCTTTTAATTCATCGAGGGCAACCGGCCGGGAGGCATCGAACGGCAGGCCGTCGATGATGACCATGTCCGGGGTGAAGATGTTCTGCTCGGACAGGTCGGTGAGACGTTCTTCCAACTTGGGCACACTGAAACCTTCCACCTTGAAGGTCATGATCAGGCGGTGCGGCAGTAAGGATTCCCACAGCTGTTCAATCTGCCGGGCATCGTATTTTTTGGAAAGATTGCCGAACACTTCCCGGTACCAGAGGGTTACCTTATCGACCGGATCATTGAGGCTGACATGCAGCACGTTTTTACCGCTCAACAAGGTATTGAGCGCGATCTGGACAAGCAGGGCGGTCTTACCCACACCCGCCCGGGCCAGAATAGCTCCGAAATCGCCGGGCGACAGGATCTCTTCCGCATCCCGTCCCATGAGCCTGAGCGGATTGCGTTGAATCAGGTCGTTGGTCAGCATATGCAGGTTCCTTTCTTTTAAATAGATTATGCTTGCGCGGCCCGCAGGGCGGAACGTTTCGCGAAACCTGTTTTTTAATTTCAGTGTATGAATCAATCAGGCCACTTTCTTCTTGTCCTCGGCCGCTTTCTTCACGAGTTCTTCTGCGATGGACCGCGGGACCTGTTTATAGGTTAAAAACTCCATGGTAAACTGGGCTTTGCCCTGGGTTGAAGAACGTAATACAGTGGAATAACCAAACATTTCTACCAGGGGCACCTGGGCTTCCACCACACACAGGGGGCCTTCGTCCTGGGACCCCACGATAATGCCCCGCCGCTGATTCAGCGAACCCATAACCGCACCCTGGAACTCGGTGGGCGTTTCCACCACCACCTTCATGATCGGCTCGTGAATGACTGGCTTGGCTTTGGCGTATCCTTCCAGAAAGGCGCCCCGTGCGGCGGCCTGAAAGGCCATCTCAGAGCTGTCCACGGCGTGGGCGGCACCGTCATTGATCTCGACCTTGATCCCGGTCACCGGAAATTCCATTTTGGGCCCTTTGGCCAGGCAGTTTTTAAAGCCTTTCTCACAGGCGGAAATGTACTGGGTTGGAATTGCACCGCCCGTAATCTTGTTTTCAAATACAAACTCGGCGTCCGCAGCCGGTTCCAAATAGCCTGCCACCCGGCCGTACTGTCCCGAGCCACCGGTCTGTTTTTTATGGGTGTAGTTGAAGTCCGCCCGCTGGGTAATGGTCTCCCGGTAAGCCACCCTGGGTTGACCGGTTTCCACCTGAGCCTTGTATTCACGCAGCATCCGTTCCACGTAGACTTCCAGGTGTAGTTCGCCCATCCCCTCGATAATGGTTTCCCCGGTTTCATCGCTGACGTAGGTCCGGAAAGTGGGGTCTTCTTTGGTGAAGCGATTAAGCGCCTTGGACATATTGACCTGCGCCTTGTTATCAGCCGGAGCGATGGACAGGGAGATGACCGGTTCCGGCACGAACATGGAGGTCATGGACAAACTCTGGCCGGCCGCGGCGAAAGTGTCTCCGGAAGAGCAATCCACGCCAAATAAAGCCCCAATATAACCAGCTGGAATCATTTCAATATCCTCCATCTGGTCGGCGTGCATACGCACCAGGCGGCCGATCTTGACCTTTTTGCCGGTGCGGACATTGTATACCGTGTCTCCTTTTTTAAGGGTTCCCTGATAAACCCGGATGTAGGTGAGCTGTCCATATTGCCCGTCTTCCAGTTTGAAGGCCAGGGCGATGACCGGTTCCTCCGGATCACTGGACAGGACGACTGGTTTTTCATCCTGCTCGGTATCCAAGGCTTCATTTTCAATTTCGGCCGGGCAGGGCAGCAGGCGGTTGACCGCGTCTAAAAGTGGCTGAACCCCCTTGTTTTTGTAGGCGGAACCCATGAATACCGGCGTGATCTAGCGAGTAAGGACACCCCTGCGAACGGCAGTGTAGATCAACGTTTCTGATATCTCCTGTTCTTCCAGGATGGCCTCCGTCAGTTCATCGGAGAAAAGCGAGGCGGCATCGATCAGGGCTTCGCGATGGTGTTCGGCCTGTTCCACCAGGTTGGCGGGAATGCGTTCAATGCGCACCGTTTCACCATTGTCGCCGTCGAAATAGAAAGCCTGCATTGAAACGAGGTCCACGACGCCTTCGAGATCGGCCTCGAGTCCGATGGGAATCTGCATCGGTACGGCATTGTGACCGAGCTTCTCCTTGAGCTGGCGCGCCACCCGGAAGGGGTCGGCCCCACTCCGGTCGCACTTGTTGATGAAGGCAATGCAGGGCACCTTGTAGCGCTTCATCTGTTGGTCCACCGTGATCGACTGCGACTGCACGCCGCCAACCGAGCAGAGGACCAGAATGGCCCCGTCCAGCACACGCAGGGACCGTTCAACCTCGATCGTGAAATCCACGTGCCCGGGCGTGTCGATAATATTTATTGCGTGGTTGTCCCACTCGCAGAAAGTGGCGGCTGAAGCAATGGTGATGCCCCGTTCTTTCTCAAGTTCCATGGAATCCATGGTGGCGCCGACACCGTCTTTGCCTTTTACATCGTGAATGGCGTGTATTCGTTTCGTGTAAAAAAGAATTCTTTCGGTAAGCGTGGTTTTACCGGAGTCAATATGCGCACTGATGCCGATGTTCCTGACGTTTTCAATATCCTGGTTCATGATCATTTCCTGCTGTTTTGCAAATTACTGGTAATCATTGATTCTATTATGCTGCCGAGTGTTTGGCGGTGTAAAACCGTGACGGGATCAGCAAAATCAAAAAATCCCACATTTGGGAGAATACCGCATGGGGGATCAGCTGTATAAGCCAGATGTAAAAAACCAGCTAATATATAGATAAAAATTTGTGTGTCAATAGAAAAATGAGAATGACGCCATTTTTTATGTGGAGGCCGCCGATTCATTCAGGATCGGCCCGTCAGACACTTGACCCGACACCTGGCCGTCCAATGATTTGATCGCCCAAATCAGACCCAGGATTGAGGGCCCGCCATGCGTCAAAAAAGCATCCGCATTCCCGTGCAGACGACCGGTGGGCGGCCATAGAGAACTTGACTAAATCCTCGGATTAGTGTGAAATGTCTCATAATTACTGGAGGCTATCCTAATAATTCCCATTCTGGAGGTAGCCGCTAAAACCTGAGTGAGGAGCGTCTGAATGGACTTGAAGTCAACGTATCCCCAAAAAGTGCTGTCCGCCGAGGAGGCGGTGACCAAAATTGCCCGGGGCAGCCGTGTATTTATCGGAACCGGTTGCGGAGAACCCCAGCACTTGATTCATGCCATGTTTGAGGACGTCTCCATCCAGGACATCATGGTCTACCAGATGCTATCCAACACCCTGTCGCAATATGTGGATAAGCCCGATTTCATGGAACGGTTTTCACTGAAGCTGTTTTTCATCAGCGCTTCCTTGCGAAAAGCCGCTTTTGAAGGCAAGATTGATTACCTGCCGACCTATCTTTCGCAGATTCCACGACTGTTCGCGACCCATCGTATCGGACTCGATGCCGCCCTGGTGCAGGTTAGTCCCCCCGACCGGTTCGGATACTGTAGTTTGGGCGTCAGCGTGGACATTACCCGCAGTGGCATCGACAACGCCGGCCTGGTCATTGCCCAGGTCAACAACCACATGCCCCGGACGCTGGGAGATAGCTTTGTCCACATCGACGATATCGATTACCTGGTTGAGCACGATGAACCATTGGTGGAGTCACTACCGGGCAACAAAGATCCGGAGGTCGTCAAGCGGATCAGTTTTTACGTCAGCCAACTGATCGAAAACGGGGCGACCTTGCAAATCGGATTCGGCCACCTGCCGTATACAATCTTACAGCATTTGGATGACAAGCAAGATCTGGGGGTCCATACCCAAGTGATCTCCGACGGCATCATTCCGCTGTTTGAAAAAGGCGTCATCACCAACCGCAAAAAGACCTTGCTACCGGGGCGGGCGGTTGCATCGCTGTGCATGGGGTCGGCGCGAATCTATGATTTCGTAGATAACAACCCGATGTTCTATTTCCGATCCTCCGAGTTTGTGAGCGATCCGGTGGTTGTGGCGCGCAATGACAATTTTATTTCGCTCAGTAGTGCCCTCGAGGTTGACCTGACCGGTCAGGTCTGCACCGATTCCATGGGGTATCTTTTTTACAGCGGTATCGGGGACCAGGTTGATTTTCTCCGGGGCAGTGCCATGAGCAGGGGCGGGTTTTCTATCATCGCTTTGCCTTCAACCGCGCAAAACGGTAAAATATCCAGAATCGTACCCCACTTGAGTGAAGGCGCCGGAGTAGCGACCACCCGGGGTGACGTGAATTTTGTGATTACGGAATACGGCATCGCGGAACTCCAGGGCAAGGGGATCTACCAGCGGGTGATGGAACTGGCCCAGATTGCGCATCCCAAATTCCGTGAGGAATTGATCGAAGTCGCTCGGGAGAAACATTATATCTTCTCAGACCAGCTGCCGCCTTCCCAGGATGACCTGCTGTTTATTGAAGGCTACAAGAGCACCCTGGCCCTGCCGACCGGGAAGACCATCGAGTTCAGACCCCTGCTGCCGTCTGATGAATTCTCTTACCGCAACTTTTTTTATTCCCTGCAGGAACGTACGATCTACTATCGCTTCTTCTATAAAATGCGGAATTTTACCCATTCCGTGGTCCAGGAACAGTGGGCCAGCGTTGATTACCGCAAAAACATGTCCATTATCGGTCTGACCCAGAAAAGGGGGCACAAGGAAATTGTGGCCATCGGGACCTATGCCGAGGAAGAGAAACACCGGGCAGAGGTTGCGTTTGTGGTCCGGGAAGATTTTCAGGGCATGCGGATTGGGTCCTACCTGCTCGAAGAACTTGAAAAAATTGCCAAGGAAAACGAATATAAAGGCTTTACGGCAACTGTTCTGAGCGAGAATGTCGCTATGATCCGGGTGTTCAAAAAACGTTACCCCCATGCAAAAACGGTGGCCGGCGGCGGTGGCGACATGACGATTCATATGGATTTCTCCGATGCGGTTGCCCTGACCGATCAACAATCACAGGGGGGAGGCGACGACCGCATTGAAAACACCTGACGGCCCGGGATCACAGCAGTGGAGACAGTTGATAGCCACGGGCGCGGCAGAACTGGGAACGTCGGTAACCACTGCCCAGATTGAGGTCCTGGCCCGTCATGCGGCTGAATTGGTGAAGTGGAACAAAAAAATCAACCTTACCCGGATCAGTGATCCGGCCGATATGGCCCTCAAACATTATGTGGACTCGCTGGCCTGCATCCCTTATATACCGGCAGGTGCCGACATCTTGGATATCGGTTCCGGGGGCGGCTTTCCGGGCATTCCCCTGGCTGTCGTGGCGCAACCACGCTCCGTGCTGATGATCGACAGCGTCGCTAAAAAGATTGGTTTTCTGCAACACGTGATTCGTTTGCTGGGTCTGACCAACGCCCGGGCCCGGCACACTCGGGCCCAGGAACTCCAGGCCCAGGCGGCTTACCGGGGTTTCTTTGATCGGGTTGTCTGCCGGGCGCTGTCCGACATCGCGCAGATCCATGAGCTGGCTTTTCCCTTGCTTAAACCCGGTGGTATGGTGGTGGCCCTCAAGGGGCGCCCAGATCGGGTTGCGCAGGAAAGCCGCCGACTGAAGGTTACCGCCCACAGGATGCCCGGGCCGGCAGACATGCGCATCACGACCTATCGCCTGCCGGTTCTAAATGTGGAAAGAAGCCTGGTCCTGCTCACCAAGTAAAATCATCACGGGTGTGTACCGGATGCATTTTGCCTTTCAGTACTTGCAGTAAGACCCTGGATGCAGTAGGTTAGGGCTACCTGCGTTATTCGGTTGAAACGGCTGTTGCGACACGGCCTTTCTACAGATGATAGAGATTTGGCCAAACGCCATTAACAGTGTAAATTCGGAGGGTAACATGATGGATTGGTGGTCTGTTCGGCAGAAATGGAAGAAAACATTCTGGTCTACCGTTGCGGTGTTGCTGTTTCTATCCCTGGGGCTGAACACTCACGCTCAGCAGTTTCGCGGTGTCTCGGTTGTACCAGACGAGGAAAAGCGTTCGAGTATTCATGAAGTTGATGGATATGCTTATCTTTCGGAAACCATGACTCTGGAACAGGTTCGCAACGCGGCGATCGCCACGGCCAAACGCCAGGCCGTCGAAAGGGCGAAAACCTATATCGAGTCCAACACGACCATCGAAAATTTCGAGGTGACCCAGGACCGCATCAAAGGCAAGAGCCACGGATCCGTGACTGTCCTTGAGATGAAGGATCACGGAGTAGTTGATAACACCCGTTACCACGTGTGGATCAAGGCCGAAGTGGAATACGGCATCAAACCGGTGGATATGGCACCGGCGGGTGGCCAAACCGGTGACAACCTATCTTCAACGCATCTTGACCCGCAAGCACCTTTGACGGTGCGGGTATGGACCAGTAAAAAAGAGTATCGTGAGGGCGAACACATTATCGTATACATGCAGGGCAACCGTGATTTTTACGCCCGCATTGTGGATATTACCTCCAATGGCGACACTATCCAGCTGCTGCCCAACGACTACCGGCAGCAGGACCGGTTTGCAGCCGGTCAGATCTACCAGATCCCCGGGGAAGGTGATCGTTTCGACCTGAAAGTCACCCCGCCCTTTGGCGAAGACCGTATCGTGGTGTACGCCAGTGAAGTGCCGCTGGGCAATGTATCCATGAATTCAGCGGGTGCCGGATTGGGCGCCTTCGGCGGCACCCAGGAGTCGTTGGGCATCCGTACCCGCGGTATATCCGTGACGGCAGCCGGCAATATGCCCGCACCCCAGACAGGCGCCGCGTTTTACGAAAGCACCTGGAAACTGCGTACCGGACCATAACAGTTACGCTCTGCTGGGCCTGGACGGTGCCGGTCTGGTGCAGAGCATGTTAACGGCAGCCCCGGATCTTAACGGGCTGCCATTTCATTGGGGAAACTACCGCTATTTGAAACCGGCTACATTTTCGGCAAAGGTCGGGTCCTGGAGAAGTTTTTTTGCAAATTTCAGGTATTTAGAAGTGATGGACCGGACAGCCAGCTGCAGGGCATAAGGCCGGACCGGCTTTTCCAGCAGGTGGTTTACATCCGAAGCGACACACATGTTGACCACATCGTCATTGGCATTGCCGGTGATGATGATGGTGTCTTCATGCGCGGTCGGAAATTTCTCACTGATCATATCAAGAAAGAAAAAGCCGCTTTTTCCGCCCAGGAAGATATCCACGATAAAGATCGCGACCCCGGTTTCTCGGCCGAGGCAGTATTCGATTGCTTTGTCGGCGTTTGAGAAGGACACAACATCCCCCCAGGTATAAAATCGCTTGACGATTTCGGTTAAAACTTCACACACATCCGGGTCATCATCAATAATGATTACATCCAATCCTTCGGGCATTTCCGGAGCCTCCTCTTTTTTGATGTAAAGTCCGACGGGCAGGGGCGCGCCCTTTCAGGGGTTCTCTGCGGATATTTTAGCAAACTCGGGAATAAGGTCCATAAAAATGTCATAAAAGTACGGATCGAATTGGGTCTCCCTTCTTTGCAACATATACTCGGCCACCTCATCGGGGGGCAGGGCTTGAGCGTAAACCCGGTCGTTGCCCAAGGCGTCGTAAACGTCGGCCAGAGCCACAATGCGGGCCGCTTCCGGAATGTCTTCGCCGGACAGACCGGCCGGGTAGCCTTCCCCGTTCCACCACTCATGGTGGCTGAGAGCAATATCATACGCCATCTGCAGCATGGGATATTCAGAACCCTCCAAAATCTGTCCTCCGGCGATTGTATGGCTCCTGATGATCTCAAATTCGGCGGCACTCAGTTCGCCCTTTTTTTTCAAGATTGCATCCGGAATTCCTATTTTACCGATATCGTGCATCGGGGCCGCCAGGCGGGTATCGTCAACGCTTTCCGGAGTCCAACCGGCCGCTGCGGCTGTCAGGCTGCTGAAAAGTGCAATCCGGCGAACATGTCCACCCGTTTCTTCATCGCGTTTTTCCAGAGCCGTCAACAGACGGAAGATTGTCTCTTCCTTGGTTTTTTTGATCACAGAAGTCTGGTGCTGCACCAGTTTTTCCAACCCCGTGTTGTACTTGCGCAGTCTCCTTTCCAGGGTCACGGTCCGGGCCCCGACGCTGATCCGGGCCCGCAAAAGGTCCGGGTCGAAGGGTTTGGTGATATAGTCATCCACTTCGCCGCCCAGAAGACCCTCGAGCATGTCCTGCTTCTCTGTCTTGGCCGTGACCAGGATGATATAGATGTAGGCGGCATTGGGTGTGTTTCTGATGTTACGGACCAGTTCAATACCGTCCATCTCGGGCATCATCCAGTCGGTTACCAGAATGTCCGTATTGTTGGATAGCGAAAGCTCAAGGGCCTCGAGGCCATTTTTGGCCGTGATGACCCGATAGCCCCATTTTTCGATGAAATGCTGCAGGCGTTTGCGGGTAATGCTATCGTCTTCGGCAACCAGGATATTCATGCCGTGTCTATTCCTCTATGAGTCGTTTGAGTGCTGTTTCCAGCTTGGTGACTTCATGGACCAGTCTGTTAAATATGTCGTTGCCGCCGTCAAAGCTTTTCGTTTTGCCCATGGCTTCCAGGGCAAAGGCGTGCCCGACGGCCTCATCGGCCTGGAAATTTCCCAGCATCCCCTTGAGGCCATGGGCCGTCCGTCCCAGCTCCTCGTGGTCCTGAACCGTGAGGGAATTCTCTATGGCGGCGATCATGGGGGGATAATCTTCGAGAAACATGCCGACCGCCTCACGCAGAAACTCCATATCATCATCAAACGCGCGCAGGAGTTTGTCTCTTTTGAAGGATCTATTTTCGGTGGCGGGCTCTGCCGGTGCGGCCAGTTCCGCGTTGGATGCTGTGAGAGTTGCGAATTTGATGATCTCCGCTTTCAACAGTTCAGCCGCTATCGGTTTTGATACGTAGCCGTCCATTCCGGATTCAAGGCAGCGTTCCCGATCGCCTTTCATGGCGTAAGCGGTCATGGCAACGATCGGCAGATGCGGCAAATCCTGCTTCGCTTCTTTTTCGCGGATCAACCGGGTGGCCTCAAATCCGTCCATTTCAGGCATCTGGACGTCCATTAAGATCAGGTCGAATGTTTGTTCTGCCAGTTTTTCAAGGGCTTCGCGACCGTTTTCAACCATTACCGCATGTAACTGCCAGCGTTCAAACAACCGGGCGATAAATTTCTGATTGAAAGCGGTATCTTCGGCAACGAGAATTTTCAAATTTGGTGGTATTTGGGTGTCGCCAGCTGGTGTTGCGATAGTTTCGGGAATAACCTGATCTGCATCGGCCTCGGTCTTGGTGGCAGCGATCATGGTATCCAGCAGATCCAGGGGCATTACCGGCTTGGTAATGGTTTTCAGTGCGGGCATCACCGCTGTATCCGGGATGATTCGTCGGCCGGCCAAGGGCAGCATGGCAATAACGCCGGGTTGCGGGTCCAGTCGGCCGAGAAAAGCGTAAAAGTCAAGCAGGGACTCTTCGGGAAAGTCATTGTCCACCAAAACCAGGCTGTAGGGGATCGCGTTGCCGCTGGGCGCCGTGACCTCTTTGCGCGCGGCCCCCAGGTCGTCGACAACGACATGCGGTACCTTGAGCAGACGGCTCAGGGTGTCTGTAAGCAACTGCCGGGTAGCCGGGTTGACCGCAGTCAGCAACAGGCGCTCATCTGCAGAAAGAACATCCGGCAGCGTCTCTTGGAAGAGGATCTCCTTTTCGATGTCAAACCGGGCGGTAAAGGCGAAGGTGCTGCCCTGGTCAAGCTGGCTTTCGACCTTGATGGCGCCACCCATCATTTCAACCAGTTGTCGGGAAACCGCCAGCCCGAGACCCGTGCCGCCGTATTTTCGGGTCGTACTGCCGTCGGCTTGTTCAAAGGCATCGAAGATACCGGCGACATGATCAGGGGCGATACCGATACCGCTGTCCTCAACCGCAATGAGCAGTTCGACGGTTTCGGCTTCCCTGGTCTGGAGCGTTACGCGGACAGTGACGGCCCCGGCGTCGGTGAATTTAATGGCGTTGCCGACCAGGTTGAGAATGATCTGGCGCAGTCGGAAAGGATCGCCGACGACCTTTACCGGAACTGGGGCCTCTATCCACGATTCGAGGGCCAATCCTTTTTCATGGGCTTTGGTGGCCATGATTTTGACCGAATCTTCCACCAGTTTGCGAATGTTGAAATCGGTATATTCCAATTCCAGTTTACCGGCTTCAATCTTTGAAAAATCGAGGATGTCGTTGATGACCGTCAGCAGCGAGTGGGCGGCAGCCAGGACCACGTTGAGATCTTCCTTTTGCCGATCCGTTAACTTGGTGTCCACCAGCAATTCGGTCAAGCCGATGATGGCGTTCAACGGGGTGCGGATTTCATGGCTCATATTCGCCAGAAATTCACTCTTGGCCTTGTTGGCCTATTCGGCCGCGCTTTTTTCCTGTTCCAGGGCTTCGGCCTTCTTACGCTCGGTGACATCCCGCAGCACACCACGGAAACCGACCGGTTCAAGGGTGCGGTTGCGAATCAGCGAAATAGACACTTCCGTATATACCGGCGTTCCGTCTTTCCGGGTTATCAGCAGGTCGAATAGACTGGCGGGCTGTCCAGTTGTCCAGACATCGTTGATGGCATCATAAGCCCGGGGTGATTGCTCCTTGTCAAAGATCATTCCCTGGTCGATCCCCTTGATTTCGTGGGAAAGATAGCCGAGAATGTTGCACAGCGCATTGTTGAAAAAGGTGATCTGACCGTCCCTGTTTAACTCAAAGTAGCCGTCTTCGATATTTTCCAGTATCGTCCGGTATTTTTCCTCGCTTTTCTGAAGCTGGCGTTCAACGATCTTGCGTTTGTTGATGGTATATTGCGAATGGGAGCCGAATATAATAAAGAGGCAGCATACCATGATCCGGGTCCACACCTCATTTAAGTTCAAGCCGGTCACATGATAGAAAAAGTCGACGTCGTAACTTAGAAATACGTACAGGACCGAGTCCAATATCCAATAGACGATCGCCAGGGCAAAACCGAATAGAACCATGTGGTCGGTCAGATAAACCCGTACTTTTTTTTCATCACCCATCAGGAGTCCCCTCCCGTGAAATTCAACGGCTGTTGTCAGATTCCCGTTTATCCGGATGGATAAGCAGCAGAGTGCAGCCCAGCACCGCGTGTGATATACAAGACGCGTGAGTCAATAAACCAAATTAATACCTTGTAACCCTGCCTTATGCAAGAATAATTAGGTAACATGTCGATATCGGTCAATATTTCTTGACAAAAGGACATTACTGTGGTGAATATAGTAAATTATATAAAATTATATCAAATTATAGGGGCTTGCTAGACAGGCCTGCAGGCTGGCACACCTGTGCTTGGAGAGCAAATTTGGCTACAAAAGACGAGATCACTTCTACTGAAAAGCTCCTTGAATTGATCAGAAAAAGAGGTGCTCAGCCAGATGAATCCGAGGCACCCGTGCCGGTCAAGAAAAAGCTGTTTCAGCGCAAGGCCAAACCCACCGCTCGCCGTCGTTCCAAGAAAATTGTCAAGGTCGGTATCGACATCAATGAAACGGATCTCACCATTGCCGTGGTGAACCAACTCTCCGAGAACAGGCATAAGCTCCTGGAGATCCGCAGGATCGCCCTGGACGCGCAGATGAAAAAAGGCAGCCCCGAATTTGCCCAGCTGTTGAAAGGCGCCCTGCGGGAGCTGGCTGGTAAATACAAGGACCCGGCATTGTGGGCCACTATTTCGTCCGCGGACGTGGAAACCAGATTCCTGCAGATACCGAAAGTGCCGGCCCGGCAAATGGCCAATGCCGTTATGTGGGCCTTCCAGAAAGAAGTGTCTATCACCGATGCGCAGATATTCGACTTTCACGTGGTTGAATCCACCTATGCGGACGGCGAGCAAAAAAAGAATGTGATTGCCTATATCGCCCCCAAGAATGAAATTAATAACGCGCGCGAACTTTTCAACAAGGCCGGCTGGCCGCTTAAAGGTATCTCTATTGTTCCGTTTGCTATTCAGAACCTGCTCAAGGCCGATTGGCTAACAAGTTCCGGGAAGAATGTTTGTACTCTTTTTATCGGCCGGGACTGGTCGCGGATCGCCATTTTTTCTAAAAATGTCCTGATTCTGTCCCGGGACATAAAAGCCGGGGCCCGCAGCATGGTCCAGGCAATATTGGAAACCTTGGATAAAAGAAGCCCGCCGACCGGGGAGAACATGGCCGTGGCTCTGCCGGATGAGGCGCTTCCCCTTGAATCGGCTGAGGTCAGCCGTAACCAATCCAAAGCAGAAAAGCTCTTTGCGGATTTTCTCGAATCCCGACCGGCCGCAGATGGCATGTCCCCGGATCTGAAAAGAGAAAAACTGGTATTCGGGATGTTTAAGCCGGCCCTGGACCGGGTGATCCGGCAGGTTGAGATGACCCTCGAACATTTCGGGTTGAACTTCGATAAAAACCCCATCGACAATGTGTACATCTCCGGGGAATTAAGCACCAAGAAAAATGTAGCGACCTACATCGGTAAGCAGCTGGGGCTGCAGGTCGAACCGATGGACCCTTTTGGCAATCTACCCGATACGCAGGCCACGGATCCTTCCGGGCAGACAGCACCGGCTGGCGACCTTTTCGTGCCGGCGGCCGGCATGGCCCTGTCGGATAACGAGACCACGCCCAATTTCATTTTTACGTATGTGCACAAAAATAATAAGGCGTTCACCAAACGATTCAATCAGGTGGCGAACGTCATTTTCAGTGTGCTGATTCTCGTGGCCATGGGGGTTTTCTACTTTCAAACCCAACAGGTGAGCGCGATAAAAGGGCAGACAAGACCTCTGGAAATGGAACTTGCGGCCTACAGCCCCAGATTAGATAGAAATCTAATGGCGGCTGTCACGGGCGAGACGGTTAAGAAAATGCAGATCCATTCGGCCGCCGCGGGATACTACCTGCCCGCGGCTGTTCTGGCCGAGGTCCTGGAGATCACGCCCGATGTTGTGAAACTGACCAGCGTTCAGGCCATTATGGGATCGGTTGCCGAGCAGAAGATCGGAAAATCCGGCAAGGTGCTGAACATCGAAGGCTTGATTACCGGCAACAGCCGTTATTTTGAAAGAAATATCACCGAGTATCTGGTCCGGCTGAAAAAATCACCGCTTTTTGAACAACCCATGGTAAAAGAAAAGCAGATCCTGGAAAGGGATGGCAGTGAAGTCATGCGATTTGTGTTGAGCATGGCGATCATTTAAATCAGGTTACGACATTCTATGTGGGCCAATATACCTAAAAAATCGGTGCGCAACCTCGTTATTTTCGCCGGTGCCCTAGCCGTGGTCGTCGGATTGATGGTTGTGCCCAGCTATTTCGCCATTGACAAAGCCGAGGCCAAGCGGGCCAAGATTTCCAAAGAAGTCAACGAGCAGCGCCAACTGGCGCCGGTTTTCGGCCAACTTTTGAAGAAACGCCGAGAACTCAATGCATCCAATGCGGATCTGCCGGAGCGCACTGCCCTGCAGCGTGACGCCGCCGGCGGTGTCGCCGACACGCTGACCGGGCTGGCTGCCGGTGCCAAGCTGCAGATGGTTGGGTTAACGGTAGACCTGAACGCGCTGGTCAGCGATGTCCGCCTGATGCGGGTCGATTTGGTAATGCGGGGGAAACTCATGGACTACCGCACTTTTCTAGATCAACTGATTGCCGTGCCGCATGTCGAGTTCATCGAAAGGTTACGCATTATGGCGATCCCGGAAGGGCGGGAATTCCGTATGCGGGTTTGGATCGCGCTGCAGTAGGGCTGGGTCCGAAGGCGACGTCCGAAAGAGAAAGGTTGCATAGGGCGGATAACGAAGACAATAAATGTCCAGACGTGAAAAAATAATCGTAGGCTTCATGGTGGTTGCTATCCTTTATGGCGGCTTCAGTTTCCTCTTTCCCGATTCAAAGAGTGGCCGCCCGAAGTTCTCAAGTCAAAAAGCCGTCGCGGTAACGGATTTTGTGACCGATCTGGTCAGGCGCATCAGGGCGGCCGATACCACCGAAACTGATACATTAATTTTTAAAAAAGCAGCGACTACCTGGCGGAAGGATCCCTTTGAAGTTGTCGGCAAAGTCGACGTTGACGACGCCCGACCCGAAGAAGAGCCTGAAATTGTCGACCGGGGAGAACTGGCCGGGTCCTTCAACTATACCGGCTACATGGAAATGGGCGACAGTATTCTGGCGATTATCAACGGACTGGAATACCAAGTCGGGGATCAGCTCGCCAGTGAAGGTGCCGTCCTGAGAAAGGTAACGCCTAAAGAGGCCTTCATCTATGTGGATGCCGAAAAGGGGTTGATCGTGGTTCCCATTGTTGATACGGCCCAGCCCTGAGAGTAAGGAAACAGATATTGGCTACATGGAGACAATCAGCCAGAAAGATCCTTGATATGAAGAAGCTCACACTATTTCGCAAATGCCTGCTTCTTGTTACGGGCCTGATTATCGCGCTTGTCGTCACGGGATGTGTCCGAGACAACAAAAACAGCGTTGAACAGTCCTATCAGAAGTGGAAAGCCATGGCCGAGGATTCCCAAGGCTATTCTCCGCGTTCAAAAAGGAGAATGAGTACCCTGGGTGATTCACAGGCTGATGCCCGGGTAACGGCCGTTTCTCCGGAAACCACAGTTCCCTCGGAATCAGAAACGATCAAGCCGCTCCCCACGGCGCCGGTTTCATTGAACATGAGCGACGTGGACGTGGCGGTCCTGCTGCGGTCGCTGGCCCGGGCGGCCGGCTTGAACATTATGATCAATGAAACCGTTGCTGGGCGCGCCAATATCAATATCCAGAAAGCCCCTTGGGATCAGGTATTTTTAGGGATTTTAAAAACACACGGACTCTCATACCAATGGGAGGGCGACATTATCCGGATTATGACCACGGCGGATCTTGAGCAGGCCCTTCAGAAGGCCTCCCAAAAGATGGACCTGCGCGAGTTGGAACCACTGGCGACCCGCATTATCCGAATAGATTATACAGATGCCGCCAGCCTCAAGACTACCTTGGAGGCCTTCCTGACTAGGAACAAAGCAGGGAAGATTATCGGATCCATTATGGTTGATACCCATACCAACACGCTTATTGTGCAAGCTTTGGCCGAAGATATAGCCAACATGTTGCCCCTGGTGGAAAAACTCGACCTGCCGACGCCCCAGATCCTGATAGAAGCCCATATCGTGGAAGCGAACAGCTCAACGGCTCGCGAACTCGGCATCCAATGGGGCGGCCAATATCAGATCGACTCTAAAAACACGATTGCCTCCGGTGCGGCCAGTTCCGGCAGCAACACCCCTAACGTCCCATCAGGGAACTACGCGTTCAATTTTCCAGCAAATGTGGGTAATGCGGCCGGGATGGCCATCGGTTATGTTTTCAATGATGGCGCCAACACCCTGGTGGCGCAGCTATCAGCCTTACAGAACGAACGCAAACTGAAGATCCTGTCCAGTCCGTCGATAACCACAATTGATAACCAGAAAGCCATTTTTGAAAGTGGTGAAGAGGTGCCATACCAAAGTGTGGACGACGGCAATGTGAAAACTGAATTCAAGGAAGCACTTTTAAAACTTGAAGTCACGCCGCATGTGATCGACGGGGAAGCACTAAAGCTCTCCATCAAGGTAAATAAAGACGAAGTTGACAAGTCGGTAGCCAATAACCCGCCCATCATCACCAAAAAAGCGGAAACGATTGTGATCTTGTATGATGGCCAGACGACCGTCATCGGCGGCTTGAAAAGTGCCCGTGACTCCCGTTCTGATTCCGGTGTTCCCGGATTGAAAGATATCCCCGGCCTGGGCGTCCTTTTCAGAGGTGAAGCAACCGAAAAAGATGTGGACGATGTCATGATTTTTATCACTCCTCATATTCTGAAGCAGAGGATCGGCGGCAGCGGGAGTACCGACACTCCTGAGTGATTATGAAGTATGGAATATTTCAAACTACTCAATCTGAACAAAGAACCGTTTTCCAACTCGCCGGACCCGGACTATTTTTTTAAATCCCGGCAGCATCAGGAGTGTTTGCAAAAACTGGAACTGGCCCTGCGCCTGCGCCGGGGACTGAACGTCGTTATTGGCGATGTAGGCACCGGCAAGACGACTTTGTGCCGGCAAATGATAAAAAAATTCAGTCGAGATGAAGAGTTTGAAACCCACCTGATCCTTGATCCGCACATGGCCGATCCGGCCGTATTTCTGAAGTATGTGGCCCAGATGTTCGAACGTGAACCGGACATTTCCGCCGGCGATGGGGCTGATTACAAAGAATTCATCAAGCAGTACCTCTACAAGCGGGGGGTCGATGAAAATCGGCTTGTGGTCCTGATTATCGATGAAGGCCAGAAGATACCGGTCCCGATCCTTGAGATTCTGAGGGAACTGCTCAACTATGAAACCAACGAATACAAGCTGTTGCAGATTGTCATCTTTGCTCAGCGCGAGTTTGAACTGATCCTCGATCAGCATGCGAACTTCGCCGACCGCATCAACCTGCTCCATGTTTTGGGGCCGTTGAGTTTCAAAGATACCCGGCTGATGATAGACTATCGGCTGCAAAAAGCCGGGGCGGAAGGTAATTTGGCCAGCATGTTGAGTTTCTCGGCGCTGGTGGCCATCTACCGCGCGACGGAGGGGTACCCGCGCAAGATCGTAAACCTGTGTCACCGCATCATGCTGGCCATGATTGTGAAAAACCGCAAACGTGCCGATTGGCGCCTGGTGCGGTCGTGCATCACCCGGACGGCCCCGAGGAAGTCCTCCGGGCGTTGGCCAAAAGCCGTGGGTGCCCTGGTGGTTGTCGTCGGTGTTGTGGGCATTGCCTACACCGGGTTCACGCCGGAAACTCCGGATACCGATAAGCAAACCGCCGGCCGCCAGCCCTTCCCGATCGCGCAGCCGGTACCGGACACCCCCGGGACAGCCGCTCAGCCTGCAAAGATCGCCGCTCCGCACGATGATCTGGCCACCGCCATACCGGAGACGGCCGGCGAAGACCTGGTTGCGCAAAAGGTGGAAGCTCCTCCGGCCGCAACGCCACCGGCGGAAACGCCGATGGCACCCGCGGCGCCGGAGGGGGCTAAAGAACCCTCGATAAGTATTCCGGAAGAAGACACCGACACCAGCAACCCGTCAACGGCGGAAGAATCGATGGCCAGGGCAGCCCGTACCCGGCCGCAGTCCCTGGGCATGATCCGGATGCGGGACAACGAAACATTGTCTTGGGTGATGATCAAAGTATACGGCGAGTATAACAACACGCGCCGGCGAGAGATGGCCGCCGACAACCCTGATGTACGCGACCTGGACAACATTCTCTCGGGACAGGCAATCGGATTTCCTGCCAGGCCTGCAGAAGGGCTGTATATACCGGACTATCTGATGTGGATCCGGGTCGGTCGCCTGGAGACGGTGTCAGCGGCACTGGATGTTATCCGCCAGCACTCTACCCGGGCGGCACCGCTACGCATCATTCCTCACTGGCACAGGGACCAGGGGCTGCAGTTCGACGTCATATTCTGGAAATACTTTTCTTCGCCGAATGAGGCCGCGCGCTATCTGACCACCTTGCCCCCCGGTTTGCAAACGCGCAGTGAAATTTTAAACGGGTGGCCGGAGGGGATCGTTTTCTACGCGAATCCCTGCCCGGGCATTGGATGATAGGTTCCACGGTTCTGTTTGGGGATCGTATCCGGCGATTCGCTTGCAGCCCGGCTTGTAAGTCTTAACATAATGGACAGCAGGGCCCCTGCAGGCCCCATCAACATAATTGACAATAATTCTTGTTTGCCGGTGCCAGGGCACGGATGCCCTGCGGCCGGAACACGCCACGGTGGAAGACGGTAAGTAAATGGCGATAAGAGACAAAAAAAGACTTGGCGAAATGCTGGTGGAAGGCGGCTTGCTGACCGAGGCGCAACTGGAAGAAGCCATCACCGGGCATAAGAAAACCAAGCTCAAACTCGGACAGTATCTTGTCAGGGAGGGCTACGTCAGCGGCAACCAGATCGCGGATTTGGTATCCGTTCAGTTGCACATTGAAAAATACCGCCCGGATAAATATCCAATCGATATGGAACTATCCAAAATCATTCCGGTTGATGTGGCGACCAAATACCAGGTTGCGCCGTTGGTGCGTAGTCGCTTCTTACTGACGGTGGCCATGGTGGACCCCATGGACATCGCCGCGCTAGATGCCCTTGAAGTGTACACGAATACTGAAATTGAAGCGGTGATCTGCACCGATCAACAGCTCAATCACCTGGTCGGCAGCCTCTACGGCACCTATTCCGGCATCGGCGGTGTAATCGAGGAAATGGAAATCGAGAAAGAGGACGAGCCCGAGAAAACCGAGTTCTCCGATGAGGTGGAGGTTGGTTCCCTCCAGGACATGGTCCAGGAAGCCCCGGTCGTCCGACTGGTGAATTCGATTCTTTCCCAGGCGGTCAGAGAAGGCGCCAGCGATGTGCACATCAGCCCCGAGAAGGATTACGTCCAGGTCCGTTTTCGGGTGGATGGTCGTCTGCACGAGGTGCCGGCGCCGCCTAAATCGATGATCCTGCTGATTATTTCGCGTTTGAAAATCTTGTCCAACATGGATATTGCCCTGTCAAAAATACCGCAAGATGGACGTTTCACTATCAAGATGGACAACCGCGAAATCAATATCCGGACTTCGACCATGCCGACGATTTACGGGGAAAACATGGTCATCCGGCTGCTGGACACCAGCAGCGGTGTCTATTCCCTGGAACAGCTGGGTATGGCTGAAAAGGATCGCTTGAAAATTGAGGACGTTATCATCAAGCCTTACGGGATGGTCCTGAGTACCGGCCCGACCGGCAGCGGCAAGAGCACCACCATCTATTCGCTGTTAAAGATTATCAACAAACCGGATATCAATATCATCACCTTTGAGGATCCGGTGGAATACCGGATGGAAAAGATCCGGCAGATTCAGTTCAATCGTAAGGCGGGCATGACCTTCGCCAGCGGCCTGCGGGCTGTTCTGCGCCAGGACCCGGACGTGATCATGGTGGGGGAGATCCGCGATGGCGAAACGGCGACCATCGGCGTTCAGGCTGCCCTGACCGGTCACCGGGTTCTCAGCACGGTACATACGAATGACGCGGCGGGGGCCATTACCCGGTTTTTGGACATGGGGATCGAACCGTTCCTGGTGTCATCGGTGATGCTGGCCTCAATCGCCCAGCGCCTGGTCCGGAAGGTTTGTCCATATTGTAAAAAACCGAGTTCGCCCAACCAGGCCGCCCTCAATTTCTGGCAGCTGCAAAATGATGCCGACGCTGAGTTCTCCATGGGCACCGGCTGCTTTTACTGCATGGACAAGGGCTATAAAGGGCGCACCGGCATTTACGAGATTTTGATGATCGACGAAGATGTCCAGAATATGATCCTGGAAAAGAGTACCGCCCAAGAAATTACCCGCGCCATGGTGGAGCGGGGCAAACTGACCACCTTACGGGAGGACGCGGCCCAAAAGATCTACCGCGGCGAGACGTCATTCGACGAGGCGGCCTCGGCGATAATGATTTGAGAAGGTTTGAAGGTAGAAGGCGAAAGGCTGAAGTAAAAAACCTAAACCATCGAAGATGGGTTTTGAAAAACCAGCCTACATCTGTGGTCGATCAAGATTTCGACAATGATTTCAATCTCGATCCAGGCTTTACCTTCAGTCTTCAGTCTTCAGCCTATTAGCCTTAATAATATGGTCACTTACGCTTACAAATCGATCAACGAGTCCGGTGCCACCGTTTCGGGCGAAATTGAGGCCGATTCACGGGAAATGGCCACCTCTATCCTTGAAGCCAGGGGGTTCATTCCCACGCAGGTGGATGAGAAGGGGGGCGGCGACGCCGCCGGTTTCAGCTTCGAACGGCTGAAAGAGTATCTCACTCCGGTCAAAGCACCTGAACTGATTATTTTTACCAAACAGTTCAAAACCATGCTCAGGGCCGGCGTCCCCATGGTCAGGTTGTTGCAGATTCTCGAAAAACAGGCCGAAAATATGAAGCTTAAACGTGTCACCCGCGTGATGGTCGATGAGATCAGTGGCGGCAGTTCGCTGTATGACGCGTTTTTAAAGCACCCCTCGGTTTTTTCACCCCTCTATTGCGGGATGGTTCAGGCTGGCGAGGCCAGTGGCGCCCTGCCCACTGTGCTCGATCGTTTGACCTATATCATAGACCATGAGCATAAGATCAGGGCCGATATTCGGGCGGCGCTCCAGTATCCTATCATCGTGGTCATCTTTCTAACGATCGCCTTTTTCGTGCTGCTGACATTCGTGATTCCCAAATTTGTCGGCATATTCCTGGCCGCCAAACTGACCCTTCCGTTGCCGACCAAGATTTGCATTTTTCTCTACCAGTTTCTGCAGAGCTACTGGCATCTGCTACTGGGGGGTGTTTTGGCGGTAGCGGCGGGTGTATATTTTTATTTCCGGACGGAGCAAGGCCGCTATGTCCGGGATCTGGCGCTGTTGCGTCTGCCTATAATGGGTGACCTGTTTGTAAAAGCGGCAATGTCGCGTTTTGCAAGCATCTTCGCGATCCTCCAATCCAGCGGTGTATCCGTACTGGAAGCCATGCGGATTTTGGCTACCACGGTCGGTAATACGGCCATATCCAGAGAATTCAAACAGATCGGTGAAAAGCTGGAAGAGGGGCGCGGCATTGCGGCGCCCCTTGAAAAAGCGGCCTTTTTTACACCTATCGTCATTAACATGGTCGCCATAGGCGAAGAATCTGGTAAACTAGACGAGATGCTGATGGAGATCTCTCAGCACTACGACCTTGAAGTCGAATATGCAACCAAGAAACTATCGGATGCCATCGGGCCGATACTGACGGTCGGTTTGGCCGCCGTAGTTGGTTTTTTTGCCCTGGCAATCTTTCTACCCATGTGGGATTTGATCGGTATCGTCAAATAGCTTCAGAATGGCGATGCGATTGGACTGCCCGTTTCCAGGAGTTATCCGCAATGGCACTTAGCAGATCAAGATTCTATATCAGCCTCTACATCATTATTCCCGTGATCGTAGCCGGGCTCAGTATTATCTCGTCGCTGGTTTCCTTTCGGATCACCGAGTACCTCATGAAACACGGTCTGGGAATCAATACGCCCGTCAACGCCTGGATCTTTTCCATTGCGGTACTCTCTTATCTTTGCGGCATCGTGATTGTGTACATGCTGTTGAATCCGATGAAGAAGTTTTTGAAAGAGGCCGAAAAACTGCCCGCCCTGTCCGCCCACGTCAAGGAAGATGATTCTGCCGGCACGCAGCAGGGCGATGAATTGGGCCATTATGCAAATGTGTTCAAAAGAATTACCGATGTGCTCAACAAAGTCGACGCTCGCCAGCTGTTCCCCAAGATTGTGGGTGAAAGTGTCGCCATGCGCGGTGTTCTGAAACAGATCATGAAGGTGGCCCCCACGGATGCAACCGTACTGATACTTGGCGAAAGCGGCACCGGCAAGGAATTGATCGCCACCAGCATTTTTGAGCACAGCAAACGATCCAACAGACCGTTTGTGAAGATCAACTGTGCGGCCATGCCCGAGGAACTGTTGGAAAGCGAGCTTTTTGGGCACGAAAAAGGGGCTTTTACGGGGGCGGTGTCGCGCAAATCCGGTAAATTCGAGGTGGCCAATCGGGGCACCATCTTTTTAGATGAGATCGGCGATATGCCCATTAACTTACAGGCAAAAATACTGAGGGTCTTGCAGGAAAGAGAATTTGATAGAGTCGGCGGGACCAAACCGATAAAAGTCGATGTACGCTTTATCGCCGCAACAAACAAGAATTTAGAAGTCATGGTAAAAGAAGGTCGGTTCCGGGAAGATTTATACTTCCGCTTGAATGTGTTCACCATATTTCTGCCGGCTTTGAAAGAAAGAAAAGAGGACATTCCGCTCATCGTAGAGCGCTTTTTAATGGACTCTCCCGGTAACACAAAACTGGGGGTAAACTCGGCCGCCCTGCAATTATTGATCGGGTACGCCTGGCCTGGCAATATCCGGGAATTGCAGAACACGGTTGAAAGGGCGGCCGACATGACGGAGAGTGGCGAAATTGAAACCCAGCACTTGCCGGATAATATCACCCGTGGTTATAGCGGTGGGCTGATCACGCGGTCTTCCGAAGAGGGGGGGCTGGGTGCATCCATCGACGATCAGATCAAAGAAATTGAGAGAGGGATAATCATCGAAGCCCTGAAAAAAACAAATGGCGTCCAAATCAAGGCCGCTGAGCTCCTGGGTATCAACCAGAGAAGCTTGTGGCATCGCGTTAAAAAGTATGCCATTGACGTAAAGGAGATAAAAAACAGCAATTAATGGAGAAAAGGCTACATTTATTGTTGCAAGAGCCTTTATTGGGCAAAAAGGCAAATTGTAATAATTACAAGCAGTAAAGAAAAATTTGGGCTTTAAGGGGCAATTTCTTGTAGATTGGTTCAAAAAAGTGCCTTTCTGATCCCCGAGTGGGCTTTTTATTCTGTTTTCCGACAGAGTTGGCACGACTATTGCTCAAACTCACTTGTAACCCGTGGGCAATTGCCTGAAAAGACCAACAATATGAGAGAGTTGCCAAAAAATTCGTAGGAAACCGACAGTTTAACCATTAAAGCGTACATACTTGCCCGGGATGGAGGACAGGACAATGAGGAAAAAGAAGTTACTTTCAAAAGATGAGGGTGGTTTCACGCTGATCGAAATTATCGCGGTTCTGGTGATCATGGGAATCCTCGCGGCTGTGGCAGTACCGAAATTTTTTGACCTCCAATCAAAAGCCAGGGAAAAAGCGATCTATACAGCCATGTCCGAATTGAAAGTGAGGGTGAACCAGTATTTTGCCCAAAAGCTCCTGGAAGGGTATACTTGGGGAGACACCACCAACATGAATTGGTCGGCCACGTCAATTGGCACGAATCTCGGAGAAGATTTTGAGATTACGGGCTGGACGGTAAGTGGATCTCCACCCAGCAAGACATCCGGTACGATTGACGTTACGGGCAGTTATATCATCGACGCGTCAGCCGGAACAAGCCAGTCTATCAGTGAAACGATCGAATTGCCACGCTACGAGTAAGAACCTTGTCCTGGTTTGAATTCTGAAAAAGGTGTTCTCAGCGAAGAGCACCTTTTTCTTATAGGCTGCATCCATTCCAATAGAAGACCTGCCTTTTCACTCTCGCATCGCCGCTGCAAGATTTGTCATTCGCTGCTTCCCGACGAAATTCCAACGCTGGTTGTATATTAGCAGAATCTGAGATTGTGTCTGACCGGCACCGATACGATTTAATTTCCCAACAGCCTGCTTTAATAAGGTTTGCCGGCCGGTGAGGTAGTAGAGCTCAATCAACGATAGCAGGGCCGCATAGTGATCCTGTTCCAGCCGCATGATGTTGTTGAATTGGTTGATGGCTTTTTCATACTCTTTTTTTAGGCGGAAACCTTCGGCCTTAATGTAGCCCACCCCGATCTTGTTATGATTGAGCGCCCTTGCCATATCTGCTGCCGCGAAAGCACCGTCTATATCTCCCCGAGCGAGCAGGATATAGCCTTTAATGATATGCAGTGACGAATTTTCCGGGGCGAGGGCGAGAGCCCTTACGATTGCCTGCTGCGCTTTTTCGGTTTCACCCAACTCCATATAAAGTTCGGCTATAATCTTCAGTGCGTTTACATGATTTGGGGAAGACTTTAAAAAAACGGAAAACAGCTGCATGGCCCGTTGGTATTCCATTTTGTAAAAGTAAAAGACGCCCAGGTTATAGAGAGTTGCAAATTTCTGGCTTTTTCGGGCAACGCTTTTGCCTTCCAGCGAGAGGTACATCTGTCGTTCGGCCTCATCTTCCAGTCCCGCCAGGAACATGGCCTTGGCAAGGTTGTGGCGCGGACGATGTAAGTCCGGGTAGGCCTTTACATTGAGTGTCCAGAAAAATACCGGGTCCGTGTAAAGCCTGTTTTGAACATACGTTGTATGCATTTGCGCCATAATAATCAGGGCTGCGCAGATGATACCCAAACGCCTGACCATTGGCGAAAAGGCAAAATAGGCGACAACCTTCAAAAGCGCCACGGCCGGCAAAATGAAAAAGAAGAATGACGGCAGATAGTTGCGATGTTCGAAGATAAGTTCCAGAGGAACGATCGAGCCCTCGATGGCGTGATTGAGAAAGAAAAATAAATAACCAAATGCAAACAGCGGCCACCGGCGACGTAAAAAAAAGCAGGCGCTGATACACCCGATGAGCAGCAGAATAGCCGGCAGGGTTGTCCCGGGCGATAGCAGCGATGTAGATACCTGGATATCATGCAGAAGAGCAAACTCGGAACCGGTGGGACAAAGTAGTTGCCCGATATAAAAGAATATGACCCGTGGTTGGGTCAACAACCGCTCCAGCATGGTAAATGGACGGTAGGCAAAGCCGGCCTGAAGGCTGGAAAAGCCACCAAAATAAGCACTTAGCAAAATAAAAATCAGTACCGGCGGAAGTATGATTTTTACCAGGGGCACAGACTTAGCCTGTTTCTTTTGGGGCTGCAGCAAAAAGATTTCGAGACAGACCAGGCTGATGGGCAGCATGGCGGCGTTTTGCTTGCTGGCTAGGGCGCACAGCCCGGCGCCAAGGCACCCCGCAAACCAGGCCAGGCGGGCTGGTTGCCGTTTTTGCAGGTCTGTTCCCATCCGGGCCCTCAAGTAGCAGTATAGTGAGAGGGCCGTAAACAGACCGGCCAGGGCGGCCATGCGCTGGACGATATAGGTAACGGCACTCACCTGGATCGGGTGCGTAGTCCACAGAAAGGTTGCCAGCAAGGCCGCCGGTTAGGCCATCTTTTGATATTTTCCTTGCAAGACTGGCAAGCGCAACATGTTCAAGATCAAAAAAAAGAGCACAACCGTTGTGGCGCAGTGAATCAGAAAATTGACGATGTGATAACCCAGTGGATTGGTGGCCCCAAAATAATAGTTTACGGCCAGCGAGAGATAGGACAGGGGGCGGTTGATCCGGGTGTAGGGCCGGTTCATACCGTAAAAACTTTTCGTGATTTCGGAGACATTCAACGATTCCAGATGGACATTGGGATTCTCGTGGATATTGCCGAAATCGTCCAGGTACCAGTCTCCCCGAAACCCGGGCCAATAGATTATCAAAAGGCAGACGAGGAGGGCGGTCAGGGCAAATAGGTGGGGGACTGCCGGTCTACTAACCGGATTGTGGGCCTTTCTGAAATTCAGCATGCGGTTTATTGCCAGTTCGGATCATCGGTAATGACGAAGTCGCCATCTCGTATGAAACCGAGGCCCACATTACTGATGATGGCAGTCTGGGTGGCGCCTCCGGTGGCCTGGGTGAATCCGTAAAGAAAGGTATCGAATTTGTTGTGTTCCGCGGAACAAAGTTCCGCTTTCTGGGTGAGATGTGGATCTTTGGACCCATATGCGATGCGCGTGTCCGCAAAATAGGAGGCGGTGATGTCGGTGCAGTCGGCCTGCTGGCACTGGCGGATCCAGGTCTTCAAGTTATACTCATAGAGACCCCGGGAATTGGCGGTTTCACTGCGCTCCACCTCTACGCGCACGGCCCACGGGCCGCTGTTGAGCCAGTTGTCGGAATCGGTGATATCGCCCAGATCTTCTACGGCTTCGCCAGCCAGCAGGTTATCGTATGAGAAGACCCGGGTTTCGATATTCTGTGGGTTGCAGGTCGGTTTATACGCATAAAGCTTGTTATCATTGGAGCCTACATACACGGCGCCGTCAGAACCCTGGATGGGGGCCGACTTGACGTCGCCATACAAGTAAAATCTATCGATCTGCTGGCCGTTGCTATCGATGACATACAGGTAGTTGTCGTCTGACCCGAACCAGATGGTGCCGTCATCATGGACCAGGGGCTGGGAGTGAACGTCGCCCCCGGTTTGGAAACGCCACTTGAGAGTCCCGGTCGTTTCGTCATCGGTGATGGCATAGAGATAGTTGTCATTGTTGCCGATGTAGATGGTACCGTCCGGACCGATGGTGGGCGTACAGTGGGGGTTGGTGGGCGTAAAAGTGTAACGCCATTTTTCGCTGCCGTTTGGATTGAGCGCATACAGGTAACCAACCCCGGAGCCGCCGTCGCTGCCGATGTAAATGGTGCCGTCAGCGGCTACCGTGGGTGAAGAATAGATCGGACCCAACAGGTCTTTGCTCCATTCGAAGGCGCCGTTCGGTGGGAGTGAGCCGTCTGAGGTGTCGAGCGCATAAATACGCTCCGAGCTGGTGGATGCGAAATAGACGGTCGCTTCATCCGGACTCAGGGCCGGGGTGCCATTAACCGTGGCACTGACCCCATAGTTGTTCCACTTGCGCGGACAGCCGCTGGGGGGAGACGGGCAGATGCTGTCGAAAGCATAAAAATCGCCGTCGTCATCCCCGAAATAGACAACATCGTTGCTGTCAATCACCGGGGAAGACCTGACATTACGACCCACATTATTGTACCAGTCCCAACTGCCGGTGGGTGTAAACACATTGATATAGTTATTGTCACCGGGATTAAAGATGTAACCACGTGAATCCAGGGCCGGTGATGAATAAGAATCATCTTCCAGGTATTGCGGGAAGCTGGTGCCGGTATTGGGTATCCCGGTATCCGGGTCGACCTCGTGAATATAACCGTTTTTGCTGGTAAAATAGAGGGAGGTTTCGGCGCTGTTCAGAACCGGTTTCGTTTCTATGTCGCCGTCGTGGGACGCCGGGAGATAAGGCGACCACTTTTGACCGGACCCACCGGTGTCGTGGGTGTTGTCGTCAAACAGATCGGCCTGGCCGTCGCCCCAGTAGACATACTGCAGGACATCGCGATTGGAGGTGCCCAGGTCCGGGTCGTTCCGGCTGCTGTTGACGTAGGTGTCGAACTCGAGGGCCATCTTGGGCGGTGCCAGACCGCTGCCAATTGCCCCGCCGGCACCGGCATAGCCCAGCAACTCCCCGGAGCCGCCGCCGCCGCCGGTCGCGCCCACCGAATTGTCGGTGCCGTTGATCAGGGCAAAGGTAAAGCCGTCGCCACCCCCGGCGGGACCGGTCCCGGTGTAGTCCAGCACGAAGAAGGCCCGAACCCCTTTTTTGAACACGCACTCGCCGCCCGAGCAGATTGAAGCCCCCCCGAAAGAGACATCGCCCCCAAAAAACACCGACCCGAACGCGGAGGCAACCCCGCCGCCCAGGGTGATTTCACCGGTTCCGGTATCCACATCCACAGCCCCGGGATTAGACTCGGCGGGTGTGTCCATTTCACCGATAATGGTGTCGGTCTCTACATCGTCGACTGTATCCGCGACCGGAGATCCGGTCGTCTCCGGGGTTTCGATATTCTGGCGGTAGCTGGCCGCATAAAAGTTTTCACCCCCCGATACACTGCTGCTGGCCGAACCGGCGGCGGCGATCGTATGGTTGTGCGGCGATAGAATAACCAAATCGCCATCCAGAACAATGGTGCTTCCCAGGGCAACGCCGGAACTTCGAAGTCCGCTAAGTTGCATATAGGTGCCCAGATTGGTCATTTCCTCGTAGTGATAAAGGGTCTGTTCGTCAATCGTACTGGTTACATAAAAGGAGCCGTATTTTGCAGGAAAGAACCCTTCGGCATCCAAGGGAATATTAATCTTGTCAGGATCAGTTTGATCTCCATCGGCCTCAATGGCCAGGCAGATCGTGTTGTCGGTCGTGGCCTGAAACTGATCTGTCAAACCGATATTGATGGATGAGTAGACCACGCTCTGAACTTGGGCGGCAAAATTTGCCGAGGTCGGGCCCGGGGTGGCGCTGTATATCCACGCGTCACGGTAACCTTCCAGGTTCACGACATAGGCACCGACCGGGATATCAAAATCAGTGATGGTGCTGCTGGGAAACTGCCCCTGGGGAACGTCAAGCGATAAGGTGCCGCTGGAGGCGTTGTAATCGGCCGTGGGTTGGAACCACTTGCCAAACACGTTGATCGTGAAGCTCCCGGCGTCGTTGACGGTGTACGTGGTGGTGTTCAGGGTGCTGATGACCTCCTTAGTGTAGCCTTTGTTTCTAAGTTCGCTGACGGCATAGCGCAGGCCTGCTTCGGCCAGGTACTCGGCGTTGCGGGCATGGTTGGGCACCCTGGAACTCATTTTGGTCGAAGAGGTATACATGGAGATCATGCCGGCCCCGAGAAAACCGAAAATCAAGATTACCACGATAACGTAGACCATGACGCTGCCGGACTGGCCCGACTTGATCGGGCGCGCCCCGTTTGGGGCGAACCAAAATGGGCAATATTTGGATAATGCACGCATCAAACCAATTATCCGGCAATTATCAAGGTTTGTCAATCATGGCCCGTGGATAAACCTGCACCTGGAATGACGGCATGTTTTCCAGATCGAATCCGACTGTAATAGAGGCCACTTCTTCGTCCGAGGCGCCCCCTAACCCGTCCATGTTTTCGTAATTAACGGACAGCACTGCGTTCGAAACATCCTCAATCAGCTTGTAATCAATGCCGTCTACATTGACATAGAGGTTGCCCGACGCAAATTTCAAGATTCGATTCCCTTCTAATGCGTCCTCCGAACTGGTGTAGGCCAGCGACGTGTTGGCCACCGGCGCCGAGGTGATGCTGGCGATACTGCGCAGTTCCAGGCTGATGCGGCTCAACGCGACCTCGGCATTCATGGCGGCGTCGGTCGCTTTGCGGGTCGTTTCGTAGCCTTCCATGCCGACCACCAGAAACAGGCTGGCAAACGTAGCCAGAATGCCAACGATGACAAGCGAGGCGACAACCTCTATCAAGGTGAATCCAGTTTCTCTGTTCATGGACCTCAGTATTTGCTTACCGGGTCATCGGTTTTCACCCGGCTGTTGGTCAATAGAGTCGTCAGGCTGTGCCCGGCCGACTGCACCGTCACCTTTAACGTGTCCGTTGCTGTTCCCGAGGTCTGTTCCGCGCCGCTCGCGTCAAACGTAATGTACGTCATGGTCACATTACTGTTAGCGGCATAATTGGATACAATTGTCGGAAGTGGATTTGTTACGTTGCTGTTTATCTCCTCTACATAGGCGGAGATGATCTCTTCCATGAGTTTTTCCATTTCCGCACTGTCCCGGACAATGTCCACGGGACCGGAACTGCCGGTCAGGGCGGTGCCCATGAACTGAAACATCAAGGCGGCCAGGATGGATGCGAGCAAAATGGTGACGATGATCTCGATGAGCGTGAAACCATTTTGGGTCGTTTTAGCAGTCATATCAGGAGCCTCACTCCACAAACCCCGTTTCCGGGGTAACGGCCAGCGAACGGGAGCCGATCTGTATGGTTTCAGCCGTAGTGATCGCTACGATATCGCTCACCTGATACTCGTAGGGGATGCCGATGCGGTCGAAATAGAGCGTAAAAGCATCCATCTCCGGCAGGGGGGTCAAGTCCTGATCAAAAGTTGTCACTTTTAACGAGTTTTGCCCCCACAATCATTTCCTATGCAGCCATCCGGTGAACGTGTTCCGGTGTCTCCAAGTCCAACGAACAGTGAGGGCGTCT
>Ga0126335_1000028_pt1 | contig 65449 bp, 59 predicted proteins | sample OlaspJWI45metaG_FD_108409 | JGI IMG/M metagenome (GOLD analysis project Ga0126335, IMG submission 108409) | Marine gutless worms symbiont microbial communities from Oahu, Hawaii - Olavius sp. 1 OAHU.JWI-45 metaG | ecosystem: Host-associated > Annelida > Digestive system > Unclassified | place... | reverse complement strand
TAAGAATTATTCTTAAATGTCTGGAACTTCGGTGTTCGATCGGTAGCCAGTTCTGGGCCAGGGCCCGCCCTGGTGCTAAGGCGAAAATCGGGACCGTTATGTCAAGGTTATTTTCATTGCTCATAAAATTAGAGATCCGATCTGTAGCCGGTTCTGGGCCAGGGTTGTGGAAGCGCTTGCGCGCTGTCTATTATATTGTTTGTGCTACAGTCGATCAGCTGAATGCCATCGGGATTGCCTACTCATCCTCAGTACAGTTTTTTAATGATAAAAAACTTTTAGAGCGTTTGGATCAGGCTAAATTAGACGTTATCGACAACCCACACAAAACTCGAAAACTGCCCATATCGGAACGTTATTCTGACAAACGCTCTAAAGGTAATAAAAAAACGGGTCAGCGTTGTTGGGTGTTACCAGTAACGACGCTGACCCGTTTTTATTATCGTACAACCAGCCTTTTTTTGATGGCATAGGTTGTTAATGCGGCGGCGTTATGCAGATCGAGTTTCTTCATTAAATTAGCGCGATGTTTTTCGACGGTTTTTACGCTGATGCATAGATAAGACGCAATTTCTTTGTTCTTGTAACCCTCGGCAACCAGTTTCAGAACATCCCGTTCCCGATTGGATAATGTTTCCCACGCTGTTACAGCCTCGCGTCCACTCTTACCGTCCAGATATCCCTCGATAACTTTGGCCGAAACACCAGGGCTCAGGTAGGGCGTGCCCTTTAGCACGGTTTTTATCGCCATTATCAGTTCTTCATGGGTGGCATCTTTGAGAACATAGCCATCTGCACCGGCTTTGAGCGCTGCCAGAATATATTCTTCGGTTTTGTGAACGGTGAGGGCGATTATTTTTGTTCGGGGGTGGCCTTTTTTAATATCCCTGATGGCGGTTATACCGTTCATGCGCGGCATCGAAAGATCCATCAGCAGCAGATCGGGTGAAAGTTTCTCTACCTGGCGAATCGCTTCCAGCCCGTCCTGGGCTTCTCCGACGATCTCAAATTCAGGATTTATGGACAGCAGCGCCTTCAGCCCGTCTCTCAAAATCGTGTGGTCCTCTGCGATGATAATTTTTTGCTTGCGGGTCATGTCAGACCTGATTGAGCCCCAAATTAACAAATTCGGACATTTTTTGGCAGTGTAAATACAGCACGATCGATAGTCAAATACTGTGCTCACCCTATTTACCATGGGCGTCGGATCAAGTAAAGGTGCATCATTACAGGATACCATCCTGGGAAGGGATTTTCCTAACCGATGACCGATACCAGAGGCCGGCACACCGTCCGTTCGGGCAGCTCGAACAGTGAGACCGAAAGGTCGCAGCGCAGGTTTAAAACGCTTATTGTCGACGGCAACGCGCCCTATCGGACGGCCTTACAAAAGATACTCAGCCATGCGTTCCTGGCAGTGACCACTGCCGAAGCATCTACCGGTTCAGAAGCGCTGGCCTTGATTGAAAACTTTAATCCGGACATCATCCTCCTGGCCATTCAGCTGCCCGGTGACAAAGGACTCAGGCTTGCGTGCCAGATCCGGAGAGACCATCCGAAGCTGACTATTATTCTGATTGCAAGCCAGTGCCTGCCGGAGTACCATTCTGCCGCAAGAAAGTGCGGTATCGAGCACCTGATCGCCAGGGACAGCTGGTCAGGAGCAGAAATTATTGAGCTGCTCCGAAACATCCTCGATCCCCTCCCACCGTCTGACCCGTGATCCTGCCCAACCATATCCTCGTCCGCATCTATAAAAAATCTTCACAAAGCGCCAATGATTCAACCAGTCGACCTGCCGGGCGGTTTCTTGACAAGGGTTACATCATAGTTACTCTAAATTTTGAATGTTTTTCTTCCTGGCACACGCTGCACCGATCAGCCCGGTGAGCCCGGGTCTTTGCGCCGAGGGAGACGCCCCATGAAAAAAATCGCCCTAACCGGGATCAAACCGACGGGCATACCGCACATCGGCAACTACCTGGGAATGATTCAACCCGCCCTGGAGTTGGTTCACAATTATACGGCACTCTATTTTATTGCCGATTACCATGCCCTTACTACCATCAGAGAACCGGGTAATCTCAAAGATCTGACCTACCAGGTGGCGGCTACCTGGCTGGCGCTGGGCTTGGATCCGGATCGAGTGGCCTTCTATCGGCAGTCGGACATTCCTGAAGTTTTCGAGTTGACCTGGATTCTTTCCTGTTTTACGCCCAAAGGACTGCTCAATCGTGCGCATGCCTACAAAGCCGCGGTCGAAGCCAATACCATCGCCGGGAAATCGGCGGATTTTGACATCCATAGCGGACTGTTCAACTACCCCGTGTTGATGGCGGCCGATATTCTGCTGTTTGGCGCCCATATCGTGCCGGTGGGGCTGGATCAGAAGCAACATGTTGAAATTGTAAGAGATATCGCCGAGTCCATTAACAATGTCTATGGTAAATTGCTGATACCGCCCGAGTCCCGGATACAGCGTGACGTAAAAACCATCCCCGGTGTCGACGGGCGCAAGATGAGTAAAAACTACGCGAACACCATCCCTATTTTTGACAGTCCCGCGAATATTCGTAAGCGTATCATGCGGATCGTCACAGATTCCAAACGGCCGGAGGATTCCAAAAATCCGGATACCTGCAATATATTTGGCATCTACAGGTATTTTGCTTCAGCCAAAACTGTCGAGCAAACCCGAAAAAGATACCTAGAAGGTGGCCTGGCCTACAGTGATATCAAAACCGAGCTCTTTGACCTGCTGCAGGCTAAATTTGGAAAGGCCGCCAAACGTTACCAACAGATTTTCAGCGATCACCGGCACATCGATCGCATTTTGAACCAGGGTGCGGAAAAAGCCCGCAGCCTGGCCGTTGCGAACTTAAAAAAAATACGTCGAAAGATCGGCATCGAATCCTGAAAACGGGCGCAGCGCCTGTCCCGATTGGTAGCGGGAAGGCAATGAAATGCTGCAATGATGCCAGTTGACTCAACAACCAAAGCCGAATCCATCGAGCCGGGGTTTCAGTCGACCGATTGAATCCCGGGGCTTGTGGATGGTTTTGTCTGCATATATGGAGGACAACCTCATGGGCCGCAATGTTTCTCAAAAATTGATAGAGAGCCATCTGGCGGAAGGAAAGATGACCGCCGGTGAAGAGATAGGAATTAAAATCGATCAGACCCTCACCCAGGATGCCACCGGCACCATGGTAATGCTGGAGTTTGAAGCCATGCAAATTCCGCGGGTCAAAACACAGCTGTCGGCCCAGTATGTCGATCATAATCTGCTGCAGACCGATTACAAAAATGCGGACGATCACCTGTTTTTGCGCAGCGCGTGCCGTAAATACGGTCTGTGGTACAGCCGTCCGGGCAATGGTGTCAGTCATCCGGTCCATATGGAACGGTTCGGTGTCCCCGGGAAAACCCTGCTCGGTTCGGACAGCCATACACCGGCGGCCGGTTCTTTGGGCATGTTGGCAATGGGTGCCGGCGGTCTGGAGGTAGCCATGGCGATGGCGGGCGGGACCTTTTACATGACTATGCCGCAGGTGTTCGGTGTGAAACTGGTCGGTAAACTCCCGCAATGGGTCTGCGCCAAAGACATTATCCTGGAAATGCTGCGCCGTCACGGGGTGCGCGGCGGTATCGGAAAGATCATCGAATACCACGGTCCCGGTCTGGATCATCTGACCGCTATGGATCGTCACGTCATTGCCAACATGGGCGCCGAACTGGGTGCCACCACGACGGTTTTTCCTTCCGATGCCGCCGTGCACAGTTTCCTGCAACAGCAGGGTCGTGCGGAGATCTGGTCCGAAATCGTTGGCGATGCGGATGCCGTCTACGATATTGAAGATGAAATCGACCTGTCCCAAATCGAACCGCTGATTGCCCTGCCCGGCAGTCCCGGCAATGTGGTTGCGGTCCGGGAGGTGGCCGGACGGCCCATCTATCAGTCGTATATCGGCTCATCGGCCAATCCCGGCTTTCGTGATTTTGCCATAGCGGCCCTTATTGTTGACGGTCATCAAGTTGTCGATCGGATCTCTTTGGACATCAATCCCACCTCACGTCAGATTCTTGAAAACCTGGTATTGATGGGGTATCTGGAAAAACTGATCCGCGCCGGGGCGCGTATTCATCAGCCCGGTTGCAACGGTTGTATCGGAATGGGGCAGGCACCGGCAACCGGTCAGATCAGTCTGCGCACCGTACCCCGCAATTTTCCGGGCCGATCGGGAACCGTCAATGATCAAGTTTACCTTTGCAGCCCCGAGACAGCTGCTGTGTCAGCCTTAACGGGCGTAATTACTGATCCGAGTACGTGGAAGGAAGCCTACCCGGCATTCGAAGAGCCGTCCAGCATCCGAATCAATGCGGAAATGCTTGTCGCTGCGCCGAATGAATCTGCGGGCATAGAACTGGAAAAAGGTCCCAACATCAAGCCGCTGCCGGAATTTGATCCCCTGCCGGATGAGCTGCGCGGACCGATTCTGCTGAAAACCGGCGACGATGTCTCTACGGACGAAATCATGCCCGCCGGAGCGGCCATATTGCCGTACCGCAGCAATATACCTGAAATCAGCAAGTTCACTTTCAGTCGCATTGATGAAACATACTACCAGCGGGCCATGGCGTTTGCCCAGAAACCCTCTTTTGTTATCGGGGGGACCAATTACGGTCAGGGGTCAAGTCGCGAACATGCTGTGCTCGGGCCGCGATATCTGGGCCTGAGGGCGGTCATCGCCAGGTCTTTTGCACGCATCCACTGGCAGAATCTGATCAATTTCGGCATTCTGCCGCTGACCTTCGATGACCCTGAAGATTACGGCCGCATCGCTCAACTGGACCAAGTGCTGATATCGAATGTGCGCAACGCCATTCAAAACGGCAGCCGCTTGCCCGTTGAAAACCTGACCCGTAATGAAACCTACCATTGCAGTCATACCATGACGCCACGGCAAATTGACATGTTGCTGGCCGGCAGTCTGATCAATCTTGCGCGAGAGCAATCGCGGTGATCGACACGCACCGGGCAGGTCCTTGGATCGGACAGTCGGGGCGATCGTTGCCGCTTGACGATTTATGGAATTAAACTTACTTTGAAGTAAATTCACGCTCACAGCTATGCCGCCGGTTAGCCCGAACATTGCATGAAATCTTTTCAGCAATTGACTGAAAAGCAACAATATCAAGGTATCGGGTGACAAATTAGGTAAATCACTTAGGGCACAATTTGTTACGCCCAAGATCTGGTAAACGCACTTAAAACATTTCACCCTGAGGGCCAAGCGGAGACTTCCATGGCCTGCGTTATTCGAGGTTCGCGGTCCCGCGGGACAGCTTCACCTCGAAGTGCCTTAGCCATGAAAGCCTCCGTTTGGTGCAATATCCGGGTTAAGCCGGACGACGCGCTGCTGGCGTTAATCACTGATATACAGAACCGCCGATCGTGACCCATTTTTTCGTCCGCCTGTGAACCGACTCAGGCAGACCGGGTTCGCTTAAACCCAAAGGAGGTTAGCCATGTTGGATAAAGCTGAATTATGTGAAAAAATCCGTACGCTTTACCCGGATATCGGTGAGTGCGGTATCGATGTGAACGTTGATTTTGATGAAGAACAGAAAACCTGGGTTGTTTATCTGGACAAAGAGCACCACAAGCTGAAAACATTCCTGGAAAACGGTGATGCCGAAAAATGCATGCTGGGTCAGCAATGTGTCAGCCTGGGTATCGAAATCGCGCAGCTCAGGGCCAATATCGACCGGATACCGACGGATCGCTGACAAAACAGGATCGAAATGAAATATAGAGAAGAAAAAGACACCATGGGCATCGTGCGCGTTCCGGCAGATGCCTACTACGGGGCCCAGACCCAGCGCGCGGTTGACAATTTTCCGGTCAGCGGCATGACCCTGCCGCCGGTGTTTATCCATTCGCTGGCCTTGATCAAAAAATCCGCCGCCCGCGTGAATGCCGAGCTGAGCGTAATTGATGCGGATATCGCCCGGGCTGTCGCTCAGGCTGCCGGGGAAGTGATGGCGGGTACATATGACGACCAGTTCGTGGTCGATGTTTTTCAGACCGGTTCGGGTACCTCCACCAACATGAACATGAACGAGGTACTGGCCACCCGGGCCAATGAAATCATAACCGGCAAACGGGCCGGCAAATCACCGGTCCATCCCAACGATCACGTCAATGCGGGCCAATCCAGCAACGATGTTATTCCCACCACCCTGCACATTGCGGCCCTGTGGACCCTATCCGAGCAATTGACACCCGCCCTGCAGGGCCTGCACGGGGCGTTAAATGCCAAAGCCTCCGAATTTGCAGGGATTCACAAAATCGGCCGTACCCACCTGCAAGATGCCGTGCCGCTTACACTGGGACAGGAGTTTAGCGGCTATGCCCGGCAGATCGAGCTCGGGCTTGCGCGGCTGGAAGATGCCGGCAAACGCCTGCTTGAACTGGCTTTAGGCGGTACGGCCGTCGGCAGCGGATTGAATGCGCACCCGAAGTTTGCACCCCGCGTTATCGCGTGCATTGCAGACCATACCGGTCTGCCCTTTGTTGAAGCCCAGAATCATTTTGAAGCCCAGGCCGCCCGGGATGCGGCCGTGGAAACCAGCGGCGGGCTGAAAACGATTGCCGTCAGCCTGGTGAAAATTGCCAATGACCTCCGCTGGCTAGCATCCGGACCGCGCTGTGGGCTGGGTGAGATCAACCTTCCCGCCCTGCAACCGGGCTCATCGATCATGCCGGGCAAGGTTAATCCGGTGCTGCCCGAAGTGATTCTTCAAATCGCCGCCCAGGTAATCGGCAACGACACGGCCATCACTTTTGGTGGCCAATCCGGAAATTTCGAATTAAATGTCACCCTTCCGTTGATTGCCCACAACCTTTTGCAATCAATCGCACTGCTGTCATCGGGTATTGCAGTTTTCAGCCAAAAGTGTATAAGTGGGATCACGGCCAACCGGGAAAAATGCGTGGGTAATATTGAGCGAAGCCTGGCGATGGTAACCGGTCTGGTACCGCACATCGGTTACGAAAAGGCAGCGCTCATTGCCAGGGAAGCATTTGATACCGGTAAAACTGTTCGCGAGATAACAATTGCAAAGAATATTCTGACGATCGATATGCTCGACGACATCTTAGAACCCGACTCCGGTGGAGGTGAACATGGCAGGTAAAAAATATCGGATCCAGACGGCATGCCCCCAATGCGGCTGCAGCGGCGTTACAGCTCTGTCAAAGAAAGAAATGAAAGCGCGGTATGGTGATCTGGAGAATTTGGAGCTTGAATGCGGTGAATGTATGCTCAAATATGAAACTGCCAGGAAGACCGCCTGCCCTGAATGGGACAAGGATTGTCAACTGCAGGAGTAAGCGGGTGAATCGACGGTTCCATTTGCGCTCGGCTGCATGATGTTTCGGGGCCACCTGCTTTTCGCGGTCCGTAGCGGCAAAGATCCAATGCCTCGATGCCGGTTAAATGCAGCCGCTTTTTAATGCCCTGTCAACACCTGCGCCGCTGCCAGGCGCTATCGAGAATCAGAATCTAAACGGCTGACAGGGAACGCCTCTCCCGGTGCCCCGGCGGCCAGGAAAAGCTCCTTTGGCGAATACAACGTTTCAAAATCATTTTACAGGCCTGTCGCGACTCAAACTTTACATGGCACTTTCCAGGACGCCTCACGGTCTGCTGGACATGACCGCGCCTGCCTTCGGTGCCCTGCTGTGGCTGGCAGCCTTCCCGCCCCTGCCGACCATTATCTTAGGTCTCATCACGGTGTTTGCCGGTTACACCGCTGTGTATGCCCTCAACGATGTGATCGACTATCGGGTCGATCGGGAAAAAGCCCGGATAGCCGGAGGGTTGCGCGAAGCCGACAATTATCTGGACGCCGTAATGATCAGGCATCCCCTGGCTCAGGGGCTTTTGAGTTTCCGAGAAGGCCTGGCCTGGGCTCTGGGATGGTCGGCGGTTGCCCTGGTTGGGGCTTACATTCTAAATCCGATCTGTGTCCTTATATTCCTGGGCGGCTGTGCGCTGGAAGCCGTGTACTGCCTGATGTTGCGCATCAGTCCGTTTCGGACCCTCATCAGCGGTGCAGTTAAAACGACCGGTGCTATCGCAGCCGTATTTGCGGTGGACCCCGATCCGTCGCTGCATTACGTTGGCGCCCTGTTTCTGTGGCTTTTTTTCTGGGAGATCGGCGGCCAGAATATCCCGGCCGATTGGGCTGATGTCGATGAGGATCGACAGCTGAAGGCCCAAACCGTGCCGGTCAAATTCGGTCCCCGGGGGGCTGCGACCATGGTGCTCTGGACGATCTGTATTGCACTCGGGTTGAATCTTGTGCTTATCCAGTTTTCCCGGATCGAATCCAAACTGCCGTTCGGTATCATTGCACTTATAGCCGGCGCCAGCCTGCTTTTGCCGCCGACGTTTCAACTTTACCGCAGCGCTGAGCGCCACTGGGCCATGGTCCTGTTCAACCGGGCCAGTTACTACCCGGTGGTGATGCTGTTGCTGATCGTTGTCCAAATTTTGTGGTGATTGATATTGTTTTCAGGAAGGTATGCTGCTGATGAAAGAATTTACGCTCGCAGAAATAGAAGCGTTTAACGGCAAAGACGGCAATCCGGCCTATTTTGCCCATGACGGCAAGGTCTATGATGTAACTGAAAGTAAATTGTGGAAAGGCGGCATGCATATGCGCCGCCATCAATCGGGTCAAGATCTGACCACCGATATGCAGGCCGCTCCGCATGGCTCGGATTTGCTCGAACGCTATCCGCAGGTTGGCGTATTGAGAGAAGAAATCAAGGCAGAACTCGTCCAGCGGGAACTCCCCCGACCGCTGGCCCTGCTGCTTGAAAAGAACCCCTTTTTTCGCCGACATCCGCACCCGATGACCGTTCATTTTCCCATCGTATTCATGTTGTCGACCCCGGTCTTTAATATCCTTTATCTGATGACGGGGATTAGCGCATTTGAAACGACCGCCCTGCATTGCCTGGCGGGCGGTATCCTGTTTACGCTTGTCGCTATTTTCACCGGTGTCATTACCTGGTGGTACAACTACATGGGCAAGATGATGAAGCCCATCGCCATCAAACTTCCCCTGTCCATTGTCATGCTGATCATTTCGATTGTCGTCTTTATCTGGCGTCTCAACGACCCCTCTGTCATGGACAATCTCATGGGCATCAATATTCTCTACCTTGTTCTGGTGCTTTCTTTTTTCCCCATGGTATCGGTTCTCGGCTGGTTCGGGGCAACGATGACCTTTCCGGTAGAAAAAGAATAAATCCGGATTTTTCCCACCTAAACGGAACATATATTTGACAACTACTATAAAACCCATGCGGTCATTTTTCAGTTGACAGCCTCGATCAGGCCCACTATATTCCTTAATAGTAATATAGTGACGGGTGGTAATTAGACATAATTAACATCGTATCATCTGAGATCATTGAGAAAGCGTATTTTAGTAGTCTGACGTTTATCAGCATTTTTTATATTTAAATCATATATAACCAAATAGAAATATGCGGGGTTGTTTGTGATGGTGTCCAAAATGGAGATAAAAATTCTCGGGCCGGGCTGCCAACGGTGTGAGAAAACGGCCGAAAGGATCCGGCAGGTGGTTGCCGAAGTCGGATCGGACGCGCTGGTGACCAAGGTGACCGATATGATGGAAATTGCCGGGCACGGTGTTGTCGGGACCCCGGCTGTGATCGTTGACGGTCAGGTCAAGTGCAGCGGTAAAGTGCCCGGGAAAAAAGAGATCCGGGCATGGCTGCTGAAATAACGAATTGGATATTTAAAATTGCGAATGGATGGTCAAATGCAAGAAGTCGAAGAGTTTTCAAGCGGCTGCTGCACAACCGCTAAGCCCCTGAAATCTGTTGTACCCAACCGCTTGCCGATATACCTGGCCGCCGGTGCCGTGGGATTGGTTCTGTGGTGGGTGCTCTATTCCCATCTGGCTGTGATGTCCCGCTTTTTGACTTACTCGGTGCTTCCTCTTGAAACCGGCAGTCACCTGGGAGCGGCGGTCGAGTTTTTTCTGTACGATACACCCAAGGTATTGATGCTGCTGACTCTGGTTGTATTTGCAGTGGGAATCCTGCGCAGTTTTTTCACGCCTGAAAGAACGCGTGATCTGCTTTCAGGCAAACGGGCTTTTGCCGGCAATATCGCCGCCGCCGGCCTGGGTGTGCTGACGCCTTTCTGCTCCTGTTCGGCAGTTCCATTATTTATCGGTTTTGTCACCGCCGGCGTGCCGCTGGGTGTCACTTTTTCTTTTCTGATTGCGGCGCCGATGGTCAACGAAATCGCCGTCGGACTGCTCTATGGCCTGGTGGGCTGGAAAGTTGCCGCACTGTACATGGCCACCGGACTGGGCATCGCCGTTTGTGCCGGCTGGGTGATCGGTCGCTTGAAGCTGGAAAACCACGTCGAAGACTGGGTCGGCCAGATGCAGGCTGCCAATGTGGAAACTGCGCATGTCAAACTGACATGGCAGGATCGCATCGAATTTGGCTGGGAATCGGTCAAGGAAATCCTTGGCCGTGTCTGGGTGTTCATGATTCTGGGCATTGCCATCGGGGCCGGCATTCACGGCTCTGTGCCGGAAGGATTCATGGCATCGATTATGGGTAAAAGCAACTGGTGGTCTGTGCCGGCGGCGGTTGTGGTGGGTATACCCATGTATTCCAATGTGGCCGGCATCATCCCTGTCGTCGAGGCCCTGCTTGGCAAGGGGGCTGCCCTGGGAAGCGTTCTGGCATTCATGATGTCGGTCATCGCCCTGTCCCTGCCGGAAATGATTATTCTGCGCAAGGTACTAAAACCCCGCCTGATCATGGCCTTTATCGGTGTGGTTGGCACCGGCATCCTGCTGGTAGGGTACCTTTTCAATGCGTTGATATAGAGTGCGACAGCAATCATGCTGCAATAGATATAGTGATTGTCAGAATTTTGTTCCGATAAAACCTGCTGGTGTTCATCGAAATGCATTGCAGGCGGGTTTACACTCCATAAGCACTAACCTGCTTTAAAAAGATGAACATCGAACATCGAACGCCCAACGTCGAACATTGAATAATGATGTCGCTTCGCTCCTCGGTTTTATATTAATGGTCCCCCAAAATCCGATGCCAATCCATGAGTGATTATTTTTGTACTATTTTGTGCAAGGATCTATATCATTCCCACCGGATACTCAGACAGGCCTTCTTTCAATTCAGCACATTGTTTTTTAAGCTTTTCCCATTCAAAATTCGATGTTGGACGTTCGATGTTCAATTATTTTATCGAACTTCAACACTCTCAAGGTGTGAAAAAAACTTAGCTATTAAAGGAATAAAACGCGCTCTAAAAATGTTTGCTATTTGGCATTTATTTTTTATACCCGAGGTGTGCCACCGCAATTCCATTGGTCAGGTAGCGATACCTGACATTCGCGAAACCGATGCGCTCCAGAATGCGGGCCAGTTCATCCGGCAGCGGGAACAGCCGGATCGATTCGGGCAGATGGGTGTAGGCCTGTCGGGAACCGGCCAGGATCTGGCCCAGCAGGGGCATGGCGTAAAAGGAATAGGTGTCATACAGCCAGCGGAAAACCGTGTTGGTCGGTTTTGAAAATTCCAGGCACATCAGTCGTCCACCCGGTTTCAGGACCCGGTGCATTTCAGTAAACCCCCGCTCCATGTGGGTCACATTGCGGATGCCGAACCCCACCATGACGGCGTCAAAGCGGTTGTCCGGAAAAGCGATTGCTTCGGCGTTGCCCTGGATATATCGAAGTTTACTCCGGATGTCGGCGTTGGTATTTTTGTGGCGACCGGATTCAATCATTTCCCGGTTGATGTCGAACAGCGTAACGCGCCCGGACGGGCCGACTTTGCGGTAGGCCAGGATGGACAGATCACCGGTGCCGCCGCACACGTCCAGCACGCTTTGGCCCGGCTGCAGGTTCATCATCTGCACGGCAATGTGCTTCCACAAATAGTGGATGCCAAAACTCAGCAGCGTGTTCATAAAATCGTACTGCCGGGCCACCGAATTGAAATGCCGCAGCACCCACTGTGTTTTTTCTTCCTCCGGCACGATATTAAAGCCGAAGTTGGCCTTACGCTTTTGCCGGATATGCGAATCCAACTGTTTTTCTCTTTCCTGTTGATTCACCCATTCTCTTTTTTCCGCTAACATGACCTATGCTCCAAAAAAATATAAATGATTGTCGGTTTACATAACCACTTTGGCCGCTTTCATCAACAACATCAAACCCATGCCAAGCATCAGCAGGCCGGAAAGAATATCCGCTTGCCGCCGAAAGCGGCGGGCCAGCTGCGAGGCGCCGGTGCCGATCAGCAGCAATCCGGGCAGTGTGCCCAGGCCGAAAGCCAGTAAAAACGCACCGCCCATCAAGACGCTGCCGGTCGCCAGCGCCCTGGAGAATGCCGCAAATGATAGCCCGCAGGGTAAAAAACCCATTATAAGACCGATCAGCAGCATATCCACGTTTCCGGTACCCGAAAATGCCCCTCGGACGATTTTGCGATAGCCCGGCAATTTTTCCGGAATGGCCACCGCCAGCCAGCGGGGTTCCCTGACAAGCCCCAGCTGTGCCAGTCCGAAAATAATCAGAAATATGGCCGCCAGGATGGAAAATACCACCTGTATCTGGGACAGCACCCTCAAATAGGATGCCGATCCGGCCCCGGACAGGATACGGGCCAGCCCGGCCCCCACGCCGCCCATCAGCAAACCGATAGCCGTATAGGTGCATATCCTCCCGGCATGGTAGGCCAGATGCGGCCCGAAACGACCACTTTTCCCGGGAAACGCGAACACCAGCGGCCCGCACATACCGATGCAGTGGCCTGTACCCAGAAGACCCAGCACAAACAGCGACATGATATCCAGATTTTGCATAGCGGACGTCATATCACAATGGATCACGAAACGACAGCCATGACAGTCATCATAGTTCAACAAATGATGAACTGGATTTATTTCACAACTTCGATGCGGTCACTGAGTTTCGTTACCCAGGCGGTCGTGGTCTTTTCGGCGGTAATCAAGGGAATGGATCTGGATAAAGAAAGACTGATGTACACGGCATCATATGCCGTTGCATTGTATTCCAGTGCGATGTCGAGGATGCTTGCCGGGTCAGGTTCTGCTCTTTCCAGGGGCGCTTCGAGATGCAAATCGTATATTTCTCGCGCCAGCCCGTCCATTATCTCGCGGCGATTAACGAGTGTGCGCATCACATTCGCAAACTCCCAATAGTGCAGCATGGGCACAGTTAGACTGACTTTACCATCAAGCAATCTATTCTGCCAGATCCGTGCTGAATCAGAAAAAACCTCGTCCAGATACCAGGCAACGGCCACACTGGTATCCAGTACATAGGTACTCATCGGGTCTCCCGATCCTCACGGATAATGGCGCGTGTATCGCTGACGAGTCGAACCGCCGTGGTTTTGTTACGCAGGCGTTCGAGGCGGTCCTTGTAGGTCAAGCGCCGACGTTCATCGGCCTTGACCGTGATAAAAGTGGTCAACGCCTCTTCTACCAGAGCACGTTTGGTTCTGGCTTTTGAGTACTTGCGTGCCCTGGCCAACAGGTCGTCATTTAGTTCAATATTGGTTCGCATGTGTATAACAATACACATAGTGTATTGGGATGTCAATCTCTTTGCAGTCTAAAAAGACTGGAGAACTGCCATTATAGATGCATATTCATTTGCATATGGAATTTGTGGTTGGGTTGCGCAATTTGATGTGCGGTTGAATGTCTAAACCTGTGTTCTGTGCGACCGTTACCGTTAAGCCAACCATTCTGGACGAATGCTAAATAAAAAGATTTAATGCAATTGCTACGTCAAATAAACGCTATTATCTTGGTCTGAAAGCAAAACGACCCCAACATAAAAAATCGAAAGGAGACTATGATGTCAGAAGCTGTTCAGCGCGCCCCGGGCCGCAAGCCCTTTGATATGACTGAATATGTGCAGAAGTTCGCTGGGATCGGTGCCTGCCGGGAGGAGAGTGTACGCCATGGTTGATTGGTTATTCTACACCATAGCCCTTTGGGCCGCACTTGGCTGTAGACTGATGGCCGGTATCTTTTTTATTTTCTCGAACACTGTGATGAGCGCCCTGGCTCGACTCCAGCCGCGGCAAGGTATTGCCGCCATGCAGGCCATCAATAGAACTATACTCAATCCGTTGTTTTTTGCGGTGTTCTTTGGAACAGCGGCAGTCTGCATTCTGCTGGCTGCTTCCCTGCTGTGGCGGTGGCATCAGCCCGAGGCAGGCTATCTAATGGCCGGCAGCCTGCTTTATCTGGTTGGTAACATTCTAGTGACCATTGTATTCAACGTGCCAATGAATGAATCCCTGGACGTTCTCGAGCCGGAAAGCGTTGAAGCCGCTGACACGTGGGCCGGCTATCTTACCCGGTGGACTGCCTGGAATCATGTTCGCACGGTTTCCGCACTTTTAGGCGCCCTTGCGTTCATTCTTGCGCTCGGGTGACATCGTGGTTTTTTCTCCAGCGGTGCTTTGATTTCATCCAATGGCTGGCGAAGCGCTTTAGCCTTATACTGCCATCGCTTGTCTTCCATCGGCGGCAGGTCATTTAGGTGCTCGGCGATACCGCCCAACGCATTGTTTAGTCCGGACCATTGACAAAATCATGTGTGTGCCGTAGAGCTCTTTCAATTCGAAATTCTAATAGGTTTGTCCTTTCATAAATAAGTGATTTCGTTTCTGGTTCCCGCTTTGCCGGACAAGAAGATACTGTTCAGGCATGGACACCAGTTTGTCCAGCACAGGAGTTACTTCCAACATGCGCAACTTTGCCCTTGAAACCTATTTTTCCAAATGGGAGTTTTCTGCGCGCTATCATCTCACCGCATCCGACATGGAGAGCATGACCATGTCCGATCTGCTGTCCATGGCATCAGCGGAAGACCGTGACGCCTTCGAACGGCTCTGGCTCGGCTACACTGAAACATACGGACTGTCGGAACTCCGAGAGGAGATCGCCGCCACTTACCATAGCGCCACACCCGACCATGTCCTTTGCTTTGCAGGCGCAGAGGAGGGCGTCTATATCGCTATGCGCGTTCTGCTCGGAAAGGATGACCACGCCATCGTGGTCGTACCCAACTATCAGGCCGCCGAGACGCTGCCGCTGAACATCTGCGCGGTTACCGGCGTTCCCCTCGATCCGGATGACAACTGGTCCCTGGACCTCGACCGGGTTGAGCGCGAGATTCGGGCCAACACCAAACTGATATCGATAAATTTTCCCAACAATCCCACCGGCAAGATCCTGGAACGCAACCGTTTCGATGCGCTGGTCGAACTTTGCCGTCGGAAAGGCATTTACCTTTTCAGCGACGAAGTCTTCCGCCTGATCGAGCGCCATGCATCCCTGCGGCTGCCCCAGGTGGCAGATGTTTATGAACGCGGTTTATCGCTCAACGTCATGTCCAAAGCATACGGTTTACCCGGTCTGCGGATCGGCTGGATTATGACAAAAGATTCCGCTGTCCTTCAAGAAATGGAACGCTACAAGCACTATCTATCGATCTGTAACTCGGCGCCGAGTGAACACCTGGCGATGATTGCGCTGCGGGCCCGGGAACCGATTCTCAAGCGTAATCGCCAGCTGGCCAATAAAAATGCCGAAAAACTGAGACTTTTTTTTAATGCGTTCCCGAAGCGCTTTGAATGGTATTTACCCGATGGCGGCTGTGTCGGATTTCCCCGGTACAAAGGCCCCCAAAAAACCGATGATTTTTGTGAAGACCTGCTGAACCGCGCCGGCGTCCTGCTGCTGCCACCCCGAATATATCGATCCGAACTGCTGCCGACGCCCCAGGACCGGTTTCGAATCGGGTTCGGGCGCAAAAATATCGACGCCGGACTGGCCGCTTTGGGTGACTACCTGAACCGTACTCAAATGGTTGACAGTTAAAAGGGACTTTCTTTATAGATGACAGGAATAAAGACTCAATAGCAACACTTACTAATACGACAATAATTACTTAGACATTCTTTCTTGGGATTTATATTCACCGCAGAGACGCAAAGTGCGCAGAGAATTCTTTTTTTATGTTTGCCGTTGAGAGGCCGGCAAACATGAAGGACAATCCGTCTGAAAACAATAAATTGGCTTAACGTGGGTGAAAGAAAACAAAACACGATAACAATTGCCCGAAGGGCCTGGATCTATTTCTTTTCGGCCTTTTTTACATCCCGCTGCTCTTTAGCGGGGGCTCACCGAAAAGAAATAAGAAAAATATCCTCTGTGCTCTTTGCATCTCGAGCGGCTTGTCGGGTCGTAGCTCGAAGAGCGAAGCCTGAAGCGGGCGGTGAATCTATGTCTTAACACCAATGAACTTCTTAGTAACTTAGGCATCTGTCAAAAGCGCTGACAGGTAAATTGTCAACATGGAGGCCAATGCAACAGAGCCAACCCGCCCTGGTTTCGCGGCGTCTATTCTGCCGGCAGATGGTGATTCTGATAGCCGGTTGGCCGCTGCCGGTCACCGCGCTGGCTGACATAAATGCCGGCTTCGGGCCGCAGCAGGGTCAATCAGGCCTGGACGATCAGAACCAGATGCAGATAAGCCGGGCGGACCGGTGCCCGGTATGCGGCATGAAAGTGAGCCGATACCCTAAATTTTCAAGCGCTATTCAGCTCGAGGATCGACGCACCTACTATTTTTGCAGCAATGGCTGTATGCTGCGGACCTGGCTCCACCCTGAAATTTATCTTAAAGCACCCAAACCGGCGCTTTTGCTGGCCATCGTGCGGGATTATTTTACCGGCCGACAGGTGGATGCGAAAATAGTTTTCTGGATAGCCGGCTCAAATATTATCGGTCCCATGGGACCCGCATTTGTTGCGGTGCAGGGCGATCGATCGGTCAAGGCTTTTACAACACGTCACGGCGGCCGCAGGGTATTTCGGTTGCAGGAATTGACGGATGATTTATGGTTTGCCGTAACGGGCAAACACGCAGGCAACTATTGAGCGGAAAAGAAAAATGCGACCAACCCGAGATGACCGTTTAGATCGGGCCGCTTATGTATTGACGAGCTTTACGGTCTTTTGCGCCATCGTGCTGTTATGCATGGCAGCAGATGCCGTTTTCAGGCCGGATACCCCCGAATTGCAGGCCCGGCAAATCGTCCGGCAGTTCGGCCTCGATTCGATGGCCCTTATTCCCACCGGACACCCCCAACGACATCCCGGCGGACGCTTGCCGGCAGTAGATCTGCGCCATATCCCCCGGCTGCCGTTGGAAAGTCCCGATGCCGGGGTGTTACAATTAGAAAAGGTGTCCAGGTAGTGGACAGTTTCGACGCGTATAAATTTCAGTCCTTTGGATTTAAGATACGCTCTGGTTTCATTTTTAAATGGGTATGAATGATAAATTATCTATCAGATCCGCTTTTTATCTGGTCGGTTCGCGATGTCATGCGCCGTCCCCTGGAATGGCTCCTATTGACACTGACTCTGGCGCTGATAACAGCCCTCCCCGGTATTGCCCTGCTGTTGGTGCAAGGGCTGTCCGATGCAGCTCAAATACTCCTTGCTGATTCGCCTTCGCTGGTCATTCGCAAAATCGCCCCCACCGGATGGCAGCCGGTCCCGGTCACCCAAGGCCTTACCGCGATCGAAGAGGTGCCCGGTGTGGTGCGGGCCTATCCGCGGATCTGGGGTGTGGTGGCCGGACCCGAAGGACCTTTGACCGTTATCGGTACACGGACGCGGCCCGGCAGTGATGGTTCCGCCGGTATTTTCGAACCGGGCCGGGGGGAAGTGCTGGTCGGTCCGGGCGTAACACCGGGTTTGCAAACGGGTCTTTTGAACCTGAGCGGTTTTTCCGAGGAAAACTTCAAAATTGTTGGCCTGCTGGAGCGGCAGACGGCGATCGTCAGTAACGATATCGTTGTTATGCATCCTTCCGATGCACGAGATCTGCTTGGCCTGCCGGTGGGTTATGCCAGCGATATCGCCGTTGATGTGAATCATGCCGACGAGGAGACCGCCATCATCCCGGATCTCATCGAGGCGCTGCCCTGGACCGCCAGAATAACCACCCGGACCGAAAGCATGGCATATTATACCGGCGCCTATACCCGGCGCGGAGGTATCGTCATGATTGCTGTTATACCGGCATTGACAGCCCTGTGCGTGCTGGTGACAGCAACGGTCAGGGAACGTCTGGGGCGCAGGTTTGAGGTGGGTCTCCTGAAAGCCCTGGGATGGACCACTGCGGATATCGTCCACTATTTCATGCTCAGAGCCTTGTTCATCGGTGTACCTGCGGTTTGTCTGGGGATGGTCGGGGTATATGCAGCCGTCTTCTGGCCGGGCGTTCAATGGCCCGGATACCTGTTGTTCGGCTGGCAGGGTCGAGCGCCCGGTCTCTATCTGAGCGCCGGCGGGTCCCTGCTCGTTTTGGTGCAAATTGCCGCCATCACCCTGGTTCCGTTCCTGGTCGCTACCCTGGTACCGGCATTAAAGGTCGCCACCGCCGACACCCAGGCTCTTTTCGAAGGGAGCGGCATTTAGATGCCGGCGGCCATCGAATGCCAGCGTGTCAGTCTGGAGCGCAGGCGACATGATAAACAGCCATTTAACGTTCTGAACAATATTTCGGCTGTGTTCGGCGTTGGCAGTGTGAACTTGATCTCCGGTTCAACCGGCGCCGGAAAAACAAGTTTACTCCACATACTGGCCGGCCTGTTACGTCCCACATCCGGTCAGGTGGTGGTCCGGGGCCAGCCAGTATCGCGCTGGATCGAGATGCACCGCAGCCGGTGGCGCCGTAGCGTCGGAATTGCATTTCAACATCACAATCTGTTCATGGATCTGACCGCCCTGGAAAACGTACTGATCCCGCTGGTCCCCTGTAGCGGTAACATCCGCGAGCTGCGTCACAGAGGACGGCAGGCGCTTTCTGATCTGAATATGGCCGGCATGGCCGGAGAGAATATATTTGCCCTTTCCGGGGGTGAGCGTCAGCGCGTCAATCTGGCGCGGGCCATGGTAAATAATCCGCAATATATTTTTGTCGATGAGCCGACCGCCCATCAGGATGACGAGAATGCGGCCGGCATAGTGAATCTGCTGGCCCGGGCCAGCAGGCGCGCCGTCACCGTGCTGATTGCGGCCCATGACCCGCGGGTCGAGGCATCGGACGGGATCGATGCACACTACCGGTTGGCCGAAGGAAAACTGGAAAGCGTTTAGAGAAAATAGCCTCACGCAAAGTCGCACTGGAAAATATAAAAGACAGGATTCCTCGATCCAATATCTAATCCGCCAGACCCACGGCGGACAAGTATCAACAATCCAGGATCCAGACCTCGGGTGTCCGGCATCCGGATCAGGGACATAGTCTCATGACTTCAGCGATTGAATGAGTTTCAAAAGAGTATCATCGAATTTGGAATCCTTAGCGTCTCTCTTGGTACGGTTTTCGAAACATAATTAATAATTTGGCGTTCTATATTCATGTTTCTGCACCCGCTGTTGCTCACAATTCTGGTCATAGATATCATAGGCACCATGCTCGCTTTGGCTGCGGGTGTGAAAGCCTGTCAGATCATTGTGGCCTGGAACCCGGCAGTGTCTGACCGGCGGCAGATTGAACTCGAGATTCAATCCGAGGCGTTAGCCATCCAGGGTTATTGGGTCCTGGGATTGCTGCATTTCTCCACGGTATTATATGTCGTCGGTATTACCAACATCCTGCCGGGTGTCGTCCCGGGGGCCATGTGTGGCACAGGTATCATGCAGGCTCTGGGCGATTCGGGCTTTCGGGCTTTGATTTTGAGAATGCTGGCACTGGCCATTCTGTCAGTGTGGTTCATCACCCAGCGCATCAATTTCGGCCGGCCTGAGGCGCCTTTGACCCGGACATGCGCCCGATTGGTACTGGTTGCCATGCCGGCCTATTTACCGGCCCTGTATGAGACCTTTACAGCGGTGATGAATTTGAACCTCCAGCAGCCGGTCAGCTGTTGTGCCATGGTATATGATCAGTATCGCACCCTTGAGGAGGCTCAAAGCACGGCCGGTCTGCCGGATAGTGTCTGGCTGTCGGGTTTTTTGATCGGCGCGGTTGTCATGTTTGTGTTGACCGTATTTGTCTTAAGATCGCCAAAACCGGTTAAAGGGTCCGCGCCCATATTCCTGGTTGTGCTCTGCGGTGCCTGGGTTCCGGTTGCTGCCGTGACCCTGGTGCATATTCTGGCAGCCTACCACTACGGTGTCCTGCAACACCAGTGCCCCTGGTGCCTGTTTCTGGTCGAATATCGACTGGTCGGATTTCCGCTGTTCGGTGCCCTGGCTCTGGTCATATTCGAGGCCCTGGTGGTCATGCTGCTGCCGCGACTGGCCCGCACGGCAACGGAGCTGCGGTCAATTGTCGAGCAACGGGTTCGCAAAGCCTGCCTTTTAATTCTCGGATCCGTAATTGTATTTTTACTTATCTCCGGAATGCCACCCATCATATGGCGTATGCGATTCGGTGTCTGGCTGAACTGACAATTATTGTCGAAAAATTGACGCGAACCGTATGCCCGCCGCACCTTGCCCAACCTCTGTTTTCCCTTAAGTAACTGAATTAACATCTAAACATATATTAACCCGGTTCTGGCACAAAATCTGCTTATACTTTCTCATACTTGTAGATGCTGATTTGAATTAAAGTATTCCGAAACTTGCGTCGATAATCAAAACAGGGGAGGAAAGACCAGAGGAGAAAAAGGCAGGTTCCCATGCTTCAAAAATCATCAGTCAGTCACTGTAAGAAAGAAATGATGTCGATATGTGCGGCCGACAACCGAAAGCACCAGCAAGAGTGCCGTTACTACGAAAAAGCATGCCAGGCCGAAAGGTGCATGTATTTCAAATTTGACGAATACTGTGATTGTTTAAAAGCTCAATTGAATGCGTAGAGCAGCGTTCTATGAATAAATATGCCGCTTTAGCTGCCCGCTGTGGCAGCTGAAAAGGCGCGCCCGGGCCGTTCGCCCTCCTGTTCACACTCGTTTATTGATCACGACCGCATATTTCACCCGGGCGCCGCCACTCCAAAATTAAAAACCCGGTCCTTTCGGACCGGGTTTTGTATTTTGAACTTTCTAAAATTAAATGCCTGGTTCCAAAGAACCGGGCATTTAATTTTAGTTGCCGAACTTCTTGGCTAAATCACTGTCAATCACATAAATGCAGACCTCCTTGGCGCCCTGCTGGGTATAATTGTAATTATCGCACAGGTTGTTTATCAGGTAGGTCACATCGTCCCTGATTTTCTTATCATAGGTTTTAAAATCTTCATCCCCGTAGTCTTTTATGCCGCGGCGGAAATTTTCGTTTTCCAGAAAAGGATCCAGAACTTTGTCTTTCAGGTTGTAAACGTAGCGTTCGTTGAGATCTTTGTAAATTATTGTTTTTACGATCGGTTTGTCTTCTAACATGATTTCCTGGGTCAGCGTTCGGGTCGTGTATTCTTTCTGGGTATCTTCTCGAAAGGCCATCCGTTCGAACTTGCCGGCTGAAGCGCCCAGCAGGCGCAACTCGATAGCGTCGAAGAAGTCTTCGGATATTTCCAGGCGTTCACCGGTGTAAGTGCTGGTTTCAACCGTACCCGGCTCAAAGTTTATGGCAAACAGATAATTTTGGATGTCCCGGGCGATCTGCTCTTCGTTATAATAGTACAGTGATTCTTTAACTTCCTGTAAAATCGTATAATCATACATCCTGAGCAGCGAATCGAGAAAACCTTCCGGAATCATTTGATTGAGTTCTTTGCGGCTTTTGGTGAAAAAATTGCAAAGCGTGGACATGTTGATCAGTTTGTTGCCCTTGGCATAGGTCGAATAAAATTCGTTGAAAATTTTGATGGAATCCCGGCCGGATATACCATGCTCGCCCTCAGCTTCCGATTCGGCGATAATCCGGGCGCGCCGTTTGGCGGTCAGGCGCTTGCGGTCATCTTCAGCCAGCCATTTGGGGATATAGCCGGTGTAGATTTCCATTTTTAATAGCTGCAGGTTCTCGTCACAGTAAAGACGGTACTTGTCCGGTTTGCCGATCCATTCCAGCAATCCTTCCGATCGCGTGTTCAGGCGCGAGGCGATGATAACCCGGGCGAAATTGTGGAGCACCCGCGGCAAAAAGCTTTCGTCAATGTGTTTGCCGAAGGTGTTGCGATAGATCTCCACTTCGGTTCGCAGATCCATGACATACGGAATGTTGATATATTCGATCCGGTCGGAAAAGGATTGGAAGTCCTCAATGTTCTTCATATCTTCAGGGTTCATTACCCCGATCAGCAAGGAATTGACATTTTCTTCGATTTCTTCGACCTTGTGCACACCCTCGCTGATGATGTTGTGCAATTCGATAAAGCGGTCTGTGTTGTGGCTCTTAACGTCCATCAGGGCATACACGCCATTGTTGGTTTTGGCATACTGGGAGAAGATATACTTGACCTGGTTGCTGTCTTTCAAAAAGTTGTTGATACGGCTTTGAACGATAGGATTGGTCAGGGTATTTTGGCGTAAGGGCTTGTCTCCTGGATTGTATACACTGATGCCCTCACCGAGCCTGCGGTCGAAGCGGTATGGCCGTGCAAAGATCATCTGGAATACGGCGCGCGGGCTTTTGAGGCGGTTCAACAGCGCCTGATAGATGGATCGACAGATCGTGCAGGGTTTGTCATGGAACACCCAATCGAATTCTTTTTCGGTGTAAAGCTTCCATTTGAACTCGTCGTTTTCGAACAGATCGTCAAAAAAAGTACGCCGATAGGACTTGGGTATCATGAGAATGGGATTGTCGTGGCTGGGGCAAGGGACTTCGATAATGTCATCGGCTGCAAGCAGCCCGCCCTGGTTTTTCAGCAGTCCGTGGTATTCCGGGCTCAGGTGCTCCTGCATCTGCAGGTAATTTTCCAGCAGCGAAAGGGAGGTATTTTCGGAAATTTCACCCAGCAGTTGACGATCTAAACGCCAGACGGTCTCGTACCTCAAGCCTTCCTCTATCTGCGTATATTCTTCAAATTTTTTTAACAGGTTGTTCAAAAATGTACTCTTGCCGCAGCCGTGCGGACCTTTGAAGATATATATTTTGTTCTGCTGGGCACCGCGTTTCATTGCTTCTACTAGCTTGATCAAACGGTTGGCAAACAACCGGTCGGCAAAAAACGGGTGGTCGGTATCTTGAACGAACAGACGGCTGCAGTCGTAACATATATAGCTGATCGACTCCGGATCGTCCGGATACTCGTCGTAACCGGCGCCCACATATAAATTGACCATGTCATGGAAGAATTGAAAGATGTTGCGTATCAGAGGGGCCGGCTGGGCAGTGACCGCTTTTAAAAAGGCATCAAAAGAGATCGGGGTGAGCTGCTCCTTTATGCTCATGCTGAGGTCGAAATTGTCCATGGCCGAATCGATTTTCGATACCGGGCTCTGACCGTCAACTTCCGCATCTATGCTCTGGGGGCCTAATTCGGTTGGAACGGACTGCGAATTTCCGTTTTCAGTATTTTTTGAATCAGGGGTGTCTTTTTCTATTTTTTGCTGCATTTTGTAACCGTTGCTCACTATGTTCGGTAATTGACATAATTACTGGGTTTGATGGGTATCAAGCACTTCTCTGGAAAGTTTCTGCTCTTTCATCGTGTATAGGACCCGTTCCCACTTGATCTCACGCGGTTGTTTTTCTTCTTTTTGCGAACTTGCGGCAAACACGCCCGTTGGACCGCCGCTTGCAGCGACTTCACTGGTTTCAAGCTGGACCGGGTAACCCCACAGATATTCTATGCCCAGCATGGTGTTGGCAATGTAGTCTTTGACCAGTGGTTTGCCTTCAAAAAAATGGTTGAGATACAGCGTATTGTCCTTACCCTTGTCCGGTATAATTTCGATATGGGGCGGGTGATAGAGTCCGTCAAGCAACATCTGGCGATAATCTTCGGCTTTGCGACTTTTGACGTAGTATTCCCAGACCATGCGGTCCCTATTCAGCCGTTTACCCGCCACGAAAAGTTTGTACCGGGTAACGAAATCCTGGTCCACGAAGGTGTTGATAAACATGAAATCACAGAAATTTTCGCGGAGTTTGAAAATAAAATCCTGTCCCCGGCCCTCCTGCCGATCGAACTGGTCCCGCTGGTCGGCATCGAGCAGTTTTTTAAATGCGATGGAATACCTGCCCGTATCACCCAGTTCTTCGATGTAGTAAAACATTCTCAGGCCCAGGGCGTAGGGATTCATTCCGACTCGCGGAAGCGATGCCACGCCGGCGTGGGTTCGGGCAAAATCAACCTCGTGACCCAGAATGCGGTCATCCTGAAGGAACAGTTTTTCATGCCAGTAGCTGGCCCAGCCCTCATTCATTGTTTTGGTCCGGATCTGCGGCTGGAAAAAAATAGACGTGTTGCGGATGACTTCCATGACCGATTTTATCCAGCTGTTTTCTTCTTTCTTCAAAAACTCCGAGTACTCCAACAGGTACTGAAACAGGTCGAGTTTTGCAGGTGTCTTCTTATTAAGGCTTTTCTGGTAGATGGCTTCAAATTCCGGATATTTTTTAATTACTTCGGAAAAAAACGTTTTTTCACCAACGGCCCCTTCTTTTCGAATACAGGCGTTGTAGTGCTCAATCTGTTTGATATATTGGCTGATTTTCACTTTCTTTTTTTGCTGCAGGAAGACATCAAAATAAAAATCGAGCTTGTTTTCGCCGCGGGTTTTGGGTTTGTTGTTCAATAGCGACAGTTCGCCATAAAAACCCACCAGGTTGTCGATGCCGCGCGAAAATTCAATGATGTAATCGACCCAGCGGCCCTTTTCGGAACGTAAATTGGCAATCAAGCGTTTGTCGGACAACGCCCGACCGGTGAAATCATAGTCCCATGTGTGACGGAAAAAATGATTGTTCTGGAAAAAATCGATATGGCCCAGAACATGATAAAAAATCATCACGTTCATCCAGTCCGGGTTGTTGTCATTATAGTAGGAGATGGCCGGCCGGGTATTGATTACGGTTTCATACGGATTGCTCGGATACAGCTCGTATTTTCCGCTTTCTTTCATGACCTCAACGTCATGGACCCAGTAATCATAAAGGGTTGGAATCATGACCTTGGGCGACAGCTCCAGCAGGTCCCGGTTGGTGACAATATATTCCAGAGATTCGGTTTCAAATCGCAAACCGGCATCAAGGGCGCGTTCCTTGCACCCTTCCATGATTTTTTTGGTATGCTGATCGATGAGTTCCAAGTGCGAGTAACCCCATTCGCTGTTTATTAAAATGAGTTGATTATAGTTCCCCTGATCGTGTCCATCACAACGATTGTAAGTGCCTAAAGTGAGCTAAAGTGCTCTAAAGTGCCTAAAGTTAAGGTAGCGCTGACGCGCTGTCATTTTTTATTTTATAAATCGATGGAGCAAAGCGACTCCATAACTTTAGGCACTTCGAACTTTAGCTCACTTTAGGCACTTTTCTCTTCTTTTCCCCTACATTTCAAACTGCTATTGCATTCCTTCAAAGCTCTGGAACGCCGGAGTTTACTCCGAGATCAAATGTTTGATACCATCGATCAACCGCTGTTCGTCCGCATTTTCCTGCATAACGTCCAGGCGCAGCAGCTTGGGGTGTTTTTCCAGCAGTTCCGAGTTTTTGATATAACGCTCCACTTCACTGCGCTGATCAGGGCTGTAACCGTGTTCGGCGATGGTGACACCGACACGATTGGCGTAGCGCAGCATCCGTTTAAGTTCGGGAATCGATTCCTTGCCGTTGGTGTCCCAGTCGTCGCCGTCTGTGCCGTGAAAAACATAGATATTGTAATCTTTGGCCAGGCTCTCGGTTTCCACGATTTCATTGACCAGGCGGTAAGCCGAAGATACCTGGGTGCCGCCGGCCACCGAAGAATTGTAATAGGTGTAGAAATCCTGAACCTCCTTGGCGTCCGTGTCATGCAACACAAACCGGGTCTCGACCTGCTTGGCGTACTGGAACAGCAGCCAGCTGTAGATCATTACGTGCTGGGCCACCACCAGTTCAGTGGCTTTGCCGGCCATCGAGCCGGAATAATCGCGTACAAAGAAAACCATGGCCTGGGACTCGTAGTCCTTTTCCCGGGAAAGTATCCTGAATACCCGGTCACCGGGTGCGATCAAAAAGCGGGTCGCATCGATATTGTCCACATCCGGTACGTTGCCGAGGTGGATGTTGGTCTCCAATATCTGGCGCAGGGTCGCTTTTTTGTCCAGAACCTGACCGAAACCGCGGTTTTTGTCGGTCAAATCGTACGTGTATCGGCTGAGGGATTTTTTCTTGCCTTTTTCTTTCAGGTTCGGCAGCTGAAACTGTTCGGTCAGAATCCGGCCCAGTTCATAGGCATTCGACTCGATTTCATGCTCGCCGCCTTCACCCTGCCCCGGCCCGCTGCCGCTGGCGCTCTCATCGCGCACGGGTTGTTCACCGATCACTTCGCCTTCTTCACCCTCGCCGGTGCCGCCCGAAGAAGGGGCTTCACCCTCCTCGGGTTCCTTGAAATTCGGATCGTGCATAAACTTTTCTTCCACGGTGGTGGGCACAATAACGACCTTGGCCTTGCCGCCCTTGCCGGGCTTGATCAGGCGTCCGACGTTGATTTTACGTGGGAAACCGTCTTTTTCCCGCAGCCGGTCGCGTTCCAGCAACTCGTCCAGTGAGCGCATCTGGGCATAGTAACTCCTCATAGCCACGCTCATATCCTGCAGATCAACCAGATCGTGATGCTCGTAAACGCTGGCCGGTGCTTCCTCCAGTGATTTTTCGCCCCGGTTACCTTCCGGTTCCGCTTCACCGGGCACATAATGCCGCCGATGGTCTTTTATTTCGGCCTGGATTATTTTCTCCTGCCCGGCGCTCAGCCCGCGCTCTTTCAGCGCTGCATATATTTCGTCACGGCGATCTTTCATGTTATGTTTACCTGTAAAGGTAGTGTTTTATTTTACTATCAATATCTCTGGACCAAGGAATGAGCAATTTTTTCGATTGGCAAGGCCGCACAAGGATTTCAGCCGAGACGTACTGCTGTACGTTGCAGGCTTGAAATTCACGGAGAACGCCGCATATCGGAAAAATGGCCATTCCGGTATAATAATACTGTTGTACTTCGCAGGCTCACTTCCCGCAGAGAACGCAGCTCAGCGGAAAAATTTATAATGAAAATTAGTTCTCATCTTCCTGCGTGCAAAAATACTCAATCGATTTTTGGGCGCAGGTCTGACAGTAATTCAGTTTATTGAGCATGGTATCTACCATGCGATCGTAAAGCTTCTGATTCTCCTCATTGGTGCGGTTGGCCAGCGCTCCGATCAAAGATCCGGCCCCGGCGATATCGGATTTTAAGCGCACGTCGGTGACCGCTTTGACCAGTTCCAGGTTGTCCATGAAGTCGTAGTTCGGGTCTACGGATATCTTCTGTCCGTAAATTTTACGAATCGAGGTCCTGAAGGTTTCACGCTGCTCTTCGGTCTTGAGCCCCAGACGCTCCTCCACGCTGTTGATAAAGCGCTCATCGATTTTCAATGCCTTAAGTTCGCTCGTCTGGGGATTCTTGTATTTCCACATCTTGTCAGGTCCCAGGTTTTCGGCATCGATACCGATAATCATATTGACATAGTTCATTACATCTTTGCGGATGGCCAGCGGTTCGTCCATGTAGGCATTGAACATTTCGGTCATGATCCGTTCGCGGTAGAGTCCCCTGGCGATTTTGAGATCTTCAAGGTATTTGGTGCGGTCGTTGGCTTCGGTTACATAGTCCAGGATAACCCGTTCATAGGCTCTGAATATGTCATAGGCAAACATGCACTGGCCTTCGTTGGTTTCCGAGCTTTCCATCAACAGCTGAATCGATCGCCCCAGATTGCGCTGACCCAGCCCCTTCTGGCCAAATCGGTTGATTATCTCAGGATCCTGGTTGAGTGTGTCGATAACTTCCGCCAGGGTCTTGATGCTCTTCTCGCCGGCCACCTCACCGGCAGCCAGTTTCATGGTTTCCACCGGCGTCAGCTTCTCGGAGCGCGGCAGCCGGGTAAGCACCGCAGCCACCGAAGTCGAATAGTTCAGGTTCGGATCCTGGTGCAGTACCTCACGATTGAGCGTGGTGCGGGATTCATTGCCGATCGTATACTGGGTCAGGTCCTTTTGCAGCTTATAGTTCGTATTATGCGAGACGTAGCAGATCCGGCAGCGGTCGACGATAGGGGCCTCTTCTTTTTCGGCCAGAAAGCGGTGAAACTCGGAATTGTTGCTTGTGGCTACAATCAACGTGTCGATGGGCCATTTGTATCCGTCGATTTCTATATTGCGGTTCTGGATCACACCCAGATACACCTGCACCAGGTCTTTTTTGTTTTTGTAGATTTCGTCGCTGAAATGGATACCGCCACCGGCGACACGGGCCAGGGCGCCGCGGCGCAGATCGAAACGATAGGGATTGTTGGTGTCGGTAATGTGCAAAAGCCGCTGGATTGACTCTTCGCCGAGCAGATCGACGGCCGAAGAGGTTATCTTGTCCTTGGCCGGATATTTGCCGGTGACCGTGCCCAGACTTTCGGTCAGCGGTACCGGTACGATCTGGATATAGGCGAGCATTTTATCGAGATTGTCGCCGGTGTAACTGCGCAGATCGTTCCAGATATAGCCGCTGCATGCCCCCAGGGGCCGATATTCATCATACAGCTTTTCGATTTCCTGATCCGAAAAACCGATCTGTTTGGCCAGGTATTCTTTGGACGCCTCTTTGGATTCGTGCAGATTCATTGCCAGAATCATTGGATCTTCATAGGTCTGGGACTCAATGACACTGATTCGGCCGTAGTGATCGAGCTTATCGATATCCATGAATTTAAAGGTGTATTTACGGTTTTGGGGCAGACTTAAAAATTCACGGTAACGGTCGCACAAAAATTCGACAAAAAAGGTTTTACCATTCCCCGGCTCTCCTACCAGGACATAAGCCATTTCTTTGGAAGAGCCGCCTTCGGATGCGTCCTTTACATAGGATACAAAACTGTTGATCTCGTCATACATTCCGATCACATGCTTTTTACCATTTCGAAAGATACTGAAATCATAAGTCGTTTTACCGTTTACCACGACTTTTTCGATATCGCTTTCCAGTATCATCCGGGCAACGCCCTGGAAGGCGTTCTCATAAACGCGCTTTCCCTCCTTAACCTTATTCAGGTGATCCAGAAGGGTGTTGTTGGATGACTTGCTCATTTTTCCTCCCATTTTATGGTATTAAGGAGCTATTTGGATCTAATCAAAATTAAGCATTAATAAAGAGGACATCAACGGCTTTCAGCCCGGGTGTAGATGCTGAAAAGCCACTGTGAACAAAGTTCGGCGGCTCAGGTCTTTGCATTTATCTCAGAAGGTGTGCGTGGTTTTGATATCGATAGAGCAGCAGATTCGATTGAATATCAGGCGAGAGACCCGGTGTTGAAAAATGGGTTGTGGCTCAGATGGTGGATCAGAACAGATCGAGCAATGATTCCCTGGCTGCGAGAGATGAACACGCCGAGCGTACATCTCTGCAAATTCCATGCCCCTGTCTAGTAAATTACTTTTCATTGTCTAGTAAATTACTTTTCATAACTATTTTAGCGCATAACGCCGCGTTTTGAAAGCATTTTGATAGGATTTTGTCAGCAGCAGGGTATTGCCGGTGACGGTCAAACTGCTCAACAGCATGGCACAAACCGCCACCAGGGGTGTCAATAATCCGATCATTGCCAGCGGTATGGCAATAACGTTGTAGAGAAAGGCAAAACAAAGGTTTTGCGCGACTTTACGATTGGTTGCGCGTGCAAGCCGTATAAAATCAAGTAGTTGCCCCGGGTTGCCGCGCATCAGGGTTAAATCCGCCACCTCCTTACCCAGATGGCTGCCCGAATGCACCGCTACGGCAAGATCCGCCACGGCCAGGGCCTGTGCATCGTTGACACCGTCGCCCACCATCGCCACCTGTCGTTTTCCGGTCTGCATCCGTTTGATGAGTTTCGCTTTGTCGGTCGGGCTCTGCTGACCGTAGGCCTCCTGGATGCCGACGGCTTGTCCGATAAACCGGGTGCTGTGCTGGCCGTCACCGGATACAAGCACTAAGGCATAACCTTGATTTTGTAATGCAGTTATCGTATCGCGGGCATCTTCTTTGAGGGTATCGGCAAATACGAAAATGGCGGCCAGCCTGCCGTGGATGCTTAATGCGACCATTGAAGCACCGGGAAATTCCCGGGTGACGGCCTCGCGGGCCGCGCTGGCATCCGGATCGGCATCCGATACGAATGGGTGGGACCCGATCCGAACCGGTTTGCCGTTGGAATGCCCTGAAATACCGTTGGTATGCAATTTGATACGGCTTATAATGGCCGGCCTGATCTGCCTGCGGGCCGCCTGTTTGCGAATTTCGGCTGCGATAAAGTGGTCGGAGTTTTTTTCCAGACCGGCGGCCAGAGCCAGGGCCTCCTGTGCATCGATGCCCGACAGCGAGACAATGCGCTGTAATTGCCACCGGCCGCGGGTGATGGTACCGGTTTTATCGAATACGACGGTTTTTATCCCGGTGACGCGTTCGAAAGCCGAAAAAGAACGCACGAGAATTCCGATTCGACCGGCCAGGGAGATACCGGCAACCCGGGCCAACGGTATGGCAACCCCCAGGGCGCAGGGGCACGAAATGACCACAACCGTCACGGCCCTTATCAGGGCCTCTTCAGCGGGCAGACCGATCAAACGCAGCACGGCGGCCGTCGCCAGGCCCACACCGAGGATAATCGGCACAAACCAGCGCAGCAATCGGTCGGTTTTACCCTCCAGCCTTGTTTTCTGGTTCAGGGCATTTTCCATGATGTGGATCATCTGCCCCAGCGTGGAGTTTTGGCCGACCGCTTCGGCCTTTACCCGCAAAATGCCTTTTTGCAGGCGGGTGCCGCTTTTGATTCGATCACCGGCTTTTTTTGTTACCGGCAGGGGCTCCCCGGTCAGCGATGATTCATCCATTGCGCCGGAACCGTCGATAATCAAGCCGTCAGCCGGCACGATTTCGTCCTCTTCAACCAGGAAGATATCTTTCTCACGGAGCAAATCGGCAGACACATAGCGTCCGGCGGGGCGCTCCGGTGCGCAAAGCTTCACTTTGTTGGGTCTTAAGGAGAAAAAACTTTCCAGGTCCTCCTGGACTCTGTCCTTGGCGGCCCTTTCAATAATTTTGCCCAGCAGCACCAGGGTGATCAGCATGGCGGCCGTGTCGAAATACAGGTGAATACTGCCGCTGATCAGGTTGTAAACACTGAACAGATAAGCGCAGCCCGATCCGACGGCAATCAGGGTTTCCATGCTGCCCGCGGCCGAAGCGAACCCGACCAGTGAACGTTTGAAAATGTTGTGCCCGCCGTAAAACATGACCATGGTAGCCATAATGAAGATCGGCCAGGAAAGTTTCCAGATCGCATCTTCGGTCAACTCGGTAAAAAAACCGAAATAAAGCGAGACCGAGAGCATCATGATGTTCATGGTTAAAAAGGTGGATACCGCAAATCGGATCGTTTCACGCCGTTTTTCGGCCGCAATGGCGGGTTCATCCGGTGTCGTCGCGCGGTAACCCAGCCGGCCGATGGCACCGATTATCTTATCAGGGGATGTACGCAGTGGGTCATAGCGGCAATTGAGATGGTCAGTGGAAAAATTACAGTTGGCCGTTTCGACGCCCGGAATATTTAACAGGGCCTCGTCAATAACCCAGGCACAGGCCGAGCACCACATGTCCTGGATGGTCAGATTCAGCCCGAGCGTATTTTCGGTTGTACCTGCGGTTGCAGCCTGATGGGTCGCCTTCCGGAACCCGGTATCGTCCTCTGCGGATTTAACTTTTGCGGCGGTGTCGGTCAAACGAGCCAGGTCGTTTTCGGTGCCGGGAATAATGCCGGCCGCAAGACAGCGATTGTAGAGTTCTGTTTCTTTAAAAGCGGCCGGATCCGGCGAGTCGGTCGCCTCCATGAGCATCCGGAAGACCTGTTTGCAGCCCATGCAGCAGAATCGGTAGGCATGTTCGCTTGTGTTCAGGGTGTGATCACCAAAGCGCAGCGGCAGCCCGCAAAGATCGCATCCGTTGGGGGAATTGGTCATATATATCCGTTATCTAATTTAATTTTTGTTCACAAAAATTAAATTAAGGATAAAATTGAGTCACGCCAATCCAAAATAAAAAAGTTTCGCAGAATGCGAAACTTTTTAATTTTTTAAACTGCAGCCTTAGCGATTATTCGCGTGGCCCCAATGATTTTATAAATGCAATGATTCCCCAGCGATTCTCAATCCGGATGGTCGAGTGCAGCGCCGGTTGACGGCCGCTGCCGCCGATTCCGTAACTGATGTGCTGAAACAATTCCCCATCGTTTTGGGCCTGAATTCTGGGGCTCCTCAGATCTGTGGGCAGCGGTGCAAAGCTTTGCCCCACCGTGCCCTTGCCGTCATAGTTGGGGCCGTGGCACTGGGCACAATAGTTCAGGTAATCAATTTTACCGATTTCGATAACCCTGGCATTGGACAGGATCACGGGGCTTTTGAGTTTCATCGGGTCAGCGGCACGCAACACCGCCTCACCGCCGGTGACCGGTACAATGCCGGCTTCCATGATCAGCAGCGGTTGCTCATAAGCTCTGACCCCCGGGGTCTGGCGCATCCGGCCGTATTTGAAATTGTTGTCGTAGTAGATCACCACCTGGTAAACGGCGAATACCACGACTGCCAAGCAAAAAAAGAAAATGATCAGTTTCTTCATTGATTTACCTTCTCGGCCCCTGACATGTTGTTGCTCGGTTTATATTGAAACGACTGGGTTTTTTCCTCCCGGACATGCTGGGTATGCGGGAGGGGTTCATACATGGCGTAGGGGGATTCTCCGGGAACATCTCTGACCGGACGGTAATCCCAATCGGGCATGCCGCGGTCACCGATCATAAAATACGCCAGACCGCCTTTGAAGAAAATCCACAAAAGAAGCAATCCGACAACAACCCAGGTCTTGACCGCCGACTGCTGATGCGCTGCGTGTTCCATCAGATTTTTACTCCCAATAATCCTGTAAGAATAATATAGGCCAGGGTCCAGATGACGGTCCCGGCTATCGTTAGGGTCAGAATCAGCGGAAAGGGCGCTTCGCGCCCCTCAATCCCGCCAGGGAAGGTTTCGATAATTTTTTCCATTCGCTCCTTTGAATCCTTCCTGCGAATGTAATAGAATCCAAGCCCAATGGCAAACAGGCAAATAAAGGCCAGCGATGGAAAGAGATAAAGCACAAAGTGTTCGATATTAACCAGTTCAAAATATCGCATGGGGTAACCTTATCTTTCGATTAGCGTATTTCAGGCCAGAATGATTATTACAACTGACATATAATAATAATCACGACCCGCCTATTTGGACACGAGTATCGTGTAGACCAGCGCCCCGGCCGTACTTGCCAGGCCGGCCCCGGCCAGTGCAAACAGGATGATGGTATGAATCCGGCTAAAGCGCGAAACTTTCACCGGGCCGTCATCTGCCATCCCCTCCAGGGGCAGATAGCGCGCCCGCTGTTGATCCTTGAACTGCCCGGCTTTCACGGCCCAGAAAAAAACCGCCACACTGATAACAAATCCGAGTACCATGTATGTGATAAAATACGGGAAATACAAAACGCTGCTATTCCTTTTTTGACACCTGTATATAAGATCGACAGCGCGCAAGCGCTTCCTCAATCCCGCCTGTGGCGGGAGCACTTTAGCGCACTTTAGGCACTTCCAACTTCGGCTTGATAGGTGCCACCTTTGGATACATTTTTGACTATCTTAACGAACGCTCTCCGACGCATCGTTTTTCAGGGTTCCCAGGCGGCGTCGATGCCGCGCGGTTCGGTGTTGGCATCGCTCTGGTTGATAAAATAATGGGCTACGTAGTCACCGACCTCCCATATTTTTTGAGATTCGAGATCTCTTTTGAAATACGGCATGGCGGTGCCCGTGATCCCGTTCATCAATTGATAATAGATAATGCCTCCGGAGATTTCCCGACCTTTCAGGATCGTAAAATTCAGCGGCGGCGGATAAATCCAGGGCTGGGCCGGTCCCATTCCATCGCCGATGGGGCCGTGACAACCGAGACAGAACTCCTGGTATATCTTATGGCCGCGCATCAGGCTGGCCGGGGTGGTCGGATAGGGATTGGGAATATTGCGCCAGCCCTCCGGTACGATTTCAGCCAGCCATCTGGCGTTGGCGTCCGGCCCGGCCTCGTAAGCCTTGATCGACTCTGCCTTCCAGTAGCGCTGGCGCTCCATGCGCCGGTCGGCCAATTTGAAGCCCAGGCTCTGAATGTAAGCGGTCAGGGTTTCAATTCTTCCCATGCCGAGCCAGCGGAAGGGCGGCATGATCGAGGAAGGCCGGGTATAGCGTGGATTGATGAAATGGGCGATGTGCCAGTCGTCCGGGTGTTCGCCGCCTTCCTGGGAAAGATCCACGCCGGTTCGCTCCGATCCCAGTAAAATGGGCCGGTCACCGATATAATCACCGGCCTGGGCGATCCGCTCAGCGCCCATGCCCCAGTCAAAAGCCCGAATCGATTGGCTGTGGCAGTACACACAGCCGTTTTCAATATATATTTTTCTGCCGGCGGCCTCCATCTCCGAGCGCGTGCGGTAAATTTCCGATGGGGTGTAGTCCGTCTGAGTGTACGGGTAATAGACCATAACAAAGACAATGGCGAGAAGTATGGCCAAAGCGCCGAAAGTGATTGCCGATAAGGTCATTTTCATGTTGTTGTCGCTCCTGGATTATAAAACAGCGATTTGAATATGTTATAGACACCGATATAAGCCCCGACCATGATCGTGGTCCCCAGCATGGCCCGGGCCACGAAGTAGGGCTGAATCGAAGGCAGCACCCGATAGATGGTTTCACCGTTGATCCAGGCCTGGCCCTGGATCAGACCGACGATGGTCAGAACGATTGCGAAACCGGTGATGCCGATAAGCACCAGCCAGTATTGAAGATCAGCTAAAAATTTGCTGTACAACGGCTTTCCGGTAATACGCGGCAAAATAAAATAGAGTCCACCCAGGGCAACCAGACCCGCAAAGCCAAATACGCCGATATGGGCGTGGGCCACCACCCAGTTGTTAAAATGGGTTACGCGCTGTACGACCGGCAGGGCCATCATCGACCCCTGGATGTTAACAAAGAAATAGTAAACCATACCGGTGAATACAAATTTGGCACCGATATCTGTGTGGATCGTACCAAGTTTGCCCCGGATGGTGTACCAGAGGTTGATCAATACCACCATGACAGGAATTACCATGGCGACACTGTCGACGATGGCGATGGTTTTCAGCCAGGTCGGCACCGGTACCTGCAGCAGGTGATGGGTGCCGATGTGAGTGTAAACAACGATCAAAGACCAGAATCCGATCAAAGAAAGGGTATGGCTGTAAAGCGGGCTGCGGGTCGAGATCGGCAATACGTAGTAGGCCACACCGAGACCCATGGGTGTCAACAGCAGTCCGAAAACGTTATGACCATAGAACCACAGCAGGATGGCATCCGGGATCCCCAGCAGCGCTCCTGTATCCGGCCGCCAGACAACGTTGCCCAGCAGATAGGTCGAAGCCGTCAACACAACGGCCGCGGTAACATACCATATCGAGACGTAGAGAATCGATTCCTTGCGCTGTCGAATGGTCATCACAAAGTTAATAATGACCAGCAGGAACAACACCCCTACCATGATGTCCACGGCCCACGGCAGTTCGGCGTATTCCCTGCCCTGAGAATAGCCCATGGCCAGCGAGACGATGGCGATCGGCAGGGTGATATTCCAGAGGATTGCCGTAAACACCCCCAGTTTTTCACTGTACAGGTCGGTTCTCAGCAGCTTCGGGAAATAGTAAAAAGCGGCCGCCAGCAGTCCCGGGGTGACAAATCCGAAAAGCACCAGATTGACGTGGATGGGTCGCACCTTGCCAAAATGGATTAAACCGATATTGGCCAGAAAATCCGGGGCGAACAGATAACCGGCTGCGATCATCCCGAATGATGTCGCTCCGGCAAACCATATGGCCGAAGTCATGCAGAATGCTTTGGCGGTTAGATATTGAGCCGCAGTTTCATTGGCTGCCATACGGAGTTTGTTCCTTTCATTCAATTATAGTTAGTAATAACCGAACGGGTAACGAATTATAGCAGTTATCAACCTTGTAAGTGCCTAAAGTGCGCTAAAGTGCCTAAAGTTAAGGAAGCGCTGACGCGCTGCCGTTTATATGTTTGATGTATGTCTGATAAATATGCGTATTGACGACTCAACATTAAACTTAAAAATCTAATTGATGGAGCGCAGCGACTCCACAACTTTAGGCACTTTAGCTCACTTCCAACTTTAGGCACTTTTTTCTTGCCAGCCGCCATACTTCCTATCTTTAACCTGACCGTTCTTATTACCACCTATCTTTCGCTATCCCCCTACGAGTGACACGCCAGCCAGCAGTCCAGGTTGGCGTTTTTTTCACGGTGACAGTTGATACATTCTTGCATGCGCCAGTTCTTGGTCGGCAGGCGGTGCAGATTCTGGACTTTGCCGTGGCACTGTTCGCACTGAATTTCGGAGCGAATATGGCGCTGGTGATTGAACAGCACGTGCTCGGCAATGCCGTTGACTTTTATCCAGGGAGTCGGTGTCCGGGTATTGTAATAGCGATGCTCCTTTTTGATCCAGGGATGGTTGGCGATGATGTAATTGTGGCAGTAAAGGCATTTTTCAACTGCCGGCAGCCCCGGATGGTTGGAGTAATCCACATACGGATGGCAGAAACGACACTGTATCTGTTTAACGCCCGAATGCACATTATGGCTGAAAGGAATCGGCTGTTCGGGGCCGATCTGAGTGGCCGGCGAAAACCAGAAGGTGTAAATGAACAGCCCGGTAAAGACCAGGGTGCCCAGTGTCAGCGCTATAGAAAGAAGGTTGCGTTTCAAGGTTCAGTTTCCTTTTTTGTGCAGCAGATTGTGTTCAAATTACGGTTCGGCCATCCATCAGCCGGAGGCGATCATTTCCGGAAAGGCGCGAATATAATTTGACAGTGCCAGCGCCAGCAGGCCCAAAAATCCCAGTGAAATCAAAATATCGGTAATGCCCAGCGGCAGAGCGGTGGCATGGTGACTCAACGCCGGACCTATCATCAACAGGTGCTCGAACCAGATGCCGACGATGATCACCGAACACAGGATGATCATGTAGACCGGCTGGGTCTTAATTTTTTTATTCAGAAGGATCACAAATGGAATAATGAAACAAATTGCAAATATGGCCAACGCGAGCGGTTTCCAGGGCATCAGCATGGTGCGGGCAATGACATAATGGGTTTCTTCAGGAATATTGCCGTAGTAGATCACCAACAGCTGGACGTAGAAAAAATCGGCCCACAAAAGACAGAAGGCGAAGAAAAGCTTGCCGATATCGTGAAAATGCGATTCGGTCAGCCCGGAGTCTTCGCCCCGGTTCAGACTGTAAAAGGCTGCAAAGATAATCAGACCGCCCAATCCGACATAAATGGATTTGACAAAAGTGTAAGCCCCGAACAGGGTGCTGATCCAATGCGGATCCATTCCCATCACCAGGTCATAGCCGATCAGGGATAAGACCACCGCGAAAGCAAAGACATACCAGCCGGCAAATATCGCCATTCTCTTTTTGATGCGCGCCGGATCGAGACTTGCTGACGAAAGACGGCTGATGATAAAACTCCGTAACCGTCCCTGTGTCTGTTCGCGGTCAAGCTTGAGCAGCATCGAATAATACAGGTTAATAAATCCCAGGCCGTACAGGATCAGCAATCCGACGGCATTGCGGGTGAACAGAAACGGAATATTCAACCAGACTTCCTTACCGTGCAAATCCTCGCCCAACCAGGGGAAAAGGTAGGTCCGGCCCAGAAACAGGATAACAAACAGGACGAACGAGACCGGGAAAAAGGCCGCAAATGCATCTGCCAGGCCGAGCAGGGGGCCGCTCCAGCGCGCATTGGTCAGGCGCATGATGGCCGAAAAGGCCAGCGCGCCCTGGGCAATGGCGGAAAACAAAAGGAAATTGATCAGGTAAGCCTGCCAGGCCTGTTCGGGATGCCGGCTGAAAAGGCCAAAGACAAATGCTCCCAGCCCGATTATGAATAAAACGATAAACAGGGTCTGAACGGTCTTGCCTTTGGTCAAGGATTGATTATTCGCGTTTGCCATCATCATCACCATCATTGAATACTTTTACATCACCACCGCGTTCAATAAAAAGCGTCTTCAGCCCTTCCTGATCTTCCGGGGCACAAGCGCCCACTATACCGAAATGCTCGCCGGAACATCTGGGATCATATCTTTTCAAACCGTCATATCTGGGCAGATCCGTCTGGGTCAGCAGGCCGATGACGTTTCCAAAGACCGCAAACAGAACCGTGAATTCAAATCCCACGACCGCAAATGGGATATAGGCAATAACGGGCTTTCCGCTCACAATCAATTTCCACTCGCTGGCACAGTAGATCGCCAGCAAAAAGCCTGTAATCAGCCCGATGATTCCGCCGGTCAGCGTAAACCAGCCCACCATGCTCTTTTTCTGCTTCAGGGCATGGTCCAGTTTGTGGCTTGGAATGGGGCTGTGGACCTGGTGCAGTTCAAAGGGACTGCCGCGCATTGCGGTCACCGTCGCTGCGGCCTGGTCTTCATCTTTGAAGAGCCCCATTATGTACTGTTTGGGATTCATCAATGGTCTCCTTTGACGACGATTTCTTTCATTTCAGTCATGGATATCGAAGGCAGGTGCTTGGCAAAGAGCAGGAAAAGGAAAAAAAACAGGCAGAAAGAGCCGATCATGATGCCGTATTCGATATAGGTCGGGGCATACAGCCCCCAGGCATGCGGTGAAAAGCCGTGGGCCACGCCGCCGATAATGATCACAAAGCGCTCGTACCACATGCCGACGTTAATCAATAACGAGATGCCGAACAGGACCGGTATCGATGTCCTGAATTTCTTGAACAGGAACAACAACGGCACGATGACGTTAAAAAGGATCATGAAGTAAAACCCGTAAGCGAGTTCACCGAAAAAACGCCAGTGGAAAGATTCTATCTCGACCGGGTTAAAACTGTACCAGGCGATAAAATATTCGGTTCCGTAGGCAAATCCGACAATAAGACCGGTAAACACAATGGTTTTGGCGACATTTTCCAGGACGTATTCTGTAATGATGTTTTCGTAGTGGAAAATCTTGCGCATGGGGATCATCAGGGTCAGCACCATTGCCAGACCCGAGTGAATGGCACCGGCGACAAAGTAGGGGGCGAAAATGGTCGTATGCCAGGTGGGAACGATTCCCAGGGCAAAATCCCAGGAAACCACGCTGTGCACCGAGATGACCAGCGGGGTCGCCAGGGCGGCAAAGAACAGATAGCCCCGGGTGTAGTGTCGCCAGTGCTCCATGCGGCCGGTCCAGCCGAAAGAAAGCACGGTGAAAACCTTTTTGCGGAAACCGGTGGCCCGGTCGCGTATCACCGCCAGGTCCGGCAGCAGGCCGGTGTACCAGAACAGCGAACTGACCGTCAGATACGTGCTGATCGCCACCACGTCGAACATCAGGGGCGATAGGAAGTTGGGCCACAGGTAGCGTTGATTGGGCATCGGGAGCATGTAGTAAACCTGCCATACCCGTCCCAGATGAATAAACGGATACAGACCGGCGATGCAGACCGCAAAAACAGTCATGGTTTCGGCGGCCCGGGCGATCGGATTGCGCCAGCCGGCCCGGAACAGGTGCAGGATGGCTGAAATCAGGGTGCCGGAGTGAGCGATACCGACCCAGAATACAAAGTTGATCAGATAGGTACCCCAGGCAACCGGGTTGTTCTGCCCGGCAACACCGATACCGACAAAGATCTGGTAGATCCAGCAGGCCGCGCCGATCAGCACGCCGCCAAAGAGCACGGCGATAAGCGTCCAGTAACTCTTACCGGGCGGTTCCAGGGTGTTCAATACGGTCTGATCGATGGAGGCGTAAGTCAACTGTGCCATGTCTTAAATCTCCTGGACGACTTTCTTCAGATAAATAGCTGCCGGTTTGGTGTTCAAATAGCCCATTACCTGATAGCGCCTGGGGTCTTCGGTCAGCTTGCGCACCCGGCTGGTGGTATCTTTCAGGTTGCCGAAAATCAGGGCACCGGTGGGGCAGGTCTGGACACAGGCCGGTGTGATTTCACCATCGCGGATTTTGCGTTTTTCATTATTGGCATGGGTGTGGGCTACTTTGATGCGCTGGATGCAAAAAGAGCATTTTTCCATCACCCCCTTGCTGCGCACCGTCACGTCGGGATTCAGCTGCAGGTTCATCGGATCGGGCCATTTCCAGTCGAACCAGTTGAAGCGCCGGACCTTGTAAGGGCAGTTCTGGGAGCAGTAGCGGGTGCCGATACAGCGGTTGTAGATCTGGTTGTTGATGCCTTCCTTGTTGTGATGGGGGGCATAAACGGGGCAGACCGATTCGCACGGTGCGTTGGAGCATTGCTGGCAAAACATGGGTAAAAAGGCAAGCTTTTCAGGCCGCTTTTCATCCTCGTAGCGCTCGATGCTCATCCAGGCCATTTCACGGCCCTTTTTGATATTTTCTACGCCGACAACGCCAAGGTTGTTTTCAGCGTAACAGGCCGCCGCACAGGCGGTGCAACCGATACAACGGTCCAGGTCCACGATCATGGACCAGCGGTATTCCTTGTATTCGATCGGGGGATAAAAATCACGCGATTTGTCGTAACCTTCGGCCAGGGGCAGGACAAACGGGAAGTTGTCCATGGTCAAGCCCTCTTTTTTATGGGGCTTGCCCTTTTGCAGCGCCTCCAGCGTGGTGTGCAGGGCAAAAGGACGCCCATGCTGGGTGCGGCTGCCGTACATGGTCGCCAGTTTCAATACGCGGCCGGTGGTTTTGACCGAGACCTGATCGGCAGACAGCTGTGTGCCGCTATCGAGTATGGTCAACGGATTGACACCCGTATTGCGGGCATAGCGGCCGTAGCTTTCGTGCCCCTGACCCAGCCCCATCAGCAGCACATCGGAGCTGACGCTCTCGGTCACGTACACCGGTGCTTCCAGGCTGCCCCAACCGGACTGGATCGTGACGATGTCTTCCTGGCGGATATTATTTTTGGCAGCGGTCTGGGGATGCATGAGCACCGGTGTCTGCCAGGAAATACGGGTAACCGGGTCCGGTATTTCGTTCAACCAGGGTCTGTTGGCCCCGCGCCCGTCAAAGAAACGGATGGAAGGTGCGGCCACGAATACCAAACCATCCTGCTTGGGCGCCAGCGGTGGTGGGATGGCCCTAAATTTTACCCCCGGGCTGGTTTTGGCCGATTGGTTCGGGGGGTTAAAATGGCCACCATTTTGAAGGGTTTCGACCCATCCGGCTTCGTTTCTGATCCGGCGTCTGGAGACCAGTGCGGCAACCAGATAGGCTTTAAAGTTTGCGCTGGGGCTGTTTTTACCAAACGCTGCCTGGAGAAAAACATCTCCCAGATGGGGCGCCTCGGTCAGCGGTCCCATCGTGGGCTGCTGCATGGACACGATACCTGTTTTGCCGCCGTATTCCTCCCAGCTTTCCAGGGGCATGCGCACCGGCAGAACAAGATCAGCCATCTGGCTGGTTTCGTCCAAAAAGTTGCTGAACGAAACGATAAAAAGGGATTGCTTCTCCAGGATGGACCGCATACCGCTCTGGGGTGCAAGTGAATAGACCGGATTGACCTGGTTCAACATCAGAAGATCTACCGGTTCCGACGCAATGGCCTTAAAATAGTCCAGGACTTCTTTGCGGCCGGCGGCCAGTTCGACCCGATGCCGGTTTTCAAAATTTAGCAGGGAGAGTTTTGGGTCGAGCACATAGTTGATGGTGTTGACGGCCATATCGGTCGGCAGGGCGTTAGCGCCCCCCGTTCCGGTGCCGGAACCCAGCACCAGCGGCTTTCGAGCTGCCAGCAGCATTTCGGCGATTTTATCGAATTCCTGGGCCGGTATTCCGGAGTGGCGTAAGGCGCTTTCCCGGTTGAATTCAGCCATTGCCTCTATCAGTTGATTGCGAAGGCCTTGCGGCACGCTATTGGCCCGGTCGGTACGGACTATTTCACCCAGCAGGCCCAGAGCCAGGTGCGCTTCGGCGCCCGGGCGGCATTTGACCCACAGATCCGCATTGGCGCAAGTCAGCGACTGATACGGACCCACATAGACAAACCGGCCTTTGCGGCCGTTTTTGATCGCGTGCATCTGTTTGAACTTGCGGGCATACTCGACCGGTGACAGCCAGGTCTCCAGAAAATCGGCCCCAAAAGAAATCAGCAGGTCTGCCTGATCCATCCGGTAGGAGGGAAGTCCGTTGATGCTGAATACCTTTTCATTGGCGGCTTTCAACGAATCATAGGCAAAAGGCTCAAAGATCAGCGGCGGTTTCGAATTCCAGTGCGACAGTGATTCACTGAACAGTTTCAGCACGCTTTCGCCGACCGTTTCGGTCACCATGCGTACCCGGTCTATGCCATTGGCCGCGGCTGCATCCGCTTTATCCTTGAGCAGGGCCTGTGCCTGACGAAAGGAAATCGGTTTGAAACGATCGTTTTCTTTTAAAAGGGGTGTTTTCAGGCGGTCCGGGTTGAAGACAGCCTGAAGTGCAGCCTGCCCGCGCATGCAAAGCGTTCCCCGGTTGATCGGATGCTCTGGATTGCCTTCGATTTTGATGACCCGCGCCTCGCGGTTTTTGGCCAGGATACCGCAGCCGGCCGGACACTCCCTGCAAGTCGATGCGTACCAGGTGGGACTGCCAGTGACCATGTCATCCGGGTGATGGATGAGCGCGCAAAAATGTTTTTCTGAATAAGGTGAGCAGCCCGCAGCAACAGACATGCTCCCCATGCCGACCAACTTGAGAAACGTTCGCCGATTCATGTACTATAAGTCTCCGTGGACAGGAATGTTTGGTGACACATTATATTAACTGTGGCGTAAGCCGTTAAGGTTACGAAGATATATGGCAAGTATTGATGTACATACCAGCAATTCGGGGCAGGGTCGCTTGAATTATCGAGTATAAAAAAACATATCGCCTGTCAAGGCCTCTGCAGCAGAAATAAGCCAAAGCATCAAAAATATGGTGTTTCCCGATGAATGCTTTAAAGATAACCGGGCTCCAGGCTGTTCAATTGACAGGCGGACCGCGGTAGATAGCCATTGAAAAGGTGATTGTATACTAATCTTAGCCCCGATAAATAACGCCTCCCAACCGCCGCCATCGTCTGGTCTGCGGGGTACGGGTCAAAAGAGGCGGTTATTACGAACGACAGGGAAGAGATTCTGAATAACTGAAGGGAGTACTCGGTGAAGAGGGCTGGAAAATGCTGCTGGAAGGGTTCATGGGAATCCTGAAACTGGGCCGCACGGTGACCGAAGCCCGGGCCCGCATCGAAAGATATACAGCCATAAGCCTCGGGTTGAGCTAAACAAGATGGGCCCGGGAACAGGTTCCCGGGCCCATCTTGTTTTGAGCCGGCAGGATGCCGATTGGAGCCGGCAATTTGCCGAATTAAATCCGTCCATCGATTTCAGCTGATCGGCACCTCGATCATATCGGCCATCGGATCTTTAAACGGGACCGTGACTGTCAGCACACCATTCTCATAGCTGGACTCGGCTTTATCCGGCAGAACCGGACAGCACAGCACCGAAGCGTTGACGTATTCCATTTCACCGCGCGGCGCCCGCAGGGTAAAACTGTCCTTTTGCATCATCAATTCGATATCCTCTTTTATCACACCCGGAAGATCGAACTCGAGAATCAGACTTTTATTCTCTTCGTCCACGCATGAACATACGTTGGCGGTAATTCTCAGTTTATCTTCTGCCATAATATGTACCTCCTCGCCACCGGGGTCGGTTATCGCTTGCAACCTTCCGGCCGCGTTGTCTATTTATAAACGTATTATCGCCAGTCATTCTGACGAATTATCACAAAATAAATGGTTCGATTTTGTTCGATAAAACCTATACGGGACCTCCTTAAATAGTCTAGTGTCGTATTTGTATAAGACAAGGTCTGGCCAAATAAAATGCAGGACGCCGGCTGAAGGACACCGGCGGTCGTTCGCCTCCGGTGAACCTGGCCGGGACGGCCCGGTCCGGGCCTAATTTACAATTGACAATTTTATTTGCACCGGAGTCACTGCACGCCATCAATTAATAAATAGATAGAATGCCTTTTCCCAATTTCTAATTTCAAATTTTAAGTCTGTCGGAGCGCAGCGACGCCGCTACTTTAGGCACTTTAGTGCACTTTAGCGCACTTTAGGCACTTCCTAATTCTTGGTTCCTTTGCCTCATCGTCAGGTTTATTGCCAGTTTTTCCAGCGACAGGGCGACGACTTCCTTGAACTGTGGATTTTCCTGAACATACCGCTTAAAAAAGGTTCGCACCTGATCGGGTGCATGCAATCCGCCGACCGGGGCAATCGAAGCGATCACCCGCTCATAGAGCAGCGGGTGAAATGTTTCCAGCCGGTTCAGGTTGTCCTCAAACCATTGCCATATGCGGCCGGCTGCGTGGGGATTGGCCGCCATGACCGTTATTGGAATGAACTTGTTGCGGTCCGGTACTTTCTCCAGGGCATATGCCATCGCCGCTGCGAGAAGATCCGGATCCTTGAAGCTGCCCATGGCGGCCAGCGCATTCAGGCGGTCATGCTCGCTTTCGGATGTCTCGAACCGCCGGCACAACCAGGCCAGAGCATCGCTGTCCCCCTGCAGGGCGCCGGCTTGCATCACGCTGCGCATGATATCGGGATGAATCGATTGTCCATTTTGTACCAGTTTGAATTTTTCGGCACCAAACTCAAGTGCCTCCGACAACCCGTACAGCATTGCATGCCATATCAGTTGGTCTCTTAAAATGGCAGTTGTGTGGGGCTCGGCCTCAGAGGGTTCCAGGCCGATCCGGTCAAGGGTTCCGGCGATGATTCCACGGCCGGACGCGGCCATGTCGGGACGCCATTTGTCATCCAGCAGCAGGTAGGCCGAATAAAGGTTGGATGCAATGCTGGTCAATGGCAAATAAGCATCTTCGGTCACATAATTTTCCAGGAATTTAAGATAAAATCGCATTGTTGCGGTACCGTTTTTTACGAGCGCAAACAGGTCGTTCTGGATTCCCCAGCGGTCTGCGGCCGGCATTTTTTGGGTGCGGATCAATTCACCCAGGGCCTCAAGATTGCCGGCATCCGTATAATGAACCCTGTAAAAGCCGGTCTGTCCGGCGTTCAATTTATAGGCCGAGACATCTTCGGGCAGATCGTATTCGATGGTCGCTGCAGTCATCAACACCTGTCTGATTTCGGTCGAGCCGTTGCCGTCAAACAATTGTATGTTGATTGGAATTTCCCAGTTCTGGTCAAAGGCCGCATCCAGATAGGTGAACCGCCGCTGATTCAAAACCAGTTGATGGTCCTGACGCGTGACGTCAATCAGGGGATATCCCGGCTGTTCCACCCAGCTTTTCATCAGGCGGGTAACCGGCATTTGTGAGACCTCTTCCAGCGCTTCCCACAGATGATGGCTGTCCGCATTGTCATAGGCATGCTGATTTAGATAGTGGGTCAGACCGTCCCGGAAGTTGTCACTGCCGATATACCCTTCAATCTGTCGCAAAATGCTGCCGCCCTTGTTGTAGATAATCGGTGCGGTGCTCGTATTGATCACAACGTGCTCGCCGCCCGGTATTTCAATGGCAAAGGTTTCCTGCAGGCCGTCGCGGGCCAGGGCGGTGGCGGTCATGTTGTTGACAAACTGATCCCAGATTCCCCATTGCGGATGATAGTGGGCCACAACGCCAAAACCGAAATAGGTGGCAAAACTTTCGTTCAGCCACAGGTACCGCCAATCCGATGGTGTGACCAGGTTGCCGAACCACTGGTGGGCGATTTCGTGCGCTATCACCTCGCAAATGCGCTCTTTACCGGCTTTGGAGGTGATATCCGGGTAGTGCAGCAGCAGGTTCTCGCGAAAGGTGATCGCGCCCCAGTTTTCCATGGCCCCAAAGGCAAAATCGGGCACGGCGATAAGATCCATTTTGGACAGCGGGTAGTCGATGCGGTAGTACTGCTCGCAAAACTGCAGCGCCTGGCGGCCGAATTCGAGCCCGTATTCGGAATATTCAGAACGGCCCGGAATCGTGGCTGTTCGCACCCGGGAATCGATATCATCCTGCCTGATATCAAAATTGCCGATTCCGAAAAATACCAGGTAAGTCGACATCTTCGGTGTGGGCTCGAACCGGATCCTTTTTTTGCCGTTGCCCAGGGACACTTCTTCGGAGATGGTCGTATTGGCAATGGCCTGCAAGGTTTCGGGCACAGTCAGTTCCATTTCGAAAACCGCTTTGTGGAGGGGGTGATCCATGCACGGAAAGGCCCGGCGGGCATCGCTTTCTTGAAACTGGGTTACACCGATGAAACGCTGGGTGTTTTCTTCGACATAACTGCTCCGATAGAAACCGGCCATCTTGTCGTTTATGTGACTGGCATATTCGATGTTCAAAGTAATATCACCTGACATTTCCCGGGGCAGTTCGATCCGCAGGGTCTCCTGTTTCACGCTGACCGAAAATTCACAGGGGTGGTCCCGGTCGTCCACTTTCACACGGCAACTCCAGATGGCCAGTTCGAGTATGTTCAGTTCGATGGTGTCGATCGGATCGGCCGCCTGCCCGGTCAGGGTCAGGGAACCAAAAAATTTAAAATGTCCCAGGTCGGGCTCCAGCCGTATGAAATATTTTTCAGGTTTGAATGCGGTCATCTGTGCCTCCGGATCGGGTTTGCGGTATTTTTTCAAAACTATTGGTACTAAAATCAGAAATGCAAGGTCTGTAACCTGCAGAGGGTGTATTCTTTCTTGAAATTCAAATTAGCGCCCGGTAATGGATAGTGGATCCATAATTCAGGATACAGGATGCTCTATAGAAACACAGTTATTCCGGGAATGCTTTCGGCAGTGCTATATTGGTCATCCCGGCCAAGGAACGCCGGTGACGCGAGCCGGGATCCAGGAAAACCGGCCGGCGGGCAAAACTCAGATGAAGCTTATACGACCGATGGATTCCGGATCTCGCCCTGGGGCTCGTCCGGAATGACACAAATAACAAAATTTGTAACAAATTATCAAAAGCGTCTTATCTTACGAAATCGATAAGGAACCGTCCAATCAGAGGATGAACTATCGGAGAGAACACCATGACCATTCCAATCAATGCGGATCAGGCAACTTCAAGATTGGTGGCGATAGAGTTGACCCGTTTTAAATCGCAACTTGAAAACAAAAGATGGCAGATTAACAAAGAGATCGGCAGCTATCCGGCACCGATTCCGGCCTGTGATTTACAGTTCAACCACCTTCTCGAGGAACGATCACAGATCTCCGCAAAACTCAAAATGATTGAGACCCTGCTGGAGCAATGTCAAACAAAAATTATTGGCGTTGAGAATATTGATGAACTCTTTAAAATGTCGAATCAGATCGACAATGGGCTGGCTGATAGATTAAAAAGCGCTCTTTCGCCAACCGACAGGTGATTTCCATCTGAATAACAGGGGAAACGAGGTGAAAAAATTTAACCAGATTGCGATCCCTGACGGCAATCACCGGATCACCGGATACATTGACAGATTCCAACCGTATTCACTCAATCCCATTAAGCGCTACCCCCGGGAACCGGCTTCGGAAGCAGAATTTATCGAACGTTCAAAACACGCGGACTGTCTTCTGGTGGGCTGGTCTTCTGTACTGACGGGGAAAATCATATCGGACTGCCGGCAACTGGAATACATCGGCCTGGCGGCCACTTTATTTACCGGGCAAGGCGCCAACATCGACCTGAAAGCCGCCCGGGCAAAAAATATCATCGTCAAAGGTGTATCTGACTATGGTGACGTGGGTGTTGTCGAGTTTGTCCTCAGTGAGATCATACAGCACATTAAAACCGGAGGCACGAATACGGAATTGAGCAGTCAGAAAATTGGCATCATCGGCATCGGCGCCACCGGTTCGAGGGTGGCTAAAGCGCTGAAGTATTTCGGGGCCGAAGTGAATTACCATAGCCGGAGCAAAAAACCTGAAATGGATCAGATTGATATCACCTATCTCTCCCTGCCTGAACTGGTCCACCAGGTGGATATCCTATCCATTCATGTTCCCAGAAATACGATCGTGTTAACCGGAAAGGAGCTGGCTCTGTTTACGCCGGACAGGGTAATTGTCAACACCTCGGTCGGATTGCCGATAGAAAAAAAAGCCCTGCACAATTGGCTGGCCGAACCCTCCCATAAGCTGATTGCCGATCGTGATGGTTTCGGTTACCTGTCCGCGGGTGCGGCTGAATTTAGCAATGTACATATTTACCCCGGATATGCCGGATTTACCGCAGAGGCGCAAGAGCGGCTGATCGACAAGGTAGAGCACAATATCGTTTCCTTTTTGGAAGATAAAAAATCCGCATGCCCTTTTTTGACAGAAAGATGAGAATATGGAACAAATAAACAACGCACCGGTCAAATCGTTGATACCCCATGACATAATTGAGAAGATCGACATCCGAATCGGCACGATTGAAAGGGTGGAGGATATCCCGGGAGCCGATAAACTGGTAAGACTGATTGTCGACCTGGGTGACCACAGGCGCACGATCCTGGCCGCCTTAAAACAGGAGCGCGAAAATCCGGGGGAAATCGAAGGAAAACAGGCCTTGTTTGTCGTGAACCTTAAGCCCCGCAAGATGATGGGCGAGGTTTCCGAAGGCATGCTCTTTGACATCGGCTACGCAGACGGCCTAACCCCCGTGCTGGCCGTGCCGGAAAAACCGGTTCCGGCCGGAACCCGCGCCGGATAAGCTATCGTTACGTCACAGTCATATTTTAAAAATTAGCATCGGGTCCTGGCTTTGCAGGCACTCCGGTTTTTATGTGGATCCCGGATTTTGCCCTGCAGGGCGAAACTTGGCCGGGACGATGAATAACGAAACTGACCAAACCGACTAAACTGTCTGAACGGACACAACTGTTCTGCAGAATCTTACGAATATCGAGATGTCAGCGACGGTTTAATTTTCCTGTGGGACAGGTGCAATTAGAAATACAGAAAGGTAACGATCATATGAAAACGATCGGACTGCTGGGTGGAATGAGCTGGGAGAGCACAGAACTTTATTACCGTTTGATCAACCAGGGCGTTAAAGAAAAACTGGGCGGTCTTCATTCTGCCAAAATTGCCATGGTCAGCGTGAATTTTCAGGAAATTGAAGTATTGCAGAATTCGGGACAATGGGAGCGCGCCGGTACTATTCTGGCAGGCGCCGCGCAGCGGATTGAAGCTGCCGGGGCCGATTTCCTGCTCATCTGTACCAACACGATGCACAAGGTCGCCCCTCAAATCCAAAGCGCCATCGGGATCCCGGTTCTGCATCTTGCCGATGCAACCGCCCGTCGAATTAAAGCCGGCCACATCAAGACGGTCGGTTTGCTTGGAACGCGTTTCACCATGGAAGGGGATTTTTACAAAGTGCGGCTGATCGAAAAACACGGATTAAATGTAACTATACCCTCGCCATCGGAGCGGGAAATCGTTCACCGGGTCATTTTTGACGAGCTGTGCCGGGGTGTCGTCAAAGATGCATCCAGGACCGCATATCTGAAAATCATTGAGCAAATGCACCGGGACGGCGCCGAGGCAATCATCGAAGGTTGTACCGAAATCGTGATGCTGGTCCAAAAGGAGCATACCGATATTCGGCTGTTCGATACCACCGCCATTCATGCTGAAGCCGCCGTGGCAAAGGCTTTGGAATAAATTGAGCGACACCGCCCGTTGCCGGATAGGGATTCGCATCGATATACCTAAAGGAACGCTAAACTATGCGAAGAAGCTGGAAATCCATCAAAAAGATACTGGGTATTATTATGGTCGTGGTCGGTGTTGGATTGATTATCTGGGGGTATCGGATAACCGGATCGATCGGATGACACGCCTTCGATGTGAGCTTATAGCTGAAAGCTGATAACTCAAAGGAAAACATGGGAGTGCTTGACCGTCCCGGTCTTGGATATTTGATACCTGTCCGCCGGTGGTTTGGCGGATTGGATCTTGGATAAAAAGACGCCGCCGCCGCGGAAGACCCGGGCCAAGATTCATAAGAAGTTGGAGATGACGATTGCAGCCGGGACGATGACGGCAACCGCTCGAAAACCATTTAAAAGGCGAATTGCTGATGCCAATGAAAACAGGCAAAAAATTTCGAACTAATGTATTGGCCATAGCAGTCATTACCGCCGCAATCGGTTTGACCGGCCCGAATCCGGCCGCTGCACAGGTGTCGCTCGAACTGGTAGCCGGGGGGCTGGCGAGCCCCACCGACATCACCCACGCCGGTGACGGATCCGGGAGGCTTTTTATCGCCCTGCGGGACGGACGGATTGTTATCCACGACGGCCAGGCGTTGCTGCCGGACCCGTTTCTGGATATTCGCAATCGGTTGACCGCCGGTGGTGAACGAGGCCTGCTGGGGCTTGCCTTTCATCCCCGGTACGCCTCGAACGGATTTTTTTACGTTAACTACACCGATCTTAACAGCAACACGGTGATTGCCCGGTTTGCGGTTTCCGCCGACCCGGATCGCAGCGACCCGAGCAGCGAGACCGTAATTCTCAGCGTGGTCCAGCCTTTCAGCAACCACAACGGCGGTCAGCTGCAGTTCGGTCCCGATGGATATCTTTATATCGCTATGGGTGATGGCGGCAATAGCGGAGACCCGCAGAACAACGCCCAGAATCCCGACAGCCTGCTGGGAAAAATGCTGCGAATCGATATCGACGGCGGCAGCCCGTATACCATTCCCGGCACCAACCCGTTTGTTGGGATTGCCGGAACCCGGGACGAGATCTGGGCGTTGGGACTACGAAATCCCTGGCGATTCAGTTTTGACCGCACCACCGGAGACCTGTTCATTGCCGATGTCGGGCAGAATGCCCGCGAGGAAGTGAACTTTCAGCCGGCGGCAAGTGCCGGCGGTGAAAACTATGGCTGGCGGCGCATGGAAGCAAGCCTGTGCTTCAAGCCCTCCGCCAATTGTTACGACCGCACGCTGACCCTGCCGGTGATCGCCTACGACCACAATGCCGACTGTTCGGTTACCGGGGGATACCGTTACCGGGGAACAGGCGTGCCCGCAATTTCCGGGCAATACGTTTTCGGAGACTTTTGCAGCGGCCTGATCTGGGGCGCTACTGAAGCTGCCGGCGGCGGGTGGATTTTTGATCGGCTGCTGGATTCGGGTCTGCGGATCAGCACTTTCGGTGAAGACGAGAACGGCGAAATCTACGTGGCCGATCTGGGTGCACCCGAGGGTGCCGTGTACCGTTTCGTGCCCGGCAGCGCCGACACCAGCGACAGCAGCGGCGGCAGCGGGGGCAGCGGGGGCTGTTTCATATCCGCCACTGGCAGCTAGCCGTTTCGCAATAGCGGCCGCGTGTTGTGAACCGGAAAAAGCTTTAAAGACCAATCATAACCATTCACAGGTGGAAATAACGCTTGTCAAATTGAATTAGATGTAGGGGCGGGGTTCATCCCCGCCCGTAAACCTGAATGTCTCCATGGGCGGGGATGAAACCCACAAGCGCTAAGCTGTATTGGAAACATTTACCGATTCCATTAATGCCTTCGCGGTTTTTTTAAAAATTAACGTCAAACAGACGCGAACATCGAACGTCCAACGTTGATGGTCTCGTAAAAAGTCAGAAATTACTCTATAGCGTCATTCCGGCGAAAACAGGAATGCAGTAATTTCAATGTCTTATGGATGCCGGATCAAGTCCGGCATGACGAAATCGGACTATTTACGATTTTATCAACGTCGAATATCGAATAATGATTTCGCTTCGCTCCTCAATTTTATTCAAGTGCCCCAGAATCCAATGTCAAACCATGGATGATTATTTTTGTTTTTATTCAGCGCAAGGAACTATACGTTGCTCATCGTATACTCAGACAGCCATTCTTAAAAGTCAGCAGATTGTTTTTAATCAGGGATCTACATCGTAAAGCCGACAGGTGTTGTTCCAGATAATTTCGGCCAGTTGCTCCGGGTCTTCACCCCGCACTTCGGCCACTTTCAGCAATACCCGCTTCACAAAGGCGGGTTCGTTGCGCCGGGTGCGGTTTTTTTCGGGGGCCGGGGTCAGGTAGGGGGCGTCGGTTTCCACTAAAATACGGTCGACCGGAATCAGCGGCACCTGCTTGCGAAGCTGCCGGCCGCGTTGCTTTATGGTAACGATGCCGGTGATGCCGATGTATAGGCCCATATCAAGATAGGCTTCAAGTTCGTCATCGGTACCGCTGAAACAGTGGACTACGCCTTTTAGATTTATCCCTGCGTATTTGCGCAGCATTTCCAGAAACCGGCCGCCGCTGTCGCGTTCGTGGAAGATGAGTGGCAGGCCCAACTCTGCAGCGATTTCCAATTGCCGGATAAACCATTTCTCCTGATCTTCCCGGGGGGCGTACATCCGGTTGAAATCCAGACCGGTTTCACCCCAGGCCTTTACCTGCGGGTCGGCCGCGAACCTTTGCAGGGTGCTCAAGACCGCTTCACTGCACTTGCCGGCATCATGGGGATGCACGCCGACCGATGCATAACAGGCCGGACGATCAGTCGCCAGTTCCACAGCCAGATGCGATCTCTCCGTATCGATTCCCACGCACATGATGGCCTTGACATCGTTTTGGGCCGCACGCCGAATAACATCAGCGATTTCGTTTGCGTACGAGCGGTCATTCAGGTGGCAGTGGCTGTCAAAAATTTTCATTCTCAGTATCCTGCGCGATTATCTATATTTTTATTATCAATCTATGAGATGCATCAAATTAACCGGGACATTGTCCTTAATGTCCAGGCTATTCGCGTATGGCCCATAACATGTTCGGTAATTTAGATCAATATGGCCTTGACCCTGTGATCGGCATATGCGATCAGTAAAATCGATCAATCAGGCATAACTCATTCCGCCTGCGGCGGATCAATCAGTTTGCATGCATGTCCTTTTGTCTGAATCAATGGATCATTGTGAATTGGATATTGCTTGTTATTCGGTGCCCGGTATTTTCTTAGTTCAATGTTTGAACTACACGAATATACGCCTTAACGAAATTTCGAATCCCCTTGTAAGATAAGACACGCATCTGGAGGGCTGTCATGTTTCAAATCGTAAAACGAGAAGAAATGGCCGAGGGTACCGTGGTCCTGAATGAAATCGAGGCCCCGAAAATCGCTCGCAAAGCCAAACCCGGTCAGTTTGTTATCTTGAAGGCCAACGAAGAGGGCGAACGTATCCCCCTGACCATGGCCGAAACAGATCCGGAGCGCGGTACCATTACCATCATCTACATGGTGGTCGGCAAATCGACTGCCCTTTTCAAGACCTTGCAGGTGGGCGACGCTTATCAGGATGTCATCGGTCCGTTGGGCAAACCCACCGAGATTGAAAAAATCGGCAATATTGTCTGCGTGGGCGGCGGAACCGGGATCGCCGTGTTGCATCCCATCACCCGGGCCCTTAAGGATGCCGGCAACCATGTCACCGCCATCGTCGGTTCCCGCACCAAAGACCTGCTGATCATGGAGGACAGGATGGGTGCGGCCTCCCACGAGCTGCTGATCTGCACCGATGATGGCTCCTACGGGCGCAAAGGGTTTGTGACCGAGGCGCTGAAAGATGTGCTCGACCAAGGCGACACGCAGATGGTGGTGGCCATCGGGCCGGTGCCGATGATGAAATTCGTATCCAAAATGACGGCCGATTACGGGGTCAAAACCGTCGTGAGCCTTAATCCCATCATGGTGGACGGCACCGGAATGTGCGGCGGCTGCCGCGTTACCATCGGCGGCAAAACCAAATTCGCCTGTGTGGACGGTCCCGAGTTCGACGGCCACCAGGTCGATTATGACGAATTGATGCTGCGCCTGCAGGCCTACTGCGAGGATGAACAACGCTGCTTCAACGATTACTGCATGCTGAAACCGGAGTATGCCCGATAGGCGGTCGATTCAGGTCTGCCTGTCCTGGCCGGCACTGTGGCTTTCGAATCTGATTGAATCGTTGGGAGGATTTTATGGCCGAGACAACTGCAAAGAAGAAAAAAATACCGCGGGTTTCCATGCCCGAGCAGGAACCCCAGATCCGCGCACGCAATTTCAACGAAGTCCCGCTGGGCTATACCCCTGAAATGGCCACCCAGGAGGCTGGCCGCTGTTTACAGTGCAAAAAGCCGGCCTGCGTCGCCGGATGCCCGGTGCAGGTCGATATTCCCGGATTTATCGCCCTTATCCGCGATGGCGACTTCACAGCGTCTATCCGCAACCTTTGGGGCAAAAACAGTCTGCCGGCGGTCTGTGGCCGGGTCTGCCCCCAGGAAATTCAGTGCGAAGAATTATGCATCCTGGGCAAAAAAGGCGAGCCGGTGGCGATCGGCAACCTGGAACGCTTTGCAGCGGACTGGGAGCGAGAAAACGGCACCGGTGCCCTGCCGCCCAAAGCCCAACCGACCGGCAAAAAGGTGGCCGTGGTCGGATCCGGGCCTTCCGGTCTGACCGTGGCCGGAGATCTGATCGTCAAAGGACACGACGTCACGGTCATGGAGGCGTTTCACAAACCCGGCGGGGTGCTTGTTTACGGCATTCCCGAGTTTCGGCTGCCAAAAGCCGTCGTAGCCCAGGAGGTCAATTTTTTAGAGCGTTTGGGTGTCAATGTAGAATGCAATGCCGTGGTGGGACGCACGGTAACTTTGGATGAACTTTTTGAGGAAGGCTATGATGCCATTTATCTGGGTGTTGGGGCCGGACTGCCGCGGTTTATGAACATACCGGGCGAGAACCTCATCGGAATTCTTTCGGCCAATGAATACCTGACGCGAGCCAACCTGATGAAAGCCTACCTGTTCCCCGAAGTGGATACACCGATTCCGCGCGGAAAGAACGTGGTGGTCCTGGGCGCCGGCAACGTGGCCATGGACTCTGCCCGCACGGCCATGCGCCTGGGGGCTGAAAAAGTGCGAATCGTGTACCGGCGTTCAAGGGATGAAATGCCGGCCCGGACAGCTGAAATCCACCATGCCGAAGAAGAGGGCATCGAGTTTTTTCTGCTGACCAATCCGGTCAGGTATCAGGGTAATGATCAGGGACGTCTGACCGGCATGGAGTGCTTGAAAATGGAACTGGGCGAACCGGACGATTCCGGACGCCGCCGGCCGGTGCCGATGGAAGGGACCAATTTCGAGCTCGATTGCGACCTGTGCATCGTGGCCGTCGGATCGGGGGCCAATCCCCTGCTGACCCGGTCCACGCCCGACATGAACCTGAACCGCTGGGGTTATGTCGTCGCCGATCCCGAGACCGGCAAAACCACCAAAAAAGGCGTCTGGGCCGGAGGCGACATCGTGACCGGCGCGGCCACGGTCATCCTGGCCATGGGCGCCGGGCGCAAGGCAGCCGATTCGATTGATGAGTTTCTGACCTGGGGCTGGTAACCAAGATCCTTATCTGGCAGGCCTTTAGCACGATGAGCGGCGTTCTCCGCGGCGTTTGCGCCTGCGACGTACAGCAGTACGTCTCGGCGAAACGCCTTGCCTGTCCCGCCATAGTCCCGCTAACGTGTCCGTCGAAGCTTCAGCGAAGACGGGAGCGGGACGACGGCGGATGCGGCCTTGCTCATCGCACTAAATTCCAACCAGAAAAGGACCTTGGCCTCTATTCCCGCAATCTCTGCGTCAAGTGGCGGGATATGCTTGCCAGTCCCGCCATAGTCCATTCTTTTTATCCCCTGGAGAGCCGGTTAATAGAGCAAAATCCGACTCTCTTGTGATTGGCAGAACGAAGCAGGACGACGGCGGATGCGGCGTACCGAAGTACGCCTCCGCGAAATTTCTTTTTTTCCTTGACCTTGCGCAAAAATCCTCGTTTTGGGCTCCATAAATCAGAAATAAAATGCCGAACGGATCAATTCCGGTCGGCTTTTTTATTGGGTTTCCATCAAAATCGAAAAAAACGATTGCCCGCCGAGCAGATAAAATCTATACAAACCATAATACACTTTTTAACTGAAGATTAGAACGTGAATCCAAAACAAGGGAATGATGATGGGCAAAACATTCTGGATTTGGTTGGCCTGGTTTGTTTTTCTGATGGTTCTAAATTTTACCGTTCCGTTTACGGTGCTCAGTGACGTTCCACACCTTCGGGGAAGTTTTCTTTTCTGGGTAATCTGGGGCGCTGTGGCCATTGCCAGTATGTTTGTCATGTTTCTGGGGTGGCGTGAATCGGATCCGTCCGCGCAAAGGGGGCCGTCATGAGCAGTGGTGGTTATGCGTGGACCATCCTGGCGGTCTACGTCATCGTGGGGATTGGTATTGCCGCACTGGCGCGCAGGCAAATGGGCGGCGGCATGAACGAGTTTTTCCTGGCCAACCGGCAGTTGGGCGGATTTGTTGCGGCGCTGACTTACGCGGCAACGACCTACAGCGCGTTTATGATGGTCGGTCTGGCCGGCCTGACGTACAAATTCGGTGTCGGTGCCCTGGGATTCGAACTCACCTATCTGGGCGGTCTGGTGCTGGTTGTGTTTTTTGGGCCCCGATTCTGGCTGGTTGGTAAAAAATGTGATTACCTTACCCATGCACAGCTTTTGGCAGAGCGCTACCAGAATCGATGGGTCGGCATTATTGCAGCTTTGTTGTGTCTTGTTTTCCTGGTTCCCTATGCTGCCATCCAGCTGATGGGGATTGGCTATATGCTTTCGGTGATCTCAGAGGGTGCCATTTCACTGACGATCGCCATGGTTTTTGCGACCGTGCTCTCAGTTGTCTGGGCCAATATCGCCGGTCTGCGTTCGGTGGCCTGGACCGATGCACTGCAGGCCGCTATCATGCTGGTATCGGCGGCCGTTACCCTCGGTTTTCTCGTTTACAGAGGATTCGGTGGTTTTGAGCCCTTTTTAGGCCGATTGAACACCGAGGTTCCAAAACTACTGGCCGGTCCGGGATTGCTCAAATTCAACGTTTTTTTCGGACTGGCACTGCCATGGCTGTTTTTTTCCCTGTCCAACCCCCAGGTCACCCAGAGACTGTTTGTTCCCCGCTCCGTGACGGCATTTAAGCAGATGATCGGTGGTTTCCTCATTTTCGGTTTTGTTTACACCCTGGTGTCGGTTATCTGGGGCTTTGGCGCCCGGCTGCTGATCCCTGATCTGCCGGCGGCCGATCAGGCCACACCCTATCTGCTGGCCCTGCCGATTATTCCCAAACTGGTTGCTTTGATTGTCATGGTCGGTATTCTGGCGGCAGCCATTTCCACCATCGATTCGATCCTGCTCAGCCTGTCTTCCATGGTAAGCCGTGATTTGCTCAAGGTCGGCTTCAGGGCGGATATTTCCGAAAAAACCGAGTTGAAAATCGGTAAGTGGGTCGTGGTGACACTGGCAGTGGTGTTCCTTGTTTTTGCCAGCTGGGCGGCGGGCAAGAGCGGCCTGGCCTTCATGATTGCACCCCTTTCTGCGGCTGCAGCGGCCGGCCTGCTGATGGCCGTACCGGCCCTGATTGGTGCATTTTTCTGGCGAGGTGCCACTGCGGCCGGTGCCCTGAGCAGTATGATTGCGGGTGCCCTGGTGGTGCTGGTCCTGCAGTTCACCGGCACCAAGCCTTTCGGCCTGTGGCCCGGTGTCTGGGGACTGATCGTGTGCGTTATTCTTTATGTCGGCGTCAGTCTGGTTACAAAACCGCCAACCGAAAAAGCCGATGCGTTTATCGGATATCTGGAAGAGAACCTGCCGAAGTACAAATTTATCTAATTTTTTACCATCCAATAATGGATGGTAAAAAATTATGGGAGCGCTATCCTTCGAATAATGCGACCCACCTTTCAAACCGTTGTACTTTGTCATCGCCGTACTGGGCCAGCCGACTGATGATCCGGTCCACCGATTTTTCTTCTGCAATGTCGTTTCCGTTCTTTGAAAAGAATTTGTCGGCATAGCAGATAACCTGCTCTTCGATGGAGACCGGCTGCATGTCCCGGCGGGGCAGGGGCAGGTTCTGCTGCTCGATATCTGCCACGCTGATTCCGGTTCCGACATGTCGTTCACACACCAGCCCGTGGCGGGGCAGGCCATGTTTATCCAGCAGCTCCCGGCCTAAAATACCATGACAAATATACGGATGATCACCGTGGCAACCCAACTGCGGGGTGTTGGTATAAAACATCCCAATGTCGTGCAGCAGGGCCGCCTCTTCGATGAATGCCAGATCGGGATTGAGATGCTTTACGTTCCGGGCCGCATGCAGCGCTTTGGCCGCGACTTGCTCACTGTGGGTCAAAAGTACCCGATAGGCTTTGGTGTTTTTGGGATAATAGGTGTTTATGATATCGATCGGGGTCATAAAAATTGTCAGTTGTCAGTGGTCCGTTGTCCGTCGCTGAATGGTCCGTGGTCCGTGGTCAGTTGTCAGTGTTCCGTTGCAGGTAAAGACTGATACTGGATTCTCGATACTGGATACTAAAAAATTCTCACGTAAAGCCGCCCGCCGACGTACTGCTTGCGCAGAACTTCCGACTTCGCTCTTCGAGCTTGGGGCTTCGCCCTTCGGGCTACGACCCCACACGACGACGGGACTAGATGGCGCGGTAGGCCAAAAGTGCAAAGAAAAATAATAATATATGAATAACTGATTTCCAATCCGCCAGACCCACGGCGGACAAGTATCAAAGATCCAGGATCGAGACGGTCCGCCATTTCTGTTTTTTCCTATGAGCTACCATCTATGAGCTATGCGCTTATTTTCGAACAACGGACAACGGACCACGGACAACGGACCACGGACATTCTTTTATCTTGCCAACAACACCCCCTCTATGAACGGATCGATATCACCATCCAGGACGCTGTTGACGTTGCCGATTTCATGCTTGGTGCGATGATCCTTGACCATCTGGTAGGGATGCAGAACGTAGGATCGTATCTGGCTGCCCCAGGCGATGTCATCTTTGCTGTCGTGCACTTGGCGCAGTTTTTCGTCCTGCTTTTCTTTCTCGGCCTGATAGAGGCGCGCTTTCAGTACTTTCATTGCCAGATCTTTGTTGCGATGCTGGGATTTTTCCTGCTGGCATTGCACCACGATACCGGAAGGTAAATGCGTGATCCGAACCGCACTGCTGGTTTTGTTGACATGCTGCCCCCCGGCGCCGCTGGCCCGGTAGACGTCGATACGCAGATCTTTTTCCTCGACATCAACGGTGATTTCGGTGTCCAGTTCGGGGTAGACAAACACCGAGGCAAAGGAGGTGTGGCGCTTGCCACTGGCGTTAAAGGGCGAGATCCGAACCAGTCGATGCACGCCTGTTTCGCTTTTCAAATAGCCATGGGCATACGGTCCGGAAGCGGTAAAGGTCACACTTTTAATGCCGGCTTCTTCGCCGGGTTGAAAATCGATAATCTCGGTTTTGTACTTTTTGCGCTCGCACCAGCGCAGGTACATCCTGAAAAGCATTTCGGCCCAATCCTGGGCTTCTGTGCCGCCGGCCCCCGCATTGATCGAGACAATTGCATTGTTGACATCTTCCTTTTCGCTGAGCATCAAATCCAGCCGCATCTGCCGAATGCGTATGCTCTGGTCGGCAACCTGCTGCGTAACCTCTGCCATTGTTTTATCATCGGATTCTTCAATGGCCAGGTCCAAAAAGATGTCGCTGTCTTCGATGTCACTGCTCAGGTCCTTGTATCGATTGACCTGCGTGTCCAGTATGGTTCTCTCTTTCAGGACGTCTTTGGCTTGATCGGGGTTGTCCCAGAAACCTTCCCGGGCGATCAGGTCCTCGATTTCCAGCAGACGCTTTTCCTTTTCAGCCAGGTCAAAGATAGCCCCTGAGCTGTTCTAATTCCGCCTGATTGTCTTTGATAGTCTGTTTTAATTCGGTTGACATAAGATATGACCTCCTTTGTCGATTTGTTTAAAAATACATATTAATTCCTATGATTACAACTTATTCTTGATTAATTCAGCTGCCTTGAAGCTTTTTTCGTCGCCAGAACATCAAACCGGCCCCAACGGCCACAGCCCCCAGGCAAAACTTGCCGAACAGATCACCATAGCGCGTGTACCATCCAATTTGATCCATTAAGGCCACATCCCCGGTGATGGCCGCATCCTCAAAAAGCCCGGTGGGCGCTATCATCCGACCTACCGGATCGATGAACCCGCTGATACCCGTGTTAGCCGCTCGGACCATAAAACGCCTGTTTTCAATGGCCCGGAATACGGCCATTGAAAAGTGTTGATCTGGCGCGCTGGTGCGGCCATACCAGGCATCGTTGGTGATGTTGACCAGCATTTGGGCACCGTTGGCGACCGTGGCCCGGGCCAGGTATGGGAAAATCATTTCATAGCAAATCAAAACGCCCAGGTCATGACCGTTCCATTGTATGGTATCGCCTACACGACCGGGGGTGAAATCCCCAACCTGGGCAACGATTTTACCCAGAAATGGCAGGTAGCGGCGCAACGGTACATATTCGCCAAATGGAACCAGGTGCGCTTTGTGGTAACTGGACAGCGGCTGTCCTTTGGAATTCAGCAGAAAGGCCGTGTTATAGTACGATACCCGGCTGCCATCTATTTGAACCGTCGGAATGCCGATTAAAAACAATGTGTCAATCCGGCTGATACCCTTTTGAAGCCGGGCCGTGAGATTTTTATCGTATTGAAAATAAAACGGTGCAGCGGTCTCAGGCCAGACAATCAGTTCGGGATGGCGGCGTTTGGTGGACAGCGACAGATCGAAGTATTTTTTCAGGGTGGCCTTCTGCTGGGCCGGTTCCCACTTAAGGGACTGGTCAATGTTGCCCTGTATGACGGCCACCCGCATGATATTCTGAGCGGCAGCCTGCCGGTCGATGGCCGGAATGCGCCAGGCACCGTAAATCCATGCCAGCCCCGGTACCAGCAGGCACATGGCGACCGACCCGATAGCCACCTTGCGGGTAATTTTTATTCCCCGCCAGCTTTGGCCACGCAAGTGCAGATAAACCAGAAATAGAGCAACGTTGGCCAGGACAATCGCGTATGATACGCCAAATGGCCCCAGGATATCTGCGATCTGGATAAGTTTAAGGTTGCGGTACTGACTGTAGGCAATCAGTTCCCAGGGAAAGCCGCCTAAAAAAAAGGATCGCAGATACTCCAGGCCGGCCCAGAAGGCCGGCAGTATCAGCAGGCCGATGAACGGTTTGTCCGGCATGTGACCGGCCAGCAGCGCAAAACATCCCCAGTAAAGTGCCATAAATCCGGCAAGGAGCAGCAGAACCAGAACGCAGAGGTAAAGCGGCATATAGCCGTAGGTGCGCATGGTGTAGGCGATCCAGTAGATCAGGGTGAGATTGTGCACCGTCCCGGCGGCAAATCCAATCCAGAAAGTTACCGGCCCGCTTCGATTTCGAACAGCCAGCAGCAGAGGAACCAGGGCAACCCATGCCAGGGCCGACAGGTCGATGTTCGGAAAGGCAGCGGTCAGCAGAACGCCACTGGCGGCGGCCAGCAGCAGTTGCTTTTTTTCAGGCATTGCAGATTGAATAGATTCGGGCATAAAAGGCCAGCTGCCGTTGTGTTTAGATTTCATGAACCCATAAAAAAGCCCCGCAGCCGGGGCATTGTCAGTGAAGGTGCGTGTCAGCGTTGGCGCAATTTTAGCATTCGGTCATGCCGTGTCAATATTAATTTTCTGTAAAGTTATTGCAGATAGGGGCGATATAAAGATCAGATGCATCCTCAGTTTGGGATCGCATGACGTACCAGGAGACTGCAGATGGAATTTTTACTGAGCATTTATTACAATATCACCATATCCGTGCCGATCGGTCAGTTGATGCTGTTGCTGGGCGTGAGCACGCTGTCACTGCTATTTGGGAAAATTAAGCTCGCATTGCTGGTGAATTATATTTTTACCATTTACTGGGCATACATCTTCAACCGTGATTTCATATTCAGTCTGGATCCGGAAAAATTTACGACATTCACCTTATGTTACTTCGGGTTCGGAATTACGTCGGCCGTAGTGGCGGCGTTTTCATTAATGATGCATCGTGAGGCCTGAACATGCAAACCGGAAAAGATGGTATGCTGTCATCGAAGCGATGCAATCCAGCCCTGCTGCCGGCTGCGGCCTGTCGTTTTTCTTGACACGAACCGGCCGATTTAATATATTCTAACGCGCCTGTTCCCATTGCCCTGTGTTGCTGCCACAACGCAGGGCAATTTGTTGAGACACCCGAATAGCGTGATTCATCCGGTCCGGCTCTACGACACCATCCTGGATATAATTTTCCATGGACGTATTAAACCATCTTAAAGAAACCTGGGAAATGACCCTGGAGTTCATTGCTCCGCTGATCATCGTTACCCTGGTGATGTTTGTCGTCTGGTTCATTTCATTCGGCCTTCTGGCGCCGGTCACTTTGGCCGGATATACGCAGTCCCTGCTGTTGATGCAGCGCCAGGGACGCGATCCGCAGATCAAAGACCTTTTTTCCCAGATGCATCTGTTCCTGCCCCTGCTGATTTTCATCCTCTTGATCGCCGGCATTATGGCTGTCGGCACTGTCATGATACTGCCCGGTGTTGTGATTGCCATTGCGCTACCGTTCCTGTTTCTCTACGTTATTCCCTTAATGACCGACCGTAAACTGGGCATTTTTGAAGCCATGAAGCAAAGCTGGACGCTGGCCCGCCGTGGCAGTCTGCTGGATCATTTTTTTGTTGTCCTCATCTACCTGGGAATCACCGCGATTGGCAGTTCAACCTTTATCGGCGCCTTTTTTACCCAGCCGATGGCAACTGTTTTTATGCTGTCGGTTTATAACGAAAAAATAGCGGAAATCGGTTGAACGTAAAATGGATCCGAACCGGCAGAAAGTACAGTTCGCTTTTTTTGTCACCCCGCACGGGTTCGGTCACGCGGCGCGGACCGCTGCCGTTATCGAAGCATTGCACGCAAGGCTGCCGCTGGCTGAATTTGCGCTGTTTACAACCATACCGCAATGGTTTTTCGATAACTCGCTCACAGCGCCGTTTGTCTATTACAATGTTCGGGTCGATATCGGTCTGGTGCAAAAGACACCGTTGATTGCCGACCACGCCAGAACCCTGGATGAACTGGAACGGTTCTTGCCGTTTGATCCGGCCTTGATCGATAGACTTGCCGACCAGTTAGCCGGTATGAGCTGTGCCATGGTCGTGTGCGATATCGCTCCGCTTGGCATCGTGGCAGCCATGCAGGCCGGTATACCGTCGGTGCTGGTGGAAAATTTTACATGGGACTGGGTCTATGCCGGCCTGGCAGACTTTGCAAAGGGTGGCGGACACATCATCGATTACCTGGCCCTTGTGTATGCTCAAGCAGATTACCGCATTCAGACCGAACCGCTCTGCAAAAAAGTGAGCGCAGATCAGGTTGTCGGTCCGGTAAGCCGGACGCCCCGCCGGTCGGCCGGAGAAATACGCGGTCAATTGGCGGTAGCAGAAGATGTTCGGATGGTGCTGTTTACTATGGGTGGGGTGGCGCAGGATTATCGGTTTCTCGATTTGGATGCGGTGCCCGGTAATGTGCATCTGGTAATATCCGGCGGCAGTGACCGGGTCCGAACCGAATCCAGGGCAACCTGGCTGCCGATGGATTCGGATTATTATCATCCTGATCTAATGCATGCCAGTGATGCTGTCGTTGCCAAAGTAGGCTACAGCACGCTGGCCGAAGCATTCAATTCGGGTATACCGTTCGGGTATATTCAGCGGCCGGGTTTTCAGGAGTCTGAGATTCTGGCCGGATTCATTGACGCCCACATGCATGGAATCCGGGTGCCGGTCGATGCGTTTTACAATGGGAACTGGATACGTCAGCTGGACCGTCTGTTCGCATTGCCGCGCATCATTCGCAATCATCCCAATGGCGCCGAACAGATTGCCGTATTTATAGCGGATAAGATTCCGCTGCAACGCCAGAAATAGAAAGCAATAAAAACAGTGAAATTCCTACTTACCAACGATGACGGAATAGATGCGCCCGGAATGGAGAGACTGGAACAAATCATCCGGCCACTCGGAACGACAATTGTTGTCGCACCGCAGCAGCCCCAGTCGGGCGTGGGACACCGCGTAACCACAGGTGAACTGATCGGGATCAAAGCGGCCGGGGATAAGCGCTACGGCCTCGATGGTACGCCTGCCGATTGTGCCCGAATCGGACTTAAAAGCATATCCAACGATGCCACCTGGCTGATCGCCGGAATCAATCCGGGCGCCAACCTTGGATCGGATATCTATCAATCCGGCACGGCTGCCGCCGCCCGTGAGGCCGCAATATTAGGTTATCCGGCGATAGCGATTTCACAGTATATTTCCAAAGACGGCACGGTCGATTGGGACTGCACCGCGCATCATGCCGCGTTCGTCCTGCAATGGCTCATAGGCCAGCCGCCGGATCCAAAATGCTTCTGGAACGTAAACCTGCCGCATCCGCTCACCATCGATCAGACCGTCTCCCATCAGTTGTGTGGGCTGGACCCCAACCCGCATAAATACGTTTACCGGAAAAATGGCACCGCATATCAGTACCAGGGCAGCATTCATGAACGCCCGCGTGACCCCGGCAAAGATGTCGCCGTATGTTTCGGCGGCCAGATTTCGGTTACCCATGTAACGCTTTGACAATTGGAAACAGGGGAAAATTAAAATGGAGCACCTGGATGCCAACGATATCTTGACCCGGGTAATGCGCTATAATTTAATTCGCGATCAGCGCATGATCTACATCGACGTTCACGAAACGCTGGCAGGCCAGCTGGCAGGCAGATTCGTGGCGGTTCCGAACCTGATCAACATCATTGCCCGGCAGGAGTACCAGGGGACCGGTGAATCCGAACCCGAAGCCCTGGAAGATTGTCTTGCCAAAATCAAAGGGGTCTCTGTTGAAGCACTTTTCCCTGAGAAACAGGAGCCGTGAAAAAGCCGGGACATCCTATAGTCCTTTTGTCAATATATTTTATTATAATTTTTAAATACTATAATTACAGGCACTTATACCATTCCATTATTTTAGGACGCACTTCTCCTTATAGTCTTTGACGGCTG
>Ga0126335_1000027_pt1 | contig 66318 bp, 57 predicted proteins | sample OlaspJWI45metaG_FD_108409 | JGI IMG/M metagenome (GOLD analysis project Ga0126335, IMG submission 108409) | Marine gutless worms symbiont microbial communities from Oahu, Hawaii - Olavius sp. 1 OAHU.JWI-45 metaG | ecosystem: Host-associated > Annelida > Digestive system > Unclassified | place... | reverse complement strand
GTCCTTGAGTAATGGCGGTGATTTTTCACACAACACCATTGATTTGTTTGGCGACGCCTATGAATATCTGATGAAGATGTATGCCTCAAATGCGGGTAAGTCGGGAGGTGAGTTTTTTACTCCACAAGAAATATCTGAGCTACTCGCCCGCATCACCGTGATGGGCAAGAGCGAAGTCAACAAGGTTTACGACCCTGCCTGTGGTTCCGGTTCGCTTTTGCTCAAGTTCGTCAAGGTGCTTGGCCATGACAAGGTGCGCCAAGGTTTTTTCGGTCAGGAAATCAATCTGGTCGCTTTCAACCTCAGCCGCATCAACATGTTTCTGCACAATATAAACTACGAGAAGTTCGACATTGCTCATGGTGACACCCTTACCGCCCCCGCGCACTGGGATAAAGAGCCTTTCGATGTTATCGTCTCCAATCCACCATACTCGATCAAGTGGGAGGGTAAGGATAACCCCCAGCTCATCAATGATCTTCGCTATGCTCCGGCGGGCGTGCTCGCACCTAAAGGCAAGGCTGATCTGGCTTTTATCATGCATATCCTGAGCTGGTTGGCAGAAGACGGCACAGCAGCCATTGTTGAAGCCCTCGGTGTACTCTATCGCGAAGGTGCGGAAAAGAAAATCCGTCAGTACCTGATTGATAACAACTACGTCGATACAGTGATTTTGCTGCCTCCCGATCTCTTTTTCGCCACCACTATCTCCATTTGTATCATCGTGCTAAAAAAATCCAAAATTGATGATGCTATTTTGTTTATTGATGCTTCTAAGGAATGCGCCCGCAATGGCAATAGAAACGAATTGAAGGAAGAACACCGGGGAAAGATTCTGAATGCTTTTTCTGAACGCAAAAGACATCGAGTACTTTGCTCGGCTCGTACCCAATGAAGAGATTGGCAGAAATGATTACAATATTTTCGTTTCTTCTTATGTTGGGCAAAAGGATGAACGCGAGGAAATTGATATCACCGAGCTCAATGCCGAGATTGTCCGCATTGTGGCCAGGCAATCGGAATCACGGAAACAGATTGATGCCATTGTCGCTGACTTGGAAAATGGAGAATATAAACTGTGCAAGTAAATGAGTGCATAGACTGCCCAGACAAACAAGTAAACATAAGATGGACAACTGTGGGTGAAATAGCAATATATTCGAAAACTCGTATTTCAACGTCAGAACTGAATGCTAATTCATATGTTGGGATAGAAAACCTACTCCCTGATATGCGTGGCAAAACAATTTCAAACCACATCCCAACATCAGGGACCGTTATCAGTTATAAGCCTGATGACATTTTGATTGGGAATTTCCGACCGTACCTTAAGAAAATCTGGTTCGCTAACTCATATGGTGGAGCAAATCAACATGTACTAGTTGTTCGGATTAAAGAAAGAGAACGCATAGCCCTGATGCCCCGTTTTTTGTATTACATCCTGGCTTCAGATGATTTCTTTGTATATGACGTGCAGCATGCAAAAGGCTTTATGATGCCGCATGGAGATAAAAAAGCCATTATGAAATATTCAATCCCAGTCTCTCCCCCCCTTCCAGTACAGCAAGAAATTGTTAACATCCTCGACAGGTTCAGCAAGCTGGAGGCGGAGCTGGAGGCGCGTCGGCGGCAGTATGCTTATTATCGGGATTCCTTAATGGCAACGGTCGTCGTCTAACATATGTAGGATTGAACAATGGCGCATAAAGCTGAATTGATAGAGCCGATTAATGCACCGTTTGATGATGTCATAGGCGTACTTGTTGGATCGCAGAAAAACCGTGTTAAAAAGGCAGGGGTCAAGCCTATTAAGTTAGGCTTAGATGAGTGGCTTAACAAGGTTCATCAGGTTGATTGTATTGACTTGATGAAAAGACTACCCTCCGAATCAATAAGTGTGGTCGTCACATCCCCTCCATATAACCTAAAGAACAGCACAGGCAATGGACTGAAAGATGGCAGAGGTGGGAAATGGGCGAATGCAGCCCTGCTTGATGGCTATGCCTCATATGATGACAACATGCCTTACAACGAATATGTTGCATGGCAGCGCAAGTGCCTGAAAAACATGATGCGCATCTTGAAAGATGATGGGGTTATTTTTTACAACCATAAGTGGAGAGTTCAAAAGGGTCTTTTACAGGATAGGCAAGACATTGTTGAAGGCTTCCCTGTACGTCAAATAATAATTTGGCGAAGAAAAGGGGGAATTAATTTTAATGCAGGATATTTTTTACCCACATATGAGGTAATCTACCTTATAGCAAAACCTAAGTTCAAACTTGCACCTAAAGTAAATGCTCAGGGCGATGTGTGGGAAATACCACAAACGCGAAACATAGACCACCCTGCACCTTTCCCTGTTGAACTGGCGCAACGATGTATTTCTTCAACAATATCTGGAATTGTATTTGACCCGTTTATGGGAAGTGGATCAACAGCAGTTGCAGCAGAGATTCTTGGTCGTAAATGGATTGGCGCTGAAATATCTAATAAATATTGCGAACTTACCAATGAACGGTTGGCTGAGCTTGAAAATTCAAGGCTTAACTGGCAATAACTGGCAAAGACCGGCAGAAATCTGGCGAGAGCCCGGAGAAGTTGGTAACTTCTCAAGGGGCAATGGTCTTCAAAAGAAGGACCTTCTTTGTGTGGAAAAGACATGCATAGAATTTGATATCTAAACTTCTATTTATTCTCATTATTTATTCCCATATTTTTTCGACCTGCCTGCGGAATTGCTCATCGTAGAATTTTATAGCTCGTTCTAAATCAGGGTGGTCGTAGTGCTCGGTCATTCCTATTGTTTTGTGGCCGGTGAAGGCTCTTAATATCTTATCGGACAAGTAGTTGATATTGAACTGTATTTTATTTTCATCCCATTGTCTTTCGGCTGCAGCTTCTTGGAGAATTGTTCGCATGCGAGTGTTATAGGCATGCCGCAAGCTGTGGGGAGTAAATTGGCGGCCGATAGGCAGTCCCCCCGGCTTGCCTTCTCTTGTCAGTTTGTGAAGCTTTTTTTGCACCTTCTGGAATTTCTTACAAATTGCGTTGGAAGTAATAGTTTCTCCCGTCTGACTCTGAAAGACAAGTCCCTTTTGTCTGTGATCTACTACCAACCGCAACATCGCAGCAGCTCGCTCCGGGAGTAATACCACCCGGTATGAATTTCCTTTGACTGCTTCTTTCTTTTCGTCTTTTGATATCGCACAGATTATTTTTAGTCCTTTGTGTTTCCAATCAATTGCTTTAATATCTAGTGCCCTGGCTTCCTGGGTTCGGAGTCCGCAAGAATAACAGACAGCCATCAGCACGCCTATCCTCCATCCTGTAATATCCCAGAGGGACTTGAATTCCTTCATTTCGGGCGGGAAAAGGAGATTGATTTCAGTGCTGCTTGGTATCACTTTCTCTTGCGTTACAACAATGGGGGGCTTTATCGTGATTCGTGGGTTGAAATGAATTAGAGATTCTGCAAATAGATCTTCTAGTATAATAATCATGGTGCGCCAAATATGTCTTTTGGTTTGGCTGGCGTAGTCCAGTGCGTAAACCCAGTTGCGTATATCTAGTGGGTGGAGTTCGTCGATGCGGACGTGTCCGAAGCGCGGTCTAATGTGTACAATGTAGTGGCTGCGAAGGCCGTTGCGGGTGCTTTGTAATATTGGTCGAGAATCTACACGCCGAGCATTCTCACGATTCCACCATGGGCATGTTTCGGTAAAATATTCATCCGCAAAATCTCGAAGGTAATCATAGTTTAGATTTCTTCGGACGAGTTTGTAACGTTCGACCCATTCGGCGGCTTTTGCATTTGACTTTTTCCCGGTCGTGTGAAATGCTGTTTCGTGTGGCAGTTTATAATACCAAATTTTGCCTCTTTTCTTTAGTCGATATGGCTCTGGGCGTCTTCCCATTGTAATACCTCTTGGGCGGTAGAGTAATTAACGGCACAGTAAAAGGAACATTTAATAACAAAGTGTCATTCATATCAATTATTTTATCGCGTCTCAAATTTCTTAAGTACATATTCCGTAAGCAATTAAAAACCATCTTGAAATAAATTTAGATGGCTCGATGATTTGTCAGGTTAGCAATTTGATTAAATTTTTGCAAGTTTTTCCTAAATGCTAGTGATGTTCAATTTGAAGATGATTCAGGATGATCATCTTGTTTATCCATGCTATTTGAAAGAATCAAGTAAGAGAAAGATTTTGAAATGTTTGAACTTCTAAGTTGGCAGGCTATTTCACGATTTGGATGCTTTTTTGCAGTGAACGAGCTTGTGATATGCGACAAATCCATATTAATCACTTTGAGATTTGCAAGTTCTGAGATTATTTAAGAAAACTCTTGGATGATGATATCCGACCGAAGTAAGGATAGTAGAATTCCCAAGATGAATCTGTGCCCGGCTAAGGCCGGTTCATGTTTGGGAATGTACGTGGCAGTATTCATCAACTTCCGACTTAGCAAATGCCGAAGTAATCTGGTAAAATCTTGGCGTAATGGCTGAGTCTGCCGGCTTAAGGTTCGTCCCTCTTGTTTGAGAAATATAGAAAAATAACTCGCATAAAATGTCTCATATAGAATAGGATTAGCCTCGGTTTATGTCGATTAGTACACAGCCGGCTGGGCGCTGAAGTGGAGGTGATGATGAGATATGGCAATTAGAACTGTTAAGGATATAGATCCAAGAAACAAGCGAATTTTGGTTCGAGTGGATTTCAATGTTCCCATAAAAGAGGGAAGAATAATGGATGATACTCGCATGCTTGCCGCTTTGCCGACTTTGAGATATCTCTTAGACAGGGGAGCCTCTCTTGTTGTAATGAGCCATCTTGGAAGACCCGGGGGGAAGGTTAAACCAGAACTTAGCCTCTTTTTGCTAAAAGAGCACTTGGCAGAAATAACTAAGTCTCAAGTAACCATGGCCCCGGATGTAATTGGAGAGGAGGTTGAAACCCTCTCCAAGAGATTGAAGCCGAACGAGATACTGCTTCTGGAGAATACGAGGTTTCGCCGCGGGGAGATGGATAACAGTGAAGAGTTCTGTGCTGAATTGTCGAAACTTGGTGATATATACATAAATGATGCGTTTGGAGCGGCTCATCGCGCCCATGCATCCACCGAGGGAATTGCAAAATTGCTTCCATCGGCAGCCGGACTTCTAATGGAAAAGGAGTGCAAATTTCTCGATAAGATCCTTTACAGCCCGAGGGCTCCCTTTGTGGCGATTATAGGCGGTGCAAAGGTGTCGTCCAAAATTGCCGTTCTTGAATCATTGTCGGCTAACGCCTTCATTATCGCCGGGGGCATGGCCTATACTTTTCTAAAGGCGCAGGGCTATCGGGTCGGGAATTCTCTTGTAGAGGTAGAATACCTTGATATTGCCCAGTCATTTCTGGCAGACTCCAAGAAAAGGGGCGTGAAAGTGCTTCTTCCATTCGACCATGTAGTGGGTAATGAGTTCAGCATGGAAGTAGAAGCTGAAAATGTCGATGATGTGAATGTTCCTGAAGGAAAAATCGCAATGGATATCGGCCCCAAGACCCTCTTCGCGATTGATGAATTGATTGCCGATGCTAAAACGGTTGTTTGGAATGGACCAATGGGTGTTTTCGAGTTTGAAGCCTTTTCCAAGGGGACTTTGGAAGTAGCTCGGATGATTGCTAAATGCGAAGGCACCACGGTTGTGGGCGGAGGAGATTCCGTCGCCGCCGTCAATAAATTCAATCTGGCAGACAGCATCGATCATGTTTCAACAGGCGGCGGCGCCTCGTTGGAATATCTTGAGGGCAAGATGCTGCCTGGAGTTTCAGTACTTAAGGATTAGTCGTGTCACGAAAATATCTGATATGTGGTAATTGGAAAATGAATCTGATACCAGCCGAGGCCTCTAAATTGGCTGGTTTGATTAAGGAAATGCATAAGAAAGCGAACAGGCGGGCAATGGTGGCGCCGTCCTTCGTATGCCTGCAATCCGTTGCAAAGGTTATAGAAGACTCCGATGTTATTCTTGCCGCTCAGAATATGGCATCGGTTGAATCAGGAGCGCATACAGGTGAAACCTCTGTTCTCATGCTAAAGGCCTTGGGAGTGAAATATGTGATTCTCGGACACAGCGAGCGACGTCACATATATGGCGAGAGCGATGCACTTATTAACGAAAAAGTGAAACTCGCGCTAAGGCATGGTTTGAAGGTTATACTCTGCATAGGAGAAACTCTGGAAGAAAGAGAGGTTGGCAAGATAGAGAGTGTTTGTTTCAGGCAGATGGAACTTGGACTTTCGGGAGTCGAAATCGATTTGATATCAAGCATAGTAATTGCCTATGAGCCGGTGTGGGCAATTGGCACCGGAAAAACCGCGACACCGAACGATGCGGAAGCTGTTCATAAAGCTTGTCGAGACAGACTGGCCGAGTTATACTCTAAAGAAGTTGCGGATTTAACTGTTATTCAATATGGAGGCTCGGTGAAGCCGGAAAACATAACCGAGCTGATGGCACAGAAAAATATTGATGGCGCCCTGGTGGGAGGTGCTTCACTGGAAGCAGATTCCTTTGCGCGGATTTTGGCGTTTTAGTTAGGAGATAGAGCTTTGGGCATAATAGGAACACTTTTTCTTGTTGTTTTTGCCATCGCCGCTATTCTGATAATAACTCTGGTTCTGTTGCAGGATGAGCAGGGTGAAGGTTTTGGCGGGCTTTTTGGAGGGGGAGGCACCCCCTTCGGTGCTGTCGGCGGAAGCATACTGGTTAAGGCTACATCGATTCTTGGTTTACTTTTCATGCTCTCGTCCCTTGCGGTTGCAATTGCCTATAAATCCAGCGACACTGATAATGTCATCGGTGAATCCCGCGCCGCAAGTGGAACCAGGCAGGACTGGTTTTTGGAACAACCGGCACAGCCGGAAGAACCATAGGAGAAGCCCCTTTTGAGGGTTGCAGTCGTCTATTTGAATCCAAATAACTCGGTAGCTTTTGATAGCATTGCTAGGGGTTTGGCGAGAGGAATCGAACGGCAGGGACACGAAGTTGTGCTTGTAGATGCTAGAACAGAGGCATTGCTGACTCCCTTTTCATATATTGCTATTGGCACGGTAGCCGTTTCAGTTTTTTCGAAGATTGTGCCCAAGTCACTTGAAGCCTTCTTGAGATCCGCCGGCCGATTGACGGGTAAACGATGCTATGCCTTCATTGGCAGAAGAGGCTTACGGAAGAGGAAGCTTCTTGCCTCATTGATGAAGACGATGGAAAAAGAGGGTATGTATCTCAAAATATCCGATATTCTTGGTACGGCGGCGGAGGCCGAGGCCGTAGGTTCTAGGCTGCGTATTGAAAGGTCGAGGGCCTAGTAGACGGTTTTGTGCGTTCGAAGAGGGAGATGTAGCTCTTAAGCAATGAGGACTATTATGAGGAGAGGTTTTTTAACTGGCGCGCTGGCATCTCTTTTTGTTTCTGCCTTGGCGGCGCAGGATATGGCTGTCGCCACGGTGAGATTGGAAAGAACAGAGCCCATTTCGAGCCATAAACTCGATAGAATAATAAAGACCATAGAACAGCAGCAGGGACGTACTTTGACGATGGCAGAGAAAAAGGCTGTTCTGAACCAACTTATAGATGAGGTTATCATTCTGCAAGCGGCTGAGGCCGATAGTAAGGTGAGCGTTAGCCCCGCGGATATTGAAGAGGCCGGAATGACACTCCTGTCGCAGCAACTTGCGCTTTTAGGTTATCTGCCGCCGGGCGCGGTTCTTACTGATAAACAGCAATATCGCCAGGTTGTGGAAGAGCAGGGTATCAGCGTTGAGGAGTATGAGAAAACCGTGCACGATCAGTTGCTGGTTGAAAGGTATATAGCCTTAAATAACGAGGAAACCTTCAAATCGATACCTCCTGCAACCGAAGAGGAGTTGAGCAGTGAGTATCAGCGAAGACTAAGCGAGTTTGTCATAAAGGATTCCGTATGGTTCAGTCATATTTTCTTTGATACAACTGGCAGTAGCGGTTCTGAAGAGTCCGGGGCAAAAAGCGAAAAGGCAAGGGAAGTCTATAATCGGCTGATTAACACGTCTGCTACCTTCGAAGAGCTTGTTATCTCTGAATCTGAAGACCTAGATTTCAGAGTTAGAGGAAAATCGGTGGGGCCGGTTATGGCAGGAGATGAGGTTGTGGATCAGCTCTATGGATCTGAGTTCATAGCAAGTATTTTTGACTTGGAAGTAGGTGAGGTTAGCAAGGTTCTGAAGTCTAATCTCGGATACCATATTGTGAAAATAACAGAGAAAAAACCAGCACAACTTCTGCCAGAAGACAATTCGGAAGTGCGTTCTTATCTGAAGAATGTCATCTATGCCGCTCAATATCAGAAAGTCTTTGATCGAGTTGCCCGAGAGGCCATTGCGGGACTGAAGGAGCGTGCCACGATAAACTACTTCGGAGATTATAAATAAGCGTTCAAAATGGGTGCGCGAAGGCAGGCTAGAATTTGTGCATTTCAATCGCTCTATGCCTGGGAGGAATCTAAATCTCCGATCAATGAGCTTCTGGATTTTGCCTGGCTTGAGTTAAAACCTGATGAGGCTACACGGGCCTTCGCCTCCCTTCTAGTTATTGGGACTATCGATAATATCGAAGAAATCGACAAGCAGATAAGAGAACATCTAACAAAATGGAGCTTTGACCGACTTTCCAAGGTAGATCTGGCTAACCTGAGAACGAGTGTGTATGCGTTAATTTTCCAGCGGGATATTCCGCCTTCGGTAACCATTGATGAGGCAGTCGAGATAGCCAAGAAGTTTGGTTCTGATGAGTCATATCGATTTGTAAACGGTGTTCTTGACGGCATTAGCAAAGCACCTCTATTTTAATATCAATGAGTAGAGGTAGTAGTCGCCGTTTACTTCAGATACTCGCAATTCTGTTGATACTGGTAGCCTCCATTATAATAGTCCTGCTTTTTTATCTTCGAGGCTCAAGTGAAGAGAGCTTCAATGAGCGGATGCTATCAGCAGAATTAGCACTTCAAAATGATATTGAAGCTGAATTCAATCGGGAATTGCTAAGGGCATCAAGCAAAGCTGCATCTTCCGAGGATTGGAGGCGGGTTCTTTCACTTGCCGCTAGATCGATACCGATAAATGCCCGATCTTCTGATTACCGTCTGTTCACCGTACTTGCTGGGCGGGCGGCATCGGCAAACGATGGCAATGAAGACTTCCTAGCATACTGGTTGTGGGGTTTGCTCCGCGGGCGCAATCTATCTAGGGTAGCCAAGCACGCTAAGTTGCTCTCAAGCAGCAAATGGTCTTCCCTCGCGGCCGAAATTCGGCTTGAAACTCTGCCTAGAAAAACAGAGGACAGTATAAAACGCTTCATAGCTGGAGACTACAGCAGTTCTGATCCTGAACTCTTTTCTAGAATCGCCATACTAACAGGATCCGCCGAATTGAGCTTTGATGCGGCGCTCCTGTACATGCTAAACGGCGAAATTGATAGAGCATATGAGATGGCAGTTATCTTGATGAGCGAGGATTCAGGTGCTCGAAGATGGTCGGATAGGAATCTACCTCTTAGAAGAAACGTATACACGGCATTGGCCGAGATTGCTTTAGATGCCGGATATAAGGATAGCGCGATTAATTGGCTTTCTCTGCGTCTTGATGACGCTCGCCGCCGAAGAGTTGTTTCTTGGCAAAATCTTGGGCTGCTTGGAGATCTTTATTGGGATACTTATAGCTTGCAGGCTAATTCTGAATATCGGGACTTGGCGCGAAATGCCTGGGAAGAAGCCCTAGAGCTAATTGGCTCCAATAACGGAAATTCAAACGATGATTCTTGGCGTATCTGGATAAATCTATCCACCCTTGAGGCTTCGCTTGGGAATGTAAGACGGTCAAGGGAGATTTTGGATGAGGCCTTAGATCGCTTTCCGGATAGAAGCGAGGTAAAAGCCGCATGGGTACGCAGACATTTCAATTCGGAGCCGGCCCTGGCCCGGCGATATATCAGGCAGTCAGACGATAACGATCCTATACTTGGAATTACCGCAATCGATATCGATCCAAAGATAATTAGTCCGCAGTTATACGAGACTCGGCTTTGGGAGCTTTTTGACATGGTTACATCGAAAAAGCACACGGTACACGAAACAGACGCTAAAAGGATTGCGGCATTTTTATTGGAATTTATGAGTCAGAGAAAGGATTTCTCCTCAATAGACATTGCGATTGAAAGATACATGAGAGATCGGCCTCATGAGGAGTGGATTCTGGTATGGCTCCTGGCGGCCGATGCGGTGAGAGGAGCGGCATCGATTGATTTAATTGCCAAGGAGCAAGGAGGAACAACCCTATACGATGATTTCAGAAGAGATGCTCGATTGCAGAATAGTTGGGAACTGCTTCATGACTCCGCGCTGTTTGCAATTCTTGCTTCAAACGAATTAGATGAGATAGCTAGGATGTATCCTGATGCCAAAACCGGCGATTTCCTTGAGCTACCTGAGCTATTTGAGACAGTGTCCTTAGACGCCCTTGAACACAATATCGACATTGGCCGCATTGCTAATCACACTTTGATTGACCGTGTCGAGTCTATTAAAAAAAATCGAGATGATCTGGTAAAAAAACAAGGAAATCTACGCGCCTATGGTGAAAAGGGGATGGCTATACAGTTACAGGCGAACGCCGCGCTAAGGCAGGAAGCCGAAAGACTCATTTACAATGCGCTAGATGATTTGCTTCTTGCCGAAAAAGTCGCCAAGGATCTATCAAACGAGGATCGATCAATGCTACTCTATTTGCGTGCGGTTGTTCTAAAGAAAATCGGGCGGGATATCGAATCTCGAAATATTGCTGAAGAGGCTACTAAATTGAATTTTGCCAACACCCGCGCAATGCAGTTCCTTGCAACGCTCTATGATTACGATTAAAAACAAATTGCAACAAAATGGCATCCGTCGTTCGGCAGATCTTCTTGTAAAAACCTTCGCTCGGATAGGGAAGCAGATATCAAGCGGTATAAGCACTCTGGACATCGATAAGCTAGGTGCAGACACAATCAAAGGGGGTGGCGGCATACCAGCCTTTCTGGGATATGGAGGATTTCCCTCGTCGGTATGCACTTCTGTAAATCAGCAGGTGATTCATGGGATACCGAATAACAAGCCCCTCTCTGATGGAGACATTGTAGGCTGTGATATCGGAGTGATGCTTGATGGATTTTACAGCGATGCGTGCGTCACTTATGGCGTGGGAGTTTTGAACGAGTCTACACGGAAACTGCTTGAAGTAACAAAGAAATCTTTGACCGCGGCTATAGCGACTTGCAGACCTGGCAGTCGCATAAAGGACATAGGGAAAGCCATAAATGAATTCGTCGAACCTCATGGCTATGGCATTGTCTACAGTTACTGTGGCCACGGAGTTGGAATTTCGCTTCATGAAGAACCTCAAATTCCAAACTATTATCCATCAAGAGGGCTTAATCCGAGATTGAGGCAGGGAATGGTGCTTGCGATCGAGCCTATGATAAATGCGGGCAACCCCGATGTTGAAGTTTTGGAAGATGGGTGGACTGTAGTGACTGTAGATGGGTCCTTGAGCGCCCATTTCGAGCATAGTATTTTGATAACCGAAGCAAGTGCTGAAGTGCTAACCTCACAAGGAGATTGGGAATGATGCAGAAGCATAGAAACTTAGTAATCGGACTACTAGTAGGAGTATTAATCGGTTACGGCGCATATCTGGCGACAAGTCTTTTAAGGCCACTATCTCCACGGAGGGTTCTGGCAGAGGAAACCGAGATTTCACCTTCCATCTCCGCTGAGGTAGTCCAGGAAGCATTTAGAATCATAAGCGCAGAGGTATCGCCAACAATTGTTGAGGTCTCCGTAAAGACGGGAGAAAAAGAAGAGGAAGATGAAGATAGGGAGCTGCCCTGGAATGAATTCTTCCAGGATCCTTCGGAAGAGAAGCAGGGGCCGCAATTTCGTCAGAGTGAAGGACTCGGAAGCGGGGTGATAATTGAATCTAAAGGCGATGATTACTACGTGATAACGAATTTGCATGTAATAGGGAATTCGGAGGAAGTATTTGTTGAACTAAGCGATAAAAGTGTCATTCAGGCCAAAGTAGTTGGCTCTGATAGGAGAAAAGATCTTGCGCTGCTGGTATTCAACTCGAGCGGGCGTAAATTGCCCGTGATTCGTATTGGGGATTCAGATAAGGTGTATGTGGGGGACTGGGTTTTGGCCTTCGGAAGCCCCTATGGCTATGGAAGCTCGGTGAGCTCTGGGATTGTGAGTGCACTTGGGCGAAGAAACGGACCACGGGGAAATATCAATGATTTCATCCAAACCGATGCGTCGATAAACCAGGGCAATTCCGGCGGCGCTCTTGTAAATATAAGGGGCGAGCTTATAGCGGTAAACACCTTCATAACAACACCAAATCGTGGAAGCATAGGCCTGGGCTTCGCCATTCCCGTAAACAATGTTAAAACTATGTTTCGTCAGCTGATAGACACTGGAGAAATAAAATATGGCTGGCTTGGCGTAAGCCTCGGAACCTATGGCAAGGAGGCTGCGGATTCTTTGGGGTATGAGCAAAGTGAGGGCGTTCTAGTTTACCAGGTATTCGATCAGTCCCCGGCCGACAAAGCCGGCATAAAACCCGGGGATCTGATTACGGCCCTAGATGGAATCCATTTCTCCGACACGTCCAAGTTAACTTACAGGATAGGGGACAAGGCCCCAGGGGATTTAGCTCTTTTTACGGTTAACCGATTCGGAGATATTTTTGATATAAGCGTAACAATTGCAAAGAGGGGGGAAGAGGAATCAGTGATAAAGCTTCATAGTAGTGCGAAACCGGGTTTTGTTCTTTCTCCGATTACACCCGACATACGACAAGCCATCGAGTTGCCCGATGATATTCATGGTGTGCTGGTTGCCGAAGTCTACCCCAGAACTCACGCACAATCCATAGACCTTAGAGCGGGTGATGTCATTACAGCCGTGAACGAAATTGAAATCAACACGCTTGAGGGTTTCTACAGAGTCTACTTCGGATCCAGCGACTACCGACTTGACATATATCGCAAAGGAGAGTTAATTGAACTTCCATCACGATCTCCGGTGGATAAGGTAGAAGGTTTATGAAGAAGGAATTCATTCCCTATGAAGTGGTTAGGAATAATGCCCTGAAACTTGCCAAGCACATCTTTGAGGATAATTTTGCACCAGATGTAATATATGTGCCCCTACGCGGTGGCGCCTACCTCGGGAACGTGTTGAGTGAGTTCTTCAAGGTTATTAACAAGAAAGGTCGTCCAGTCTTATACTCCGCCGTTGTCGCTCGCTCCTATACGGATATTAATGAAAACAAAAATGTAAGAATCGATGGTTGGACCTATGATCCGGAATATCTTAGGAGTAGTGACAAGATTCTTTTTACCGACGACATATTCGACTCTGGAAAGACTATTAACTACCTGCTCGAATCAGTTTTAGATAAGGGAATCCCGCGTGAGAGTGTTCGAATTGCGGTTCACGATTACAAGGTTCTAACATACCGCGAACCGTTTCCGATCACCCCTGATTACTGGTGTCAGAAACATGTAATCAACAGGCCGCGGGACAATTACTGGATTCACTATCTCAGCCACGAACTTGAAGGACTAACTGGGGATGAAATTGATAAGTACTACCTTTCAACCAATCCGGAGTTAACGGAAGTATTTGATTTGATAAGGAGATTCAATTAGGCGCCAAGCATCTGTCTCCACATACAACCTTGTAGAACATCACAAGAAGAGACAGGATGTGATTGCAAGCCGCATTCAGGGATATCTCTCATTTGATATGGCGAGTACAGTTTTGCGAAATTCCTGTCGCGGTCATAAATACTTCATATCCCTCATAGCAGTTCTTAAGGTGGGGGGCGATTTTGCCTATTCTCTAGTCCAATAGGGCCTATCTTCATTTAGATCCGACTTCCAGATTCCGTTATTCCTCGTGGATATGTAAAGGATAGCGTTATTTAGTATTGACATCCCTGTCACAGTCGATTCGGATAATTTGCTAACATTGTAGTTAACAAGATTGGCAAAGGAGTATGAATTTCGATTGGTATTCAAGTACCACTCTGTTAAAACATCGCTTGTAACATCAATTTCATTGTATCCAACGCCTCTTCGGTATCTATTACCATCGATGTAGCTGCTGGTGCCAGCCAGTACTAGATGCTTCGAATTACTTAGGCCGGCATCACTGTCTGATACATCGATAAAACTTGTGGTTTGATAACTGGCCGTGGCTCCCTTAAGACTTGTCCAATCCGTGCCATCCATGCTAGCGAATACCGGATGGACACCGTTTATCAGGGAACTTGCCGCCGCTATAAATACTCCTGGGCCGTTATGTCCATCCCAAATTCTATCAATCCACGTGATACCGGTGGTAGGAATATATGAGTAGTCTCCAAGTCTCCCATCACCTCTGCTTTGGCCATCTTTATCAAGAAGATATCCACCATTTGGGCGAAATCCCTCTCTGATGGCTGTTACAATGATGGTGCCACTTCCGTTATCCGCGACACCACTTACATACCTAGCCGTTTTTGTGCCATCCAATTCAGCCTGACTGGTTTCAGTCACATTCCAGGAAGTGTTGTTATTTGCCAATCTGTAAAGATTGGACCCGTTGAAACCATCATTATCGGAATCAAAGGCGCCATAGTTTCCACTGTGGTTAAGCACGTTGACGTAAATATGGCTATCAGGGCGAGGACAGAACAATCGGATGGTTTGGAAACTTCTGGATCCCGAAGTCCAGCTTTTTCCGAAATCGGTGTAAGTGGCTTTTGAACCGTCAAAGCCAGTCAGTGCGAAAAGTCCAACTCTATACGTATTCCCGTTTACTAGATAAAGTGCCAGAATAATCCTGTTTTCCGTGGCTGCCGCCGACTGAATTCCGTCCCATTCCAAACCGCCTGCTTCAAGGCCTATGGTGGCCCACTTGCCACCAGTAGCGGTTTTTGCCCAAATACTGGTACCGGAGGTAAAGAAAAGGTATTCTTCAGTCCATCCATTTCCTTTCATATGGAAAACAGGACCCGCGCTCAGTTTCTCGGGAAGATTCCCCGCATCGATTTTTGTGGAAATTGCTATGGTGGAATAAATGCCCGCTCCGGTGCAACCTATAAGAGACGAACACATTATTAGAGTGAGTAAGGCCAGAATCCCAAGCCTGCTTCGGAGTCCCAAGAAACTTAAGTTATCAGCTAGAGGACTTGTTGTTTCTTTCATCAAAAATGGTACTCCGCGCTCAGTGTTATATCCATTAAGTTCGCAATGGAATCATACTTCTTGTTCTTCGAGGAAAGCTGAGGAACAAACCAGTAGTAGAAATCGATGCCGAAGGACCATTCCACGCTCCAGTCAAAATACACACCAAAGCCCGGTTTGAGCAAAAAGTCAACCTCGAATTCCTCCTTCCATGATACCATGTTAATTCCAATTCCTAGATGAATCGGAATCGTCATACGGCCCAAGGGGCGAAATTCATAGGAGCCCTCCAATACCAATGGAACCATATACAGTAGGTTCCTGTTGATGTCCCACTCAAATACGCCTCCCAGTTGAAGCCCCAGTTTGATATCTGAGAATGGGTAGATGTTGTAGGTTAGATATCCAGATCCCCCCACGGATAGTTGGGTTTTAGTGGTTCCTGCTTTCTTGTCGCTGATATCTATATCATGCAGTAGCACTGTGAAAAGTGGTATTATAGTGCCCGCTGAAATGGAAAAGGACTGATCGCCTCGGTATCTCTGATTAAGTCTGTTTTGAGGTATTAGGGGATTCTCATCCGGTGTGTTTTCCTGAGCGCCGATTATTCCAATAAAAAATAGTGGGAGGGCCAAAACCAACATTGTTCTGCTCAAAGAAATAGTCCTTATCATGCAAATTGTCCCCAAATCCTAGCATAACGCCGCGAAAACCATCAATAAGTCTATGAATCTATGATTATGTGCAAGGGCGCGAGAAATCATGTTCACAAGACCCGGGTAGAACTTGTAGAGTATTTTCGATGGGAGCGAAGATAATTGATGGGAAAACAATCGCGGGCGAGATTCGAGCCAAGATAGCAAAGAAGGTTAAAAGGCTTACACTGGAAGGAACGCGGCCGGGGCTGGGAGTTGTGCTTGTTGGACAGGATCCGGCCAGTATCTCCTATGTCAATTCCAAGGAGAATGATTGCGAGGAAGTGGGCATTTATTCTCGCGATATTCGAATTCCCGCAGATGCTTCGGAAAGCAAACTTCTGGATATCATCGAAGAACTAAATAGCGATTCGCGGATTCATGGAATTCTGATTCAGCTGCCGCTTCCCAAGCATATGGACAAAGAGCGCATCATTGCCGCGGTTTCACCTGAAAAAGATGTCGATGGATTCCATCCCATTAATCTGGGCCGACTGATTTTGAATTTGGACTGTTTTATTCCTTGTACTCCACATGGGGTGATAAAGATACTGCAGGCCGAGAATATTCCTATAGAAGGAGCTGAAATCGTTCTTGTCGGAAGAAGCCGGATAGTGGGCGCTCCTCTTGCAAATCTCCTCTTAAGAAAGGGATATGGCGGTAATGCTACTCTAACCGTATGCCACTCTTATACCAGGGATATGAAAGGGGTGCTTAGCCGTGCTGATGTTGTCATTGTTGCCATAGGCAAACCCGGATTAGTAAAGGGGGATATGATCAAGAGGGGCGCGGTTGTTATTGATGTCGGGGTAAACCGTGTGAAGGACAGTTCAAAGAGAAGGGGCTACCGACTTGTAGGAGATGTTGATTTCGATTCTGTTAGGCAGGTGGCAAAATCAATTACTCCTGTCCCGGGTGGAGTTGGACCACTTACAAGAGCCATGCTATTATGGAACACTACCGTTGCGACGCAAAGGTTTCATACTGTTAAAAGGGAGGCTTAATATGCCCTTCAAGTTAATTTTATTCATAATCATATTGCTAGTAATCGGTGCTTTCATTGGTTTTAACTCTGGAATTACTTCTGAAATCAAGATTTGGCCAAGTGAGAAAGGCACATTTACCGAAGTTCCAATTCTGTTAAGTTTCTTTGTGATGTATGTGATCGGGGTACTTTCAGTTATTCCGTTTTTTGTTGGATATCGGAATAGAAAAGAGGAAAAGAAGAAGACTGATTCTGAAGCTAAGAAATCGAAGAACGAGGAATCTAAGGAAAAGACACGCGTTCTGGGAACCAAATCCAGTCATGCCGAACCTGGCAATGAGCAAGATAGCGATACCAAATAGCGCGTTTCGAATTCTTGCTATCGGATACCTGTTAGTCTCTGCGCCGATCTTCACATCGAGCCTAGATGATGCCCTCATACTGGAGCAGGGTGGCGAAATTCCCGCGGCAAGGCTCCGCTATGCAGAATGGCTAGAATCGAATAGGGGAGATCAGGAATACACAAGTGTTCTCTTCCATCTTGCTTCTCTCTCTGATTCGGCGCGGGATGCACTCATCGTGTTAAATTCACATTCTGGCAACCTTTCTCCGGAGCAATCTGCACTGGTTCTTGCGCGGATGGCGGCCTTGGAATCTCTTATAGGCCTGCCTGAAGAGGCAGCCAGGCACTACGAGATGGCTTCTAATATTGACGGCAGAAATGGCGAATTGTACTTGCTTGATTCGGTGAAATTGAAATTCGTTATGGGAGAATTCTCCTTGGTTAGGAGAGTAGCTCTTAAACTGGCGAATTCCGCGCGCAGGCCCTTCGTCAGGGACGAGGCTACCGCTATTGCAGCGCTTTCTCTTGCCCATATGGGCGACGGCGAGGGCGCTTTGGCGGAATTGAAGAACTACTCCTCGGCTCCAAGAACTATCAACTCGCCATATTTTTGGATGGTACAGCTAGATATAGCCCAAACCTATGGATATCCGTCCACAGAAGCGATAAGTGCTTTGACGAAAAATTTCAAGAATTCCACCATCGAACACATTGCGAGAAACAGAATCTTGAGTTGGGATATGCCAAGCGCTCTGCTTGATTCGGAGGAGCTTAGGTCGCGATAAGGTACAGATTGATAACGGGTATTTCAGGGGTACTGTTCAAATCGCATAGGGTCTAGATTGCTGGCACTTGTTCCTCTTACATCCAGTTGGGCCCGAGTCAGAAATATGGATTTGCGAACCGGGTCTACCAACTCGTCGTATTCAACTAACCAGTTTACCGCTTCTTCAACGGCTCCATTTTCCTTGATAAACTGGATCTGCAGTACTAATTCATCATTCAAGATGAAGAGCGAAGCAATGCCAGCTCGTACGTTTCCGTTTTCGCTCCATTGAATCCGTGGTAAGTCAAACATTATTTCAGAGCCACTCTGGTTTTGCCAAGTTCCTCTAAGCATCGATGATAGCGAAGTTTCTTCGATATTCAGAGTTTTTTGGAGGCTTGGACTCAGCCGATGATAATCTCCGGTCCAATCTGTATTCGAAATAATCTCGATTTCATCCCACGATTCAGCATTGATTGAGAGTATAATCACTATACTTGGAACTATTTCATTTCTTAGTCGATTATATAGCCTTTTGGCAGTTGTTCTACGGCTCACCTCCCATTTGTATGCCTCTTGGATAGAACCACTGTGAAAGAGAATTTCATCTTTTTCGGGATCAAAGAAAACGTAATCAAGTGAAGCTTCCGAACCGTTCTTGCGGTACCAGGGGCCGCTTAGGTATTCTTCATATTTGTCGACATTCCCAGTGTATACATTCTTCATTCGCTCTTCGAGGATTGAATTGATTTCCACCCTGCGAGGAGTTCCAGATTTGAAGGTGTAAGAACTTGGATCCCATGTCCAGATTGTTTCAATTAAGTCCAGTTTGTTCTTCGCATCTATTTCTTGAACCACAATACTGGCAGGAATGCTTTCGCCCACTCGCTTTGTGCCCAGAAGGATATCTATATTCCCGTTTATTTTGGCTTCGAAAATCATGGTTATGTCGTTGATCCTGTTGCCTTGAGGCACCGAATATATCTTTGTAATGTAAAAATTTTCTTCATCGAATCCGGACAAGATCAGTTCATTTCTGCCATCACCTGTAATATCATCCAGATTCAGAGTAATCCCGGTTAGCACTCTTGTTTGCAATTGAAACTTTCGGATTATGCCGTATTGCTGCCTGGCCGGAGTGGCTGAGGCGATTATAAGTTCCAAGTTTGCGCTTGGTTCATCTAGTGGCAGAACAATTAGTACCTGCTCATCGGAATGGTCGGAATCCAAGTTCCCATCTGCTAGAGCTATTATGTTGTATTTGTTGCCAAGGTTTATCAGCATGAGATTCTCATCATGGTTGGCATATGTAGTTGATTCGTCTTGGTTGCTGATTACCGCCTGAGTTTCTGCGCGTGGACTCAAAACTCCTTCGGCAACTGTCTGCCGAAGCTCTTCATCGGGTTTACAGGAAATAGAAAAGAATAGCGGGAAAACCATAAATAGTCTGAAGGGTGCACTTTGAGCCGACTTCATATAGGTATTATGAGAAGTAAGGACTTAGTAATTCAAGGAGTTCGCGTTGAATTTCTGCAAAGGATTCTTTGACTTGAAAACCGCTGGCATTTTTATGGCCTCCTCCTCCAAAGGTATTTGCGATTTCCACACAGTCTACTATGCCTTTCGAGCGAATGGAGCAGCGCTTGATACCCTTTTCGTTCTCCTTGAGGAAGATAGAAAGCTGGACGGAGTAGCATTGAAGCGGATAGTTTACTAGTTCCTGAGCTTCTTCGTAGTGGGCTCCTGAAGCTATCAGTGTTTCCCTCGGCATCAACTGAAAGGCAACATGATCGTTATAGTATAGTTGCAGGGATTCCGCCACAATGGTTTGAAGTTTCATGAAAGCCTTGGATTTTTCCGCGTAAAGATGTGAAAACACCACATTCGGAATGGCTCCATTGCGTACCAGTATTTCAGCTATTTTGAATGTTTGGGCCCGGGTTTTAGGATAGGCAAAGGATCCGGTGTCATAAATTATGCCCGCATAAAGAGCGGTGGCGATGTCGGGTGTGATTCTGACGTTCAAGGCTGCGAGCAAATCGAAAATCATCTCGCAGGTGGATGGGGAATCAGGATCCAGCCAGGCAGGATACTTTGTTTCTTTGTTTATGACATGGTGATCGATGATAACGATATTCAAAGACGCATCGACAACTGATCTATCGATTAAAGGACTGATATTGGTTAGGTTGGTGTCCACCATCACCAAAATCCAATCCTTGAGATCTTTCGGATAAGCTCCATCGATACCGAGAGTTTTTATGATTTTTCTCTCGTCGATGAAGTGATATTTTGGAGAGATATGATCGGCATTCAATATCAGTGCTTTCTTATTCAAATCCAGAAGAGCGCTGCAAAGAGCGTATTCTGCGCCGAGGCCATCCCCATCCGGAGTCATGTGCGTGCTAATTATAAATTTATCTTCTTTCTTAAAAATTTCACATATATCGCTCAAAAGCATGGTTAATCCGATTATATTGAATTTTGAAACAGAATTGCCAATGGAAAAAAATTATGATTGTCTTATTCCGGTTGGGGGATTCTCTTCTCGAATGGGCCGGTGGAAACCAGCCTTGACTTGGGGCTCCGAAACTGTAATCGAGAGAGTGGTTTCCGAGGCTAGAGGGGCAGGGTGCAGAGTGATTGTACTCGGCGGCCACAACTTCGCGCTATTGAAGGAAATCTTCGGATGGAATTCGAACCTAGCGATAAGAAGCATTCCCCGAGAAAAACACAAGATGCCATTTTTGTTGAAAGAGGTTGATTGGAACTTAGGTATGGATGCGACTATTCGTTCGGGTTTGGATGAACTGCAAGGAGATAGATTCTTTGTAGTGCCTGGCGATATGCCTCTAATTCGCAGCGAGGATTATATCAGGCTGGCAAGTTTCGAAGAGAAACCGATAGTACGTCCTGTTTTTGATGGGAAACCCGGACACCCAGTTTTACTAGATAGGAGAATGGCAGATCTTATTAAGAAGGCGGCTGCTGGAACGCCGATCCGGGATCTTATGGATAAAAAAAACACCTCTCTTGTGCACTGGGATCATGGAAGAGTGGTGTGGGATTTGGATACGGAGGACGACTATTACAAACTGAAACGGCGCTATGTTGAGATTGCAATCGATACTGATGGTGAATTCCTATAGATAAGATGGGGGAATAGATTCACCAAGAGAATTCTTATCTACTAGATAACCCCTCAACTCAAATCAGCGCCTGATCGGAATCGAACCGACGTCTTTAGCTTGGAAGGCCACTAACGGGTCACTTCCGTAATATCCTTTTCTGCTTTTGCTCTTATTTTAAGGTATGCCTCGACTTTTCGTTCCTGAAGAAGCCTATGAGCTTCTTCCTCCTTAGTCTCGATTATCGATTGATACTTCTCTTCAACCTCAGTGATCCTACGCTCTTCCTCCTTTTCAATTAGTGCTGCTGCTTCTTCAATTCTTTTAAGAACAAACTGCTCGTCTATACTATCCAAATCTGCATCATCAACCTGTATTAGCTCACTTTCAATATAGCCGTGATAGAACAAGTTACTAATCTTATCTTCTGGCACTTCGCCAGATGCAATCAGTGTTTTTACTATTATGTAGAACCTTTCCCATATAGACCTAGAAACGAATAGATTGTTCGTAAATCCGGTAATAATGGTTGATAGCGATAGTTCAATTGAAGGATCCTTTAGGAAAAGGATATTAGTCATTGTACGATCAAGTATTACTTCGGAGACTGTTCCGTTTTGCTCATGTCCGAAATGCCGCTAACATATCATCCCTAGCTTGTAGTCTGAAGTGATGACGAATGAGTCTGCATTCTCGAAGTTTTGATAGCTCTTCTTCCGGATTCTCCGAGCTTTCTCCAATAGAGCGATGTCGTGATTTTGATACAGTACCCCTTGGTTGCACTTGAACTTTCGTAATTCTGCAAATAGCTGACTATTTCCAGGTTTGTAGCTAGTCAACTCTATGTCCGAATTCTTCATTCGGAGTTTTGCTAGACGTGACTCAAGATTAGAAATTATATCGATAATATCGGATGGACGAGTATTGCGTGTTCTTAGCATTGAGTAGAGTGATTTTACTTTCACTCCGAAGCGTAGACATGTTGGCTTTTCACATAGTTTTTGAGAACGATCGTCATCTCTGCAAGAGTGAAATCAAAGTAACGCAATTCAAATCCGAACTTTATTAGCAGCCGATACAGTTCGTTCGCTGGCACCGATAATTCCTCATCATGGAAATTCAATAAAGAGAAAAGATAGTTTGCATCGAAATAGATCTTAGTATTCTTGAAATTCGATTCAACGACTCCAGAAAACTCCTTTTCGGAAAGTAGTAACGAGGAACATATTAATGATCCATGAAATAACTCTTTTGGGATTTGATAATCATCTGGCTTTGCCTTCTCTATTTCAATGATGTACTTAGTAAGCTCCTTTTCATGATCCTCGAACTTTCCTGCAATCTCACTATTGTCGTGAAAAATGACACCCGACAAATATGTTGTATTCTTCCGGATGTAGTTCTCCACATTGTCTCTAGTTTCTTCGTGAGTGGCGGAGATACCTGAAGAACTCAGATAGCTAACAAAACCATCGATAAACGAAGTAATTCTTCTCTCAGTTTCGCGAAAATCGCCAATGGAGTTTCTATATTTTTGACCCGAATCAGTAAGTAAGATAGGCCAGATTGTCCTTGTGCCATCAAATTCGACATGTTTTTTATCACGACCAAGTCGGGCAAGTCGCTGTAGAACATGAATTGGTATTTCGAGGCCATTTGATTTCTTAATGTTTCTCTGTACAACCGAAGAAGAGTTAACATGGCCGGATCAAGAACAAGAATGAAAAATGGATAGAAACACTCCAGTAGGTTGTCCTTGTCGTCGTAAATTGATTTGAAGAGTGCATACTGAAGAATCTTGTTGTTCACATCATGTCCTCTGTAGTGCCGAGCCAAGGATGGCGAGGCATGATCAATTTTGAAAAATCACTTAACGTCCCGCCGTTATGCGAGGTTGGCCTGGGCCCGCACAAGCGGACTTGAAACCAATCGGGAAAAGTATACAATGACTCCTTCAATAAGTGCATAAATCTGAACTTCAACAAGCCAATGAGTCTAATGTATCCTAGCTAATAAGAATAATACCAGCATTGTGAGTATTCTCAATCTAATTGATCACCCCAATCCAATGGATCAACCCCAACCACCACACCAAGTTGCTCAGAGAAGGTTGCAAAGTACTTTGCATTCCCTCGAATGAAACTAATTGATTTACGGTCCATCAGTTCTCCATTGAGCATGCCCAAGTTGTCCAGAATAACGGCTCTTTCGTCTTGTGACATATTGGGGTTTTCAAGTGCCATTACCGTTGCTACAGAACCCATTATGACATTGACCCCAGAATCTACAGAGCCGTCTCCAGCGCCGATAAAAACAATTCCAGATACCTCATCAGTTTCTGCATCTGCTGTTATGATCATGGCACGATTCTCATCAATCGCAAGTTGAAGACTCTTTATACCATCTGAAGTTTCTTCAACAGTTATCTTAAGACTCCCCTGATTTTCTAAGGCTCGAAGAGCTTGATTATAGCTAATTACATACTCAGACACAGTTAATCCCAATGTGGCCTTCTCTTCTGATGCTACTTCGACTGCTGTGGTGGGGCTTTCTGGGGCCGCTGCCACAGTCCCACTACTGGTTCCCTCTGAACTTACCCCAATCACGATTGTCAGTGACAAGAAACAAAACCATAAACCAAAGACTATATTGAGGAGAGTTTTAACACCTTTCTTCATCGATGTATTCTTTAGTGAACCGATAAATCCAACAGGCCAGAAGAACAGGATCCATAATACAACTGGACCTGTTCGCATATACCATTTCAATTTCTCAGAGCTGGGGTTGCGTTCCTTAAACCCACAATTTGGGCAAGTTTCAGCCGAATCTGAAATTTCTTTTCCACATTCCCTACATAGCACTAATGCCATATTCTGACCTCGCTTTATTCGGTGTCCTATATGTATTCCCGCTGTAATGAAAAGCTCGTCTGACCATACTTTGCAAGAATAGCACTAACCTAAAATAGTATACCACAGCTTTTTAAACTGGTGTCATAAGCCAAGCCTGGTATTGAAGGACATGAGGACTACTCACCTGAAGAGGCATAAGCCCCACTCGTTTGTTAGGTGGAGCGTTTTATGACACTACTCTCCTAGTGTTTCCTGGGATCAAATATCTCTACCAATGTTAGTTCTATATCTCGTACGGACTCGACTCCGCCAACTGAAATGGGGAGAATTATCCTAATAGAATCTCCCACGAAGGCATTCATCAAGGACAAATCACTGTGTGCATACTGAGCCGCACTCGCCTCATAGTTAATAAAGACCGTATTGATATCAGTCTGGTATATAGAGTGGGCATCACTTGAGAGAACAACAAATGAGTTGGGCGGTATCGATGAAGCAGTAGTAAGCGGTTTTAGAGCATTTGCTTGCCCAGATGCTGTGATTACGGTAACTCTATCAAAGTCTAAGAAAAACTCTTGATCGGTCTTATTGGTAATCTTTAGGAAATAGACCCTTGTGCCGACACGGAATTCAACATCAATATCATTATCCTGATATATTTCTGGGGTAGTAACAAAGCGTTGTATCCTAGTTGATGTACAACTGGAAAATGTGAATATGGCGATAATAAATAACAAGCACAATCTTTTCATGTATGTGTTATACACGCTATCCACAACCAGGATAGGCCAGGAGACTCTATTGGTTACAAAGGGCTATCACTAATACTGGCCTTTAGCCTCTATTTGAAGCTCTGTTTGAAATAGAACCATGGCCCAGTCAGTGTTCTGCTTCCATAAAGCCTCTGGATCCGCTTCTAAATCCAGACTGTTCAAGTGCTTCATCCCTCCCTCAGTCCACTCTGCTAAAGCATTAATAACAATGTCTGCTTCAGGACCAAAGTAATCCATAACCTTAATAAAGGCTTCAGCCTGCATATTTATCACAAACACAATCATTTGATGATTATCGCCCCACTCATTAATGGCTCTAGCTCTGATGGCGGCATAAATCTCTGGTAGACTTTCCCTCATACGAGAGGCTGTGGGACTTAGCTCTGTACCAAAAAGAGAAAATCCGATAAGTATCAACAAGGATACGAACAGTATTTTTTTCATATGATGAGTATGACATATATATGTAATGTTGGATACTTGAGAGTCTTCTAAGTCAGTTCTAGGGTGGTTTCAAGCTAAAATGAGCAAATTGAACCTGAACGGGTCGACGGCGGGAGATGCGAATTTCTGCCAGCCTGATGCCCCTACACCCTTTTAAAGACAGTTGCCCATACATAACCGAGCTAGAAAGAGCTGTTTAGACTGCTCATTTTGGAACTATGAGGGTATGCCAATTACGCACTACAGGGTAAACGAACTCTACCGCTGTAAAGCCGAAATATACGCCCTAGAGGCATTGGGGAAGAGCCAAACTGAAGCCGCAAAACTACTAAGTGTAGCCCGGAACACATACAGGAAGTTCCTTAAATCTCAGGAATATACAGAATTCAAGATTTCTATCGGGGGGAACCAAGCTCTTTCTACGATTCTGGGGAATGGAAGGAATTACCATTAGGCGGGTTAATAGAAGCAAATAAGGAAAGCCGGGAAGATGTTCAGGAACGGATCGCAGAAAAGTTCCCGGCTATATGGAAGGCAATGAAGAGCACAGTTTAAACGATCAGGAAAAGAGCCTTATGCGCTCTTGCTTCGAAAGGAAGCTCTCAGCATGTTCAGCGGCTCCTTCGGGGCAAGATGGGTCAATGATCCAGCCTACCAAGCGTAGGGCCTCGATAAAGGCCTTACGCTCTTCTCCTTTTAACCGCTTAATGCTTATCACTACTCTCTCCCGAATAAGGCACTGTTGTAGTTCTTTTTCTCATCATCGTCTTGGAGTCCCAAAACCCTTTCTTAACTGGCCTCTTCGGTTCTTCTCAGGGCGGGAGGGCTTAGTAAAAATTGGAGCTTTTGATTTTGGGGTAGAAAGGCCGGAATATCGGGGTTCTTCGGAAGCCCAATAGTCGTAGAAGGGGCGGTACGTCTCATTCATCGACGGCCCCTCTTAATCTTCATTACTGCTCTTCGGGCATCCACTATGTTCCATTTGCCTTCCAGCAACTCCCGGTGCTCATATAACTTAGGGAAGTGGGCGGCTTGTTGCCGTAGATAGACTGTTACCTCGGGGTTCTTGCTTGTAAGGGGCTTAGGCGTGGACAGTGTGAGGGGCTTTCTCCGCCTCGATTCAGTCTTCTTCTTGCACTGTTTAGCAGCTCTTACAGCCCGCTCTAATCGTCTTCGGGCGGCTGTACGTTTGGACTCATCCATGGGTTTCTGGTGGTCGGCTGTGCCGTATACACCTGCTGAAGGGGTTAAAACGAAGTCTCCGACTCTCTCAAGCTCGTATGAATTGGGGTCTACAGTAATTCCATCTGAAAGAAAATCGCCGAACCCCACGGTACTAAGACCTATGGAACCACCTGCATCAAGGGCATCCTTGATGAGCTGGCCATTTCTGCCGAACAGGTAGCAGTCGGCAAGTATTGTGGAGCCATCCGCAGTCATCTGTAGATTTCTCCAAACGGCGGCAACGTCCTTGACCGAACCATCGCCGCTTTCAGGATGGTCCAGGAGGGCAAAACTGCCCTCTCCGTATCCTTATCTCAATCTCCTTCTGCCACAATGACTTACCATATATTCGGCCATTGAAGTTCTTTATGCCGATCTTAGACACCGGGAAAGTGTAGGTAGCTAAACATCGGACAGAATCACCTTTTCCGGTTGGGATGGACTCCCGGGATTTTAGGGGTTTTACACTTCTTGGGGTCACCTGGACCCGCTCAACTAATCTTTGGCGTTTCATATCTTAATAGTCAAAAAATCTGAAAATGTTGGTTTAACTCGTAAAACAGGGAAATGCGAGAAGATACTAGATTTGCGAAATTGCCGAATGGAATGCTGACCTTTGAGGGACGAGCATATATGAACCTCAAGGAAGCAGCCGAACTAAAAGGTATACCCAAGAGCACCATTTGAAAAGGAGCCATGTCTTTAGCCGAATCTCGGCGTTCCATTTGGGGGGAAGGTAGGAAAAGGGCATGTTAAGCGGTTTGCCGTTCAAGATGTGCTGGACTGGCTCTCAGTCCCACACGATGAGCTGAGAGAACAGTTTAGACAAAGCCTTAGGAGGCTCTAACCAGTTTTAGTAATTCCAGCAATTTGTCGAATTGGTCGGTAGTTAGCGAATCCAGTATTTCTGCCCTTTCAGTCATTGAAGGGGCTTTTTTTTGTGTCTTGGCTTTCTCTTCGGCCACCAGATTCTTCAGCGTCAGGTGATCCTGGACAATGCTCATTCTCTTCTCGGGGGTGTGGTCTGTATATCGCTTAGTCATAGTAATGTCACGGTGGCCCATGTAGAACATTACCTTCTCAATCTCGAAGTGAGCTAAGAAGTACTCATTCACGCTGTAGCGGAAAGAATGAGGCACAAGGTAACGATTCACCGTATCGATTTGAAGTTTTTTCAGTGCCTTGTTAAAGGGAGTAATTCGATGCTTGCGGTCTTTTTTAATAAGAGTGGGGAATAGGTAAGTTTCATCCCCCCCTTTATAGCGTTTAAGAATCCGTTCAAGCTGTGACAACATCGGCACAATACGGACTGAGCCCAGCGCTTTCACTTCTCCTTTTTCTCCGAGTTCCCGGCCGTTCATGGACTTATCGACGTTGATCATGGTCAGAAGTGTGTCACTACTGAACGTCAAATCGGCTTAGGTGAGGTTTAAACCCTCGGAGGATCGGAGACCACCAAAGGCTAAGACTGCATAATAGACGGCAATTTCACCCGACCAGATATTAAGGAGTTTACTGTAGCTTTTTGAGGGAAGAGGCTCTCGGTCTCGTGCCAAAAAAAGGAGTTTTTAGGGCGCAATACTGCGTCAGAATACCGTTCGTTAGTAGAGCAAGGATTGTTTAGGATCAGCCCATCGATCAAGGCCTGTGTCAGAATTGCATTCAAGGCATCGAAAATCTTATTTTTTGTGGGAGGTGAAGGTACAAAAAGCTCACCTGTCTTTTCAAATCTGCGAGACATAGTGCCGAAGCGCATATTGATAAGCTCGGCTGAGAAGTCACATAATCGCACATCGCCGAATGTGGGTAAAATCCAATTTTTTAAGTGTCCTGAGCGAATTTTTACCCAGGCCGTTGAAAAGTGTTTTTTCTTCTTGTGCCAATATTTACTATCTAAATCGAAAAAAGTTTCCCCGGTATACTCTCGCAAGATTATTTCAGAGTGGCCTTTCTCGCCATTCTGAACACGAAGTTCGTGCAGCCAACCTTCCACCACGGTTGTAGCCTCTTCAAGGTTCTTGCGCCGGGTGGATTGAATGTTAGATGCGCCAGGAAACCGGAAGTAGTAGACCTTTCCCCTCTTTGAAATTCGGCTCTTACTCGCGTCTCTTGTCACCTATCTGCCCCCAGAATTGTTTGGTTTTGCACAGTAGGTGTTGTACGAGTTAAGCGCCGATTTTCCGCTATAAAGGTTGAAGAATCATACACAAATCATACAGTCGGAGGATATAAAAAATCCTTTCGATGTAATTGCTTACAAAGAAAGGGTTCAAATCAGCGCCTGATCGGAATCGAACCGACGTCTTTAGCTTGGAAGGCTAAGGTAATACCATTATACAACAGGCGCGGTTAAACCCATATCGTAGCGTTTCTGAATCTCCTTAGTCAAGTGATGTGAATCCGAAGCCCGGACCGGAAGGCTTAGGAAACTATTTTTTGGACTTGAATTCTCAAATGCGATTAGACAATGATTTCGTATGGAACATAGAAACGTATATCTCAATATATCGCCTCTGGATCAGCGTTATTGGATGGCGAATAGGAAATTATTCGATTCTCTTTCAAAGTACTTGAGTGAAAATGCCGCGCTGCGCTATACGCTTAAGGCCGAATCAGCACTGCTGAAAATCTATATCAATGAGTATCTGGATGAGCGGGCAGATCTTCTTGCCGCTGTGAATGAGCTTGCTGATTCGATTGGACCCGAAGAGGTGGAAATTGAGGAGAGACTGACTAATCACAATGTCAGGGCGCTCGTGAATATCATTCAACGGAAGCTCCCGAATGAGCTTAAACCATGGGTTCACCTGGGTGCTACCTCTGCCGATGTGACTGAAGCATCAATTGCCATGAGAATTCGTGATGTAATAAGAGAAGTGATAATACTGCTGCTTCTGGATATTCTCGATACTTGTATAAAGATTGCCGAGGAGGAAGCTGATACTCCCCAGATAGGCAGAACTCATGGACAGTTAGCGGTTCCAATTACATTTGGCTTTGCGATCGCCGAGTATATCTCCCGGCTTGGGCAATCTGTTATCGAGATTGAAAGGCTAAGCAGAAAATTATGCGGCAAGCTTAGCGGCGCGGTCGGTGCCTACAATGCCACCAGCCTTATCTCAAAAGATCCAAAGAAGCTTGAGGAGGCTTTTCTAAACGAATTGGGACTAGCCAGTCCCAGCTATTCAAATCAACTAGTTGAGCCTGAATACCTTCTTCGCCTACTTCTCGAATTGAACATTGCCTTCGGAATCATAGCAAATCTCGCGGACGATTTAAGACATTTGCAGCGCTCGGAGATAGGGGAGCTTGGCGAAGGCTTCGAGGCGGGGCAGGTTGGTTCTTCCACCATGCCGCAGAAACGAAATCCATGGAACTGCGAGCATGTGAAGAGTCTCTGGAAGGCTTTCTCACCTCGCGTTCTTACTTTCTATATGGATCAAATTTCAGAACATCAGCGTGATTTAACCAATTCGGCATCCGGAAGATTTGTTGCAGATTACATAGCTGGATTCGCGGCAGCCGCGGCTCGGATGGATGAAATCCTGAAAAGGCTGCTTATACGACGCGATAGAATGGCAGAAAACCTTCTAAGAGCAGGCGATGGGATTCTTGCGGAGCCTTGCTATATACTCTTGGCAGCTTCAGGCATAAGCGATGCCCATGAGAGAATCAGAGAGGCCACCTTGGTTTCCGATGCGTCTGGGAGGTCAATACGGGATGTGCTCAGGGAGGACGAACCGGATTTATGGGGAATCCTTTCTTCGGCCTTGGAGGCGATGCTTGGTAGGAAGGCAGAGGATTTTTTTGATAACCCGGCAGAGTATAGGGGACTTGCTGCCTCTAAGGCCAGGGCGATTGCAAAGCGTTACGCCGGCATTTCGATCAAGGTAAGAGATATGGTGAATTAAATTGCGTGATAAGCTTGGTTATGATGATTTTCTGTATCCCAGGTTTTCACCCGGCGATGTAGGAATCGGCGTTAAAATAGGGAAACCGCGTGCCGATAAGAGGTTGATGAATTCACTATCGAGTGAAATGAGACCATATTGCAGCACCTTGCAACTGGCGGGCGATCGGATACACGGGATTAAAGTTGTTTTTCAAAGCGCCGCGGAGGGCGATTTGTCAGAATTAGCAGCTCTGGCTTGCTAAGAGAGCCATCTGCAAGATTTGAATTACGCCAAGTTTAAACTGGAGATTCGGATGGTGTTGAAAACCGCAAGCTAATATAGAGGAGACGATGTGAACTTAGTTGTCTTTGAGACAAGATTGGCGCTTTAGTTTTTGCCGGAGGCTAAGATATATGAATTTAGTTGTTGTTGGAGCCCAGTGGGGCGATGAAGGTAAGGGTAAGATGGTTGATTATTTTTCTAATAAGGCAGACCTGGTTATTCGTTTCTCCGGTGGAGCGAACGCGGGTCATACGGTTAAATTTGACAACAAAACCTTTGCGCTTCACTTGATACCATCGGGAATTGTTTCATCGGGCAAAGTAGTTGTGCTCGGCAACGGGATGGTTATTGATCCGGCATCGATGTTCGAGGAGTTAGCAGCGATAAGCGCACAGAATATTGAATGGGAGGGTAGGGTGTTTGTCTCTGATCGCGCTCATCTGGTTTTACCCGAGTATAAGAGTGAGGATCGGAATGTGGATGATATGCGTTCGCGTTCCATTGGAACTACCGGCCGCGGCATAGGGGTAGCTTACAAGAAGAAAACCTCCCGCGATGGAATCAGAGTGGCTGATCTCTGGGATTCCGTGATTTGGGATTCGATGAGCAAATCCGAGAAGATTTGGCTAGAGCCATTTAGGGACTGGCTTGCTCCGATGAAAATTAATCTTGCGGCTTTTATGATGGAAAATGAGGGTAAAAGAATCCTGCTTGAAGGCTCACAAGGCACCCTGCTGGACTTGGATCATGGAACATATCCTTATGTCTCTTCGGGAATTTCCGTGAGTTCTGGCGCCGCCATCGGCTCTGCGATTGGCCCCAGGAAAATTGATAAGTGCCTAGGGGTTTTCAAGGCATATCAAACCCGAGTTGGGAATGGACCCTTCCCCACCGAAATGAAAAAGAATGATGAGAAGAATCTCGCAATCAAACTCAGGGAACTTGGCCATGAGTATGGGGTTACAACGGGCAGACCCCGCAGGATTGGTTATTTGGATCTGGTAGCGCTTAAGTATGCAGGTTGGATTAATAGCCTGGACGGGTTCATTCTATCACATCTGAATCTGTATGACGGTTTTGAGTCGCTTGGGCTTTGTACGGCCTACGAACTTGATGGACGGCGAATTGACTTCTTTCCCTCTTCCACTGCAGAGCTTGAGCAGGTTACGCCGGTGATTGAAAATTTCGAGGGATGGGACGGCAGGGTTTCGGAAACCCGGGATTGGGAGGGATTGCCCGATGGTGCGAAGAAGATAGTTGAATTTATCGAGGATTACACCAAGATAGAGGTTCATGGCTTCTCCGTGGGGCCCCTTAGGAATGAAACCTTCATGAGAAAGGATGCCTGGACTGAATCTTGATTTTGGATTTTAGCGGCTAATTGGTTCATTGCCGTAAGAAAATCGCGATTTTTCAGGTTCATTTTCGTCTTAGGTTTTCAAATAGGCCTCGAAGCAGCATATGATTATCCACAGAATACTCTCGGCGTGATAAACCTGATGCCGAGAATAAGCTTATCTTAAAAAGAGGCAGGACTATCTCGAACTGCAACCTGGCCCGGCCAGGCTGCTTTTTCCACCGAATGATGGTGTTACGGTTATCTGCGTTCTGATGCGTTCTTTTAATTGAGGGAGGTGGGAAATAACGCCAATCAGTTTACCATCCTGCCGAAGCCCGGAGAGTATCTCCAATGCTGTTTCAAGGTTATCCTCATCCAGTGTTCCAAATCCCTCATCCAGAAATAGAGAATCAACGCGTACTTTTCTGCTGGACATTTTTGAAAGACCGAGGGCCAAAGCCAGACTTGCGATGAAGCTCTCGCCTCCGGAGAGATTTTTTATGGGTCTGATTTCATCTGCCTGGTAACTATCGATAACGTTAATTGTAAGCGGTTTCTCCTTATCCCGAATTAGCAGATAGCGATCGCTAAGTTGCGCGATTTGGCGGTTAGTGAAAGATATCAGCAATTCGAAAGTGAGTCCCTGGGCAAAATTGCGGTATTTCTTGCCATCCGCGGAACCAATTAGACTGTTCAATTTATTCCAGCGGCCACATTCACGCTTCTGTGCTTCAATAAAGGATTCTTTCTCTTCAATGCGCTTTTTCGCGGCGGCATCCTCGGCCAGCTTGGATTCCAGTTTAATCAGTTTTTCTCGCGTCTTCTTGGATAACTCCTCAAGTTGTCTTGCCAGAACTTGCATTTCTTTTAGAGTGGACTTAGCTGTCGTTTTCGATATTTCAAGCTCCAGCTTAGCCTCCCGATCATCTTTTCTGGTTTGGAGTTCCGTGTGCTTCTTATCGAGTTTTTTCTCTTCTTGCCTTAGCTCATCGCGCTCCTCGCTTCTTAGGCGTGAATTTTGAAAATCCAGCTCACTTGTAAATCCCAGGAGTAGAAAATTCTTATTGAAGCGGGATTCCAATTCTGTTATTTCAAAGGCTCGCTTGGAGATGCTTTCTTGCAGCGAGTTAATGCCATTTTTAGCGGTGGTGAGTTCCTCACTGATCAAGCTCTGTGCCCGTTGAAGCTTTTTTTCCTTGAGCTCGGCTTCTTCTATCACCTTTTCTAGTCGGAGCTCTTCAGATTTTACGTTTTTATCCCCAAATAGCTTATGGCGTTCATTCCGGGCTGATTGATATTCGTTTTGATATCGCTCTAGCTCATTTCTCTTCTTACTTAGTTCAGTATCTCTAAGTTTGGATACAGCATCGAGTCTTCCAATTTCGGAGTCGATTTCTGATACTTTTTTCTCAAGTTCAGTTTTTTCTCTAGTAGCGGCTAGCCATTTTTTCAGCCGCCACTCTAGCGAATCGACCAGGGAACCAACATTGGAGTCCGGAATCTCGGTGAGCCCAAGCGGCAGTAGAATTTCCATTATATCTGTTTCTGATTTAGAGAGATTAATCTTGTTTCTTCTGACGAGTTTTCCTAGTTCTTCAAGTTTTCCCTCGAGCGAATTCCAATCTTTTTCAGTTGATATCCTGAGTTTTTCACTCTCGGCAAGTCTTCTTTGAGCTTTTCTCTCCTCTTCTCTAAGAGATTCGATTTCAGTTTTGCACTTTTCTGCCTCGTCTATGATTCTTCTAAGATCGGCTATTTTCTTCTCGTTTTCGGTGGGTTTCGGCGTTTCCTCCTTTGCGAATGGATGCTGTTTTGAACCGCAGAGTGGACAGGGCTTGCCATCCTCAAGCCGCGCGCGCTGATCTTTCAATCCCTCGATACTCGCAAGATAGGCCGCCTCGCGGAGTAGAGCTTCCTTATCTAGGATGTATTCACGGAGCTCTTTTCCTCCGAGAGTTTCTTTCAGTTTAGCAAGAGGTTCACCAAGCTCATGATTAACAGCATCTAATCTTTGTTTCAGTATCTCTACCAGCTTGCTCTTATCCGCCAGTTCCTTATCTTTTTCTTCTAGTTCTTTTTTTGTACTCCGCTCTCGTTTTTTTTCGGTTTCTAGCTCTTCTTGCAGGGCAAGGAAGCTATCAAGTTTCGACTTGATAACAGGCAAGTCGCTAATCAACTGCTTATCAGAAGAATTCTTCTTGAGGTATGACTTGTTAGCTTCCAGGGATTTTTCTGCCCTATCGCGCCTTCTTAATTTTTCAGTTTTTAACTGCCGATCGCGTTCTATCTGATTCTCGTCCTTTTCACATTCGCTTCTGCATGTATTCATAGGTTTTTCAATTTCCATGATTCTCTGATCAAGAGAACGAGTTCTTTCCATCGATGGGGCGATTTCCCGCAGCCTCTTCTTGGCATTTTGAACCTCTTCTTCGGCGTGCTTCCTTTTGAGCGTGCTTTGATTGCTTTTAAGCTGAAGTTCCGGGAGGTTCCCTCGCTTCTTAGTCAAGGTTTTTTCGTCTGCTTCCCGCTGCCTTCTTACGGCTGTTAAATTTGCATGTTCGCCATCCAATTCGGCCGCCCTTTCGGAGAGAGCAAGACGCTCTCGATCCGGCTTGAAAGCTTCAATCTCGATTTCCAGTTTTTCAAGTTCGTTGGAGATGAGCGATATATCAGTTCTAAGGTGGCTTATTTCAAGAAGACGTGCAATTTCGGAAGCAACCCTCTTAGATTCCGCGGATTGTTTCTTCTCCTGCTCTTCCGTTCCTTCCAAATCTCTTAGAGTCTCTTCCTTTAGCCGGGAGTTCATTACGGTAATACCGGAGATTTCAGCTCGCAGGATGTCTAGTTTTCTCTCTTCTTTTTTTTGTTTCTCATAAACTCGGCGAGAAATCTCAGAATAGACTTCTGTCCCGGTTATCTGCTCCAGTATTTCTGATTTCTGCTCCGAGTTCGCCTTCAGAAAGGCGTCGAAATCTCCCTGGGCGAGTAGTATGGACCTGGTGAAGCGCCTGAAATCCATTCCGGTTTTTTCCTGGATAACCCTTTGAATCAGAGATTTCTTTGTTTCGATAAGCTGGCCGGAATTTGCATCGCTTATCTCGTGCTTCGCGTCCGCGAGTTTGCCATCTGCCTTGTATCTGGATCGATGCTGGCTCCAGTTGCAGCGATATCTACCATTCTGGGATTCAAAGAGGAGTTCCGCGTAGCAATCGCCGGTTTGCTTGGACATCAGCTCATTGCCGCTTGCTGTCAGTTTGCCCAGACGAGGGGTTGCTCCGTAAAGTGCCAGGCAAATGGCGTCTAAAACCGTTGTTTTACCAGCGCCGGTTGGTCCTGTAAGAGCAAAGATGCCACTAGATAAGTATTCCGGGTTGGTGAAGTTAATGAACCATTCCCCGTATAGCGAATTGAGATTTTTGAATCGAAGCTCCAGTATCTTCATTTCGCTTCAGTCCGCGTGGGCATCTTCTTCATTCATCAGTTGGAGAATTTCTTTGTACGAGGCCAGTAATTCACTTCGTTCGTGAGAGGAAAATTCGAAGTTTTCTAAACAGCTTTCAAATACCTGATGGATATCGAGGTCTTCAAGCATTTCCTCATTCCGAATTGAGGTCTGGACGCGATCGAAGACACTCTTGTTCCTTATCCGCAGAATCTCCATAGCTGAGCCCGCAATCGATTCATCGAAACTTGCTAGCAGATTCCCAGCAGTTTCCACGCCCGTGTGCTCTATTTCCAGCCATGCATTGCTATTTTCTCTTTGTAGCTGATTTAGCCGCATGGAAATCTCATCAAGCGACCCCGTGATTATTTCCAGGGGTTGAAAACAGGGAATTGGAACAGAATGAACATCGGGTACCGAATCGCCAAACTCGACTATTATAACAGTTTTTTCCTGGTTCGCCTCTTTGTATCCCAGGGGGATGGGAGATCCACAGTAGCGAATATGCTTGGCTCCATTCACGCGCTGTGGGATATGCAGATGCCCAAGGGCAGCATAGTCTATGAAATCAGGAAAGATATCCGTTTCCACACGGGTTAGAGAGCCAATCTCCTTCACTTTCTCGTCGCTGACCGTTTTCCCGCCTGCCATGAACAAGTGTCCCATGGCAATTATTGGAATTTTCGGATAACCTTCTTCGCACAGCTTCGATTGCTTTTCCCTAGCAAGGCGGCAGACTTCCCGATAGTGTTCCTTGATTCCCGCTGTCAATTTTGCACTCTTATCCTCAATACCCTCACCAGGTTCCACAATGCGGATGTCTCTATCCCGGAGGTATGGGACCGCGCATACAATTGCCTTTGGATCAGAACCCTCGGCAAAGAGAACAAAGACTTCCTCCTCGGCTGAAGGAGTTTTCTGCCCAACCACATATACACGGAGAGCCCTAAGTATATTCCTAGGAGCATCCAGGAAGGAGGGCGAATCATGATTCCCGGCAATAACTACTATGTTCTGACAGCAGGTTCTTGAAGTCTTCAGCAGAAAATCATAATAGAGTTCCTGATATCGATTGCTCGGAGTGCTGTTGTCAAAGACATCTCCCGCAATAAGAAGCGTCTTGATGCCTTCATTCGCTATCAAGTTGTTTAACCAATCGAGGAAGCTCTTAAATTCCTCGTATCTCTTTCGTCCATAGAGCGGGCGTCCTAGATGCCAATCCGATGTGTGGAGGACTTTCATTGGGAAACCACTGCAGTCTGCGATTCTTTAACGGGCTCTTTGGCCACATTGATACTTTGAGGCAAAGCCGAGTACCAATCAGGATCGTTTTCTTTTTCGAGGAGTCCTCCAATCAGGCTAGACTTATCTTCCTTATTTCCCAGCTCAGTTTCATGCTTCTCGATTTCTTTCTCAAGCTTGATATTATCTCTCCCCAAAATTGCGAACGAGTTAAAAGCCCGCTCATCATCAGCGATAAAACGTAGATTGTCTTTGAGAAAGTCTTTATTGAAAACCCGAACCACTTGACCATGAATGCTTAAAGGATTTTGCTTGATATTGCTAGCTTCATCAAAAGATAATTGGAATTTAGTTGTATACCTATCTGAGATTGAACCGGTTTCGAGAGTTCTGAAAATTCGAGAGAGAATTGTTTTGCCGGGGTAGCCGTGGCCATAGGAAAAATTGATTTTCTTAAGCTTAGCGGTGTTATTGCCTCCATTTCTTACGGATGAAGCCCACCAGGAGTCCTGAAAGCTCGCCATGTTTTCGACTGAATCAATTCTCATTTATCTCACCGCTCATATTCAGTACCCTCCACCGGGTGAAGCCGTTCCAGCTCTAACTATTCCCATGAGCTTGCCGAAGCTGTCAACCAAGTCATATTTCAGATTTCGGTAATTTGGTATAAACGACCACTTGGGCTCAAAGCAAAGGCCCGCTCTTTTTTTGATTCAGTTATGAGCTAGTCGTATATGTGGCATTCGAGTGGTTTTCTGGCCTTGCTGAAGTCCTGCCTACTTTGCCCGCTGTTAAAGATACCAATGTCATACGTTTTGATTAGCACATCGCAACTTAAATGCTTGAATTATGAGAGTTGCTTCTTGTTTTTGAATCAGGCACTCGGCTTTAGGAGATAAAGCTCCCCGGTTTTAAATTGGTGAAATACAAATTTATTGATATCTGATAAAATCTTAGAAAAGGTTCCTCATGCTTAGCCGCACGTTTTCAGCCACCTTGTCGATTAAATCAAATTTTATTGAGAGAGTGAATCAGGTAGGCGTTATATTTAGTGGAGGTTTCCTCATACCTTGAAAATCTCTCCAAACTTCATCTGATTATAAGATTTGACAATGAAACAGAGACTAATATAATGTAACCCTGTTTATTCTGGTTTGTTGGGATGTAAGCACAAAAACCTGTATCAGAGGAACACTTATCAAACTAGCAAGTGAGGCTAGGGGTCTCATATGATACCGATAGTGAACGGAGTCTAAAGATGGAAGACAGATGGCTCTCCGTGGATGAAATTGCAGACCATCTAGGCATCAAGCGGGATACGGTTTACAAATGGATTGGCGAACGGCAAATGCCGGGTCACAAGATTGGTAGGCTTTGGAAATTTAAAAAACAAGAAATAGACGAGTGGGTTAGAAGCGATGAAGTAAATGCTTCCCTGTCAGAAAACAAAAATTTTGAACGAAAAAAACAGGAATGATAAAGCTCCTTATCGGATAACTCAAATGCGGTGAAGGTGCTAAGCATAATCAGCCGTTACCCCGGAGGAAACCAGGTGAAGGAGACACTGAATAATGGCTAATGATGATAACTTCTTCGCACATGGCAGTCGGTGGATTCGAGCAGATTTCCATCTGCATACTCGTCGAGACAAAGAGTTCAAGGATACAGGTTCTGATCAAGATTTCGTGGCTCGCTATATTGGTGCTTTGAAAAAGTCTGGCATCCGTGTTGGCACCATCACAAATCACAACAAATTCGATCGTGATGAATTTAGAGCACTTCGGAAAGCTGCGAAGAAAGAATGCATCTACCTTATGCCCGGTATAGAGCTGTATGTCAAAGATGGGAGCAGTGGCATTCATACCCTCGTTGTGTTCCAAAAGGACTGGATAGACAACGAAGAGAATAAGGATTATATTAATAGCTTTCTCGGCCTCACCTTTGCTGGACAGAGTGGATATGAAAATAGCAATGCCAGATCCAACCATAATCTCATAGAGACGATCCGAGAACTCGATAAATTCAAAAAAGATTTCTTTCTAATCTTCGCTCACGTTGAGGATAAAAATGGACTTTGGGGCGGTCTGGATGGCGGACGAATCGAAGAGCTTGGGAAGAATGAAGTTTTCCAATTGCGGACTGCTGGATTTCAAAAGGTCCGCACCCGAGACAAACGCGAAAAAGTCAAAGAGCAGCTTGGAGGCTGGTATCCTGCCGAAGTCGAAGGCTCAGACCCTAAAAATATGGATGAGATAGGGCGAGGCAAAACCATATCTATCAAAATAGGGGCCTTCACATTCGAAGCCGTACAACTCGCTTTGAAATCTGGCGCCGAACGTTCTTGCCTGGGAACAGTTCAGCAACAGCTCCACTCCTATGTGCGATCCATTCGTTTCGAGGGCGGTATCCTTGATGGAAAATCTTTCGAATTTTCCCCTGAGATGAATTGTCTTATAGGGATACGGGGAAGCGGCAAATCTTCCATCCTTGAGTGTCTGCGCTACGGCTTGGAACTTCCCATGCCGGAATCTTCCGATGAAACCGATCTGAAGTACAAGCAAGAACTTGTCAGATTTTCCCTCAAGAGTGGTGGAAAAGTGGTCATCGAAACTGAGAATGCTCAAGGTCAGCTTTTCGAGGTCCATCGTATCCTAGGCGATCGAAGGGACATCTACAACAAGGGTGAACTTCTACCTGGCCTTAGCCCTTCGTTGAAGAATCCCCTGTTTTTCGGCCAGAAAGAACTCGTTAAACGTGGTGAGGGGTCTGAGGATGAGCTCGTTGAGCGACTTATAGGTTCCAAACTTGGCTCTGTTCGAAAGGAAATCACGACTCAACGACAGCGTGTTCTGGATGCCCTTGGGAACCTTGACAAACTTAAGAATCTCGACGCGATTGAAACCGAGTACCAGAATAAAGAGCGAGACACAGAGTTCCGTTTAGAAGTATTCCGGGAACACGGTGTTGAAGAGCAGCTTAAGCGACGGGTTCAATTCAACAATGATGTTACTAGTTCCCGCCGCGTCGTTGAATCTGTGGAGTCCTTTGTACGGTCTTTCGATGTCTTCTTGAACGAGCAGGAAAGCGAATTCGCTGCCCTCCCACGTCTTGAATCAGAAAAGAACGCCAATGTTATTCAAGAAATCAGCGGCCTTTTAGATGAAGTTCGCAAGATTCCAGAAAAGGTCAGGCAGACCCTGGAAGAGGCGGGCAGCTATTCACGAGCGCTAAGGGAAAAACTTGTTGAGCTCGAACGTAGGAGGGAAGCACTGAAAGAGGAGTTTGCAGCCATTGAACGGCGGTTAAGTGAGCAGCTTGAACAAAATGGTAACGTCAGTGTAAGACCAGACGACTTTGTGAAACTTAAAAGCGAACTTCAGAGAGTGAACCTCGCACTCTCAGAAACCTCGAAGAGCCAAATTAGAAGAGACGGCTTGCAGACTGAATTACTAAAAGAATTGAAAAGCTTGAATAACCTCTGGCATCGGGAGTTTGAAGAGATAGAGGAGGAGGTCAAAAAGCTTAACAGCAGCCAAACCGTTTTGAAGATTATCCCCCTCTACAAAGGAAATAGAGCGCTAATGCTTGCGGAAATGAGAAATCATTTCAAAGGTAGTTGGCTAAGAGAGTCGGCCCTCGAATCGGTTCTCGATGAGTATGGGGACTTTATTTCCGTTTATCAGAGCTTGGATGCCATCTGTAACAACCTTGGCGAATCTGGAGATACATTTAGGCGCTTCTTCAACGACGCCAAAGCATCGCTTCTCACATGGCAGGTACCGAATGTATATCGGATTATGTACCATGGCAAGGACCTGCGAGAACATTCGCTTGGGCAGCGAGCATCTGCTCTAATCCTCTTCATTCTGAGCCGGAGAGATAATGATCTTATCGTGATTGACCAACCTGAAGATGACCTTGACAACCAAACCATCTTCAAAGACGTGATCAAGCTGATTTGCACCCTGAAGAAGGGAATCCAGTTCATCTTTGCGACGCATAATGCAAATTTCCCAGTTTTAGGAGACGCAGAGCAGGTTGGTGCGTGTTCTTTTACGGCTGGGGCAGGCTCTATCAAAATCGGCAGTATTGATGATCCAAAAATCCAGAAAGAAATTGTTTCTATCATGGAAGGTGGCCAAGAAGCTTTTGCTCGCCGTAAGGAGATTTACCAATTATGGAAGCAGTAGAACTAGCCATCTTAGTCGTTCGCGGTGAAGACAGTCGCACTCAATTCAAAAGAAATCAGGATGTAACAAACGCCAAATCGCTGGGCGGCGAAATAGTTGCTTTTGCAAATAGCAGAGGTGGAAGGATTATTATTGGTGTTGATGATAATGGCTCAATTATCGGGCTGTCTTCCGGCGACATACGAAGGCTCAATCAACTCTTTGCTAACACGGCCACGGATTGCGTCCGACCTTCGATTAACCTTGACACGGAGAATGTTTCAGTAAACGAAAAATTAGTTATGGTCGTGACTATTCCTGAAGGTATATCGAAACCATATGCCGATAATGATGGCGTATTCTGGGTGAAATCCGCTTCAGACAAGCGCAGAGTAAGCTCCCGTGAAGAAATCCAGCGTATGTTTCAAAGCTCGAATTTGGTTCATGCCGATGAAGTACCGGTCAGGGGGACCACTATCAGTGATGTAAACATGAATCACCTCGATGAATATTTCGAAAGGAGGTATGAGAAAACAATTGATGATGAACTTGAAAAGGCAGTTATTTCTGTTAGTAGCTTAATAAACAACCTCGGTCTGGCACAGGAAGAAAGGCTCAAGCTCGCAGGCTTGCTACTATTTGGCAAGGACCCCCAACGTTTTCGTCCGGCTTTTATCGTTAAGGCCGTTTCCATTGTTGGAAATGACCCGGCTGGCACAAAATATCGGGACAGTGAGGACATTGGCGGTTGCCTGCGTGACATGCACACCCGCACTATGTCCTTTATAAAAAGGAATCTTCGTCGCCTGCAGGGTGACAAGGGTTTTAACACTGAAGGCGATCTCGAAATCCCGCCCGATGCAATTGAAGAATTGGTAGTTAACATGCTTCTGCACCGCGATTATTTCATCTCAGCACCCTGGCGGGTTATGATTTTTGATAATCGCGTCGAATTGATAAGCCCCGGCGCGTTGCCGAATAATCTGACGATTGAAAACATCCGAAGTGGCGTCTCTGTCATCCGAAATCCTCTTATTGCCTCATTCGCTACCAAGGAATTGCCCTATCGAGGGATTGGCACAGGTATACTCCGTGCCATGTCCTTAGTGCCAGACTTGGAATTGGAATCGGATTATGACAGAAATCTGTTTACGGTAAGGATGTCAAGGAAAGCTGATTAATTACCAGATACTCAAGCTTGCAACCAAAGTATGAAAATCGTGATTTCGTGAAAAACTGCGACTCTCTAAGAATATAATTGTTATGCATCAAAAAACTGATATGTCGATTTTTGCGCCGTCTTTGAAGGTTAACTTATGGCCCTGAAAAAATCATAACTCTATAGCTCTCTCTCTCTCTGACAAAGTTGCGATGAGCTGCTGCGGCGGTATGGATGCTTCGCAGTACAAGGACTATGTCCTCACGCTGCTGTTCATGAAGTACGTTTCCGACAGGTATAGCGGGGAAGAAGAAGGAAGTCTTCAAGATACCGGAGGGCGGTGGTTCCACCGACATGATCGCCTTGAAGGGCGACAAGGAAATCGGCGATAAGATCAACAAGATCATTGACCGTCTCGCCGAAGTAAACTACCTTAAAGGTGTAATTGACCAGGCAGATTTCAACGACACGAGGACAAGCTTGGCTGTGGCAAGGAGATGCAGGATCGCCTCTTTAAGCTCGTGGCAATTTCTGATGGCCTCGATTTTCGTGCCAACCGTGCGGAAGACGATGACCTGCCGGGCGATGCCTATGAGTACTTGATGCGACACTCCGCCACGGAATCCGGCAAGAGCAAAGGCCAGTTCTCACTCCCGCCGAAGTCTCCCGCATCATGGCCAAGGTTGTCGGCATAGGCCCCGCAGCATCCCGATCTACGGACAGGAGAACGACAATGCCACCTGGACGCTGGCCCGGATGAACATGATACTTCGTGGACATCCCACCGCCTCCCTTTGGCAAGACAATACTCTGGCCACACCGTACTTCAAGAACCTCAAAGGTTCGCTCAAAACCTTTGACTTTGCCGTAGCCAATCCACCGTTCTCCGCGAAGGCGTAGTCTAATGGACTGAACCCCGCCCACGACAAGTTCGACCGTTTCGACTACGGCATCCCGCTCGCTAAGAACGGCGATTATGCATTCCTGTTCATTTTAGCGGTAACTCGCGGTAAACTAAATACGCCGGGCCTTCAAACTTGATGTTGATATAGTCTTTTTCGACATAAGGGGGTTTTTTGGAAAGACCTTTTTTGACATAAGGGGGTTTTTCGGAAACAAGATAAACTATCTTGGGTTTCTTGGGTTTTTCATTGGCCATTTTCTTTACGGTATTGATGTTTAAGTGCTTACCTTCTAAGCTTTCAAGCATATCTATTTTCATAAGGGCTGAGGGCTGCCTGCTAATATTATGTCTAACTGAAGTAAGTTTCTTATTAAAAACAACGTTATACCCACCCTTTACTTCATTAAACCAGGCTTTGCCCCAGTAGACTCTGGGCTCGTTTTCTAGTTCAGATAAATCTTGCCCATTGATTTCGACGAATAAAACATCGATTTCAACTAGCCTGGCTTCGAAGAGCTCTATTAGGCCTATGTCTTTCTTATCTAATCTCCCATCTAAGAAATCTGAGTATTCATCAACCAGTTTAGTGAGTCTGACTTCTGGTATTTTTTTGTCTCCTCCGGATTCTGGATTATTGTCTAATCGAGCTCTTTCTTCAACATTATTTGCACCTTGAACGTTACCAACTGGCTCGGGTCTTCTGGTACTTTCGGGTTGCACATTTATTCTGCGGTAGGATTCTTTATCTGCGACTCTTGAGTGCTTCTTTTTGGTTTCAATGCCTTTTGCTATATCGCATCGCAAACTATGCTTGCCGACAACCTTGTAATATGGGTTGCGTTTTCTTAGTCCTTTTGGGCGGTCTAAATTGGCACAGGTAACTTTGGCGTCGCAGTTTTCGCTCGGGCACCTGAATTTGAATTTGGATTTTATCTTTTTTTCTGCAAACATTTTGTCTGCTTCTTGAGCTGTGATTCTTAGCTTGATTTCTTCTGAGAAAGCTTTTTCCAACTTCATCTTCAAACTCCTTCTTAAGGTGCTAAGTCCATGATTCCTTACACGCATATAGCACCTGTAGCTCGGGATGCGGGCAATAAAAAAGGCAAACCGAGAAGAGCTCACCTTCTAAATTGATGGAGGACACGGAGCCTTACCCCAATTCGTTCTCCAAACCAAAATACATCAGTAAACCCTGCTTGTTCAACACCTTACCGCCCATCAAATCCCTTCAAACTGCCGGACTCCGAGAGAAATTTAATTCTCTACATTTTCCCGAAACAGAGAACGGACGTGGGTTCGATTCCCGATTGAATACCCGACGGTGTGTTTTACAACTCATGTCTGGTTGCCTCCACATACATCACCTTCAGATCTTTTTGGCGATGTAAACGCCATAGCTGTAGTGGTCCCGGTGCTTTTCATAGAGGGCAATTTCAGCCTTTTCACATTCGATAATTTCCCTTGCCTGATCACTCCCACCATTCCGTTCGAGGAAGGCATCGAACCCGTCTTGCATGGGCCGATAGTAATTGTCGATCCAGCAACTCGTGGGCAGATAGAAATAGCCTTCAGGAATGTAGTCATGCCGTTCGAGGATTCCGATTTTTGCCGAGGCAACATCAATCTCGGGATACTCTGCATCCCAGTGGGATTGAAGCTCGGCCGGTCGGTCGGCAGTCAGCCATGTGATTTCCGAAACGATGAGTTTACCACCCGGTTTCAGGAAGCGCCTCCAAGCTGATACTCCGGCTTCAAACCCCATGTTATAGATCGCACCTTCCGACCAGATGACATCAAACTCCTCATCGGCAAAAGGCAACGCGTCCATGGAACAACTCAAGGTCGTGATTTTGTCTGCCACGCCGTGGTCAGTGGCTCTGGCTTGAAGCTCCTCAAGAAACTCCGGCAGGAAGTCCACGGCGGTAATTTCGGCATCCAGTTCCTTGGTAAGCTGGATGGTCGAAGCACCGGTGCCACAACCGATATCCGCAATCTTCAAAGGGCGTGATCTATCGAGTCCGGCCAGCATCAAAGCTTGTTTTGTCTCGGCTTCGCCTCCCGGGCCTTGTCTGAAATTTGATCTATGCAGATCAATCAAAAGCTGCATTTGTAAGTCGTCCATAGTTTCTCCTCAATCAATATCGCTAATCAGTCTCTCTGCCAGCTCCAATACATCCACCGGCCAGAAGCATTCCGGGCGTGGGTGGCGTACTCGCGGATGTCCGGCCTCTGGGCGGCAGTTCTGCAGGGATTCGAGCCATTGGGCCGGAATAGCCTCCCGACCGCACACAGCGCCTAACAGCGCCCCACAAATGGCCGCGTTGGTATCGGTGTCACCTCCGCGCATAATGGTATCGACAACACCGGCCTCAAGGCTCGGTGCATGGAGCAGCTGATACTGGGCATTCTGAAAAGCGATCAACACCCAGCCCTGTTGGTGAACATAGTCCGCTGGTGGCTCATCGGCTGCCTTGTCGATGGTATCCAGCAAAGCGGATTCAACGGGCATGTCTGCAGCCCACTGCCGGATGTGTTGGTATAGTTCTTTGCCTTCACAGCCTGATTGAATGGCGTGGGCAATTCCCATGGCAAACAGCGCATTGGCCTGCTGGCAAATCAGGTTCGGATGTGTGAGTGCCGCATCCCGCATGGCCCATTTAGCCACCTGATTCAGTTCAAATCCGGTTCCAAAAATTCCGAGCGGGCTGATACGCATCATGGCTCCATTGGCCTGACTGTCGGGGTTTGGATTCCCACGCAGCCCGGTGGAAATGGTCATGCCGCAATCAAACGGTTCGGAGCTCAGCCAATATTGGTATTCCTTGCGTGCCGCCTCCGGATCATACGAACCGGTTTTCACCAGTAGCCGGGCAAGGAGCAGAGCCATCTCGGAATCATCGGTCGGCTGACCGGCAATGGTGTTCCATGTGCCGCCATCCGCCAGCTCCCGGACGCCATCAGGGTAGCTCCGCCGGATCTCATCCGGGGACTGAAACTCAACCAAACTTCCCAGCGCATCACCGGCAAGCTGGCCCAGCAGGCATCCTTGGGCTCTGGACAGATCTGTTTGATAATCTGAGTTTTTATTGCAAGAGTTTATTCAATCGCTCCTGAAAATAGCTTGGATATTTTTCCATCACCGTTTTGGCTGTAGACCCATTTTGTTTCAGAACTTTTAACGGTTCCCTTTTCTGCACTGCCGTCAGGCTCAAGGAAGCCACGAGGTCCTGAGAGATGACCCGATCAGAAAAACCAAGCTCGTAAACAGCAATGGTGCTTTCGGTCGGCAGACCATATTTCAAACGCTTTTGAAAAAGCTGTAGACGAGCGATTAGGTCACCTGTTCCGTCACGATCTAACATTTCTACAAACTCACACAATGCGCTCACAAGAAGAGCGCCATCATAGGCAATTCCACCCTCGCAGATATCAATAATATTCTCGATTTTTGCTTTTCTGGGTCGCTTACCTCTGCCCAGTTTACATTTATTGTTATCGGCAATTTGGAAAAGCTCATGGTATTGAGCTCCAGACATCCATTTTTTGCCAATATCTTTTAGAACGTCTTTTTTGTCGAACTTGTTGAAGGCTCTGTTGTGGACATGACTGGCTATTAACGACCAAGTGATGTCAAAAAGATCCTCTCCATTTTGAGTAGCAAGGAGTGTGTCTGCATTATCTTTTGCCCAAGCCTCAATTTCTATAGCGTCGTTGACACCATAGAGCGTTTTGCCAAAGGCTTTCCTTCGATTAATATCAGTTATGTTGGTTGATATATTGTCAGCCAGAACTTTAAACAGTTTTTGTATCTGCTCACGTTTTTCCTCATCCGCCAAAAAATAAGCCAATGTCTGTTCTGCTAGATCAGCAATATCAGCTTCCGAAAGCCCATTCTCATTTGCATCCCAGTTTGAGAGAAGAAACCCCTCGATGGAAGAGAGAGTTTGGCTGAAAATTTCGAACTGAGGTGTCACGGCATCGACCGTGAAGCCGCTTTCGCCGTATTTCTTCTCAATCTCTTGAATAGCTTTATTCAAGGAAGCCCACCCGCCTATATGAGCCTCAGCAAAAGACAGAATATCCCGCGTTAACAAATGATTCTTTTTGTCTTTTGACTTGTTTCGGTCGTTCCGAATATTCAGCGGGATCAGTTGAAAGAGACTACTGGCACACTCTTCTGATTTTGCAGGATCAAGCAATTCTTTGACTATATCCCATCTCCACCCGTCTTTTCTGGTGCGTCGCTTGTCGTACACAACTTGGTCAGCAAATAGTATGCTACCTTCGGTATGCATCCCGGCTCGTCCCGCTCGGCCAATTAGGTTGTGAAAATCGCGAACCTTGATGCGCTCCATGCCTTGGTAGACATTGGTCACAATAAGGTAGCGAATAGAAAGGTTCACGCCTTGTGCCAATGTAGATGTGCATACAACGAACCTCACAAGATTTTCACGCATAGCATATTCCACTGAAAGACGGATGCCATGTGGTGTATTGCCATGGTGAGAAAAAATGCCATGTTTCGCACTCATTGAAGCCGAAGCTGAATCACCAAGATTTTTTACATGGAGATAATGAAGCCGTTCAATCTCCTTCAAGTCTGAAAACTCTTGTGGTAGCGGAAGTGGAATGCCACGTTGAATGATATCAACCGCTTTTTCACAGATGCTTGCAGCAGTTGATTTTTTCCCGCAGAAAATAGCAATGCTTCCGTTACTGGATAGCTTTATTCCAAGATAAAGTGCAATTGCTTGCCCGTCTTTCTTCTCCGGGAAAAATCGATCCTTTTGCTCTTTACCTCTTCTGCCAAGGTTGAATCGTTCAATCACCCTCGGAACGAAAAATTCATTTTTCTCGGCGTCACGGCTGTCGACGTACTCGATCCTTCCCAACTGATCGAGCCAGCTGGCGAATCCGACCGACCTGAAAGTCGGAATTAGAGTTGTACCTTCGACGACATTTGGCTCACCGTTTAACCATTTTCCAACAGCCTCGGCGTTGCTGATGACCGCTGAGATCAGTACCTTTTGGGCACCTTCGGGAATCATGGATCGCAGCGATGTAAGAAGCAACTCGTATGTAATGCCTCGGGTGCCGCTGTCGAACTGGTGGCCTTCATCAAAGACCAGTAGGCCCACGTGGGAAGCCAGCTCCGGAGCGTGCCTAAGGACGTAGAGCAGCTTCTCGGGGGTTACCACCAGAATCTGTTGGTGCCCCAGGAGTTCAGCAATGTCGAAGTCGGTCTGTAGGGCATCGGACAATTCATCCACCTCGGTGGCTTCGTTGTGGAATGCCTCGACGAGGCTGTTTTTGATCTCATGGTACAACGCCCGGAACGGGGCGATGATAATGGCCAGTGACACTCGGTCAGCCAGAAACGCGCTCCGCAGGATCAGTTCCGTTGCCTTTGTCTTACCGGCACTGGTTGGCATTTGAACGATGGCCGACTCACCTTTAAGTACATTTTCTTTGCCTAAAAGGTGCTGCGCAGGCCAGAGTTCCTTGATAAATGACTTTTTTTGCAGCGCATGGAGCCACTTGTCACGAGGAAGATCGGAGTAGGACGGCAAAGCTTTCCAAGCGGAATTCTTCAGTTTTTTTCTCAGAACAGCCGCGATTACATCACCAAACAGAAGCTGTCTGGGTGTGCCGAATTCATAGACAGCGCCTTTCAGTTTGGATGCCAAATCGAGAAGATTGTCTTCGCCTTTCCCATCTTCAAAAAACTGAAGAATCCATTTTAAAATCCCAACAATGAATTCGCCGAACGGTCCCTCGGCTTCATCGAAATAGGTTTCGAGATCGGCCTTCAATAACCAGAGCAATAGGTCTTCCAAACCATCGCCATCCAGATCCGGGCAATCGCCATCAATGCGCTTCGCTAATACTGACGCGCTTCCCGGCAGATCACACAAGTAATAGGATGTGGAGCCCAGAAGCACGAGGTATGGATCAAGAGTCTCATTCAACTTTGTCTGGAGATAAGAGTCGAAAAAGCGGGCAGAAAATAGCAGATTAGTTTTCAACTCTGTGAGGGAATCTGGGCCTGGCTCGCCCCGGTTGATAGCGGCAGCAAGGTCTCCCAGAAGGCCAATCGAGAGGGTGAAGAGCTTGGCCGGATCTTGGATAATTTTTATGTGATGCTCTTCCGGAACACCATACTCGAGCATTTTGGCCTTTGATCGAGTGACGTCCAGCAGGAGTTGGGATTTTATTTCAGGCTTCATCCGCAGCCCTCCTGTAGAGCTCGTGGACAAGCTTCATCATACCGGGTCCCTTGATAACCAAGAGGACAAGGCTGTCACCATTGGGATGAGGGAAGAATTTCTTTGATTTTGAAGATTTGGGAATTTTGCTACAGTCCGACGAAGCCAGCTCATCACTATCGAAATATTCATCAGAAATGATTGCCGCTGCTCCGTAGGTCTCCTTATAAGGCATATCTACCGGGCTTTGAAATCTCTCGATTTTTTGAGCTTGTTCAATCTCCCTTTTTTCAAACAGCTTCTGCTTTATAAAATTCAACGACTCATCGATTCGGATGTGATCCTTGGCAGAGTCATTAATAGCATTCTGCAGGCGGTTAATCTTGGATGAGGAGAACTTGGTCTTGGATTCAAAAACAAACAGAACATCTTTAGTGGAGGCTTTGCCGTCTTTCTTATTAAATCGGAACCCGATTACATCGCTTCCCTTGGGCGATTCATCCCGAACCACCTTTGATGACCACCGAACTCTCGGCACCCAATATCCGAGAAGCCATTGAAGGTAATCAGAAACCAAAATTTCTCCAAAATCTCCTGCACGGATACCTGGACCGAGTTTTGTTGTTTTGCTCGGAAATTTTATATCGGTCAGATAATCTGAGCGTGTACGTTTTCCACGGAGAAAATCAATGTCGGTATCCAGACAATAGTGATTCCGAAAATGTTTCGCCCATGAAGAGAGCACTTCATCATCTTGCTCATGACAGAATTCCCAGACCTCGACATCTTTGCCATCTGCGGTTTTCAACCGTTCGCCGGTATCAACCAGCCATTTTGTATGTTCCGAAGTCCAAGGCATTCCTTTGTTATCCCTTTTATAAATCCTTCAATTTCAAAAGCTCATCATCCAGACCGTAGCGGACGACATCGATGGTATTGCTCTGTTGTGAGATGTAGTCACCAGTCAAAATAGGCAATTGGAACGGGAAGAATGCCGGGTTGTTTTTAAGTAATCCAAGAGCGGCTTTCCCTTCTTTATCAGCATACATAGCGGCTTCGTATAAAAGTATTGTAAGGTTCGGTTCACTGATTGCCGTCGGTTTGCACTGTTCATAGCAACCCTTGACCTTGGAATCCTCTAACACGCCCCATGCAACAAAAGAGCGGATTGCATAACGGGCATTCCTGGCCACCGTTTCCCTGTCGCCGTACTGCTCTTTGAGCCGGGAGAACACTTGGACCTGTGTGATCTGATCCTGCAGGTTGAAAAGCCTGCCGGTCTGTTTTGCGACATTAAACCAGAAGGGATATGATGCAGAGATCACCGCCCAGTGGTATGGAAGCCAGTTCCGGGGATTTTCATTCCGAATAAGTGCAAGAGCATGATCCCTGAAGGGAATTAAATCTTTATCCGGAGCAAACCACGATGCGAGGATACTGATGGCCATGCCATACGTTTTTTTGCCTCGCTCACCAGTGCCGCCGCTTTGTTTTTGAGTTGCAAAAAACTCATCTAATTCAGCTCGAATCTCTTTTTCTTTGAGACCGGCTAACATCATCTTAACGACATGGTCCATCCAGTGTTTTTGAATGGTCTGCTTGATGCCCAGTTTGTCGTGTCGCTTGCTCATTATTGTGTCCTCCTTTCTACTTTGATCAGAGGCACGATAACTTCTTCGATAGCAACACCTCCATGGCCGACAATGGAGTCGCCCTCATTAACAAATGCATCATTCCCGGTAGCAACTAATGGGAAATAATCGTCAGGCAGTCCCGACGGCAGCCATTCACGAGCAAAGGTAAAGGTCGAAGAGACCTGTGAGCGCAGCTCTGGTGTCGGATATATGCGAACCCTTTCTCCACGACTCTCTGCAATAGCTCCTTCTGTTGGTCGTCCTTTGCCGATCGATTCTATGTTGCCGTGGTCTGAAGTTATCCAGATTTCATAGCCATGGTTGCTCAGGTAGTTAAGCAGAGAAGTCAGGTATTCACCTTGGCACCATTGATCTATTTGGTTATGCATGCCAGCGGCTCCAAGCTGCATCCCATGCATGATCTTGTCCACTTTATCTATCACCAGCCCGACAACTTTGGTTTTTGCCGGATTGATTAAACTATCCATCGCGGCTTCCGCATCACCATCTCCGAGACTGCGCTTATAAGCTATATCCAGCTTCGAAACGTCATGGCCTTGCCAAAACTGTTTCCACAACTTCTCTTCGCTGTTTGTTGAGTTAATGGAAGACGGGAAATAGATCGGTGGCTTGCCTGAGAATATGGCTTGTCGTGAGACAGATGTGAGCGTTGGTATCCAAGCGAACGTTGCAGATTCTCGCAGGACAAGATCGCTGTTTTGTTTCTGGATTATGTTTCGAACCGTTACCCACTGATCCAGCGAAAGCCCATCAATAACCAGCAGCGCGACCTTATGGCTCTTTTGATCTTCAATGTATCGAGCCAGGTGTCGCGGAACGTGGTGCAACATTGCCGGAGTTGAAGGCGGCAAATTTATTAGGCTGGAATAATGCGTTTCCAACCAATCGGCAAAGAGGCCATTCAGCCTTTGACCTGTTTCACTATAACGCGTCTTATGCTCAATATTGCTCACCGTATGTATAAGCGCTGAAAGCTCCGCCCAATTCATGGCGAACGCTATCCAGTCAGTGTATCTCGAATCCATTGATAGGTCGGCGGCATCAACAATCTCAAACAGTCGGGAAATCCTGAGATCATCGCCATCTGATTTGGCAGCTGAGATGCCGCTTAAAATCCACGAGTCTTTGGCTATATCTATGCCGGGCAAGTCGACCGGTGTAAGTTTCCCCTCGACAAATAAATTATCGATATAAACCCGTATATCCTGATGGTCGAATGGAAGTGTCACAGGCCCTTGGACTTTTAAGCCATAGGCTTCTGAATCTTCTTTGACCTGATTTGCTTGATTCAGGTTTTCAAGGAATATTGGCCAGCGTTCCTGAATGAATGCATAGAACTGTTCTGCATCCGGAATTATTTGTGACAGATTCCAGCCCTTAAAACTGCCACTGTTTTCAAATACCTCCACCAACCTGTTTGCCAGCATCGAGGGGATTGCCAGACTTCCGTAGTGTAGGCGCAACAGAAAGCGGAGAAGCTCAACCTCCGTGGATATGAGTTCTGCTGCCACACCAAATACATGTCGAAGGATAAAATCTTTGGTGGCGTTGTCGCCCATGCGGTCTGGGGATGTTTTCTTTTGAGCATCAAACAGTGAGTCCAACAGATTGCGATCAAGCTGCTCAACGACTGGATAACTCATGTTGGGGAAAAGGTTCCCTAAACTGAACGACAGCTTTCTTCCGGCCTGCAGCAGGTCATAAGGCAAGGCTGCCAATTCCGCATCCTGCAATCTCAGGATCACAACCAGATCGGTATGTTCGCCCCGGTCCCAAATGGATCGATATTTCGACTCATAGGCATATCTGAACTCAATCGGGTCATTAAATTCGATGAGATCAAACCCACGGTCCCTCAGTTCCATTGCCAGTTTTTCTTCAGTCAACAGGCAATCCGGATCAGATACCAGCGTCAGTTTGGCGACATTCGGTACAAAATCTTTAAGGATGGTGTTTCGCCAGCTACTCACAAACACCTCCATTTCCAATATTCAACATCAACAGCGGCCGCATCTCCGGTACTATCTGCCGGGCGGATTTAAGCTCGCTGCGCCATTGAGATTCATCTTCATCCAGACGGGCCAGTCTGAACTGTCGAACTTCCGGCAGCCCCAGCCGATCGATGGCTTTACGGCGTGATGCAAAGGCAATCATGCCGCGCTCTTCTTCACGGGACACTGCGGAAAATGAGCTTCCTGCATCGTATCAAAAAGTTCCTGCCCGGCCTGTTCGGCTGCAGACAGAAGTTTTTCGCCAGCCGCAATGGACTCATTCGTGTCTTTCAGACTGTCGATTCGGAGATCATTGGTTAACAATTGGTCCCAGATATGTCTTGCGGTTGGCATGAACAGCTTTCCTTCATTGCTCATGAAAACCGGGAGATAACTTCGTCTTGTCAGAGGAATTCTGATCTGAGAATTAGCCGGTTGCCCCACAGACATGCGGATTTCAAAAAGGCCCCACAGGCCTGAAACGGTTTTAGGCAGTCCGTTTATGGATACGCAAGGTAAAGGCTGCCCGGGAATAAACTGAGACAGATTCATGGCCAAGCCGCGAATCCGCGCATTTTCAAGCGACAGGAGGTTTCCATCGGATGAAAGGTCTCTGGATTGGAAAACTGCGCTTTGCACTTTCTCGCCATCCGGCCATGTAAAGTTCCAGCCGAGCAGATCCTTTTCCAGTTTGCACTCTTTCGTTTGCAGATAATGGGTGGTCATCTGCTCTATCCAATGCGGCAGAGGATGACTGCGCAGTTTTTCAGCCGCCGGTAAGTCCGGCTCTTCAGATATTTCATACACAGCACACTGCTCTCGAACCTGCTGCATCTCTTCCTGAAGATTCTGCACTGACTGATCGACCTCGGCATCTGGATCGGCGTCCTCCATAATGACGTGCGTCATCATCTTTTCGATCATCTCGCCGGACAGTGAGGTATCCAAAATGTCGTTGGCTTTATCGATACCCATTTCATCGAGAATGATAGAGAGCTTGGTTTGAAGCACTTCCCGCACCCGGCCTTCAACCGAGTTTTCATATACAAAATTGACCGCCCGGACTATTTTGCTTTGACCAATACGGTCAACCCGACCGATCCGCTGTTCAATGCGCATCGGATTCCATGGTAAATCGTAGTTAACCACCACATGGCAGAATTGAAGGTTCAAACCTTCACCACCGGCGTCAGTTGCTATAAGAACCCGGGCACTATCACGAAAATCACGCTGAGCTATCCGTCGTTCATCCATGCTCATCGAGCCGTTCAAGATGGCGCAAGGAATGCCCCTTTCTTCAAGGAAGGTTCGCAGCATGGCCTGCGTTGGAACAAATTCAGTAAAAATCAATAGCTTCAGCTGATCGTCATTTTCCTCTCCCTGCAGCTGGAAGATGAGGTTCATCAGCGCTTCGGTTTTGATATCAGGCCCGGCCATTTCAGCGGCCCGGGCGAGATCCAGCAGAGCGTTGACCTCCGCCATCTCACTGGTTCTGCCTGATTCATCCACTTCAACCAGCAGGTCCAGCTGCATCTGACCGTCAAGGTCTGTGAAGTCCTCGAGTTCTTCTTCACTGAGGGAAGTGTGAGTCTCTCGCAAATTTTCAAGCGCCTGCAGCCTTCTCTCCAGTGTCCAGCGGATGGCATGAGAGCTTGAAGTGACAATTCGCTGCAGAAGAACCATCAGGAAACCAATATGCGGTTTGCGATCCTTTACCGCACGGTTGTAGCCTTCTTTCACATAGTCAGTAACCGCTTCGTATAAAGCCACCTGCGCCGGGTTTCCTTCCAGATCCACACCCAGCGTCTGTGTGGTACGTGGCCGGAACAGTGGTTTGCCGTCTGCCGTCACCGCTTTGCGTTTTTCAGTTCGTATTACAAAATCGGAAACCCTGTCACGGGTCACGCTTTCCAAATCAGGGAAAGCCATCGGATCGAGCAAGCTCATCAGGCGCTGAAAGGCGTCGGATTTGCCTTGGTGAGGAGTTGCCGACAAAAGGAGGAGATACGGTGCCGCCTCGGCAAGTCCCTGTCCGAGTTTGTAACGGGCCACCTGATCGGTACTGCCGCCCATGCGGTGGGACTCGTCCACAACAATCAGATCCCACTGGCCCTGGACCAACCTTTCGTAACGATTCCGGTTGTACGCCTGAATCTTTTCTTTTGACCAGCCTCTGCGGCGTGTGAGCGGTTTAACGGCATCCAGCGTCACGATTGCTTGAGGGAATCGCATCCATGGGTTGTAATCACTTGTGTGGTCTGTTTCCCCGCTGACGTACTGGCCCGGTCGTTCCAAGCGCTCCAAGGCATCCAAATCCCCCGGGTTAACCAGAGAAAAGGACTCATTAAAATGGGTATCCATTTCTGCCATCCATTGCATAGCCAGGCTCTTAGGTGCTACTACCAATGTTCGACAGACCAATCCTCGTAATTTTAACTCCCGCATAATCAGTCCGGCTTCAATTGTTTTTCCAAGCCCGACTTCATCAGCCAATAGATAACGCACTAGATCACCGGAAATGGCTCGCGATAAAGCATGTATCTGGTGTGGCAATGGAATGACATTGGACTCCATAGGAGCCAGCAACACTGGCGTGTTGCAGTGGTTAGTGGCGAGTGGTGAGTGACTAGTTGAGCCATCAAGAATTTCGGCCACTTTGGCCGCTGCGCTCACATATAAGATGTGGTTAGTGGCGAGTGGCGAGTGGTGAGTGGCAAGTTTAGATAAATCAGAAGATGGAACACGCACAACCGCATCCTGATTCGGCAACCAGACACGACATACCGTCTGCCCCCACAAGGTCTGTTCATCAACAACCTTGCAGGCGCTTTTGTGTATTGTGCTGTATTTCCACTTATCCATTAAGCCACCTATTATTGAGAACCACAGATGGACACCGATAGACACGGATGTTTTGGGACTTAGGCACAGTGGTGTGACTAAGTCGCTCTGAATTGGACTTCAACTTAGGCACAGGCATTATCACTCAACATCCCCTCCGTTTAGCCGTGTATGAATCAATTGCTTTAGCTCATCAAAGTCTGCCGGAAGAATGCTCTCGTCCTTTTTAAGAAGATCCTTGATGACAGCATTCAATTTTTCCTTACCGGATAATTGACTACCGTCCGTAGCCTGAACCCGAAAACATCCTGAATTGATAATCTGGGATAAGACCTTTTTCCCCTGAATCATGCTTAACCATAATCCAGTCCCAAAGGAAATTTCACTCTGGCCACCGGTCATGAGATCAAGGCATTGATTGAATCTGTTTTCAAGTTCATTAACCGAAACCTGCCGGGATACATTTGAAGCATGTTGTTCAAATTCACTGGCAGCTTTCAGTTTCTCAAGCGCAGTTTCTTTGCTGGAAAAATCATCAGGATTTGAAAACTTTTGAATCCAATTTCGCTTCAACTCTTCTCTTATAGCAATGACAACATGATTCGCTGCATCAAGGAAAAGTCGGGCTTTGGAACATTCGAGCACCTTCCGTTCCAGCTCTTCTTTGCTGACCTGACAATATTTCGGGTTAAACAAAAAATCAGGTTCCAAAAAGTAGTTCTCGATTTCTCTTCGTTTCCAGACAAGAAGGTTGTGCGTATCCGGGTCAGGAAAGTTGGTCCAACACCTCTGGATAAATGCGTCATCCTGATGATCTCGATCGATCAGGAAATAATAAGAAGGGTGATGCGGATACAGGGCTTCAGCCACGCTTTTCACTGAAAAGGATGCTCCAAGCGGTTCAATACGGAGTCCATTATCAAAAAGCTCATTCAGCACTTTGGGATCAACAGAGTTGTTGTCCTTTCCCTCGACAAACAATACATGCTGGCTGTGAAGACGAACCTCTTCAGAGCGAATGGATTTCTTAACGCTAATCATTGCCGTTCTCCTTCTCGTTCAAGAGGAGAATACGGCGGTCTTCAGCGACAGAGTCCATAATATCTTCGAAATGCGTAGCAACAACATACTGATTTTGAGGCGCAAGTTTAATCAGCTTTTTTACAAAGCTTCTATGCCACTGGGCATTCAGGTGGAGCTCGGGTTCATCAATGAACACGACTGAAGGGTTGTTCTTGGTGTGATACCAGATAAGAAACAGCGTTGAGATAATCTCTTTCTGCCCAGAACTTAGTCCATCGAATGTAACGGATTCACCGCCATCAACCGGCGTAATTCTAAAGTCCACCGTATTTTCCGCCGAAGGTCTCAATTTGCTGATTGTACCGCCAGCGTAGAACTTCACCAGCTCATTCAATTTATCAATGGTTTCCTCCGGCTCTTTTTCTTCAGCAAACTCAAAGAGATCCGCTTTGTTCATCAATGAACGAAGAATAAGAAGTTTGAACTCGCTCAAAGGCATCTCCATACGTCGGTATGGCGGCATTCGACGCATAGAGCGGGAATCACGCACCATCATGCCCAGCTCGGGATTCCCCTCCTGAACTTTACGGTAGTTATGGAACAGCAGGAAAGAATTCTCAATTACCGGATTGGGGGAAAAGCCACAGATTGCTTTTATCAATTCGTCAACATCACTGTCTGCATCAATGAAGACATCATCAAACAGCTCCAAATGCGGGCTATCGCTACTTATTTTGACGACACCACTTCGATCAATCCGCATTTCAATCTGGATCGTTCTGTCATCAATAACGATATCACCAGTTATTTCAGCGGCGTTGGTTCCAGCCCGAATAAGAAGGTCCGGGACATCAATCGAAAGATACTTGTCCCTCAACTTAAAGCGGTTTTCCCTTACACTCAGACACATCAAAAGAAGAGCGCAGCACTCGATAATCGAGGTTTTCCCTAAACCATTCTCGCTCCCCATGACCAGTATGTCAGGGTCTTCAAAAAGCGTTGGGATAGGGAAATCCATTGAAAAAGAATCTATGCCTTTATAGTTCTTAATGGATATGGTTCTTAGTTTTATGGAAAGGTTCTTATCTTTTCTCATTCTAAACCTCCTGTATCTCCAACTCGTGTAACGGCTTGGTCGTACCACATGAGCAGCTTGGGATCTTCCTCGAGCACGTTGTTCGGGATTTTTTCAGCGACGGTGATGATGGTTTTGTATGCGTCATCGGTTCTTTGTTGCCAAAGCTTCTTAAACCCGGCACGGACCGCCTCGAGGCGGAATATTTTTAGTTTCTTTTTGGCCTGTTTGTATTCTTCAAACTCTTTCAGCAGCGCTTTTTCACGCAGCTTCTCAAGATCGCCCGCTTTGTTGGGATCGGGTACATACCAGCGGCCTTTGGCTTTGGCGATTAGCGCCGGGTCATCCTTGGTGAGGTTGCGCAACTCTTTATACCACGTAGACAAATGTCCATGTATTTGACTTGGGACATCTGATTTTCCCTCATAGCAGAGGAAGTTCTGTTCCAGCAGGGTGGAGAGTTCCAAGCCGACCTCGTTTTTACTCCAACCACTGATCTCCTTCATAAATAGAGGATTGATGTCCTGAAAACTTTGCGGTTTGTCGCGTAACAGACTACGCAGCCATTCGATAGCCGAGGCTTCATCGGAAATAAACAGCGACTGCTGCAGTGGTCTGCCGCCACCGATCATCTTCTTGCGGTCATATTCAGCCACCTGTTCAGGAAGAAAATACATGCCGTCCCGCTCGGAAAACCGTTGCGACAATCCAAGTTGAAACTCCTGACAATCGATGGGAACGTTGTAGCCTTTGCGCACGTAATAGGCGACCACCTGATCATAAAGGATTCTCGGATCACGTTCCGGAATGGCAACAAGATCAAGTCCCAATTTTTTTGTCACCGGCAAATATTTCAAATGAGTTCGGATGAAGTCCCAAACGCCTTCTTCGGTTTGGGATTCCTGTTCGAATCGTTCCTCGAAACCACCATTGGGTTTATAGGCTGAAATAACGAGGTCTTGCTTAACCGCTGTGGGCGAATTAACAGCTTGAAATGTTCCTTGCTTTTTATCAAGAGCAGACACACTTGCTACAATAAATCCTGCATTCGCTATAGCCGTCTGAATGCTATTCCAGACAGCAGCCTTTGTATTAGAGAATTCAATTGTGATCCAGCGCCCAGGTTTTAAGACTCTATAGTATTCTTTGAAGCAAGCTTCGATGAGATGTTGATAGTCGGGCAGAGCTTTGTTCTTTACTTGGTCTACAATTGCTTCGTTGTTAGGGTTTGTTTTTACACGATGCCACTCTTCAATCAATAGATTGAGATCGGAATAGTAAATATTTTCTCCAAATGGTGGGTCGGTAAAAATATAGTCGATTGAATTGGGAAGTATGCTTGTTGTTGCACAATCTCCAGTGAAAATACATTTCCCCCCTGATAGAGTTACATTACCAAAAGCTTTTGCTACTCGTTTAATCTTCCCCCCTAAATTGTACCATGGAGTGCATTCGGATATTTGTGAAGGCACATAAAACACTCCCGCCATCTGACGATTAACTTGAGATCCACCAGGTCTGCCATGCATAATAGGCTGATATCTGTTTAGCACAGACAACCCAGGGATTGACTGTTCTATAGTCCAAAGAATTGCATGTCTCAAATTGTCATCTTCTACCTGAAGAGCCATGTCCCATAAGTGCCCTAATGCAAGTGCTTGACGAGGCAAAAAGAAATTATGTATGTGAGTTGTTGATGTTGTCTTCATTCGGCCAACATTCGCCATTTGCATCTCAGGCAAAGGGCTGTTTGGGATACATTTGGGCCTTTCTTGGTCCGCAATCAATGCCAACCTTTTCAAATCATCTTCATCAGGCTCTTTTTCAAAAACTGATTTATTTACAGAATAGTTGATTAAGACAGGAACTCGTTTTGGTGAACGAACAGCTTCATTTGTAGCACTGTCGTAGGAAGTATTAAATAGGAGTTCAATCTCGTTCTTCGTGCAATCAGCATTACAATGAGGACACGGAAATGAATCCAATACCTTGTAAGCTATGAAGTTAAATGCATCTTTCAGAAAAACTATTTCTCCACCGCATTCATGGCATGAAAACACTTCACTCCAAACAGTGTAATTAATCCTGCATTTAGTCTTTTTATCACTATGTAATGTTTCGTACATCCAGCCGATTTTGTCTTCCAAACGCTTCAAGATGTCATTGAGTAACGTTTCATAGACTTCGGGTGGAAAAAGAATATTGTATTTAGAGGCAATAAAAGTTGCTGCTGGAGAAAGGTCATTCAAAAATGTATTTCGTGATCCTAATTGCGAAAGAGATTTCCAGTGCTTCTTTCCATCAGCATCTATTTCTTCTGTCAAGATGGAATTGTCCGAGTCTACCTTATAGCCAAGTGATTCTACAATTTTTTTGTCACCACACATTTGTGCCGCTACTCCTGCCATTCCACTTCCGCAAAAGCCGTCAAAAATAATGTCGCCGGGTTCAGTGTAGTGGAGGATGTATCGCATGATGGCTTTGTGTGGCACCTTCGTATGATAAGTATGAGCTCTATAGAACTGATCAGTTTTCCCTTCGCTGATATCCGCTGCGAAAGGCTCCCGGTGATGATGATAGTCCGCTGCCTTTTCCGGTTTCTGGCTTTCCCATTCTTCAATAAACTGGCCGACCCATGGGTTCGGACAAGCGGTGTAATACGGCGGATCGCTCAGTTTGAGGATGTCCTCATCTTCACCGATCGGAAAACCTTCAATTTTGCGGAATTCCGGGTCCTGCAGTTTTTGACGCAGCTCCTCCGTAAAGTGGGCACGCCGGGCGTCGTCGTTTTCAAACTCCAGACCAAGGCATTTCACCGGCCCGTCATTGAACACAACCTCTTCATCAAAAAGGTTGCCGCTGCCCGGTTTGCCGGGAACGACCTTTGTCTTAAATAAACTCTCTTGTTTGCTCATATTTATATCCTGCCTGTCTGGTGTTATTCCATTACGATGCGGACTTTTGCCGGGTCCTTGCCTTTGGTCAGTTGGTCGATGAAATCATCAAACCGCTTTTTGATTTCGGCAGGTGTTGCCGGACCACTTCAATCTGCAGTGCTTTCTGCAGCTCCTGCGCTTTGACCGATACTTTTACCAATCCTGACAACACCTCTTTCAAGGCATGGACAAAGTTGGTATCCAACGGCACCGGCAACTCCTTGGATTTGACAAACGCTTCCAGCGGTTCACGATCGTCTACTTTTAGCAAATCCATATTGGCTTGGGTTATCGGGTCTTCCAGATTGCCCAAAAGCGTTGAAGTCCAGTTGCCCACCATGGCATCAAGGTCGTTGTCCATCTGATCGATCATTTGAGCACCTTGGGCCGTTCCGGTTTCCACCGACGGTCGGAATCCACAGTGCAGACAGGCCGGAGTGGTTTCCAGATTCTGTTTGGTCAGGTCAGAACAGCTTTTCAGTCCGGCCAACCGGTTCTGGTAGTCCGTGAGCTGCTGTCTCGGCATCAGGTCGATGCCTGCCAGCTTCAGAAGCGTCTGCAGTCGGTGGTCTCCCATCAGGGCTGCTTTGCGCTTGTCGTCGTTCACGCCCAGCCGGGCCTTGGTATGCAGGCCGATGTAGACAACGATATAGTCTTTCTTGAGCTGCTGAAGCTTTACTTCGATATTCTGGGACTGGTTCGCCAGCTCTGTCAGGTCAGTCTGCTTGAGCATTTCCAGTACATCCTGCCGGGTCGTTTTCATGCGATCCACCCAGTCGTGCTCCGGCGGCAGTACACCCTCAGCGGTTGAAAGCCATGAGGCCGTCGGGCTGTGGTACATGACAAATTCGCGCAGAGCATCCAGATCACCCCAAGATTTAACCGCTTTTTCATGGGCCTTTACTTCGTCCATGCTGTAACGGAAATTCTTCAATTTGCCGGGAGATTTGTAGGCTTGGAGCGACTCAAGGAAAGTCTTGACAGTATCCAGCCCGGATGCCTGATTTGCCAAATCGGTTTCGGCAAGAAGATCCAGTCCCCAGAAGGAAAGTCCTTCACGCAGGGTCTGCTGGGTCATCCCAATCCGTTTAACCAATTTTCCAACGGCCTGTTGCAAATCTTGAATGGGTTCATCTTTGCCTTGAGTAACCAGCTGGGCCATTCCCGGTGTCATGCCGAGAAGTTCGAACATGGCCTTGAGTGCCGGGATGTTCCACTCCTTGGGCTGCTCAAGGTGCTTGAATCGGATGAGTTCATTCATGCCGGTTGCCGCAAGCTGCTGGAGCCCGGTGGCGTCGAATTTCTTGCCCGGGATAGACAGAACGATGTCACCGGAGTAGACCAGAGCGGCGATCAACACTGTTACCCATTCCGGTTCAAGACGGAAGCCGCCCGGATTCATATATTCCAAGCCATGATCATCCTGAATAATTTCATTTCGGTTGACGACCTGCCCGTGACCTTTGGCCTTTACGACATCGAGGATGAAGCGGGTGTATTTGGATTTGTAAGCATCGATCTTTTCTCCATCCAGAAGCTCCAAGGCATCCAGTACAGCCGTTGCCTGCTTGGTTCGGTTCTGTCCGCCGATTGCCCGGAGCGCATCCTGCGCCGCCTGAGCTTTGTTGCTCCCGGTAATCAGGACGGAAAAAAACGGATACTCGGGTGCCTGATTTTCAAAGTTAGGTGCAAGGCAGACTCCGGCAATGGTGTTGACCAGATCCCGAAAGTTGATGGTTTCATGCGGCGACAGCTCTGAAAGGTCTCTGATGGATTTGCCTTTTGCCCATTCCGTCATGGACTTGGCCCGGCCCTGATAGGTCACCTCGAAGGCATCCGACATATGTTTCTGCAGCCATTGCACCAGTTTCTTCAGGAAACCATTCGCTTTGGCTTCATAGGTGGTCTTGGCATGGCCTGAAGAGGTGCCTGCCAAGTCGAGCGCTGCTGCATAGCTTTTCAGTGATGTCTGGAACTCTTCACCGGTATCCTTTGACGGTTTTAAGCGGAAGAAGACCTCATCGCTGACTTTGTCGTCTTTAAAGCGTGGCGGGTCGTTTGGCTGAATGAAGTAGATATAAAAGTCCCGCGTCGGCACGGCAGTAGACCGCTCATTGGGCGCACCGAAAAAGAGGTAGCCGGTGTGGGCTGCTTTGTGGTCCTGCCATACCAGTTCATGCTGCCAAATTTTGTAGCCGGTCACATAGGTCGAGTCCTGGCATTCCATGACTCGTTTTAAGGCTTCGTAATAAAAGCGATCGAGCTGAGCATCACCCAAGCTCTCGGCCCGCTTGTCAATCAGGGCGTCAAAATCGTCGGTCTTTTTGAGGTCGAGATAGAACTGGCGGTTATCAGCGTTAAAAGAGATGAACTGCCCGCTGACGGTTTTATGTATTTCACGAAGAACGGTTTCAACGTGGGTCTGCAGGTCTTTGTCGGGCTCATCACTACCCAGTTCAGCAATCAGTGGATCAAACAGACAGAGACGGTCGCGCAGTTCCTCTGCACTGGCTCCCATTGGCGCGTAGATGTCACCCGTCGTTAAGCGGTGGACGGATAGCGCATGGATCAGGCGCAATGCCATCGGCTTGTATTGTTTGCGCGTGATAGCGTTTTCGATGCGTGATTCCAGCACTTGACTGCAATCAATCACCGCCCGGATCTCGGGAATCGCCCGGAAGGATGCATTTTGTTTTAAGGTATTCCAATAACTGTCAAAGGCGATCAGGCCGGGTTCGTTGTCCGGGACATCTTTATTCAAAACGCCCTTCATGCCCATGGAGAGGGTTTTGAGGACTTCACGCTTTTCGACAACGGTCACTTTTTCGAATGTATCTATGTAATCAGGGTGTACCGGAAACAGCCGGACAAATTCATCCATGCGCTCGTTCAGGCCACCATAATATTTGGCAAACGGAGTAAGGTAATCTCTGATCTTTGCCTGTTGCTCTGTGGTTTTCTTTAACAGACGCTCCGAGACCACAAACTTAACATCGCTTCGGGCAATCAGGATCTGCTCGAAGCGGTCCTTCACACGACGGATACTGTCAGCGACAAAGGCAAACCTCGGGCTGTCAAATATGGCTTCCTGCACACCCGCCATAAACCGGAAGCGAAGGTCTTTACAAACCTCACCGACTTCACGGAGGAAGTTCAAATCAAGGATGAGCTCCTGATCCTTTCGGGTTCTCAGATAATCCAGCAGCTCATCGACCACCAGCAGGAGACCTTGTTCTGGAAATCTTTCACCGAACTTGGCCATCATGTCCTCAAAAGCTCGTTTATGACTGGTAATCGTTCCCGAGTCCGGGAAGACATAACTCACGCCCATGTTCTCGAGGTGCTCTTCGAGTTCTGCCACCAGAATATCTCTGAGCGACATGGTCGTTGCTCCGATTTCAGTTCGGATGACCTTGAATTTACCGGCAATTTTGTCTGCGTCCGCTTTAACGTTTTCGTGGTTTAGACTATCAAGCAGAGATGCATTGGCAGCAATACTGGACACAACAGACATCAAGTGAGATTTACCGGTACCGTAATTACCGACCACCAAGATGCCTTTTTTATCGGGTTGTTGCTCAAACTGAAGCTGAGGAATAACAAGGCGAACCATCCGCTCTGCCATTTCATCAGAAACCACATAGGTGTTAACCAGTTGATGGGCAGCATTTGTTTTGTCAGCATCGCGCAGCTGAACGACCGATTCTATCGGATCAAATTGAATTAGCTCTCCGTATTTCATATCAGTTTATCCTCGCTTGACTGTTTAAAATCTACTGTTGCCTCGCCGCTCATGCTGACAACCAGAGTGTCTGTTAAATCGTAACTTCTATATTCGCGGTGGCCTGGCTCCGCATAGGTCAGCTTCCCTTTTTCAAAAGTACCGTTCCAAGAGGTCACGACGGTTAAATTTCGGGATAGGCCCTGCAGCAAACGCAAAGGGTCCTGCTTGAGCTCTACATCAAAAAGTATCTCAATGTTATCCAGAAAAACCTTGTCCCCGTTACCGTTGACTGCCTGTGCTAAAATCTCAGCCAACTTCAATTGCCTTTGCTTTTCAGTTAATTCAAGCAGCTCTTTTGAGAGGCTCAGATTGATATTGATAGGATCGGCGTGATGCAGTTTTGCCAAATTCTGGACAACAGAAGTTTTACCGGAACCACCTTTACCGACTATCAACACAAGTCGGTGGTATAGCTCTTCCGCTGCTTTGAGTGATCGTGTCACTTTGTTTTCTATTGGCTCTGCCATTGATTACTCCTATCTGTGGCCATCATTACTTGTCCGGTTTCTCATCGGTGGTATGAGTAGCCGCGCCACCGGCTTCCACCCATGCATCGACCTGTTCTTTTTTAAATTTCCACAGGCGTCCCATGCGATGAGCGGGCATACCGTGCTTATCGATCCACTTGTAGACGGTATCCTTACCGATCCCAAGGTATTTGCATATTTCGTCCACTGACAACCAGCGATCATCTATTTCTGCCATGTCTCATACTCCTCTTGGGGGCTATTGCTTTTTGCCATGACCTCAACAGAGGCAGTTAAGGAATGCTGCAAAGACAACACTCCCAATTTAATTCACCTTGCAAATATACTGAGATGAACGCCTGATGTCAAATATTCTTTGCCGATTTAAGCCGATTTCGTTCTATTTTGCTGGATACCAGCGTCCAGAGGCTATCCTCTCCAAATTATGGCCGAGCTTGTAATTGTACAGCCAAACGGGCCGGATCAAGTCGTTGGTTTCTACCGCCACCAGAACCCGCGTATAAATACAGCGGCCGTTCGGATCGAATGCCTCCAGCCGGTCAATGGGCGGCAGATCGAAGCCGGGATTGGCGAAAATCATCAGCTCCCCGTGGACCAGAACCCAGTCTCCTTCCGGGCGGGTCATGGTATTCTCGGGCAGCTTTATGATGTTCTGTGTTCGGGTATCGGCCAACGGATCGGCGGTGCCGGTGGCCAGTATGCTGCTCTCCGGGACTTCCAAGGCTGGGAATCCGGCGGGCAGCTGGTAGAGCCTGCCCCACGTGGTGGCAAGTTCGATGCTGATGGCCCGGGTGCAGAACCGGTCAAAGTTCCAGAAGCCTTTTTTCAGGGTTCCGTAGACAAAAAGCCGGAGGTGGTTGTCGTTATTCTTCATGCTTTCACTCCTTCGGGTAAGGTTCCTTTACGTTCCTGACAAACAAATCTGAATGGATGGCTCTGCCACTCCTTGAGGGCTTCATGGCGGAAGGTCAGCATGGTGAGCGGCGGAATTTCCAGCTCTCGCCAACCACGCAAGTCATCCAGAGCGGCTTCGATGTATTCCGGTTCCGATGCATAGAGTATTGCCCGGTGTTTGCGGCTGTAACGCAGCGACAGCGGCTTGTTACCCTTGATGACGGTAATGGCCCCGGGATCGAGCCGTGAGGCCAACACGGCGCTCATTTGGCCGCGACAGAGGCGCAGGGCCTTGCGGAAGCCTCTACCGTCGATGGTTCCGTCGGGTGCAAAGCGGTCGGCCAGCCGAAAAAGCAGTTCACTGTCCACCTCGGCATAGCGCGGCAGGCCGAGCCTGCGGAACAAGTAATCGGCATTGTAGATGGTGCCGTTATGAGTGCCGATGATGATGCCAGAGCGGATCGGATGGTTGTTGCGACTGTTGTCTTCGCTG